>Ga0247774_1000329_pt1 | contig 23142 bp, 18 predicted proteins | sample UWRJL001104B6_FD_179933 | JGI IMG/M metagenome (GOLD analysis project Ga0247774, IMG submission 179933) | Plant litter microbial communities from Arlington Agricultural Research Station in Wisconsin, United States - UWRJ-L001-104B-6 | ecosystem: Environmental > Terrestrial > Plant litter >... | reverse complement strand
TTGTCGCCGCCGATTGCGGGGTTGTCGTATACTTGTTGTACGGTGCCGTTGGGGACTAGCATGAAGAAGAATTTGTCCCCAGGCGTCATGGCAAATGTTTTTTTGCCGAGGTATTGCCCTGAGTTAAAGTTTTCTGAGCTGTTAGGATCGGTGTAATATGCTCCTTCTAAATCGTCAGAAATTGCGATGTAGCCGTTTGTTGAGTTGCTTAAAGCTCGACTTGCTGCTTCTTTGATGAAGGCTTCGGAACCGGGAACGAATTTTTCCATTCCTTTAAGGTTGACGATGGCTAGTTGTCCGCTATACCAGCCGCCGTCGGATGTGAATTCTATACCGATTATTCCTTTTTCATCGACAGTGAATGCGTTTGAGTCAAAGTTGATGCTGGTTGAAGGAGTTGAGGCTTGAGCGGGTTCTAGATTAGTGGCGGTATCTAAGTTGTTGGCGGTAGAGTTTTCGGTAAGTGATGTTTTCTTGGATTCTGGTTGATCGGTGGTTGATGCAGTTGCGGGTGATGTTTTGTTTGGTTCTGACTCGCTTTTGAATGTAGTCTCTGATGATAAGGGTGTTTGGTGTTCTTCTGGTTTTGAAGTGGTTTCAGCAGTTGGGACTACTGTTGTTTGGCTCGTAGCTTTTTCGCTCGTTGTGTCGGCAGTTACAGCGAGGATTTTTTGGCTGTTTTCTTGCTCGGATTGGCCAACGGCGGCTGCGGGTAATTGTGTGGTGTTTTCCGGTAATCCATCGCTGGCAGCGGTTGTAGCTGCTGTGGTTTTATTTGGTTCTGATTTGTCGTTCGAGCTGTCGATTGTTTGGGTGTTTGTAGCGGGTTTATTAAAATCAGAATAGGGGTTGTTTGAGCCAATTGGATTGGGGTTAATTACGGGGTCTTCTAAGTCTGAGTCGAGTTTACCAATTAGGGGGTCAACTTCGGAATTTGTTGTATCCCTGAGAGTGCTGTTAGTTATCGGAGGGCTGGTGTTGGCAGAAGGTATGCTGTTAATATCGGAGGCTTTGTTAATAATAAAAGCATCAGCTTCTGTTCGACTGAATTCGGATGCGGAGCCGCTTGCGGGTTCTATTAAGTTAGGTTGTTCGGAGTTTTCAGAAAAGCCCGGAGTTTGATATAATAAGGTTTTGTTAGTCCCAATTCCCGGCAGTTGTGGGGCGAAAGTAGGGGTCAGTCCGGGAATTAAGGATTCTATTTCTGTTAAAGGTTCTCTAGTGGGGTCGGTTAAAGGCATTGGAGACGCTCCCTGAGAAATAGTTAATTTCTTTTAAATCATTCAGCGATTATCGATCATAATCGGGTAGGCTCGATTCTAAGTAAATCCGGGAAACTACTGAATTTCAGAGTTTTTTGGGTGTTGCTAGTCTGTTTGATGTCCGTATATTTACTGAGAATTTTTCAAATTATGCTAAATCTTTATGAAAGTAAGTTTTTATAGGCCGGAAAATACTTAAATAACCGATCGCACACACTGTCTCTCTCTATTACGCTCGGCTTCAAGTATTATTCATCAACGGGACGGCGCGAGCCCTGCTTGATGAACATAGAAGGACACGGACAACCCGAGATACTCACCCGGTCAGGAAATCGAGCTCTTGTTTAACGGCGGTTTGCCCTCGATCGCGATCGTGCCCTCTACAGTTAATTGTCAGCCCCGAACCCGCTCGCAAACTTTCCTTCCCCGAACTCTTCCCCTTGCTCTCGGCTTCCTGTAAAGTAAATAATTGTAAAGAAATATTAGTTTTCTCTTATCCTCTGGTTAAGACCGCCAGCTAGCATTCACAATTAAGACCCGGATTACAAGTTCCTATGTCACAGCTTTTCCCGCGAAAATTTCTAGCCTCTGCTGCCGCATTTTTTCTGGCTTTGTCGGTGTGGGCGATCGCACCTGCGGCTCACGCTTTCAACAATCCCGATTTGTTGCCGTCAACTCAGACGCCGATCATTGATTTAGCTAAAGCCCTCACGGATATTGAAGAAGAGGGTTTGGCAAAAAATTTAAACGCCTTTGAAGCCGAAACTGGCTGGAAACTGCGAGTGCTGACTCAGTACGATCGCACGCCAGGAATGGCAGTCAAAAGCTATTGGGGGCTAGATGACAAGAGTGTGTTATTAGTTGCTGACCCCCGAGGGGGCAATTTGCTCAATTTTAATGTGGGCGACTCGCTGTATCCGCTGCTGCCGCGGACTTTTTGGGTGGAACTGCAAACCCGCTACGGCAATCAATTTTTTGTGCGGGACAATGGCGAAGATCGAGCGATTATTGAATCTTTGGAGTCGATAGAAGGCTGTTTGCGTCAGGGCGGCTGTCGCGTGGTTCCGGGTTTGCCGAGGGAACAGTGGGTTCTGACGTTAATTACGTCGGTGGTTGGCGGCGTCATCTGCGGGTTTGCGGCTCAGCCTCGGAAACCGGGACAGGTTGTGGCTTGGCAGTGGGCGCTGATTTTTTCGCCGCTGTGGGGCATTCTGTTTTTTGCTTTCGGACTTGGGCCGGTGGTGACTCGGACTTCTGACTGGTTGCCTGTGGTTCGGAATGTGGCCGGTTTTGCGATCGGAGCTTTGGCGGCATTCCTGACTCCAGTGCTGGGCAAATCTTCTTCGTCGTCGGAAACTTAGCAGTGCGATCGTCCCTGGCCCAGCGATCGACCCTGAGGGGGGGCGCTGGCTGCCGAGAGACAAGTGCGATCGTCTCGTTTTCAGGTTCAGTTTTGGACGCGCTGCGACTCTTAAAAACCGGGTTTTTCACCTTGGAGGCTGGCTGTAACGAAGTATTGCTGTGAAAAAAACAAGGTGATCGGCCCCGCGCGCAAGTCCAAAGAAACCGGCTTTTTCACCTTTTGTGCTGGCTGTAACGAAGTATTGCTGTGAAAAAACCAAGCTGACGGGTCCCGCGCGCAAGTCTTGAGATTATTTGTTGGCGGCCCAAATGGCCCAAAAACCTGCTCCTAACAAATAACTAATAACTAATGACTAATGACTAATCACTAAAAACTGGTAAGCTGATACCTGACAACTCACTGGCGACAGCTATCCAACAAATGGAATGGCACGTAAGCGATGCCCAGAGTCTGGGATTAATCGATAGCGAAATTGGCGACCACGGTTTTTCAGCGGCGGAGTACGAAATAGTCCGCCGTGTGATTTATGCGACTGCTGATTTTGAGTACAAGTCTTTAATTAGTTTTTCCGATCAGGCTTTGCAAGCCGGGGCGGCGGCTTTGGCTGCTCGGACTACGATCGTGGTAGATGTGCCGATGGTGCAGGTGGGCATTACGCCCTTGATCCAAAGTACCTTTGCGAATCCGGTTTACTGTTCTATGGAGGCTTTGACACGCCCCCAAAAGGAAAGGACGCGGGCGGCTTGGGGGATTGAAACTTTGGCAAGACGCTATCCTGAGGGGATTTTTGTGGTGGGCCAGGCTCAAACTGCTTTGTCGGCGATCGTAGATTTGATTGAATCTGAGGAAATTCGACCGGCTTTGGTGATTGGGACTCCTTCTGGGTTTGTGGGGGTTGACGTGGCTAAGTCGCGGCTGCACGATTCGATGATTCCTCACATTCGGATTGAGGGCCGCAAGGGTTCTGCGGTGGTGGCTGTCGCTATTGTTAACGGGCTGGTCGATTTGGCTTGGCAAGCTTACGGCCAAGAGCGAAACAGTTGATCGAGAAGTCTGTCGATTTTAGATTTTAGATTTTAGAGCCCGCTTTCGGCACCCTCTACTGTCACAATCGGTTTTTTCGGAATTTCGTGAACAAATTAAGTTACTTTTTATACTGCGGTATTCTGTGAACCATCATAGATAGTCCTGGACGCATGAGAATCCAGAAACCGGGTTTTTTTAGGAAAATACGCAGGTTGCAGCCACAGGTTCGGTAAAAAACCCGGTTTCTTTGTCGGAGTGGGTAAGTCTTGAGAGAGTAGAATTCTCTAGCCAATTAAGGAAATGAGTCCATTGCAAATTCGCGAAGATGACCTCAGAGGTAGAAAGATCGCTGACTTTCTGTGCGAACATCTCGAAAATATGAATGAGATTACACCACCTGAAAGCGTTCATCAAAGAAATGGGTGGAAACCCTGTCTTTTTAGGACGGCTTTGCATTAAAATCTGCATATATCACATAATAATTGCTCTAATGTGAGATATGACGCAGAGAGCTTTCAAGTACCGTTTCTATCCCACGACTGAGCAAGAATCCTTGCTGAGACGCACGATTGGCTGTACTCGTTTGGTCTATAACCGTGCCTTGGCTGCTAGAACAGAAGCCTGGTACACTGAAAGCAAACGAATCGGTTACATTGAAAGCTCTGCGATGCTGACGAGGTGGAAAAAACAAGACGACTTGGATTTTCTCAATGAGGTTAGCTCTGTCCCCTTGCAGCAGGGATTGAGACATCTGCAAATCGCCTTTAGTAACTTCTTTGCTGGACGGGCGAAATACCCCACTTTCAAGAAGAAGCGCAATGGCGGATGTGCAGAGTTCACTAAATCCGCGTTTAAGTGGAAAGACGGGCAAGTGTTTCTTGCCAAATGTGCTGAGCCGCTGGCAATCCGTTGGAGTCGAGAACTGCCCAAAGGTGCAAGCCCATCGACAATTACGGTGAAACTCTCGCCTGCTGGAAGATGGTCTATTTCCTTGCTGGTGGATACCGAGATTGAACCATTGCCGACCTGCTCCAATGAAATTGGGGTTGACTTGGGTGTTACGAGTTTGGTTGCTTTGAGCAACGGTGAAAAGATTGTAAATCCCAAAACCTTTAATGCGAAACATCGCAAGCTCAAGAAAGCTCAGAAGGCGTTGAATCGCAAGCTTCATGGATCGAACAATCGATATAAGGCCCGGCTCAAGGTCGCAAAAGTGCATCAGGAAATTTCTGATGCCAGAAAGGATTTTCTTCACAAGTTGACAACTCGATTGGTACGCGAAAACCAAACGATTGCTGTTGAGGATTTGGCTGTGAAGAATATGGTAAAGAACCGGAAACTTGCCCTTTCTATCAACGATGCGAGTTGGGGTGAGTTGGTCAGACAGCTTGAGTACAAGTGTGATTGGTATGGTCGCACACTGGTCAAGATTGACCGATGGTTTCCGAGTTCTAAACGGTGTGGCAACTGTGGGTACATCGTTGAAAAACTGCCGTTGAATATCCGTAAATGGGATTGTTCGCATTGTGGGACACACCACGATCGGGATATCAACGCCGCACAAAATATTCTTGCCGCAGGGCTTGCGGTGAAAGTCTGTGGAGCGAACGTAAGACCGGATAGACATAAGTCTGATGGCAGTTGCTATGAAGCAGAAAGATCTAAGAAGTGATTCTTGGAATCACCGTGGCTTTAGCCCGGTGAGGATGTCAAGACGAAAAAGCTCGCTCGATCGGCTTCTGGAAATTGGTGTATTTCTTGAAAATCTCGCAATGACGCTTAACTATTATTAGACATCTCCAGAAATTAAGTTTTTGCCAGGGTTTAACTTGCGATCGCTCTTAAATTTGTCGCTACGATCAATATTAATAATCAGCGGGCGATCGCCTTCTAGTTCCTCTACTTTGATTAGTGCGATCGGGTCTTTTTTTCTGTCTACCTTTTTTTATCTGCTGGCTGATCTCGACAAACAAATCTTTGCGTAAATAAGGATAGTCGCTCACCCACACGTCGCGGCTGGGAATATAAATATCTGATACTTTAGTAATCGTGCTCAAATCTTCTTGATTTGACATGATTAACATTAAAGCAGCTTGGCCGGGGACAATTCCTTGGTGTTCTTTCCGCAAGGGAGCTCGAAGTGTAGTAGTAAATCCGGTTTTGTCGCCAACTTCTAAGTTGATGCGCGGTTCTAGGTTGTCAACTATTACGAGTTGTCCTTTTTGATTGACGGTTTCTTCTTGACTTGTGACTTCATCTGTGATGTATATATCCAAAACTCGTCCTTGCCAAAAACCGCAGTATTGATATTTGCGACATTCTGCATTCCGCAAACTCGCCCACAAAATCGGCCCCCACAGCCAGTACAAACCCGCTATCAATCCGGTGATTAAAACTAGCGGCCCGACATCGGAACCGGCGAAGTTGTAGACTACCAGAAGGAAAACTACGATGACGGCAGAGATTAACATTCGCCTCAAAAAATCGGGCGGTTTTCCCCAGATATATTTGTATTGCGCTCCCGTGGCGACGGCGGGAATTAGTTCTTGAAAGGTTTCGCGGGTTAAGGGAAGTAGCATAGGAAGTTCGGCAACAGATTTTGTAACGGATGCAACGGATGTCTGTTCGGCAGCGAATTATATAAGCGTTGTAACTCATATATTGCACCATTGTCAATTAACCTTTTATGAACAGGCAAGATGCCTGTTCCACAAAATATAAATTTTCTTGTGGAACAGGCATCTTGCCTGTTGCTGACGGATGTCTGTTCGGCAGCGAATTATATAAGCGTTGTAACTCATATGTTGCACCATTGTCAATTAACCTTTTATGAACAGGAAAGATGCCTGTTCCACAAAATATAAATTTTCTTGTGGAACAGGCATCTTGCCTGTTGCTGACAATGGTGCAACATATGAGTTGTAACGGATTTAACGGATTGAGGTTGAAGTCAGAAATCATATCAATTCCGGTTGCAGCGGAATTATTGTTGACTGTTGACTGTTGACTGTTGACTGATGACTAATGACTAATGACTAATGACTAATGACTACAAGATCTTTTCCAGGCCGTAAACAAGCGATCGCAGTTCCAGGACTTTGCGTATAGACAGCAAGACTCCGGGCATATAACAAGCTCGATCGCTCGTATCGTGTCGTAAAGTATAAACTTGACCGGCGCCGCCAAAAATTACCTCTTGGTGGGCAATTAAACCGGGTAAACGGATGCTGTGAATGCGAATCCCTTCATCGGCCGCTGAACCCCGAGCTCCGGCTAATTTTTCGGTTTCCTCAACTTCAGGGAGATTGAAAGTTTTTCCCATTTCTGCTAGCATTTGGGCAGTTTGAATGGCGGTGCCGCTGGGAGCGTCGGCTTTTTGATTGTGGTGCAGCTCGATAATTTCTACGTGTTCAAAATACTGAGATGCCGTGACGGCGGCTTGTTGGAGCAAAACCATACCGATCGAGAAATTGGGTACAATCAAACAGCCAGTGCTGGCTTTATCAGCGAATTCAGCTAAGTTTTCAATTTGCTTGGTGCTCAATCCGGTAGTGCCGACTACTGGGCGAACCCCGTAAGCTATGGCCGATCGCACGTTTTCATAAACAGACGAAGGGTGCGTAAAATCTACCATCACTGCTAACTGCTTTTCCTGAGATGCTAATACCAGCATTCCTTGCAAGTCGTCAGTGATGGGAACTTCTAAGGGACCGCATCCGGCTAATTCCCCCGCATCGGCGTTGAGGGACTCGGGAGAGCGGTCTACAGCCCCAAATAAGGTCATGTCACTAGCATGGGCGATCGCCTTAATTACTTCGCGGCCCATTTTGCCTGCTGCACCGTTAACAATCACCGGAATCGGAAGTTGATTCGCCATAATCTCAAAAATATCCTGAAAGTTCGATCGACTAAATTTTAACGCTTGTGGGAATTTGGGGAAACCAGGAATGAAAGACAGGATTTGTCGGCAAATCTTGAGAAACCCGGTTTCCCATCCGAGAAATACTTTGCCAAATCGAGTTATTAGCTTAAAGAAACTCGGTTCCGGCACAAGTTCTGAAAAAATTATATTCAATCTCATATTAAGCCCTATTCTGTAAGAACAGACTTGTGCAAAGCTAATTTGCACCGACATATTTTTTCTGTGACTGCCAAATTCTCTCGCAATCTTCGATATGTAATGTCTGTCGCAACTGGCCTCAACCTGAGTTCTCAAAACCGAGGGGTCTGGATTTTGCCTGCAATGCTTGCGGGCGCGACTGTAACGCTGCTGAATATGGGAGTTCGGCATTTGGGAGGCCTGCAAAGCTGGGAATTGGGGAGTTTTGACTCGTTAGTGCGCTTGCAGCCCGATTTGGGCCCGGATCCGCGGTTGCTGGTAGTGGCAATTTCTGAGGCCGATATTCAAGCTTTGGGGAGATTTCCGATTTCCGACAAGGCGATCGCTCAAACCTTGACAAAACTGCAAAAGTATCAGCCAAAAGTCATCGCATTGGACTTGTACCGGGATTTGCCTCAACAACCGGGAAACCAAGAATTGCTGACTCAACTGAAAGCACCGAATGTGGTGGGGATCGACAAATTGAGCGATTCAGATAGTCCGGGAGTGCCTGCGCCTCCGGGGATACCGCCCGATCGAGTCGGTTTTAACGACTTGGTGCTCGATGGTGACGGCGTTGTGCGCCGCCATTTGCTTTCAGTCTCCCAAGCTCAGAAGAATACTGCTTTCTCGTTTTCTGTGCAAGTGGCTTTGCTGTATTTCAAAGACAGAGTGCAGCCGGAAAATAGCCCTATTCATCGCCACCAAATCAACTGGGGAAAGGCAGAATTTGTGCCTTTAACGAATAACAGCGGCGGCTATGCAAATCTCGACGCCAGAGGTTACCAAATTATGCTCAAATACCGTTCTGCGAAAGAGGTGGCGCGACAAGTCAGTATCATGCAGGTATTGAATGGGGAAATTGACCCACGCTGGGTTAAGAACAAAATTGTGTTGATCGGGACGACGGCACCCAGTACCAGAGATTTGTTTTTGACGCCCTACAGCCCCGCCCAGCAGGAAAGTCCGAAAATGCCGGGGGTGCTGGTGCACGCGCAAATGCTGAGCCAAATATTGAGTGCGGTTGTGGATGGGCGATCGCTGTTTTGGGTGTGGCCGGAATGGGCAGAAATTTTGTGGAACGGTGCTTGGGCGGTGGTTGGCGGGATTGTGGCTTGGCGGATTCAGCACCCTGCGAGGGCGGGATTGGTTGGGGGTGCGGCGTTGATGGGTTTGTTGGGGATTACTTTTGGGATTTTTACTGGGGGTGGGTGGGTGCCGCTGGTGTCGCCGGCTTTGGGTTTGGTGGTGACTGGTGTGGGTGTCAGCGCTTACAGGAAGCTTTACGATGCTTTTCACGATTCTTTGACGGGTTTGCCCAACCGGGATTTGTTCGTGAATTTCCTGGGGCGGGCGATCGCCAATACTAGGGGCCGCCCCAGCTATCGGTTTGCGGTGCTGTTTCTGGATTTAGACAGGTTTAAGGTGATTAATGATTCTTTGGGTCATTTGGCGGGGGACGAACTGCTGATATCGGTGGTGCTGCGGTTGAGGGCAAATATTGGTGCTGCGGATACTGTGGCGCGGGTGGGGGGCGACCATTTTGCGATTTTGGTGAGGAATGTTGATGTTGGCCGTGCGGTGGATTTGGCCGATCGCATTCGCCAAGCTTTAATTGTGCCTTTTGAGTTGAAGGGGCAGGAGGTATTTGTGACGGCCAGCATCGGGATTGCGCTGGGGGGCGAACCGGCTGCTACTGTCAGCGAACAGCCGGAACACTTGCTGCGGGACGCCCACACGGCGATGTACCGGGCGAAGGCTTTGGGAACGGGAAGGTATCAGGTGTTTAATGCTTCGATGCACGCTGTGGCGGTGGAGAGGTTGCAGTTGGAGACAGATTTGCGGCTGGCCCTCAAGCGTCGGGAGTTTGTGCTGCACTACCAGCCGTTTGTATCTTTTGCAAGCGGGAAGATTATTGGGTTTGAGGCTTTGGTACGCTGGCTGCACCCGGTGCGGGGTTTGATTGCGCCGATAAAGTTTATCCCGGTGGCTGAGGAAACGGGGGCAATTGTGCCGCTGGGTGAGTGGGTGCTGGAGGAGGCTTGCCGGCAGTTGCGGCTGTGGCAAGGAATGTTTGATTTCGATCCACCTTTGATTATGAGTGTAAATTTATCTGGGAAGCAGTTTGCTCAGCCGGATTTGGTCGATCGCCTTCAGGCGATTTTGCAAACAACGGGTTTGAAAGCCGAGAGTTTGAAGTTGGAGATTACTGAGAGTGTGGTGATGGATGATGTGGAGTCGGCGATCGCGGTTTTGAAGCAGATGAAAGGGTTAAATGTCAAGTTGGGAATTGATGATTTTGGCACTGGTTATTCGTCGTTGAGTTATTTGAGTCGGTTTCCTACGGATACTTTGAAGGTTGATAAGTCGTTTGTGGGGCGAATGGAGGTCGAAAGCGAGGGGGAGAATGTGGCGATCGTGCGGACGATTGTGGCGCTGGCTCACGCTTTGAGTATGGATGTGATTGCTGAGGGTGTGGAGACGGCGGCACAATTAGCTAAGTTGAGGTCGATCGGCTGCGAATACGGTCAGGGTTATTTTTTTGCTAAGCCGTTACCGAGGGATGAGGCTACTGCTTTGATGGCTTCTGGGCCGCAGTGGTAGTTGTGGGTTATTAGTTATTATTATTTCTAGTCCATATACAATAATCCTCATATCATCGTTTAAAAAAGCTTTATGCCAGAAATGGCACGATTTTACGGAATAATCATCAAAATTTTCTTTGGGGTTCACCCACGTCCTTATTTTCACGCAGTTTACGGTGAGTACAATGGTTTGAGCGGTATTGAGTCTTTAGAGATTATGAAGGAGATTTACCGAATCGGAGCCAAAAGCTGGTAATAGAATGGGCTATCTTGTACCAGAAAGAACTGCTGGATATGTGGAATAGCCAAGAATTTAGTAAACTTCCGCCCTTAAAACAACTATAATTTTTTTTATGAAACCTGAGCGCATTGTTTTTGCTAAAGCTATTGACGAACGCACCTTGATGGTCAAGTTTACCAATCTTGAAATCAAGAAATACGACATCTCTAAGTTATTAGACAATCCGATGTTTTCGCCCTTACGCAATCCTAGCTTTTTCAGAAATTTTAAAATTGAAGCTGGTGGTTCTGCACTGGTTTGGAATGAAGATATCGATATCAGTGAATATGAACTTTGGCAGAATGGAGTCAGTTGCACGGATGAGGAAATTGAGCGATACATTGAATCTATTCATCATTCGTTCGGAGGAAAGCACGATCGTGCCAGAATCATTTGATGTAGTTTAATTGTTAGTAATATTGCCTGAATCTAATTTGCACCAGGGTGTTAGAGGGGCAATTGTAGATTGTTATGATGATGGAAATTACGAGGTAGAATTTAGCGATCGCTCTGGCGAAACGATAGCTTTGTGTACTCTCTGTCTACAGAGCAGTTTTTAGTTGTTTGGAAGTCGAAAGAAAGGCGTTGGTTGTGTATATCTGAGCTATTAGCTGCGATGGTTGGACGTTTGTCAGACGAACGTCAGATACAAGTTTTAGAGTTGGCGCGTTCTTTGTCTGGGAGATAGCGAGTTTTTGTGAGGGCGATCGCACCATCTTCCCATATAAGACGTTAAATAAAAAAAAACTTAATAATTTTTGTTATTATGGGGGGTAGTAGTTGACTCTAATAGGTGACTCAAAATCATGAATATATTTTTAACTCCTGAACTAGAGCAATTTGTTCAATCAACAGTCAAAAACGGTAGGTACTCATCAGCTTCTGAAGTGATACTGGCTGCGTTACGCTTGCTAAAAGAACGGGAAAATTTAGTTGTTTTGAATCCGGTTTCATCAGAGGAGAAGCAGAAATCTAGCTATGATTTCTCTGATTTGGTGGGGCGATTAACTTGGCAGGGAGATGCAGTAACAATGCAGAGGAATCTACGCGATGAGTGGTAATCGCTATGTGTTGGATACGAATGCTATTGTGGCTCTGCTTCAAGGGAATATTCAACTCATTGGATTACTTAAAGATGCTGAATGGCTCGGAGTTTCAGTCATTAGCCAAATAGAGTTTCTGGTATTTCCTGGGCTGACTCAAGACGATCGTCAGATTTTTGAGCAGTTTCTGCAACGAGTGGAGGTTCTTGGTTTAGTAGCGATTGATGCTGTCTTGATTGAGAAAATCATTGAAATTCGCCAGCAACATCGCTTGAAACTACCGGATGCGGTTATTGCAGCAATGGCCATCCAAAATTCAGCAAGTTTGGTGACGGCAGATCGAGAGTTTGCCAAGGTAACAATTTTAAGGGTAATTAATTGGTAGCGATCGCTCTTTGATTAAAAAAGCTTTTGGGAAAGGGCGATCGCACTTTTTGATTTATTCCAAAATGGCGATCGCCCTTGGTTGAGAAAAAGGAGTCAAGGGCGATCGACCTTTTAACTGATGATCGAGGATCTATCGCCCTGATTTGAGAAAAAGGAATAAAGGTCGATCGCCCGATCGCACTCAGGAGAGCCCGTCGCACTCAAAAACCAACCGTCACTTATCTATCAGGGGCGAGGCGCTAGTTTTATGCAGAACGCGGCCTAATCTTCAGAAAACTTGACAAATCGCAAATTTGAGTCGGGAAAAGTTGACTCAGGAAGGGCGATCGCCAAAGCTGGCAAGCATAATTCTGAAACTATTCCCTAATTTAAGGAGATGGTGGAGGAAGCAAATCAATATTAGCGATCGCAAAATTGAGAAAGTATTCTGTCCGCGATATCAGTTGTTCGGCATCGGTTTCTGTTATATTTGGATCGACATTATAATCAGCTCTCAGACGAGCTCTTTCAGCATCAATTAGGTAGCGGTGCAGTTCTACCGGAACTCGATTAGTGCGAGCGAAGCGTTCTCCAAACGCAGCTATAACGGCTGAGTGTCGCGAATAGGATAGTCCTTCAGCTTCTAAAAATGCTGTGGCGATATAAAACATCGAGTAGTAAGCACGGGAAGTCGCAAATTCAGGAAAACCTGTGTTGTTCAATTCTCTCGCTGCTTGCAAACTTCTATTCGCTTTATCCAGTAATCTTTGTTGTTCAGGAGTCATATCGCCAACCCTTCTTGACGAATGTTGCGAAAGAAAGCATTATTGTGGTGATGAAATTGCTCGTCAGTGGTAAATGCACAGCTAATCAGCACATTATATTCTAAACATAAATCGGCAATTAAAATACTAATTCGCTCGCTTTCTTGAGAGTAGTTAAAGGGATTTTTTAGAACAATTAAGATGTCGATATCGGATTCTGGTGTCGCATCACCTCTAGCTTGGGAGCCAAAGAGAACAATTTTGTCTAATTGTTCGCCGTAAAGTTTTTTGAGGCTTTGCTGAGTTTTTGTAATAATTGTTTCGATTTGTTTATTCATACTTTTTTGAGAAGAAGGATTAAAGGGCGATCGCAATTTTTGACTAATTCCAAAAGGGCGATCGCCCTTGGTTGAGAAAAAGGAGTCAAGGGCGATCGACCTTGCGGGGCGTCACATCCGTCGTTTCGGGCCCGGGGAGGATTGAGTTTCTCGATCGCTCACATATTGCTCTATCAAGTCGGACAATACCTCGCTCATGTTTTTGCCTTCCTTAGCGCAGGCAGCTTTGAACGAGTTCCGCAACTCTTCGGGAACGGAGGTTTTGACTACTGCTAACTTTTGCTTTTCGCTCAATTTTCCAACCAAACATTACTTTTAGTCCTATTGTCTCATTTTACTTCAAAAAACTTTTTAGTATTTACGGTCGTAACATACCGAATATGCTATAAATACTTTACGTACTTAAAGTACCTGACCTTTCCAGCAAAAAGCCAGCGGCTAAGTTCCTAAGCTCTCCGCTGGCTTCTAGTTCCCCCCAAAGAAAGGAGGCTGTAACAATGGTAAAACTTAAAAGCGATCGTTGGGAGCACTCCGATGCTTATCGACAAGCATTGGACGACTTTGGCATCACTCAGTTAGTATCGCGCATCGACAACTACCGCGATGACGACTTTGATGCAATGCGGATGGCTTTACAAAAACAAGAGGTAGAAAGTATCGCCAACCTACTCATCGAGCAGCTAATTGCTAATCTCAAAGGTTCTGTACTTGCCAACTACCTGTATGTTGTCAGAAATCGGACAATTCACCGCCCTTGGGCGATCGCTCGAATTTTGCCCGGTGCAAAAGCCAGCATCATCGCCAGTTTTGTCAACCGTCAAGATGCCGACGATCGCCTGAGAGCTTTGCAGCGGTATATTCCAAATGCAGTTTTCGAGATTGTATTCTGCACTCCTGAAAGCTAACAATTTTTAGTTGCGATCGCCCTTTTTTGAGAAAAAGGAGTAAAGGGCGATCGCCTAGTTTTATGCGAAACGCGACTTAATCTTCAGAAAACTTGACAAATCGCAAATTTGAGTCTGGAAAAGTTGACTCAGGAAGGGATCTCGCCGTTGGTTGAGAAAAAGGAGTCAAGGGATCTCGCTAACTCACTGGACGCTAATAGTTGTATAATAGACAAAGCAGGGAAGCGCAAAAAGTGAAAACCTATGTCACAGGCAATCCTCAACCAAATTGTCAATCAGCTTGAAATGCTGGAAATTTTCGAGTTACAGGAACTCGAACGCGCGATCGGGAAATATCTGGCTGACAAACAGCAAACTACTCAACAAAATCAACTTCAAAAATTTGCTAATAAGAAGCAATTATTTAGACAGTGGGATGCCATTTCTGATGAGGAAGCTGCGGTACTAAGAGCTGAGTTTGCCACGGAAGACTTAGCTTTTGCAGAAATCGCTTTAAGTGATTATCTTACTAGACTTCAACAACAGGATAAAACCTGATGCGGGGAGATATTTATTTGGCTGATTTGAATCCTTCTAGAGGTTCCGAACAAGCAGGAATTAGACCAGTCATTATTGTACAGCGAGATACATTAGACCGCTTTACTACAACAGTAGTCGTAGTTCCCGTAACAAGTAATCTACGGCGTGCTAAAATACCGGGGACTATTATCTTGCCGACAGGTGAAGGTGGTTTAACACAAGATTCAGTTGTGCTTTGCTATCAAATAGTAGCGCTCGATAGAGAGCGATTAATCAGAAAATTGGGCAGTCTTTCAGCAGATTATGTATCTAGATTAAAGGTGGCATTGCAGTATACATTGCAAATGGATGAATTTGATGATGAGAATGTAGAAGAATAGAAGGATCTGATGAAGGGCGAGATCCCTTTATTGATAAAAAGGAATAAAGGGATCTCGCCTAGTTTTATGCGAAACGCGGCCTAATCTTCAGAAAACTTGACAAATCGCAAATTTGAGTCGGGAAAAGTTGACTCAGGAAGGGATCTCGCTATCTATACCGCCTTGGTTTTTGTTAAAATAGGAACTAATTCCGCATTGTGCAATAAAAAATCATGACTCAGATGCCTATGCCATCGGTAATCCAAGAACATATTGAAATTACTCCGGGTATTTGTGGCGGTAAACCACGTATAGCGGGACATCGGATTAGGGTTCAAGATGTTGTAATTTGGCACGAAAAGATGGGAATGTCTCCTGATGAAATTGTGTCGCGGTATCCCACAATTACTTTAGCAGATGTATACGCAGCCTTGACTTATTACCACGACCATTTTGAGGAAATTCGACAACAAATTCGAGATAGCGATGCTTTTGTGCGGGAATTGCAAGCAAAAACTCCCTCCAAGGTACAGCAGAAATTGAGAGGGCAGAATCTTGGAAAAGATCCGATTTCATTGTGATGAACAAGTCGAACGGGCGATCGCAGAAGCTTTAAGAAGGCGCGGTATTGATGTCACGACTACGCCAGAAGCCCGACTTTTAGGTGCTACCGATTTTGATTTTGATTTGGGAGGTACTGGAACCGTCGGATATGCAGAACCATGTAGAGTTTATTTGAAAAGAGCGATCGCCAGTTTTTGAGAAAAATTAATAAAGGTCGATCGCCCGATCGCACTCACAACAGCCCGTCGCACTCAAAAACCAACCGTCACTTATCTATCAGGGGCGACGCGCTAGTTTTATGCAGAACGCGGCCTAATCTCCAGAAAACTTTACAAATCGGAGATTGTTTGGGTGTTGCCAGAAGTGTTTAGGTTGAGAAGGATGGGAGAGGGCAATCGCACTTTTTGACTGATTCCAAAAAGGCGATCGCACTTTTGGCCTCTGGTATAGATGAAGGGCGATCGCACTTTCCTGCAAAAACACTCGTAACCAAGAGAGCGAGCGGGCGGACGTTGAGTTGAGGAGATAGAGCGCGTTTTTTTGAGAAAGAGGAGGAAAGGGTGATTGCGCTTTTTTGCAATCCCAAGCATCGCATCTTTTGACTTATTCCAAAGGGGCGATCGCTGTTCCTTGAAAAAATGTTGAGTATTTAACTCAATTAAATTATCGGTTACGACTTGGATCTTCTCGCCCACCATCACGATCGCCAGTTTCAGGGAAAGTGTTAGTAGGTGAAGATTTCGGATAATTCCATGTCGTTGTTACACTGCTGCTACTGCCATTGATATTATATTCCTTGGCAAGTCCTACTTTATGAAGTTCGGCAAGAGCCTCGTCTGTAATTTTAACGCCTCCTATATTTACAGATTTACCGCCATCCCAGTTATAGCGGTCGAATACATGAATCTGGGTTGTCATTTTAACGGTTGTTTCTCCACTGGGTTTCAGCGGAGGGCTTGTTTCAATTAAAGCCGTGTACCTGTAGTAGAACCCCCCAATCGCCCAATACCAATCACCTTGGTTCTTTGGATCTGCATAGTGCTTTTTCTCTAAATCCCATTGACTTGAAATAGAAAACTGAATAGGTTCAGTTTGATTACCTGCTGTAATACGAGCGTTAGCTTCCTGTTTTGCTAAAACTATCTGTGTTTCAAATAACTTGTTAAAATCAGGAAGATCGCGGAGCATATAATCTACATTGACCTTTAGTGTTTCGCCAATGTTATTAAGATAGTGCCTCATGTGACGGGCCGCATTAGTTCTACCTGCTCCCTCAAATAAGTTAGCGCATTGATAAAATAATTGCCTCTTGGCTTCTTCCACAAGGAGCTTTGAACTTTCCCACCATTGAAACTTTTTACTCCCATGTGTACCAGCACCGTCATCAGGCAATATACGCGCTGCTTCTTCAAAATTAGGGTTGAGATTGATGTCACCTCCACCAGTGCGAATTAGAGTAGGTTTGGCTACAGGGCGTGATGCAATAGGCTGAGTATTACCAGTTTGATAACTCACTGGCAAATAAATCGACTGACCTGGTTTGATCGATTGTGCTTCCGCTGCGGTAAATGTACTACCATCAACTTTCTTAATCTCCGTCCAACGGTTAGCATTCCCCAGTTCTCGCAGAGCGATCGCCGATAACGTATCCCCACTACGCACAACATATTGCCGCTGCTGTCCGGGCTTTGCCGGAGGTGCATTATAGGAATTAGTCTGAGCATTTTCCAGTCGCACAAACGACACTCCAGCATATTGAGCCGGCGTCAGAATTCGTTCCTTAATTCCACTACCTGTCGGCCAATTTGCCTCAGTAATCCGAACCCGTCCATCGGGATAAACCTCTTCCAAAAAGGCAACGTGTCCCCACTGTAGAGTTCCTTTAGTATAAGGAGGCCAAACCACTAAACCCCGCGCCCCAGCAGTTGGTGTAGAAGTAACAGGCAAACCTACCTTCAAAGCATCGTTTTTCCATGTCCCAGCATGACCCCGGAACAAAGCATTATTCTTGATAGCGGCAGGTAGCAAGCCAGTTTCCAGCATCCGCCCGTAAGCATACCAGGTGCATTGCCCCTGCCAGTTGTAAGCAAAGGGATTGACAGGGCCACTGCGATAATTCGGTGAGTTGGAGTTAATCGGAACTTGAGGGATGGGTGTAGGTGTAGGAGTTGGTGTAGGAGTGGGCGTGGGTGTAGGTGTAGGAGTTGGTGTAGGAGTTGGGGTGGGTGTGGGTGTAGGAGTTGGTGTAGGAGTGGGCGTGGGTGTAGGTGTAGGAGTTGGTGTAGGAGTTGGGGTGGGTGTGGGTGTAGGAGTTGGTGTAGGTGGGAGTAAAGATGGACGGCTAGGCGGATAACCATCAATCCAAATACTGGGAACCCAGTAAGCTTGACCGTTGTACCAAGTCCGGTAATACAGCGCATCCTGTCCTCCGGTGACTGGATCGATATTTACACTGCCCCAAGTCCAAGCGTCAAAGTTAAGCCAAGTGTTTTTCGGAAGAGAAACCGGGCCGCGATCGTCAAAGTTCGGACTGTTCCGCAGATTCACACCATCATCCGGCCAAACACGCAACCGGAAGCTTTCCATTGTCTCGCTGGCACGTTCTGTGGGCGTTACCTTCCCTTCACCACTCCAAGTATCAGGAATAATGGTAGCTGCCACATCATACTCTTGCGGTACCGTAGCTAGAGCCAAAGCTACAGCAGATTCCAAATTCAGCAATCCACCACCCGTTTCATCATCCCAATTGGGCTCTTTCAAATCAGTAGCAGTATCCTTGATAATTTGAATCACTTGACGATAACTCAAACTAGGATTCGCCGCCCAAACTTGCGAAACAGCACCCGTGACTTTCGCAGTCGCCACCGAAGTCCCCGCCATCGCACCTACGCCATCGCCAGTAGTGGACAACACTGGATTTTCCACTGTCCCCCCATCGGCCAAAATATCTAAACCGGCACCGTAGCTGGAATAGTCCGATCGATCGTAAGCTTTAGAAAGTGCAATTTCATCATTAATTCGTTGAGCCGCACCGACAGTAATAATGTTGTCAAATTCCTGGGAAGATTGACCCAAAACTGACATCACACCGCCATCGTTACCAGCCGCCACTACCAGCAATACGTTATGCTGGCGCGCATATTCGATCGCAGCCCTTTCCTCCGGCGTAAATTCATAGCGAGTAGTAACGCTACCGTCAGGATTGATTTGAGTTAAATCTAAACTCAGGTTGACAACTGCATTCGGTTGATTCGACTCCACAGCAGCATTGACAAATTCAACCAAAGATTCCGCCCACTGTCCAGAACCGATCGCACGCCCCACCCACAAAGGCGCTTTATCGTTCACCCCATCAATGCCCACACCGTTGTTTTGAGTTGCGGCAATCACTCCTAAAATGTGAGTGCCGTGTTCGCTGCCTTCTCCTGGTTGCAGTAAGGGGTTAACATCATTAGAAACGCGATCGCGCCCTAAAATAATCCGTGAATAGTCAATATCAGGATTATTGCCACTGAAACCCGTATCAATTACACCCACTAACGGCTGATTTGCTACAGGAAACTCAAATTGTGTTTGCTCAATAGGTGCGATCGCGGGTGGTGCGACTTTCACTACCATATCTTCCAGCCGCGAAATCAACGCCCCTGTACGATCCGAAATAGGAGTCGATCGAATTTGCTCCCTCAACTTCTCAGTCATGGTTTCTAAACGAGCGATCGAAGTGCGATCGAGCGCATTTTCGGCAACAACATCAGCACTACCCAAATTACTCAAACGTTGTTTAATGCTTTCCAATCGCGCTATCCAATCAGCATTGACATAATTATTGTTTTGTGCTACTTCCTCCTTAACCAGTTCTGTCACCGTCACCGTCGAATTATCCTCAGTTGGTTTTTCAACTGTTGGATAAACTGGCAATGACTCTTTTGGTGCAGCATCATTAACACCCGCATTCTCAGTCTGAGTAACTATCTCGTTTGTCTGCGACTCTACAGCAATATTCGTACCTACAACTGGCATAGTCGGCGCTGCTAGCGGTGGCACAACCGCTGGAGTTTCTTTACTCTCAACCGCCGCTGTTGGCTGACTTTCCTTCACCGACTCTACAGGATTTGTGGCTACAACAACTTTAGTAGTTTCAGTTTTCTCTACCTCACTTACTAAAGCCGGCTTCGATTCCTCTTCCGCCGGGATTTCCGCTGGCAAAACTTCCGGTTTTGTCTCTACCATTGTCAGACTTTCCGCTGACAAAACTTCCGGTTTTGTTTCTACTTTCGACGGGGTTTCCGCTGGCAAAACTTCGGGGCTTGTCTCTACTTTCTCCGTTGGTGTCGTTGCAGCAACTTCCGTCTCAACATTAGATTTGGCTGGCAAAGTTGGCGTTGCTGGTGCTTCGGTAACTTGGTCTTTTACCTCAGTTGTCGCTGCGGGAAGAGGCGTTTTTTCAATTGGTAATTTTTCCGTCGAATCCGCCGCAGTATCTTTGCCAGCAGTTGGTGTAGTTGTCGCACCTGCCGTTGGCTTTGTATCTACCTTGTCGGTTGTTTCAACCTTAGTCGAATCATCAGAATTATTCGCAGTATCTTTGACTTCTTCCCCAGCCGTCACCGCTGGAGTAGTAGGCTTTGCATCTACTTTGTCGGTTGTTTCAACCTTAGTCGAATCACCAGAATTATTCGCAGTATCTTTGACTTCTCCCTCAGCCGTCACCGCTGGATTAGTAGGCTTTGCATCTACTTTGTCGGTTGTTTCAACCTTAGTCGAATCACCAGAATTATTCGCAGTATCTTTGACTTCTCCCTCAGCCGTCACCGCTGGAGTAGTAGGCTTTGCATCTACTTTGTCGGTTGTTTCAACCTTAGTCGAATCACCAGAATTATTCGCAGTATCTTTGACTTTTTCCTCAGCCGTCACCGCTGGAGTAGTAGGCTTTGCATCTACCTTGTCGGTTGTTTCAACCTTAGTTGAATCAGTAGTATATTTGTCGGTATTTGTGGCAGGCGCTGGAGTCTTTGGAGTCTCTAGATCTGAACTTGATGGATTCAGAATTTCCGTTTCTAAATCATCAAGTAAATCGGATAGTTCAGCATCTACATTGGGTTTTGGTTCCGGGGTAATGTAAGGTTTGGCATAAGCAATAACTGCCTTGCCTAAGTCAGTTTTCCGCCAATCTTTATCCGGGTTTACCACAGTATCCATCAACGGCGCTTTACCTGTAGCACCCCGCACTTGGAAGGTAATATCATTGTAATCCTTGTCAGTCCCTAAATCGAACCGCAAATCCTCCATTGCAAAGGTATTGCCTTCTCCCGTGATATCGGCAATTTGACCCAAGTGAAAAGCCTCGTTAGGATTCGCAGTCACCATCGAAAACAAAGGACGTTTGTCGCCGCCGAATTTCGGATTGTCGTACACGAACTTTACAGTATCGTTAGGTACGAGCATGATGCCGAATTCATCCCCGGGAGTCATTGCAAAAGTCTTGACTCCTAAATACGCTCCTTCATTGAAATTACCTTCGGGTAAATTACCGAAAAATCTCGCACCTTCGCTCAAGTCATTAATCACGATATGACCTTTTTCAGAGTTGCTGAGCGCTCTCGAAGCTGCTTCTTTGATAAACTCTTCGGAACCGGGTACAAACTTCTCCATGCCTTTGAGGCTGATAATAGCTAGTTGACCCCGATACAAACCGCCATCTAATAGGTAATCAATGCCGACTTGACCAGTTTTGTCAACAACAAATATCCCGTATGTAAATGGGTTAGATGCCGTTATCTCTTTGTTAGTTGATAAGTCTAGTTCTTTTTGGGTTTCAGCAGTCGGTATTGAAGTATTTGCATTCTCTTTTTTGCTGTCTTCCCCGTTATGGGTGGCGGTATTCGGTTTTTCCGCTGGCTTGCTGGCATCTGAGGTAGCAGCTAAAGTCTCGCCTGTTTTCGGTTCTTTACTGGCAACTGTTTCGCCTGCAACTGCATCTGTTTTGGCGGCGGCTGTGCTATTTGGATTGTTTGTAGCTGCTGTGAAGCTGGGTTTTTCGGCGGTTGAAATTGCCGAATCGGTTGGTGGTTTGTCTGGTGGAGATGTAGTCTCTTCACTTGGCAGTTTTTCGCTAGCAAATTCAGTCGTTGCTCCAGGTTTTTTGGGTTCAGATGTGAGAGTTGTTTCGGAGTCTGTAGTGACTGGTTTGTCGGTAGTTGTTGATTTTGTTTCTGCCGCCGATTCAGTGGTTGCTACAGGTTTTTTGGGTTCAGATGTGAGAGTTGTTTCGGAGTCTGTAGTAACTGGTTTGTCGGTAGTTGTTGATTTTGTTTCTGCCGCCGATTCAGTGGTTGCTACAGGTTTTTCCGGTTCAGACGTGAGAGTTGTTTCGGAGTCTGTAGTGACTGGTTTGTCGGTAGTTGTTGATTTTGTTTCTGCGGTGACAGTCTTTTCATCAACAGGGGTTCCTGTAATTACATCTTTGTTTGCAGTCGGTTTTTCCGAAGTTGCGGCGCTGTTTGAGGAAAGTAGAGAATCTGATTTTGCACCTGTGAGGGTGTCTGCGTCGGATGATTTTTGAGCGCTAGTTGGTGCTAAATTCAGCGTGTATTTGATGTCGCCGCTGATTTGCAAAACTTTGACTGAATAGTCTCCGGCTACTAAGCTGTCAACACTGATTGTTTCTGCACTGGTTCCCGCGTTGGTGGAACTGTAAAGTGTTGCGCCACTATTGTTTAATAAAAATACGTCGGCATTCCCGCTCAAACTGTCGATCGACAATTTGAAACTTCCCGGACTGTTGATGTTAAATTTATAAAGGTCAAAGATATTTGTAGTGTCCACACTACCGGTGTAGCTTGTGCTCCCAGTCAATGCCCCGATGTTACGTTCAGTCATACTACCCCTGAAAAATAGTTGCTTGAAAGCGCTCTAAATTATCTATCTGGGGGAAGTTGAGGTTTTTTTGCGAATCGCGGGAAATCGTTACATTAGTTTACAGTTGGGTTGCCGATCGCCCAAAATTTGAAAGCTACCGGCATTGAATTCACCTGGTTCTTTTGCTTCAAACTCTTGTCGGGTGGGCATCCGCGCCCCAAAGGTGCAATTCAAATAAATAGTCCTGGAGGCACGGGTGGTCAGAAACCGGGTTTTTTTGCAAAAATATTTCGTTACAAGCCGCAGAAACGGCAAAAAACCCGGTTATGAAGGTTTTGAGGCGTAAGTCGCGATCGAGAAAATCTTAGTTGGGCTTGGGTGTTGAAGGCACTACCCGCATTTAATTTACCTGGTGATTTTGCTTCAAACTCTTGTGGGGTGGGCATTCTGCCCGCCCAAACCTACAATGTAAATGCAGCAAATCTGGCGTTGCGCTGTGGTGTTGAAGGGACTCTGTGCTCCGCGCGCACCTACAAATGCGATCGCCCTAGGCAATCGCTTATCCCCTACAATAAACAAGCAATTATTATATTTTGAGTTATCCTGTGAGTCCTACTGCCGAAGTCAGCAATAACCTGAATGCGGGCGTTCTACCAACCGTTACCGCTACCCCAGCCCGCCGCCCTGTTTTTCCCTTCACTGCAATTGTTGGCCAGGAGGAGATGAAACTGGCGCTGCTGTTGAATGTCATCGATCCGAAAATTGGCGGGGTGATGATTATGGGCGATCGAGGTACTGGTAAATCTACCAC
>Ga0247774_1000328_pt1 | contig 23173 bp, 16 predicted proteins | sample UWRJL001104B6_FD_179933 | JGI IMG/M metagenome (GOLD analysis project Ga0247774, IMG submission 179933) | Plant litter microbial communities from Arlington Agricultural Research Station in Wisconsin, United States - UWRJ-L001-104B-6 | ecosystem: Environmental > Terrestrial > Plant litter >... | reverse complement strand
TGTGGTGTCCGCTAGGATGACCCTTTCAAACCAACCTTGTCCTGCTGAGTTGACCTCTGCACACCACGAGAAAATCCGACCCGGGTCCCTGGGACTTGCGATCGGAGGGGATCGAAAAGGACGAACAGTGCATGTGGCATTCCTTCCCTGGGACTTGCAAGGGTCTGGAGGAGCTAAGAAGGCGCCTGGAGCATCTTGGTTATGACGCTTCATCTACTGGGAAAACCGACATGTCATATTTATGAAATGTGTCTACCGCTTTGGTGGGCTGGCGGGGTCGAACCTGCTGCTTCAGAAGACCCACCATGCCCAGGTCCTGCCTGCCGCAGCGAACACGGGGTATGTCAGTAGCGGACTTGATACCAAGCGATTACTCCAATCGACTTTGTAACGGGCCTCAGCATGAAAATGTTGATGCTTTTTCTGATATCCAAACGATTGCAGGTCCGCCGTGTGTTTGACAGGTCGTTTCTCATGTCAAAATACGACCTGCTTCTGGCCCTCTATTAATGTACTCGGCATAGGGGCTGCAATGTCGCAGACTTAACTGTACAGCTAGTATGGGAGTGTGGAGTGAAGGGCGTGAAGAAGCAAGCCCCCAGGAACCTTTGTAGTTGCCATTATCGGAGACTTGGTTGCTCGGGACCTTCCAGAAGTCGTGGGGAAGTGAAACTCAGACGCCGCCGTGGAGGGTATTATGTCTCTATTTGTACCTTCGTACTCTCGCGCCTCCATTTCTCAGCTCATATTCTAACTTTGCCGCCGTCCAGACTCGGTAACTCCCAAGACGATAGGTGACCTGGGGGCATCACCAGAACGCGTTCGCAACAGCATGTGTGACCATTTCTTCAACCCCACAGACCGGATAGAAAGCGTGGGATGACAGCTCCCACCTCGTTAGCAACTTAAGACGCAAAAATCTAGAGAATCGCATTCTTTGCCAAGCGGGTTTGGCCTCTTCTCCCAGGTTCACATGAACCATGTTAGCGTCAATAAAAAGGAACGAGATAGTGACCCCCAAGCTGCATCAAATTTGGCGCCCTCCAACCGCTCAACTATTACGATATGCTAAAGGAGAGTGAATGAGTACTATGTCTTACAACAGCTCCGCGCAAAGTATTCTGCTCTTCTCGACCGAGAATCAAACTTGCAAACCCTGTGAGTTTGAAGCAAGTTCCTGCCCCGCATGGATTTCCATCTTAGCTGCCAAGCCAGCGCCGAACCCCGTCGCCACTGTTCCACTGTCCTGGGAGCGAGCTAGCCCCAAATTCGTCTCGGGGAACAGGGTGGACCGGTCCCGGACCCAACTGCTGGGAAATTGGGCTTCGCTTTAAGCCTTGAGGGCTGCCCCAAATGCCCCGACTAGCCCCGACAGGCATGAGATCTTCAAGGGGCGGACCGTTTCCCTTGCCGGAAAGAGGGCCCAGGCGGGGGAAGGTCGCTTCTTAGTGCTTGGCCTTGCACCACGAAATGGTTTCATGGTGCAAGCGAGGTTGCTAGCTGTGAAGTTGTGATCAACCGATGGCTGGCGGAGCTGGGATCTGTCAAGACGGCGGCCGGTTCCGCAAAGGGAGGCGCCGTATCCGCAATTCCTTTTCCGACTTCCCCGGCCACGCTTGGTACGCGTTAGAAGATTTCAGTGACAGGTTCCAGCAGAGGTGGGAGGTACGAGGGTACACAACATTGTTTGCCTCCAAGGCCATGAGACACGCAAACCGAGGCGGCGGAAACGGCGGGAACGATCTCTTCTCTTAGACGGGCGCCTCTACTCCCACCCAAACTGGAAGGAAGGGCGAGGAGCGCAAGGCGCGAGCCTTGCTGTCCGGTCACGGGGCTCAGCCTGTGTCGACAGCATCAAGGCTAGACGTGGGGGGCGCTTCGTCGATTGGCTGGATCGGTGCACCGTGAATATCATTACGAGAGCAAACTGAACGACGCACGTTAGAATGATGGAAATGCTTGCGTGCCAGCCCGCTAGCAGAACAACGATCAAAGTGGCAAGTTACAGGCTCAGAAACGGAGCGCCTGAGAAGAAATCCCTCCAGCAATGAGCCTAGGAATATTGCTTGGACAAAGAAACTATTGTCATGCAATTCGAGGAGTGAGGACGCGCTTGCGGGCATCTGGGTTGGCTGTCTCTAGGCCTATTATGTGTGGCTGTGTTTTGTCGGAGGGGCTGACTGCATTTGAGCTTTCAGATATGACTTATGACTGGAGCATTCGCACTAGCAGCCACCTTCCGATGCTGGAGCCACTCGGGTGCTTTCGTGCCGGAGACATAGCCGAGCGCATTCTTCACCGGCCCCATCATCTCCTGGAAACATGTCTCTCGTTATTGACGATATGTGATCATTTTTATCTTCAATCTGGATGGAAGTGCAGGAAAAGCAATCTCAACCCTGAAGCCAGTCGCGTAGCTACTCACTATCACAGTCACGGTTGCCTGGTGATTACCCCTGAGACTGGCAACAATTGATGGGATTCTCGGGTGATTTAAGGCCGTGCTGATACATAGGCAGCTCCGGTTTTGCAAGCGCGGGGTGATGACAGGTACGATAGGTCAGGCGCCTGTCCCCAGTGGACGAATAGACGACATGGGCCGCCAATTTTTCAGAGTCACCCGTAAAAAGCGCAACGATAAGAATAGGCACGGCCAGAAGGCCCGGCAATGGCGATGCTCAAATGCGCCATGGTGGTGGTATTGGCACACTGGAGAAAAGCCTCGGGGACAAATAATCAATCTGGGGCTTGATCTGTCGCCACTGCGTTGCCATTGCGGAGGCGGCTGGCAAAGATTACCCCGGAGTGGCTGATGGCAGGGTCCGCTTGGGGTCCGTCGAACCAAGAACAGGATCACGAGGTCACCTGGACTCGCCAGCTTGGTCCGCTCGTCCGCCACCGGCCACTCAATCAACTGCTGGTCTTCGGTCCAGCACACGTCACAATCAGGGGCGTGTCAAAGTAGTTGCTGTTTACATCCATTCGCCAGCGGGCAATTGCCGTCGACGAATTATCCTCTTGTCGAGATTCAATCACTATGTGAAGCGAAAACCGACACACGCCCGTTGACGAGTCGGTCGTCTGAAGGATATGAGTAATGGCCGCCCCGACAGAGTTGCCCTTCGAAGGAGGATGTACAGAGTGCCGATACGAATCTTGGTAATAAATCACGGGGAAATTCGTACCTTATTGATAGTACCGAGAGGATTGGCGGGACTTTAGAAGGGCAGTTTCGACGATGGACGCGTGATGGCTCCCATGAAGAATGTAGACGGCCCAGATATGGGCTGCGCGGATCATCGACCCGTTTGCTAATTGGACTTTGTCGACGTTGCGGATAGGAAGACAATCCCCCCATTTGGGCTCGTCACCTGGCCCGACCTGGGCATTTTCTTCTGCCCTACGGGCCAGCCTCGTCAGTTACTCCCTTGCCTCCCTGGCCCGCTGGCTATTCTTTGCCGTTCATCAATGACCAGGCAACAATTCTCGATGTTTTGGGGATTGTCGCCTGGCCGCTGTAAGGTTGTAGGAAGTCCTAGCACTGGCCCGGCTCGGGTCCCGTGAGGCCACTGTAGAGCGACGATCGGTTTCGACTCGAGCCTCGTGATCGCATTTGGCGAGGCGACTTGGCCGTCGCAAGCGACCGCCGCGCAATGACCGAAATGGCTCGCTGGCAGGTGCATCTCGCAAGCGCACCAGGCTTTCTCTCTGGGCCGTTTTCGACGGCCCAGGCCCGTTCGGGCCTACTGGATTGGACATTGTGACGGGTCCAGACTCTAAGGCCGTCGACCCAATCTGGCGCCTCCGTTCCTCCCAGCGAAGTCACTTGGCCCTTTTGGGCATTGACGCCCTCGTCTGAGAAGGTCCAGGTCCGGCGAGAAAACGGAACACCACTGCCGCTGCCGCGACCCAGCGGATCAGGCGACCAAGAAGACTGAGAAACGGAAAGCGTACAGCAGTTCAAGCGTTACGACAAACGCTCCGGAAATGGCAACCGAGCTTTGCCATTACTGGCAATCACTAAAAGCACACTAGCCTGAAAAGGTATCTGAACCTTTCCCGAATCTGCGATCCTTCTCTGGATGGCTGCCGTAGGAAGACCGCTTCCTCGGCTGCACTACCTGACGCTTCCCCGGGCCAAATCTCTTAGAATTAAGCAGATTTTCCCCTAGCTGCGATCAGAAACGTCTTTGCAAGCAAGTCCCAAGGGACTTTTGAGAATGCTGTCTTCCATTGCTGTAGGACTTCAATTGAAGGCTTCCAGAGAGTGACGGGGGAGCCGTTTCAACTGGTAGCTTGAGGGGACCGAACATCACATGGAAAGCCGCGGAGAAGGGGAACAAAACAACCAAGGTACCTCGAAACTTGGCCACTACCGTATTCATCTAGAGGTTCCGAGGTACCTACCGTGCCAGCTCCGCAGCCCGGCCCTTATCCTTGCTCCAAGGGGACGATGGGGAGACACCCTTGACTAAAGTGCCGGGGTGGGAAAACGAATGCCACACCCCCCCCCACCCCACCCCTCCTTCCACAGTTCTCCCCTGTTGCCCTTTTCTAACCCAGTCTCAACTTCGTTAGGTATCTTACTTGGCCGAGTACGTACCAGCATACACCGCGACTTGATCCAGGGCTCCCCCCCCATCCCACCAGTGGAGGATCTCCCGCAGCATTTGGCAAGATAATAACTACACCTTGCTCCCACCCCCAACCTTTACCTCAACTCTTCCCAGCAACTCAAACATGCATCAGTCGCAACCGCTGCTTCAACTGCACGAAAGTCGATCTTCACATCTTGAAAGGCAACTTAACGACCACAATCAACACAACAACGTCCCAACAAGACATCTCTAGCTCAAGCGACTCTTGGCGTAGTCCGGAACATCACCGTCTGTCCCGACATCACCCATCCGCGCAATACTGTCAAGTCAGGACGACGAGCTTGCGCATTGCTCTGATCGAACTCTTGACAACAATCGCTCTAGGTGCCGACTTCAACTCCTCCACTTGGGCTCTGCCTGCTACCAGTCTCGAATCATTCTCGTCGCAATACCCCAACGTGGATCTTCAACAGCGTCGTGCTCGGCTCGTCGAGCAATCTCTCCTGGCAACATGCCTTACCAACTAGACACTCCCGTCCTTGCTGTCGACAGGGAAATATTACACAAGGTGGATGCTGCCAACCCGCAGAATCTCTTTAGCATGTGGACAGGTAAGTTGCGCCGCCCGACCGATATTGATCCAGCGAGGTAGCTGACATGCAGAAGTCTTCTCCAAGTGCGCCGACTCAGTTCAGCAAGGCCGCAGGCTAGAATATATTTGCTGGCGCTATTGGAACAAGCAGGCTTTGGCAGGTGACTTCTCTCTGGCCCTCGCCAGCACAACACTCCCAAAGGACATTCCCTCGAGGACCGCAGAAGACGCCGACCTGCCGGAACTTTCTACGAGTCCCGGCTCAGAATCAGAGGAGGAAGCCGTTGAGTTCACCTCGGAATCGTCGCCTGTCGACATTGAGCCGCGCATACGGCGACAGGATTCCTGTGTCAACCGAACTCGATCACCCAGGTCCGAGTCTTTCGAGAAGCTCGTGGTGTCAATCCTCGACCAGAAGGAGGCCCTGAACAAGTCTCCCATTGACCTCCCTGCACCCGCACCACAAAAGGAGAAGCGTCCGTCTCCGGTCCTTCAACGCTCTGGTTCCACCACAACCGAATCTTCTGGCCGCTCCTCCGAAGACGGTTCGGTCATGTCTACCCAGGCTTCGCCCGAGACGGCCTTGCCCGTGCGCACTCACTCGGTTGTCAAAGGCTTCTCGCCCTCGATTGCTTCTATTCCGAACCCTACTGTCCGAATCTCCCCTGATACCACCGATGCCAAGCCCATCATCGCACCGCAGCGATTCTCCAAGAAGAACGCAACCTTTACTGTGGGTGCGTCGGCGTCGTCGAGCGAAGCGGCACAGCCCAGTCTCAAGCAGCTCCGCAAGCCCGCGAGCAAGAGGATGTTTCAGCTCGGTAGCTCCAATTCATCGGAGGAGGGGCCGTCGCTGAAATCCAGTCTTCGGGTTCCGCCTTTCAAGGGCCATCTCTCTTCTGTTGACTCGGATGACGAGATGGACGACGAGGTCGACGAGAGTGCCATCGATGATGACGACGAGTCGGATTGGGAAGACTCGGAGGACGTAAGCGGGACCCCGAGCATGGACGACAAGTCTATGTTCCAGCGTATCCCATCATCGACTCAGCTGGTCACCCGCCCGTCCCTTATTACCCTTGGTCTGGCTACTGAGCGTGCTCGGAGGCTCGGTCCAGTTGTTTCTCAGTCTACCTCGGCTCTTCATCGTGCGCGCCCAACACAAAACGGCTCGACCATGGCCGGGTCTCCGAACGATTCTGACGAGAACCCTCTGATGATGAAGGGCGCTAAGACTGCCCAGCTGCAACGCATCAACGAGGTTCCCCGGTCTCAGGCACAGCCTATTAATGCCATACCCGTTCCCGTTCGCCACCAGGCTGCATTGTCTCCTCGCGCTACTCGTCGGCATATGCTTGCTACCGAGCTTACCGATTCGCTTCGAAGGCATATCGTCTGGGAGCGCCAGTACAAGCACTCGACTGCCAATGCGGTTCTCAAGCGGAGGCACACCTCGAACGACCTCGCCAACCTGAAGCAGCATCCTGAGCCTGTCTGCATGAAGAAGGCCGAGGACCAGAACGCTACGAGCTTCAACCAGTTCTTCAACAAGGATGTTGACGGCGGCTACCACGCCAAGGGTTGGTGATGAACCACGACTTTAGTCGATATCGAAGCGACTTTATGTACCTCATTCTGGCCACACCATGGCCGTGTACATTTGCCACTGTAACGACCGGCTACAATGTATTCGACGCATTGTAGCACATTTAATCCTGACGTTGGCGCAATCCAACCACGACACCTTAATCAAACACAATCGGCGGCATTGGCGAGCATTGGGGCGACTTGATAAATGATTCCCCCTTTCATTCCTACACGAAACGGCGTTTTTGTCATTTTCAACCTACGATACCATGGATCTGGCGCTTTTTTTTGGGGATTCTTGCATCAAAATCATGTTTGCGTTCATGGGTCGGGATATCAACAGGGTCCGCAGGGGCCTTGGTATTGTGTATTTTACAAGAGGAAAGACGGGTCATACCAAAGGGGGCGACCTCCAAGTTCCCTTGATGGGAGGACGGAACAAGAAAAGACCATGAGAAACGAAGAGAAAAGTCTTAGAGGCGAGGAGAAAAGGGACGGTCTACACGACGAGCCACGAAAAGTGGGAGAAAAATCGAAAGACAACCATGCTAAAAACTCACAAAAGACCCCGCAAAGAGCTGTGAAAAACATGAAATAAAACTGTTCCAATAATCGTGCCTGTCAGTCCTTCTGTGAATCCTTCAAGTGACTCGTTTGTTTGCCGGGGATGATGATGCTCGAGTGTTTGGATAGAACTCGTGACGATGGCGGCATGTCGAACATGGTCACTGCAAAGCGCATTCCAGAGACCCCGCCGACGAGCAGCAAGGGTCCCCTCCTTCCCCATTCCTCTGGCGATGTGCTTCGTATTGCGTGCAGCGAGCGGAGCGCATGGCGGCAAAGAGCGTCCCCACCACCAGATGTTCACCGCCAGAGGTTTTACAGCGCAGGTAGCATTTTTGGCCTGGCCTTGTGATGCACACCTGCTTCGCTGGCAGCGTTTCCTTTGGGGCGCGTTCCCGTCAGCCTGGGGGCGGCAAAGACAGTGGAGTTAGTTACAGTGGCGGCAAAGGCTCGTTTCGAGTGGCTGAGTCTGAACCAAGTCACGGGGTTGCCTCGCCTCGTCGGGATGTAGGACCGCGAACCGCGAAAGGCGTGTTTGGTGTGGGGGGCGTGGCCCGCGCTGACTTGTCCAATCATGAGGGGCGGCTTGTCTTGCTTGAGGATTTTCATTGAATTTTGAGGCAGACTTGTGATGGGGTTTTCTTCATTTGATGCTTTTTACTTGAGTCTGCGTGGTATTCCTCCACTTCCTAATCTTTTGCGATTCCTTTGATCTCCCTTTTTTACGATTTGTTGATTTTGTCGGCAATCGAGCTGGTTTGAACAGGTCGAAGACGACCTACTACGTAAACTCCCCGCTTCTCGGCCCTACCAAACGATCGATCCAGTCGCGGAGAAATTCATCGGGACCCAAAACACCAAAAGCCACGAGGGAAGTAATATCCCAATATTGAGGGGTGTCGAAATCAAATACTACTAATAAACCAAAGGGGGGGGTGGTGCCGCATCGCCGGCGGCGGCGAAAGGAGCCACGCCTTCCTTCGCCTTCCACGATTCGTCTGGTGGTGCTTCGGCTTCTTCCCTTTTTACCGGTAAGCGAGTAAGCACATGGTCACCCCTTCTTTGGCCTCTCAACCTCTACCGGAGACAATTCGGCTGCTTCGATATATTGGATTCCCGACGCTGAATGAGAGTGGATGAGGTGAGGCGGCAAGGCGAACTAAAGGAGACAACGAGTCCTCCCATACGGAGCGCAGTCGACATGGTCGAGAAAGGAGATGCACTTTTGATCTTTCGGTCCCTTTCTTCTTATGGGGGTTTAATTCGAGAGATCCGACCGGTATCAAGGCTATGGCTTGCATTCGAGGCCGTGTTGCCTGCCGGCAGGCCTTGGGCTGGCTGACTGGTCTTGCGCATCACTCAGCCTTGCCAGGCGCATTGGCCGCCAGATCCCAAGGCTGATACTTTCAGAGCCCATACCTGGCGAAATATATCTAGACTATATTCGAGCGAAGTATCATGTGCGGTTTCGATCAAAACTACAACCCTATACAAAAGAGTCGGTTGCAAATGCGGGCCCGTTCTCGTCGGTTGCCAAACAACCTACAACCCTACTCTACGGTAAACCTTCTTGACAAACGAACCCAGTCCTCATATTGCAGACAGAACAGAAGAACCAGCACGCGCTGCTGACCACCTTATTACTTTCCAAAGGTCTGCAAATCGCCATCTGACACGGAATGGAGTTTGTGCGACGCGCCATCACGAAATCTTACGGTTGCGATGCGGAGTTCATTTTCACCCCTGCGGCTTGGCCAGGAATGCTCAGGTACCACAAGTCTGCTTGTGCTTACATCTCCCTCGGTGTAGTGGTCGTAGGCCCGACACAGACAGACCCGACAACACTATGCCATTCCTAAAATATCGTCGGCATGTGTTGAAATCCCATTTCCTCTAATGACGGCGTCGCGGTAAGCTGGCATGAACAGTCAGATCCCTACAAAGATACGATAAGAATAAAACAAGGAAAGGGAGTCAAGGAGCGTTGGTTATGTAATGTTTCAATCCACCCATGTCATCCGGGCACCCCAGGAACCTTTTGGAGAAGAAAGGACCCATGCCATAAGACGAGGCTCGGCACGTTCTCCGCAAATCTTTCTTCCAGATCGTTTTGTGGGGGAGATCGAGAAAAGAATTGCGCAATCCCATGTCATGTGCCTTCAACATTGAGTCATTGCCTAACTTGAACATTACAAAAAAATAAACGCGCGATAGTGAATATGACGACGCTCCTATGTGCTCGGAGGTCATGTGTCTGCGAGCAGGCACAACATGTCGGCTGCTAGTATAACAGTTGAATTGGAGCGTGTCTCTAGGCGCAGTTTTGATGGGGATTTCCACGTGAAAGGGCATTCTCACGAGCTCACTCCCGCCATTCTCACACGAGCATCAATGCTGGAAGGTCCGGAATATTTAGACGGTCGCTTGCTATGGTCCAGATTCGACCCAAAATGAAACAAGCGCCGAGCAACCACGAAAATTGTCCAGAACGAAGCCCGCCTTGCGCCACGAGAGTTGGGAGGTCGCTTGCGGCGATGGGAATTGTCCGAAACCTCAGCTGTCAAACTGCCGTCAAGTTGCTTTCGCAGTCGGCGGCCCGCTCAGCTGGGATGCCGGTGGCTGTGTTAGCCACAGATTTCGTTAAACGCCATGCCAGAGCCCAGGCAGAGAGAGCTGAGCCACACTCAACAACCCGTGGCGCTGGCGGCTTCCGGCCAGCGAGCCCCGTTTGCGGGGGACCACCAGACCTGATCACCCCGAAGCAAAAAAGGCGGGGGCGCCATTTAAACCCGAGCGCAACTGGGAGGAAAAAGCTTGTCCCGATAGGGCTGCCAAGGTTATTTTCTCGGGAGCTGGATGGACGGTGCTGTTAGCAGATAGCTGGACTGTTGTGGGGTTTGACAACTCATCCGACACCCACACAACGACTGGCGGAGATGCTCTGTCTTTCAGGCCCATCGTGGGGGGCAGTCCGGGGCTTCCGACCTACGGTGCATTCGCTGGATGAGATGAAGATGGACTTCACGTTGTCGAGGGTTAAAAGTTTCCGCGTGCTACTGGTGCCTTGGCTTCACGCAACTGCCGAAGCGTCGCTGGAGCCATTCGCAAATACACAAATGCCCACCTTAAAGCTTTGCAAGACGTGCACCTGATGAGAGAACATCATGCCCTTGCGGCTCCTCCGATGATCCATCGTACCGCAAAGGCATTGAGGGAATAGGCTACCATTAAGCCAAAACTAGAAGACCCAAACTATCAGTCCACGAGGCAACAGCGGCTCGTAAGCCCAGCTGCCAGCGTGCCAACGCACTTGGCGTAGAGGTGTATGTCGACTGGCGATCGCATAAACAAGCGATCTCGCCATGCAGCATGACCACCCGATGCCGCATATTCGCTCGGCTCACCGCCTTTCGGTTGATGAAAGGGCATGTCTCCCCCAACATGAATTTGCCCATTGCCCACAGCCACGAATCGCAAACTGCGTGTTTACCAAACAGAAATGCAGCCTTTGTTGATTGATGCCCTCTCGCCCTACCAAGACAGCCACTAGCCACGGCTGTCCTGCTTTCCATTTGTTGCATCATCCGGGCCAGGACCCGTGCAAGCCTCGTCGGAGTTGGTCGTGCTAAAATGCCCCATGCCGTGCAAACGGATCGGGGGGGTGGATGGCGACATCCTAGTGCCTTGCTTACCGCTTTACACTTTCTTTGTCGCCTGCCAACCCCGCCCGGTTTTCCGTCCGCCCTGCATCGCGGCCCGGCATCATTTCCGGGGTTGTGACGGCGGCATGAAGAAAAAAAAAGAGAGAGAGAGGGGGAGGGCGGGCAGGGAAAGAGTCGCCGTTTGCGGCGAACGGACCGGTTCATTGCTTTGCGAAAGGGCGTGTGTGCGCTCGTGGTAGATTGTACCAGCGTACAGGTAAGAGGCCTCGAGACTCCCATCTTGCCTAGTGGCTCACGGATCCGTGACGCGACTCTGGCTGTCACGGTTCCGCGTGCAAAGTCTGGGCACGGCATCCGTGCCTGTGGTCCAAACGCCTGCGTGGACGGTGGGATTTCGAGTTCACATGAGCGGACACGGGGAAGGTGCACGGTGACGGAGGGGCCACCACTTGGCCACAAGAGGTATTGAAGCATGCCTCAAGCGTGAAAGTGTGTGGTGATGGTTGTTTTGCCTCGTCTCTCCATGGCGTGGGGTGCGGTAAGGCAGACATATCTGCCACAAAATGCGAGATAGCTTCACCAGGCGGAAGTGCACATCATGGTAGGGGCGGCTAGTAGCCAGGCGATTGGGCTGGGTGCGGGGGTTTCTTGGACTCCTGCTAGAACGATAGGCAATCGATATCGGTGACAGCTTTCATCAGGCCCGGCGAGCCTCACCGGCCCACCGTCAATCGGCAGCATTTGGTTGGCCAAGTTTTTAACAAACAACACTATCCGACGACCCGGAAAACGGCGAAAGGGAGCCTTTTCATCCAAAGAAAATCAATAAAATAATCGCGAAATGTCAAATAAAACATATCAGTTGGATCAGGCCGACGGTACCTATCCGCACCCCGCCCAAAGCCATCCTCGGTGGGGGCGGGGTAACTGGTGGTGCATCCCCGCATACCGTGTCAACCTCAACTCTCGTTGTTTGCCTCTTCATCAGTGGTCAGATCGCGACCTCCGGGGGTGCCCAATACCAACCCATCCCATCTAGTGATGCACTCCCCGCTGCCGGGGCTGGCACCTTTCGTTCGTCCACGTAGCGGACAGAGCGGTGTCGTGCGGCGAACAATGGCTACTTTCGTGCCTTCACCGACTTTTATTCCCGGACAGGAGTGATGATTGGCAGGTACGAGCTCAACCGCAGGTCAGGCAGCGTTCGCGATCACGGTATGCCAGTCTCGTGGACAGCTAGCACCTCGATAACTCTTCGATGACAGCTACCCGCGAAAATGGAATGGCAATTGCTTGGGTGGCGACGGATGTTAGCACGATTGTTATTAAGTAGATATGTTGATATATGATAGGTATGGGTTTATAGTTCCTGCGAGACATTAAATGACAGCATGAATACGGCCTTCGAGACGTCCTGGACGGCAATGGCGTCCCTGTAAGAAAATGACCTTATCCTGCAAAATCAGTGTGGTGTACCTCTCTGTACTAGTCGTAGCATTCGGTGGATGCAATAGACCCCGCAAGACGGTACTGCCCAAGCGGAACCGTACCGTCATGCAACCCCAAAGATATTCACATTTTCAGCTGAGAAATATTGAAATATTCTGCCATAATTCTCACCCCTCCCGACTCGCCAGCTGTCAGGCATACGGATCCCTACCTGGCATTCCTCCACCACACCCTCGCGGCTTGGTCTCAACACCATCTCCACAACCCGAGACAAAATCACAAGCGCGATCGCGTCTTCACCTAAGGAGAGAGGGGAGGAGCTGGTACTGCAAGTGTTAATTAGAACACTGCTAACGGCCAGACCCGGGAGAAAATAACGGGCTGAGACACCAAAATCTCACATGCGTTGCTAATAGGTTCAAGCACATGCCTCAGCAACAAGCAAAAGCGTTCCTACGCAACCCACGACAAAGTGCAGACTTGACGCAGACGCGCCTGCGCGATGGGCGCGTGTGCCTGCCTCCCTGCGTGTTGGGGAAGCCAGCGCCGGACTCAAGCGTTCCTCGAGACCAAGTCATCAGTTCCATCGTTGTTTGTTTTCGGTCTCTCGACCCAACTACTATGCGGGAGCCGTACTTGTACCACAGCGTCGTGGCGGGCTCTTGAGTCTATCTACAAACGCACCTTCAAATTGCAGGAGCGGTGGCCTTTTTGCTTTTCACACGACTCACCGCGCTGGCGACAATTAGGTAATTCAGCTCATCTCAACATCATCGCGCCTTGCATATTTCGAGATGTGTGCGTCTCAGTGCGGGGCAACGGTGTAGACAGAGGGCATGCTACCTAGAATCTCGTGTACAACATGTTGGGATCGCGGATTTTTGTTGGCACCTACTCCGTATAGCTGGTAGAGTACCAAATTGCGTTTCGGTTCAGGATTTACCGACCGCGACCATGATGTCATCCAGCAAGCTCATTACAAACCCCGAAGGAGTGAACTCCATCTTGTTGTGGCCCTCCTTCTTTAGACGCGTGGTATTGATTTGTTCATAAATTGCCCCGGATCATTATCTCTATTGCAGTTTCCCGCCGCTGCTCACTAACCCGGGCAAAGCCTTGTCGGCGTGATGTTGACGCGCAGGAGGGTACCTTTCGGGAGGACTCCATTCGCGGCTGTTGTCGGCCGAGTCTCCATTTCGATAGTTAATCTGGCGCCGCCGACAATTGGCCCGACTTTGCACACAGGGAGGGCGGCAGTTTCGAGGTTTGAATCGTCAGGCTGGCACCTTCAAAGTAGAATTCTTGGAGGCTCACTTCTCTGCAGAGAATGCCCTTGCCACCAGGTGACTTCCGGGGCCGGTGGAGAAAGGAGAGAAAGGCAGAGATCAGAATGACTCGGAAATAAGTAGGCCATGCTGTAGCATCCCCTCAACCAAGTCGTTTCCCATCTATGGTAGCCAAATTCTTGCACGTGCATCTTTGGACATGCAAACTCTGCTCGGCTACGAGGAGGCAAGCCATCGTCAGAACTACTTTCAGGTTCTGGAAATCAGACACCCCTGCATGGGCCCATTTTAGATCGCGACAAGCGTGCCCCTGATTGCATCTATGCGGAGAAGTAGATATCCTTCCCCACGTTTGATAGTTAATCACATGCTGCCGCTGCCGTTGTCGATGAACTCTTCAGGCCGGCCACAAATCCCCCGCCTGGCTCCTGTAGTCAAAGGCATCAAGCCGTTTCCAGAAGGGAACTGGCGTATAAGCTTGATTGGAAGGAGGCGTTCCGACCATTGTAGCAGCCAGGACTGCACGAGACAGGCCGATGCTGAAGGCGTCTCGGTTTTTCATGCAAGAAGCCTCCTTTTCTGACCTACCCGCAATCGCAAACTTCATCATGCTACGAGTGGTAGAGAACCCTATCCGGTATTGAAGAGCGTCGCCGCGGAAAGCACTCTTTCCATCATTATCCCCTGTGGTTTTGCAGTTCGGGGCTGTGGCGTCAAGCTTCTCTCTAAGTTAGCGCGAGGCAGTTTTATCAGACCACATTGTACTCGATTCTCATTCATCCAGCCCGCCGACTTCAGACCTTATTTCCGCTCCGGCCCCCTTTTTCCTAGCCAAAGCGACATATCTGATCCTGTGCCGACCTAGCTTCCATAGGTTGAGTAGCTTACGTTCTGGATATCAGCTCTTGAAAAGCTTGGAAATCGGGTATCGAACCTGCATGGTAGATGACTATAACCACTTCGGTCCAGTCTTTGATAACCGTGTGAGATTTATTGCATTTGAGGTGCTACACTTCTCTTTCGTGACGATAGACGCCCAGGAGATATAAACAAATGAATCCCCTTCCAGACCCTCCGAAGCGAGGTCCATCTCATAAATAATCATCTAGGGAAAGATTGGACTGGATTGGGATTTCGAACGGTCGACCTTGAGCCACTTGAGGCTCAGCTTCGTGAGAACCTTCAACCATCTATATTTCGTCATTATCACACCTTGCCAGTAAAGTGCTATTGTTCAAAGGTCACCTGGGAGTTGTCTTGCACTCTGGACAAGTGCTGCTGTCCTTCCAATCCGTTCTAAAGCGAAATTCGGTGCTCAGTACTTCGTATGGGTGGTTAATATCACTCAGGGAATGAGAGATGGAAGTTGCCGTACTCGGGCAGTTGTAACCAGATATCGATGATTGCTACCTAGTTCCGTATTCCTGGGCGAGAGCGGTTTTGTAAACGATGAGGTACTTGTTGTCTGCGGCATCAAGATTGACAAGCCAAGCACGACCCCTGACTTGTGTTAGCATCGATATGATGTTCAGGCTTACTCTACGATCATGCTCACGACTGCCGAACAGGCTCCGAAGGCTATAAGCTAGCTTACTATCATTTGTAGGCGTAACGCCAGCCCGTTGTGTACAGGGATAAGAATGGTTAATGCCAAATAGTATGGATGTCAAACTATTCGCGGTATGTAGCTAAGTTTGAATTCGAGCCTTTATTCAACGTCCATTGATGTGGCGTTTTCTATCCTTTTGGTCGCTTCTTTCTAATGGCATGTCATGAACCAACCCCAATTATCCTCATTACAACCGGGAAATGAATTTGTAGCAGGCAAGATATGGAGGACCCGAGTGCTTTGTTGCTCGACCCCGGGCCCTGCGTCTCTCCCTCTCCGATGTGGACACGGTGAAAGGGTAGGGAAGGAAAGGATGTAAAGGCGAAGATGCAATGAACAACTTATCTACGAATTGATGTGAGATTGCCGATTGCTCCTCTTATGAAATGGGATATTGAACAGCTCACAAGGCTTTCTGAAGTATCTAATGTAGCTTTAGGTTCGAATTCCACATAGCCACCAGCTACCTTGTCGAAGTGTTTGGAATATTCTACTTTTCCATAGCGTTTAGCCGGTTCTTCATCTTTTACCACCGTCGTCTATTTCTATTCTCTCATAGCAACAAACGCCTGCCTCTCGAGCGATATTAGAGCTTACATGGTGGGTGAATAGGGGCTGGGGATCGTTCACGCCAGCCTGATCAGCCTCTCGAATATCGGCCCCGAAAGGAATTTCCAGATCCGCATTGCAACGTATGACTAATGAGCCTTGCTGTACTATCTCGCTTTGGACTCGTTCCTCCTACCTTTGGCCTTGAGGATTACATATCAAGTCCTCGTGTATGGAAAGCCCTTTTGCTCCCACAAGTTGCGCACTACTCTTGTGACGTCGGTATTATGGGCTCTGATGACTTGCATACCCCCCAGCTGGTACCGAAAGCCCGAGTTTTGTGTGAATACTTTACGAGTACTTCTATAGACAAGCTCAATTACTAGATACACCCGAAGACTTCTGCACACGCACTCTGAGTGGGAGCAAGTCACAACGAGAAACAAGAACTCAAGCTAGGATATCACAGGTTGGAGGCACTCGTGATTGAAAATAGACACCTTCATGATGGAGCTAGACGACGACATACTAGCCCGAATCAGTAGCGGCCTCAAATCTGAAGGCCTGCGCCAGTCGCGCAGTCCGACCGGCGCTGAATGCCCCTGACGTTCCTGACCGACTGTGTGAGGACTGGTGGGGATCTTTGCATAAACGACGACGAAAATGGAACAAAAATTACTCTTTCGAGCAGCAAGCCTCGGATCCCAATCTCCACTCACACGTCGCAATCGTGGTGGCCAAATTTCATAGGCTTCTTCTAGAAGGCTTCTACCGCGAGTCCGCCGAGCCCCTAAGCCTAACTCTTTCATGTGAGACATGCCGGTCCGAGCGTGCGATTGCGAATTCTTCGAAACAGGCTTCGCGAGGACATGACCTGTATATTATTGGTCTTTTTAGTGCGTTGCTATTTTCCCGCATTCTTGAAGAGGTCCAAGGCCTCTTGGACTTTCATGCCACCCTTTCCGGCCGGGTGCACGAGCGTGTGTGCCTATTGAAGGGGACAGTGATCAATAGCCAACAATCTTGGGCGCACTGAAGAAAGCAAGCCCGGGCAGGGAAAGAACATACCCGTTTACGAAGGTACATAAGACAAGGAGCTGCATCTCTGACGGGTTGCGCTTGTGTCGTGGACACTGCGTTCCCACTGTCCGGGGCATCACACCACAAACCGGGGGAGTCCCGAAAGGAGGATACAAAGCCCGAGTGGCGCCTTCGCGATTAGTCCCTCGACTCCGGACGAACAGTCAAATATCCTCTAGGCACTTAATGCCTCCCTGGGAGGGGTGAACGATGTGTCTACTAGATCTAGTGCACGACGCGAGCGAGGCAAGCCAACAAGACTTGACTCGGGCGAACAGCGTATTGGTGCGCCTGATTTGCGCGAGTCGACATGAGACTAAATTCCGTGGGGATGGTTCCAAGCGCCTAGCTCGTCGCGTGGCTTCCCCATGGCATCCTCAGGGGCCCTGGATTGGATTGTTTGACATACAACGAGGTTCGAATATCAGAGTTGCAAGGAGTTGGGAGGAGTAATGTATCTTCGTCGCTTGCAAGGACAACCTCAAACGTGACGAGCGTGAAATGCATCGTAACGAATGCAGAAACATCCGAAGCCTCGCTGGAACCCCACAATCAATCCAACCGAGGAGATATTAACTGGGTACATCCTCGTCGGCTTTGGCAACATCATCTGCTCATCGAGTACTTGCGTGGGCGAATAAGGCAAGTCTAGCAGGAGACCGGGTTTTCCTTGCATGATCTTCGCTGTCAAAGCCCGAAGAGTCCAAGGCGCGAAAGGGCATCCCGGATAACTTCCCGAGACGTCAAGGCCATTTTCGCTCAGCTCACTGCGCTCTCCAAAGGGAGGTTTCTAATGCTGAGTTGTCCTTGCTAGGTCCTTCTGTTCTGCGACAACGCGCCGGGCAGAGGCAGCGCACACCCCTCCAGCGCATCGGTGGTCGCTAAACGGGACACTAGTTCAGGCGGATCACGTCCCCGGTGGTGCTAAATGTTGAAGGCGAAACACCGCTAGATTCTGGAAGGAACCCTGATGGAAGGGGTGCGTAGACAAGTGAGTTGCTGTTTTGCGGAGTACGAGTGGGTGTCGAGGTGAATTGTGCTTTGACGGCACTTGGATATCAGACCGGTCACTGTTCTTTCTTGGCATCGGTACGAGCATGGAAATATTAATATTTTTATTCGGGGATTTCTGGAACGGAATTCGAAATGGCAAGCCCGTCCACTGTCCGTCCTTGGCTAATAGAATATATTCAGGAATAATTCTCATTGCTCCTCACGTGCTCAACAACAAGTGTATTGTCTCTTATTTAATTGCGATTTGGTTCTCTGGTTTAACAAGTCTGACGTTGCTGGTCGCGGCTGATTCTTCCCGCGATTCCTGATTTTCGCAGTCTGACGTCAACGACAGCCAGGTTGATTGCAACTGCATGCACGCCCGATTCGTCGGACGGGCCAACAGGTATAGTTTCCCGGTTTTCTCAAATAGCGAACGGCAGCCAAACCGTCTAGAAAATAATAAAATAAATTGAAACGTCGTTGCCTGGAATATTCAAATATTTACCACCAGCTTTTTCCATGCGTCCATGCTCCGTGCGTCCATGTTCCATGTGTCCTTGCTTAAATTGCAAGGTTCCAGCTATGCGGTCACTAATTGAATCAATGCTGCAATCTCTCTCGTTTGCAAGCAAATAGGCGATCTTCTAGAAGGCAGCCACGGCGCCCGCAACGGGGCGGTGGCTTCTGAATGTTCCAGCCTAGAGGGCCTGGCCATCCAGCCCACCGGATCCATCTGCGGGGAAGGCACGAAACCGGAGCACACGCGCCCGCAAGATGAATCGAAACGCCCTGATCAAAGCCGTCTATAGCGGTCCACGTCCCTGGAGCAGTGGAAGTGAGGTCATATTTGGGGAAACTCCAGCGCATTGCCCAGAACCCACTCGCCACGGAAGCCCTTCCCCGCCGGCGGGGCTGATCCCAGGAATTTGGGAAGCGACCTGTCACAAGCCATGACTCGCAGTAATAAGGTTGCGTGCTTTCTTTTGCCCGCGCATATGGCACCTCTGCACCTGACCACTTCGTGCTGCTTACAGACGATGAAGAATTCAAACATGGATCCTTCGTCGAAGACGTGGTACCTCTACACCTCGCAAGAGCTCCGGCTTTCGCGATAATGACCACTCGGGTGGTGGCGCTAGATATTGGCAAATGATTTGCAGATTTTCTCGCCCGAGACGGTGGATTCCTGGTTTCCGGGACCAGCACAATGCTCATCCTGCCTATCCGGTGCCTCTCCGCTGCACCCACGTTCAACGTAGGTAGACAGGCTGTCTCCCTGAACCCTACCGCCACGGACGTATTTATGACGGCATGAGGACTCGAGGCTTCAGCTCACAGGATGGGGAACAATGCGCTGTCCCGATCAGTACAACCACTGTCAGATCCGCTGCGTCTCACTTTCCGGACCGGTGTGGCTACGGAGCATCTGGATTGAGTTATCTTCTCCCAAAAACGGCAAGCTTCAAATTCTGTCCACAATGATGCCGCTGACAGCTTCTCTATTCAGAGTTACGGGCAAGCTCTTCGTGACATGCATATCCTCGAGACCTTGGCTGATGGTTATTTCAGAGTCAAACTCTGGACTTCGATTCCCAAAAGAGAAAATATGAGGCGGCTGGTTTCCGTTTTCAGGTGGATATTAAGAACAAGGTTCTTCGTTCTGTTGTAGAACCTCGTTCCTGCATTGGCAGGTGCGGAGAAGCAAATTTCGAAGGAATTGCCTACTTGCTACACCAAGAATACCGAAACATCCCGCCATGGGTCGCATTCTTCACTGAGCGGTATTTTGAACCGTAGTCTTCTCTAGGGGTATTCGTGTTTGGAAGACGAAGGTAGACTAAGCCAATACTGACCAGTTATTATCAGCACGAGACCACCTACCATGGGACACTTTTCCTATACACCATACGTACTAGTCGGAGTGAATTTACAGCGATATCTCGCATCCGAAGCATTTACATAGAGGTGAGAGGTAGCACTTTCTCAATCGGCCGAGTGCTCGAGGCTTGGTCTCAGCGTTCGCCCCACATAAGAGAGGTACTTCTTATGAGAGATGAGTTGACGGGGTAATTAGATGTTGGGTACAAGTATAGAGGTATGGCAGGAGGCTGTAAACAGGTGGTTGACTCCTTCAGACGTTACAACACTCATCCTCGCAGCGCTCTTCAATACGGGACCTCTCCCCACACTCGCTGTGCAGGGATGCACTTCCCTCCAGCCAGGTGGTGGACTGACATTTTCTGCATAGTGTGGAGCTGTCAGTTCGGGCCGTCTCACTCGCCGTCTCTCACGCACCACACACACGCACCACACACGGCTCACCTTTTCGAGGACATCTCATGACTGTCAAGCATACGAGTTAACGAAAGGGTACTAAGAGCCAGAAAGCTGAGAGTAGGAGGTGTCATTGCATTGCTCACATGATTTTCGCCTGGGTTTGCAAGTTGGCCCTGACTACGAATGCACAAAGCCTCTGCATGAGAACAGGAAGCTCGACCATCCCCTTTGGTCGTTTTGGTCCGAACTCGATGACGATCACATGGAAGATCGACGCTCGGCATGTGTTGAAGATTGACACCCGTAGTCTCTAACTTCGGTTCTACAACAGTGGGCCATGGTCCCGTGAGTCTTCTACTCCGAAGATCATCTGGTGGCAGTCTGCCAAAAATCAGGAGAGGGCAGTAGACGTCCAGGTCCGAGACCCATTGCCGCAGACAAGCTTGAGCCCTGGCCGATTCTGAAGTTGAATGTAACCAGCCTCGCGGAGTCAACTATTACCAGGGCCCCGGTACAGGATTTTGGATGCTACCCTCCCATGCCTCCATCAAGACCCGGCGCTCGAGTTGAGGGGACCGCTCAGCTAACAGCCAATCCTCCAAGAAAACAATTCCGTTGGAGAAGGCTTCGGATCAGCGCACGCCCAATCGAATACGCTGGAAACTGGCCCTGATGAAACGGAATCGAGTGTCTGGCTGAACCCTTCGTAATCAAGGGCTGGAGGTTATCACATGCGAACAAGCTGCGCGTGCTCCCTGCCTTCCTGGAAAGGCCTTTCGTTTATCTTGGCAGCGTTCACGTTCAAGCGTCGCTATGGCAAGTACCTCGTGAGGGTTCTTAGGGAAAATGTGGTTGACTCTGCGATGTCGAGTCAGCCTAAGGCTAGGATCTTGTCCGGCTTCTAGCCCGAGAAACATTCCGGTCGGATCCGCTACCAAACTGCCTGGAACAATCGACCTCGGAGGATGGCGAGTGGCGATCCCGGAGCCGAATCGATAATATTGCCCGACGCCCTTGCCATGCTTGCGCCGCCGCTTGAGTTGGTTCCAAAATACTAGTCGCTTACGGCCCAATCACATCGAAAGAAAAGTAGCTGACGACGAAGGGACTCACCCGGTTGGCCAGCAAGCGAAATTTGAGCATTGGTGCTCGTTGCTAACAATACGAGGAAAACCCCTAGACACTGTCGTGATTGGGATGAACTGCAATGGAGCTCCCATCAATTAACGCGTTGAAACGCGTTCCAATTTTGTGCAGTGGTACATTTGCCAATTGCTATGCGGCAGCATGGCTCGCGGTTTCGCTTTTGGAAACCATGTCCCGGTCGGACGTCTTCACCGGTTGCCGTCTGGGGCAGCTGGCCCCCTGTCGTGCCCAAAAACAGAATCCGGGGAGGGAAGTCTGAGCGCGAGATCCATGGAAAGTTCTATCATCCGCATGGCCATGCCGGATCGGGAACTTTTTGTGGGCCCGGTCCACGGGCACACAGGAGCCGGGGTTTGAGCCACCAGTACGACCACCAAGAGGAACTCGGCAGGCAACTGGTGCCTTGCCGGATCGCGACGCCAGAGGGTTGCTAGCTCGTAGCTGGGTGCCTGACACGAACTCAGCTGTGGCTGCCTGGCTGCGGAAAGCGTGAATAGGAATTGGCTGGAGGAGAGCGCTGGAGGCTTTCTGCCTGCGGCTGGGGCTGGTCGCTTTCATCACATCTGTGGGAGCAACCGCTGTCTTAGACATGATCTTAATCAGTGTGACAATTTCCGAATATCGGACACGGCAAATGGTCGAAAAAAAAATTAATCGGGACCGGTGTTCTGGGATCCTGCCGTCCCAAAACTAGCTCTCCGTCAGTGGCTTCTCGCCGTTTGGGTCAGGCAATAGGGGAGGCCTACCTCGTTCAGGCCGCATCACACACGGCTGGAGGGCTTCGGTTCCAGACTCCAAGCCTTACAAAGCACCTGCAGACGACTTCGGCCCCCCCCCAAGTTTCAACGCAGGGGATGCAGATGGTGGTTGAACAGCAATGGTGCTAGGGCTTACAACTACCGGCTTGGTTGCATGTTGGTGGCGCTGGGTTCTTTGTTCTCTGCGTTTTCCTGGGGAGTGCAGAAGACTCGAAATAACTGCCGGGCCTTCGTGCCGTTGCAGAATCTTGGGTATGGGCTGGCACCGCTACTGCCCGAACCACGGAGATGAGTTGCTATGCCGTGTAAGGAAAATTTCAGGATGTCGAGTTTCTATTACGCGTCGATGGCGTCGAGAGGGGTCCGAACAAGGTGCTGACAGGATTCACATTGAGGGCAGACAGCTAAGATCGAGAAGATGGGGGGGGGCATGGAGACATGGTTTTGCTTGTAAGCTCTCTAGTCTGGCATGCACCAGTCTGACATGTACCAGCAGGCCAATGTTCGGCATCTATTTTGACTGTCAATAACATCCTTCGGCCTCTACACCAAATCGTCCTCCCGTTACTGCAAGCGTTCGACAAGTCACTCGCTTTTACGAACTAACTAAAGTGGAGCGCTCCTCATCAAATGACCAACACCGGCTGCCGGAGCTCCATGAACATCAGGAGAAATCTTTAGTTTAGTTATATGGAGCAGTCTCTACCTAGCCCTCTCTCTCTCCCTTGTCATTCTATCTTTGCATTGAGATTTACACATCACTGAACCCACCAGCTTCTATGCACACGCTTTGCGACCATAACGAAGCTAAGCCCCGCCCCCTCGACGTCGGAACCGATGAAGAATGTCAGCCAGGGGGTTCTCCCCACCCAGCCCATCCGGATGGTTCCCCGGCACCAACGCGACTGTTCCTCCGAGCCCAGGGTTATCCCTGTCGGGCTGTTCCAGCTTTCAATTGGCACGAAATGATCACGGGGCTGGTCGCAGCTGGTTCCGGGCCTGGCAGAATCTCGCCAGTGC
>Ga0247774_1000327_pt1 | contig 23218 bp, 15 predicted proteins | sample UWRJL001104B6_FD_179933 | JGI IMG/M metagenome (GOLD analysis project Ga0247774, IMG submission 179933) | Plant litter microbial communities from Arlington Agricultural Research Station in Wisconsin, United States - UWRJ-L001-104B-6 | ecosystem: Environmental > Terrestrial > Plant litter >... | reverse complement strand
GATGTATCTAAAGAGTCTCTATGGAGACGGCGGGGAAACATGTGTGTCCTCAAACCCTATCCCTAACGGGTCGGTTTGGGGAACCACAGGGGAACCACACCTCCAACCTGGTAATTTAGGGTTAGGGCTCTTTTCGACAGAATTAGGGGTTCCGAGCAGCGACTCACCGATGACGGGTTAAAATAGGAAGCCCATCGGTAGCTCTCCCAATTGCCCGGTACAAGAGGGGCGGAACGAAAACGGAAGTCGCTGTTCCGGGTCCCACGATCGGGACTCACCTCTCCAGACCGATTTCCGCCAATCAAGGCGCTGTTCCTGGCAGCAACATGGCGGATCGCCATCTGTAGGGCGCCTGCGGACCTGCCAACCCGGCTGAGATTTAGCCGCAACGGCGATGCAGCGGCTCCTTTGGTCGGTTCTGCTGAGGTGATGGCGGAAGGCTTCATATAAAGTCGTTGAGTGGACTCTGGACCGTTGACATTTCCTGGTTCTAGTCATCCCAACGCGGAGCTGCTGCACTCAAGCGACTCAAAATCGGCACAGAGCTGCAATTCCGTCGCGATGAAGGCCCCGGCTCTCCTAACTGCCGCTACCTTGGTGGCCTCGACCCTCGCGGCAGACCTCAAACTAGTCAAGGAAAACTTCGGTCCTAATCCCACCAACGCCTCCTTCTACCTCTACGTGCCTGACCGCCTCCAGCCCAAGGCGCCTCTCCTCGTCTACCCGCACTGGTGTCACGGCGATGCCACCTCCGCCTTCAACTCCAAACCCTGGCGCGCTCTTGCCGACAAGCTCAGCTTCGTCACCATCTACCCGTCCACTCCATGGACGGCCGACAACTGCTGGGACGTGTCCTCGCAGCAGACCCTCAGGCACGATGCCGGCGGCGACTCCCTCGGCATTGCCAGCATGACGCGCTGGACCCTGGCCCACCACGACGTCGACCCGGACCGCGTCTTCGTCACGGGCGTCAGCTCCGGCGCCATGATGACCAACGTCCTCCTCGGCGCCTACCCGGACCTCTTCGCCGCCGGCTCGGCCTTTGCGGGCGTGGCCTCGGGGTGCTTCGCCGGCAACGGGTACGACGTCTGGTCCGACGCCTGCGCCACCGGCAAGGTCGTCCGCGACGGCGCCGGCTGGGCGGACATGGTGACGGCCATGTACCCCGGGTACACCGGCGCGCGGCCCAAGGTGCAGCTTTTCCACGGGACCGATGACGAGGTGCTCAACGTGCAGAACTACTACGAGGAGATCAAGCTGTGGTCGACGGTGCTGGGGACCGGCGGAGAGCCGACCAAGGTGGTGGAGGACGATCCCGAGAGGGGGTGGACGAAGCGCGTGTACGGGGACAAGGGTTTGCTTGAGGGGTTTTTGGCAAAGGGGGTGTCGCACAACATCCCGGATCAGGTGGACGAGGTGATTCGCTTCTTTGAGTTGGACTGCAAGACGAATTGTTTCGGCCGTAAGACTTTGGAGAAGATCCAGGGGATCGTGCCACGGGATAGCATGTAACACGGTGGTAGGATCGGAGTTTCTTGACGATACGGAGGCAATTCCATTGGCATGGCCTGCGCATCTTAAATGTTCAAAGAGGCATGGTTCTGGGCAAAGGTACTTGTGGCACGAAGGACCAGTCTCACGCTCGTCACCAGCTCCGGAACGCCGCTGTTAGCCGTATAACGTCGGTTTAATGAAAATCAGATACGCCTGCGCCTGTATGAGGGTGCGCCAATAGGGAATTTATATATCCTCTGCTTTGTTTTTTATAAATAAGGTTTTGGGCTCGCTGTCGAGACCCGGATAGGACATGTTCCTGGCAGCTCAATGCTTGTGAACAGAAGATGTAGAGGCAACGTGGATTAGATAGTCGTCCACCTCTTTTCTTTTCTATATTTGAGACATTGTCTGTTTCTCGAAATACCTAAAGACCTGTTAAATATTTCATAGGTCAAATCAATCCATGTGCAAATTCCATACTCGTCAAGCATTCTCTTGATCATAACCATCCCGCCGATGGCCGGACACGGGCGACAATATAACCATCATTACTATTGGTACGGTAGAGACCATAGGGGTATTTAAGCTTGAAACCCCTTCATGAAATAAAGCGCCGAAAGCCTTGCAGACGGAAGCAATATGAGAACTCTGACACCGAAGATACGCTCCTTGCCTTTCTCATCACCGTCGTCTAGATGTGCTTCTGCGTTTTCAATCGCAAGGGCACGGACGCTAAGGCACGTTGTTGAGGCGCAAAGCCGCTACTTCAGCCACTGAACGTGCCATGACGTTATATTTAGGTACCCCAGTGACCAATGGTGAGCGCTTAGTTTTTATTGAATTGTAATCGTTCTCAGTACGTATACTCAGTAGTCTGATGGTATTTCGCCTTTTGTGCCGGGGGCAGTGCGGGGTGCCTTACACCTTACTGTCATAATGCCGAATGAGATTAGTCCTGTCACGTACGACCATAGGTAGCAGAATACTCGGGATCCCGTCCGCTCTCCCTTAGATAAGCTGCTAACCGCCGGACCAGTACTACGGTGGGTGACCACGTGGGAATCCCTGGTGTTGTACGTTTTTTTTGTGCTTTCTTCTTGCTTGACTGCCTTTGGACGTGTGGTGAGTTACGCTATTACCGGAATTACGGTAACTAAACCCGGAAAACCTTGCGGAGGCCACGTTTTCGTCGAGTTGCTATTCAAGAGGCGGAGAAATTGCTGAACGCCGAGTATCATCGTTATACTTATAAAGACACCGGTCGCATCCGTGTCGGCTGCGAACAATATTCCGTCAGCGATATCGTTCAGATATATATAGAATTTTGTCACCCTAACCGCGTGCACACCACTCTCCCCCGTAATACGGAGTCCAATATCACCCTCAGCGTTGGGAGGTGTTTCCCTATCATCTTGTCTCCGAGGACGGCCTGGACCTTCGGAGAGACGTATAGAGGTTTTCTCCGATATTTTCAAAAGGGACACCTTGCATCTAACCCTTTAAGTCGACCGCTCGACTGCCTTCGGGAACCCTATAGAATCCCCTTAGGTAGCCCGGTCCACTCCGAACAATAGCTTTAGAATCTTCTAGCTAGCTTAGTTAACCTGACTTCCCAAAGACATAGATACGTTCTTCGATATATTCCAGCTGGACCTGTTCAGACGAAGGCCGGTGGCAGAAGCTATTAATAGGGGGCTTACTGCAAACCTTCTTGATCTGTAGTACCTTTAGCCTTAAGCTAAACCTCGACTTCCAGTGCGCCATAGCCGTTACGTCTCCGTAGCCAGTTATTAACCTCTAGGTAGGCGATATATACCAAGCCGGAACTTTAAAAAATCTCCTCGCTACCTTCGACTCGTGTTGCTGCAGGATTCTGAACTAGATTTAACATACCCTAACCCGGAATTCCCCGATGGTTATCATACGAATAACTACGGCGCTTACATTACGCTAAAGATTTTCTCTATCTCCTATATATACGATAAGCCGACATCCCTAGGTAATACCTTCGTAGGTAGTGCCTAGAGTACCGAAAGCTCGGCTTGATAGGCGTAACGGTCCTCGCGGCCACCGGCGACTTCAGCCCTGCAGGGGCGGACCGAGTACATCTTAACCGCGATACTAAATTGCCGGACCCTGCTGCGCTAGCAACCGCTGGCGGGTCTGTTTAACCCCAAATTTCCGGCGTCGTGCCACTAGGTCACGGCCGTCGACGGGACGCAACGGGCATCGGATTCGGACCAGCCAGCAACCAAGGAGGCGGTATACCGCCAGCAGATTTCCAATTACACCAGTCGTTCGGGCGGGGGGGGGCTAAAAATATTTTCCCCGCGCCGTGGTTCTAACTTACGCACACGTCGACGTATCTCCGCTGCGAGCGCAGGCCTCGTCTAGTTGCCAGTCATCGCTTCGCGCCTTGTGCTACTACCTAGTCCGTTGGACCCCCATTGGAGCAAGCGTAGCTTTAACCCGAAGTCGACCTGGGTGGATCTGAAGTGAAGCCGAGCTTTGCCCAGAACTTGTGTTGACCGCCGAGCATCAGCCGCTTTTCAAGAACAGCCAACCCCCAAACCTCGCCCGTACGCAGGATGACGAACCACCCCGTCGTTCATATGATATCTAGGCGAAGCCGATTCCTACTTGGATCGCGAGGACAGCATTTAAAAGAGTACTAAGATGAAGCTGGGCATACGCATTGGGCTAGGTGTATTCGAGTAGCCAGCCTGGTGTCTTGGGAGAAAACCCCACGCTCTTTGGAAATACCAATACCTATATACGGTTTCTATTATCCTTTGTCTCAAATTTGGTCTTTTTGTGACATCTAATCATAGGAAACCACTGATAAGTAGGTTTAGACTAACCTATAGTCTTTTTTGTTTACCGTGCACTCTTTCCTACATGGAAAGCCCAATCAATTCATCATGCTCCCTTTCAGGATGCTTCAGTTGCGTCTACGAAATAGAAAGGGATCTCTTCCTACGAATCCACAAGCGGCTGTGTCAGGCATAACGAATTGCCCCACGCTTCTTTAGTCTCCGCTAGAATATATAAGGGATCTTGGAGAGAGGACTTTCGTGTATTACTTAGGAACAGGCGAGAGGGTTGTTTGTTAGAAACTTGGTACTGAGGATAACTACATCGCATAGGTCTAAAATTTTAAGGTACGCCGGGCCAATATGGGCCCGGGTGAAGATGTAAGCTGTGGGGCGAGTTACTCGTCTGATCTGAAGTATGAGATGCAAGCGACGCGGAACGGCGTTTTGGTTACCCGTCGTGGTTACACGACATGTACTTGGTATGTATGCTAAACCCAACCGCGCCACGACGGCCACGACATTCCACTGACGTAACACCAACAGACTTAGAATGGAGACAACATAAATGCCGTGAGCGTTAATGTAGAACCGTTATGGCTACGAGGATCAGCAGCCCTCGAAAACTTGGGAAGGAAACGAATTTGAGCTGGGAGGCCAAAGCCAACCAGAAATGTGAGGGCTATTTTCACGCGTAGCAAGGTTTATCTCACGCCGCCTTAGATGGACGCATAAGGATTCCGCTTGCCTACCCCATATCTTACAAATCGAACACCTGGTCGAGATTGAAAAATATAGCTACTGGGTGATATTATGGTATGGTACGGATTGGCGTGTTCTCTCTGTTATATGCGACGAATCTAGACGGCCGCACCCCGGAATTATCCACGTGATGGCTCGTCGCTTTTGCTCAGGCTTGCTCAGGCCACGCTCACCTTTGCTCACCCTGGCAATCGTTTTGGGCAGGGGCCGTATCGGAGCAGACTGAAAATCGCTTCAATTCTAGCCCAGGGGGCCCAAAATTAGACCCCCTAATGTGGCCCAAAATGAGTCCCTGTCCGGACTCGACAAAAGGCACACGGTACGGGCTCATCTGCCTAAACGTGCCATGCCATCTCCCCCTTTTCTTCCCCCCCCTTTGCTTCTTTCTCTTCCCTACCACCACAAGCAGCGGATCCGAGTCTCAAAATCTCACCTCTTACGAAAGTTTTATACCGGTTCTCAACTACCTACCTCTACCTTACCCTCTACGCTTCTCCTTGACTGAAGAAACCGAACCGTAAACATGAGCACAAGAACAGATATATGCAGCTCGGTAAAGACGACACGGACACATGGAGATGCTGTGATTGAACGAGCCAAACGGAGAGGGCTTACAAGCGATTGGAAAACGAAAAGGTCTTATTTTTGCAACGTACTCCCGAAGACTGCGACCGCAAGAATAATACCCAACCATGCGGCGACGTTTTGGGAGATGGCGGGCGTCGGCATCGGGGTGGGGACATGTCACGTGCCAGACCCCGCACGCCACTTCCAGCCGTTTGGCACACTATCTAGGCAGCCATCTAGTTTCCTTGCTTGTGCGTCAATCTTTGTCATGCGGATCTTGATCTATGAAGACCGACTTCTGTATTCAATTTGACATTATCCTGCTTTCAATTCTAGAGCTGGTGCTTTACATCATACAAATGTTTAGCCTATTGCATTCTTAGTCACTACGAGAGCTAGGCAGATGGATCCTCTGAGCACCTCAGCGAGTATTATCGCCATATTTCAGCTCACCTCCGACGTCGTGAAGTACATCAATGGAGCAAGCGGCGCCGCCAGAGATAGGCGGCGGCTACTTGACGAAATTCACTCCTGCGAGCTTGTCCTCTTCAACATCAAATGTGCCATTGAGAGTGGCGACGATGGCGGCCAGTGGCTCCACAAAGTCGCGGCGCTTGGGGGATCCGAGTCACCTCTAGAGCGCCTAACGGTTGCTTTGGAAGCTACCAAGTCAAGATTGATGCCTAAGCGGGGGATAAACAAGATCCTGGCAAGTCTGACATGGCCGTTCGACGAGAAGGAGGTGATGCAGCTGGTTTCCGCAATTCAGCGTGAGAAATCATTGTTGCAGCTTGTTTTAACTAGCGACTGTCGGTAAGGTACCACCTCTAAGCAATAATTCATAAAACTGATTGAAGTAGGGAAGTTTTGCTCGAACTCCAGCGGCATGCGGCTGGAAATTTGACTCTTCTGAATGAAATTGCCTCGGAAATACGGAACAAGTCACACCAAGAGCGAGAGGGGTTCAAGCAGCTCAAGAGGTCTCTAGGGAGTATCTCCTTGTCAGCCGAATATGTCAAAGGCGGCATCGATGATCTGCGGCATCACCAAAGTTACCTTGAGCAGGGCAAGATTCTCGAATGGCTCTCCCCTCTTGATTTTACCGCTCAGCAGAGTGATTTCCTCAGTCGACGGCAGAAAGGGACTGCGAACTGGTTTCTAGAGTCTACGGAGTTTAATAACTGGCTGGGCGGGGATTATAGTAAGACATTATTTTGTCCTGGACTTCCTGGAGCGGGCAAAACAATCTTGACCTCGGTAGTTGTTGATCATCTGACTAAGCTCCGCACTTCGAACGTCGGACTTGCGAATATTTACGTCCATTTTCAGCGGAAGGAAGATCAGACCGTCGAGAAGCTCATCGGGAGCTTGCTTAAACAGCTCGTTCATGGAAGAGGTGTACCCGATTATCTACAGGCTCTCTACAGTCAGCACGTAGCCTTTCGCACCCGTCCCTCTCTCGACGAACTATTGGCCACCCTGGATGCCATCGTTCTCTCATATTCCACAACGTTCATTGTTGTAGATGCCCTCGATGAACTTCAGACTTACGAGGGAACTCGCAGCAGATTTATCGACGCCCTTTTCGTTCTCCAGTCCAAGGCTTCAGTAAAAGTACTTACCACTTCACGATTTCTGCCTGATATTATTGAACGGTTTGCGAGCGCCCACAACCTCGAGATCCGAGCGACAGAGAGAGACGTGGGCATATATCTTGAGAGTCGAATGTCGCAACTTCCCGCATTTGTGCGACGCAATGAAGAACTTCAAAGTGATATAAAGACGGGAATTATCCAAGCTTTTAATGGAATGTGAGTGAAGATTCGCCCTTCACGGATTTTTTTTTTTCAAGTTTTATGTTAACATTGAAATATTTCAGGTTCCTCCTTGCGCACCTCCATGTTTGCTCTCTCGAGGGTAGTAGGGCGCCAAAAGCCGTCCGACAGTTGTTAGAAAGGCTGCCGGCGGGTTCCGGAGCATATGATAAATTGTACCGAGACTGCATGGAGAGAATCAGCCTCCAAAACAAAAATCAGAAGGATCTGGCATGTCAGGTGATTTCATGGATCACGTTCTCGCGCCGACCTCTGAAGGTTGACGAATTGCGACATGCCCTTGCAATCGAGCTAGATGAGGTGGAAGAATACCTTGATACAGACAACATGCCATGCATCGAAGACATGGTCTCGGTTTGCGCTGGCCTCGTCACCGTCGACGAGCAAGTAGGCATTGTACGGCTTGTCCACTATACTGCCCAGGAATACTTTGAAAGAACGGCAGGCGAATGGTTTCCGTCAGCCGAAGTCGGGATGGGCATGAGCTGTGTGGCCTATCTTTCGTTTCGAGCCTTCGATGGGTATTGTCGGACTGACCGCAAGCTCGAGGATCGTCTGCTTGAGCATCCGCTCTATGATTATGCTGCCAAGCACTGGGGCCATCACTGCCAACAAGCCATGTCACTGCCAGAGCGCGATCGTATCTTGAACTTTCTCCGAGACCAAAACTACTTACCAGCATCTTGCCAGGTTCTCGCGCTGCAATCGTACCCAGGCAAGGACTTTGGAGGCTACAGTCAATTATTCCCCAAAAATGTCAGCGGGCTCCATTTAGCCGCATTCTTCGGTCTTTCCGAGGCAGCGAGCATTCTACAATCGGAAATGTTCGTTGGTCAAAAGGACAGCGATGGAAAGACGCCGCTCGCATGGGCTGTGGCGGGCGGTCGCACGTCTTTGGTCTCCCAATTGCTGGATGTAGATCAGGTTGAGATTGAAACCACAGACTCGTCTGGCCAAACTGCGCTTTCACATGCAGCCCGGGCCGGCTACACCGAAATTGCACAACTTCTGCTTGAAAAGGGAGCAGTCGTCGACTCCATAGACATACATCGCCGAACTCCGCTTTCACGAGCGGCAAGCGGAGGCCACCTCAGCATCGTGGAGTTGCTCATTCGGAACCACGCCGACGTAGAGTTCGAGGATAACCAAGGCCGCTCGCCCCTGTCCTGGGCTTCCGGACGAGGATGGACCAATGTCGCGCGTGCGTTGCTTGAGAACGGTGCCCGCATAGAATCGAAAGATTCGTCTACAAAGAGAACGCCACTGTTATGGGCCGCCAAATGTCATCAGCCCATAGTTGAATTATTACTCCAGCACGGCGCCAATATCGAAGCCCAAGACAAGTACGGCCGGACGATTTTATCACTCGCCGCCGTCAGAAACAACATGGGCCTCGCGAATCTATTGATCAGCCATGGGGCCAAAATTGACGCGCTGGATTATGAATCACAAACTCCTTTGCTTTGCGCTACAATGGAAGGTCATGAAGAAATGGCTAGATTACTATTAAGTAACGGAGCTAGTGTTCATGTTTGCGATGACCAGCATCGGACTCCTCTATCATGGGCAGCCCATAATGGGTTGGAGAGCTTGGTTACACTATATGTAGACCAAGGTGCTCAAATTGATATGCAGGACGTAACTGGCCGTACACCATTGTCCTGGGCTGCCAATAATGGCTACGAAGAGGTGTCTAACCTACTTTTCGACATGGGTGCCGCCATTGAATCTCGCGACACTTACGGCAGGACGCCATTATGGTGGGCGTGCTTAAGAGGGCAAATTGGAGTAGTGGTTTTATTAGTTCAGAGAGGGGCAGAAGTTGACCCTTTGGATAGTGACCAATGCGGCACTCCACTCTCGGCCGCAGCTACCGCAGGACACACAGCCATTGCAGAATTGCTCCTCGACAACGGTGCCGACATCAGCGGGCGGAACGGACGAGCACATAAGCCTCTCTGCTTAGCTGCGGAAGCTGGGCACTTGGCGGTAGTTGAAGCGATGCTGGAGAGAAGTGCCGATGCCAACGTGAAAGGAGGGAAGCAAGATCTCACTCCACTCAGCTACGCAGCGGCAAACGGCCATGTAGATGTTGCAAGGAAGCTTCTCAGCTATAACGCAGATATCAACAGCAAAGACAGAGATGGCCGGACACCGATACTTCACGCGGCGTTTAGAGGCCACGAGTTAATGGTGTCGCTGCTTCTTGCAAGTGGAGCAGATATCGAAGAGGACGAGATACCCGCTCAGAATTCTTCCTCTTCGAATAGCGGTGGCGCAAGCCAGAGCGGAGGCGCATACTTATATCGAACCGAATATCACTACACCGAAAACGATAAAACATATACGGATAAGGAAAAGTCGACGTGCCCAGGCAAACGCCCTTCTGGGCAATTTGATGTTGAAGGCTACGAGCTTGGGGAATATGAGGCACTCGATCCCCGTAAGTAGTGCTGCGTATAAGCTCTACGATATGCGATACTAGACTAATAAAGATATATTATATAGGTTTTCGCCGAGAACCTTCGTACAAGTTCCAACTAGGCGAGGTATATCTTATAAGCGTATTCTACCTAGAAGAGCTCGAATTGCGATGCTGACCACGTATTGCCTAGGTATTTAAGGTACTCTGGCCAGAGCCCTCCGGGAAATTAGTTGGAGGGACGCCATCAATTTCTGACAGGCAGAGAATTACGAATAATAAATACGGAGAAGACCTCTACATTGGTTTCCGTCGATTTATCGTCGTCGAGAATGACCAGGGTCATTGCCGATGCGTGTAGGCTATTACCCAGCCGGCAGGTATTCGCAGTAAAGATCTGGTCTTTATCACTAACTATCCATAGGCCGATTCTAACATACGGAGGGAAGGGGTGCAATAGAAGTGGGACGAAAGCGGAGAAGCATGGGATCATCTATGATGCCCGCGGCAAGGCTAGATTATTGTCATCGGAGCCACGTCTAGGATTTCCATCGATCAGATTGGTGATTGAAGCTGAGGGAGAATCATTGGCGAAGGCGTCACGGGTTAACTATTCGAAAATTGTCACGGTTGAGCATTACGTCAATGTATTCTTCATTGGTCACATCCGTCCGGATGATCTTCCCATTGTCAGCGACGCTGTAAATGCTTGCTGGGAGCCGAGGGTCAGGAGCAGGCGGAAAATAAGTGATATTTGAGAAGGCACAAAGGCGAAAGGGTTGCATGGAGGTTTTGGCACATGATTTATCTAGGTAGCACCCAGAGGCCTACAAATTGAACTCCGTGGGGGGCAAGCATCGCCCTGTCGAGTTGGCCTACTAAACACCCGATAGCGGTTAAGTGCAACATCCACAAGTCTCGCTCAGCGCGGCTTATCGCGTCACTGGCGGCAACAGGGTCCCGATTTTGCACGCACAAGATCTGTGTTCTAGTTGTAAAGGTACAAATAACAGTTCTACATGAGCGTGAAACTACTTGGTGTAAGTGCCGAGCAGGGCATCGCGGCAGAAAGTACAGCCCAGCCCAGCCACCACTACTTATGCCTGCCCACGGATATCACCCTTTTCGATATACAGTCTTAGCAATCACTACTGATGTCTACCTCTCTTGCCATGGTCTATTGCTGTTGAACATGGCGGCTGCTCCGTATGAGCACTGAGACTCGTGACTGCCGCGGATGATGAGAGTGCGCTTCTCCACACTCTGCGCCGGAGGACGACCCAGAGCCGTGTCGAGGTTTTGCAGTAGGCAGACGCCTAACCATCACTAAGTTATCAAACAACCGATATACCTCAGCAAGCTCAGACCCTCTAGTTAGTTACTCCGGCGTCGGCTATGCGCGCTTGCTAAAGCACGCTAACCCGAACTGGCAACACCTTCGCAGAGGGCCAGGGTAAGTTACCGTAAATTGCCCAAATTCTCTGTATTTACAGACAGAGGCGTCTGTTTGTATGTACAAAGACCCACTTTTCCCGGAAAAGTGGGTCAATTATAACCAATCATATGTCTCTAAATTGAGTTTCTTACTAGGGTTAGGGCCTAGCACCAGATGTCCAGCAGACAAAATCCTCACTTATGCAGGGCATTTCTAGACCTCAGGAGCAGGACAATATGCTAACCCCGAGTCCAAGGAATCAGGGACTTGCTTTTCTATATAACATAGTTGCTTTTTTTGTACCCATACTTTAGACAGGGGTCCTGAAAAAAGTGGGCCCATTTACAGAATTACGGGCATTTTCTGTAAATTACGGACTTTTCGCTGTCTGTACGTTTACCGGTAAATTGCTTACCCACCGCTAGGCCAGGGCCAAATTCAACAAATTTTTCGTGGCGTTTTTCGCCGCTGTGTGAATTGCGTAACAGTCGACATCACCAGCATTAGCTTTTATCGACTCATTACGCCTGACGCCAGTAATATAACCTCAATTATTCGTAAAAAAATAACGGTCGGGGTGCATACAGATCTCCAATACTGAACGTTATACTACATACTCCATTGCGTTGCCCTGATCCTCCATCCATACGCTCGACATTGGCAAACCACTTCAGCTGCCCTCCCCGTGACGACCAAGTACTCCACCTAGGTAAGCCTAGATTCAGCAGGGAAGCAACAGGCTTGCCTCCAACGCTAAGAGGCATGCAACTAATTTCGAACATTCAAGACATGTAGGCGCAAATCAGTTGTTACAACCAAATTGTCAGTGTCGACCTTATTGATTGCATTCTAGCTAAAGTTTGTCAATAGATATAAGCCAGGTTAGGAGTGCCCCACTTAGCGTTTGCTTTTTAGTGCATATTGCCCTAGCGGTTTATCGTGCAACAAAGTGTTAATGGACGGATTCTATCCCAATATAAATAGGGCCGCATCCGTTTGTACACGATAGAGAGCTGCCGGAATGAGGGGCCGGAATAATATGACCGAAGTACCAGTTGGGGTTGAACGAAAGGGCGTGCACTTAGAGACGCCTTGGAGCTCAGCAAGTTGAAGTCTGAATAGGCGCATTATTGGAATTCCCGTTGGAAGCATCGTGACTCCTTAGATTGGTACTGTACTATAGGAACAATGTACCATTAGATCTAATCGATCTGCTGTCCTCGTGGACACGTGCCAATATTGTGGACGAGCTTTGGGCCCGTTGATCGTTTTCAGTGGAGACCTAGAATTTGGCCTCCTGGCTTCAAGGAATGCTCAACTACATTGCACCGGTTCGTTTGCGACTTCTATGTCCCAAATTTCTGGTACATCTCAGAACACGTATCGCAGAATACAACGTAGGGTACCTCAGAACATGTATCGCAGAACACAATGTGTCCCAGAACATATGTCTCGGAACACGGACGATCCCAGAATACGTAGCACAGAACTCTATGTAGCCCAGTACAGCTGACACCGGACACTGAACATCCCAGGACACTGAACAGCCCAGGACGGGAATATTCTTCATGAATTCAAACCACAAGCCACTGTTACAACTAGGAGCGAAACCGGCTTCCTCTCTGACATACTCTAAAGAAATATTTCGGACGCACGGACCTGAGTTGACTGTGCGAATAATGTTTTATCCACACGTGATACTTCTACTGATTTTGTGAATTTCTCGGATGCATAATTCGCCGAGGCCCGAAAATTAGCTAGGGGAGCAGAAATGGACTACAGTTGTTAAACAGTGAATGGCTGTTTAGGCACTGGTGCGCTCTTGTCTGCCGAAGCAGAGGTCTGCAAGACTGCAAGTATGGGGGTAGTTGTGTATTGTGAAAGTTGATTGTTCTACGCTAGTGAGCTGCAGCTGAGGGCTGCATCTATCTAGACTACCTGTGGCAGCTGGCTAGCAGTGGCCAGCTGCTATCACGCTTTTGCGGCGCAACATTTTATAAATAAAGATCCTTTTTGCTATAACTCTATAATATCGAAACTTACTATTTCGTTAAAAATACTAAAATAAAGCTCTTAACGAGCCCGATATTATGGACTCTTTTTTATTACGATACGATATCTCATTGTTGCGATGCGCGCGTTGCAAGTTCGGCCTGCCCGTTACAGCTGATTATCAAGGCCGACAACCGATTGGATTGGGCGGGGTTGCCCGACAACGCCCCACCCAAACCGACCTCCGACGTCTGCTAATCCTCGGAGGTTTATCAAGTCGAATAACCAGAGCATTCCCCAGCAGGTCGAAGAGTTTAATGGCGTAAAGGATCAACAAATTTTGCGACGGAGTAGGGAATCAACAATCAAGACCCCAGCTGACGATACGGGAGTCCCTTGACTCATGGCTGGCAAGCCTGATACCCTGTTGAAGTATGCAATTTCCCGCCTCTCCTTGTCAGGCTGCCAGCTAATGAATAATAGCCTTGCTTGACACCATCCGGACGCGACCATACTAGAATCTTAGCGGCTCCGATACTCGCCCCGGAGCGCACGGTAACAGGTATTCCCGAATGTTATTGAACTTAACCACCTCCAGAGACGGCGTCGAAAAGAAACAAGCCCGACAGATCGAGCGTTTCAGAAAATTGTCAGAGGTTGCCAGATAGCGATGCATAATGCTATCCTTTTACACGACGAAAACTCCCGACTTCGAGACGAAAACGCTCGACGGAAGAGAAAGCAGGCATATCGTCGAGCATTTATTCAAACTGGAGGGTCTATGACAATCGGGGAAGGGATCACTCATATTGAGGCACGTCAGACGCGCGGAAGGAAGCAAGGAACCAGCCAGACGGCCCGAGTCTCCGGCAATAGAGCCCACGTTTCGGAACTCCAGCGTGCCAGAAACACCCGGTTGAACTTGAATATCTCCTTCAACGGCGTGGCCGTCTTCTGCACACTGGTGCAGCGCGTCTATGTCTTCCTGATTGGACACAGCAAAGACCTTTGACTTGCAGTCCACGGCGGTAATTGGGCCTACCGTACTTGTTAGATGCTACCGAGAATCTTGCTGCACGGGTGGAAGCCACAGTGCGTACAGGTCAAAGCGGACAACAACAGCAGGCCAGGTAAGAACCCTGCGAGATTCGGTTGGAGACGCATGGCGAGCCGATGCATGTGCAATGGTACGGTCGGAGCCACGAATAATCCCATGGATAAATGGGATAGCAACTTTCGTCATTCAAGAACGGCGGCAGCTTGTCGGGTCCTTTGAGGGAGTAGTGAATTCGAGTTAGATTTAGTTGTTAACTCGACAAAGTCAGATGAGGCGTTCGCGAAAGGAAGACAAGAATCTGCGGCCTTGAAAAACGAATCAAACGTCAGTGATTCAGCCCCCGCGAGATGTTGGCGGCGTGCGGTTGAACGAAAATATATGGCGGTCGGTGGCTAAAATCGCTACTCCGGTCGGCGCTGCATTCGGTCGTATACCACCCAACGATTAGTTGTACATTTGCTTGGCGTACAATGATGTGTGTCTCGCTGGAGCCAATTAGATTGCGCTGCTGACACGGGGCGAACAATTGCCGGAATTGCCTGTGAGGTTACACAACCCAGTCCATTGGGAGACGACATCGGATTCCACACCGAGTGAGAAGATTAAGGTCTGGCGTTGGTTCATTTTCTGCATGATTAGAGTGTTGGCATGAATATAAAAAGCCTTTGCTAAAAGTAGCGCTTTGTCGGTTCCTTTCCTTGAGGACACGGTATAACGAGCTCGAACCGATATCTAGAGTACTAGTGGCTACATTTAATGAACATATAATGACTATCACCTAATAACGTATGGAGGCCGCACCTTATCAGGTCATAAGAATCTTTCGCAATCTGCTGGCCTCATAAATGTATTAAGTGCAAGGTAGACTAACATCCCTACTTGTAGATTCGCTGCTGCCAGCCGACCGCCTACGCGAAGAATCAGGACAGATTTATTAATCGCCCACCTGTGGCCCAGATGGGAAGCTTCTCCATCTGTAAGAATCTCTTCGATAGATTATCAAGGTGCCTTCGCTGTTGGATCTTTTGGCATGATGTGTGCTCTATCGGGTGTTAGAGTCCAACATGGTGATCGCTGTTCTCCATGTCATGGTGGGTGTCAAGATTCAATGTCTGAGATAAGTTGAAAAAAAATCTGCAGTCTGCACCCTGCTTGTCTATCTCTACCACTTCGTTATTCAGGCGACTTGTTTTTGCTTTTGCTAGTGCCAGCAAATTCTCATCAAAACAAGTGCTTCAGGAGACACGGACACCGCAACTCTACGGCCTCTTGCAGGTCCGTGACGACTGTCATAGTCGATCATGATTTTAAACTTAACGCTCGCTCTCATTGGGCTTGTTACACTCCTCCGGCAAGCAGTTGCCTGGATGTACTCGCTTCAGAGGTACGCCAAGAATTGTATAAATACCACCGCGAAGAGTGCGCGTGATAAGGCCGGTCGTCTTTCCGACAAGAGGGCCTGCTTTGATCAAACTATCGCTGAATGGATGCACGAGAAAACGGACTTACGGACGAGACCGAAGGCATCAATCGGGCCATTAGTGATGGCGACCGTTGTGGAAGTCTTGTGGTGGCTCGACCGTTAAGCGTGCAACGGTGTACTTCCCTCAAGGCACTTATCTGGTTAGCAAGCCGATCGTGTCTCTCTTTCACAAACAACTAGTTGGGGATGCAAGTAAATGCCTTGGGCGTCGGGGATCCAGACTTGTGTTAACTAACCTCGGTTACAAAATAGCCTCGGGACATGCCTATCATTCTCGCGCCCCCAGACTTTAAAGGACTAGACAGTAGCATTCTAAACCAGCATAGCAAGTTCGATTGCAAGGGAAGTTCTAACTCTATACTTCAAAGTTTTGTCGGTGTCATTACAGTCAACGTTTATACGGGCAAGTGGAACGCGAGGTGGAAAGGTGACGATAAATGGTACCTCAACGTGGTATGTTTGGCGTAGCCCAAGCAGCTGAAGCCCTCTATCCCCTATTCACTTAGATACTCCGCAAGGAATATCTTCCGTCAGATTCGGAATTTCATCATGGGCACCAGCGAAGTTAAGAACGAAAATGTCAGAGGACTTTATTGTACGTATATCCGCCGTTCCTATTGACCGTCAATTTTAATGAGCTTTTTTTGCTAACATTCCCTTTCCTACCCACTAGAGCAGGTCGCGCAGGGCAAGTGACGCAGCAATCTAGACTATTCTTGTGCCCTCATCAACCAAAAGAGAATGACAGCTACTAGCCTTCAGAATGCGCATTTTAAGGTGCGTTGCGGTAGCAAGCAAACAGGACTGTTTATCGAGAATAGATGCGCTTTCATCCCTTTATGACTTGGTTGTCGTTTTTCATATCTGATTGCTGACAGAGACTGGCCTCTAGGAGCGGCAGCACCATCGATGACCTGATATTCGAAGACGGCGGGATCGGCATGGAATGTAAACCAGCCGCTAACTGACTTGATCAAATTTCATGATGAGCTCTAACGGGATACTCTCAAAATGAAGGCGGTAACCAGCAATACACGACAAAGAATCTGATATTCGATGGCTGTACAACAGCAATCCCTATGCTCTGGGACTGGGGTTGGCTTTGTACGTCCCCGTTGGCCTTGCGTCGATCCTTTCTGTACAATACTTACCAGTCCGGCCCTTTAGAGAAGGGTATCATTATTCGAAATAGTAAGATCGGTATTAGCTTCACAGGCAAAGACTTTCCTGGAGGATCCTTGATATTACTCGATTCTCGATTCGAAAATACTGGGGGCGGGCATTATCCTCGATCAACCCCTAAGGTGCCGAAAGAACAGGCGACTCTCGTTTTGCTTAATATCCGATACCAGAATACCCCCGTAGGTAACCGACTCCCGGGGTTTCTGGCGTTAACCACCAGATCTCTCGCTGTTTTGCCGAATTTCTACCATCGATTTCTCCACGCAAAAGTATGCTCTCCAGTTCCAAGATAAATAAATACATTAACACTGATATGCTAAACATACTACAGTCGAAGATCTTAATTCTATAGTGACTACGTGCTGCTGGCGAAGGTTAAAATTTGGGAAAACGGCGAGAAGATCTGGTGGTAAGCTTAACGGTGATACAGGGGTTGTTGACTCCTGGCTTATTGGCCATACTTACAACGGGAACAGGAATGAGAGGATAACAGTAAATTTTGTATACGGGTCGACCGGCATTACCTTGGGCGTTAAGCCAAGCCCCCCTAATGAGCTGCTGTTTGCTGGACCTAGCAGTTCGGAGTACTCTGCAAAGCCGAGGCCACAATATAAGGATCGGAAAACATGCTCGTTGTGACTGCAAAAGGTAAGCGTGTACGTCCCGACAGGTCTCCATTCCATTGCCGTCCTTCTTCGGTGGGGTGCGTCTAATAATGAGGTTGCAGGAATGGACCAACTGATAACCGGGACGCGGTCGATCTCGCCTTTAAGATGTCCGCAGATCAAAGCCATCCAGTATTCGTGCCCGCCGGCTCATATATGGTTATGGATAACGTCTTTGTACATTGGACACCTTGTTATTCTCATAGGTCGCGAGATATTGTGGCTAAGATGTTTTTTTCTATGCAGATTCCTCCGGGTGATAAGTGGTTGACATGTCCTGGTCCCAAATCGTTGTCTCTGGATCGGTAAGTAAACCATTTGGGATAACGGCGGAGTTTGGGGCGATGTTGCCTGGTGGGATCTGTGGAGAGGGGTGCAACTTTTGCAGTCCAACATCACCAAACCGGAGCCAGCGAAGCCATTTTGGCTCCCAAAGTTTGGAATCCGTTGGTGATCCGTTTCCCGCATCGGGAACGGATAACAAAAGCGTAACGTTCAAAGCTAACGATCCCACCTGTCAGAACTGATGTCTCGAAGGGAACCACGTGATGTCGTGACGTAAAAGGGTGGTCCGTGAGATCCTTGTCATGAGAGGAGAAGGCAGGCCTTTCAACCTTTTGAACATCTTGAATAGACAGAACAATTCAGTAGTCTCTCATGCTGATGCATCATAATCTGACACCACCCCACAGGCGAGCATCCCGTTTCCTAGATCAAAGCTCACAAGCTTCCATCTTCGGCATCCTTTACAGAAATGACAGAGACTCATAAGAAGATTTTTAGCCGCGTTTGCCCTTTGTGAGGCCTTTTTTGGTGGGGCTTCCGTTGTAAAACATTACCCACCCGAAGCCTTCCTCCAAGGGAAATAGCGAACGTCATTTCTGACAATACAGATTCGCAATTTTATGTTGTGGATTGAAGTTCCATCCGCTCTTCCGACATGTGAAAGTAGGAAATATGTATCGATGAATTGCCTTGAAACCGAACTGCTGTAAATTTTCGTCACGTCACCACTGTCCTGCAGACAACGTATCCAGGGACAGCCCAACCCGAAAAGCCAGCGACGTCTAACCTGGGTTAAGTACAGCGCCAGATAAGGGCCATATGATTGAATTGAGGTCCCAGAACAAAAAGAAGAGGAAAATAGAAGAAGAAATAATCACCCTAACTATGAAACAAAGACGAAAATTTGATTGGCCCCTGCCTAAAAAAAATACCACCACGAGAAGCAGATATAATCAAGATGGCGCTCACCCGATCGCAAACCCTCACCGACTACGTCTACAACCTCGCCAACATCGAACGAATCAACCCCTCACCGCACCTGCACACCATCCCCGCATCCGGCCACTGCATCTCGGACTCGGACTCGGCCTGGCTAGCCGACTACGCGGCCGTCCGCGCCGTCGGAGCCGTCCTAGAGCCGACAGGCGCGCCACCCCATCGGGTCACATCCGTGTCGGGCTTCCCCACCAAGCCCCTTATTGATATCATCATAACCAACTCGAACGCCGCCGACGAGGACGCATACCCGCAGCGACTAGAGGCCGTCGGCATCTACATGCGGAGCCAGGAGTCGGCCTAGTGGCAGCCATAGGCGGTTCGTGGTATCTGCCGATGATGCCAGGGGGTAAGGATACGAGACTCGGGGCATCGTTGCACATCTGTCAAGACGAGTGCGACGAGGTGGTACGGACGGTGGTGTTTTGGGAGTGGCTGCAGAGGAGAGCGGGTGAGTGGGGGAGATACGCGGCTGTGAGAAAGGGGGTGCGGTAGGGGAGATCAAGGCGGGCGGAACGATTTTGCGGGCGATTAAGATTTTACGGTCGATTGGATGGGGATGAGGTACAACTCGAAGAAGGAGAAGATTTCGAGGGAGATTATTGGGCGTGATTTTAAAGCTTTCTGCCTTATTGGTGTAGATGGAGTGGTGAATGAGAGTTGGGAGTGTTCTGGGATAGAAGTAAATCGAGCTCGGGCATGTGTACGTGCAATGTTGATGTGGATGAAACTCGCGATAGTTGCGGCAGGGCAAAGACAAAAGCCGAAAATCCAACTAATATTCTCGACTGTGGCCACAAAACCTGAATAGGGCCCAAAGGGCCCTATACCGAAATCCCTAGCTACGCTATTCTGGCAACGGAAACTTCGTGCGCTCGGATATCTCCTCGAGCTGGAGCTCTCCTTTCGGAATGCCTACGGCTGACATAATCCTCTGGCGGAGGCGGCGGCGGCGGCGGCGATTGGCGCTCTCCAAGGCAGCAATGGTCGCCTATATATACATCCAGTCCAGATTAGGGTTGAATCCAAATTATTCGATTGAAGCTTCTACTAACCTCTTGGAATGCCTTGGCCACGGAATCGGTGCTGTAGAGGTGGCATTCGACATACTTCGCTGCCCCAAGTTGGTGTGCCATGTCCACCCTGCTTTCAATCATGTTCGCGCTATTGCTCTTGCGGGCCTCAGGTCTGCCATCATCGCATGCCAGGTCTTCCGTGCCAACGATGATATATGGAACGCCGGGGCAGTACCGCCGAATCTCCGGCACCCATTTCTCCGTAATGTTGTCAAAACAATCGGCGTCTCCACTGCGGGCAAATATCATGATGGCATCCGTGTCGTGGTATGATAAAGGCCTGAGGCTATCGTAGCCTTCCAGTCCTGCCGTGTCCCGCAATTGTAACACGCAGACTTTTTCTCCACCAAGACTAACAGAGAAGCGCCATAGTTAGAATAATAATAATAATGTGTGAGAAGTTAAGAAAGGGCGAGAGGCAGCAAAGAGGGTTTCTATACTTGACTTTGATTTCATATTGGTCGAAAACAGTTGCCTCCGGCATATGGGGGGGATATTTTCCGGTGGTCAAGCATATCAAGGCACTTGACTTTCCGGTACAGCTATCGCCTAACAGAACGAGTCTACTGACAGGTTAGTAGCAGTTCCACAAAAGAAAAAGGCGGGCTTCCGCTGACTTAATGATTGTTGACTTAGGAGCAACTCCCGCAGATATACCCGTCGTGGTTTTTGCAACGCGTGAAGAGCTATCGCTTTTGAAATCGTCGACATTCCCCGACAACGCAATAGTGCCCGGCCTGGAGTGGGCGTGGGCTGTCCGTCCCTCCATCGCGGTCACGAAGGTGAGATTGCATCCAAAGCAGGAAATATCGTCCAAAGTGATCGGCAGCCTAAAAACCGAGATGATAGAAAATTGGTTCAAGGAGAGCGTAGTCCAAGCATGTGATCGCGTCACGGAGCTAATGGCGGACTTGTCTGACTCGTCGTTTTGCGCAACGCGTAAGTAGACCTTTGATATATTCAGCTCCAGCTCGAAATTGGTGTGTGGGGGGGGATCCTCCACCGTAGTATCCGTACTAAGCGTAACCTGGGCGTCGCTCGACGGGAAGTCCTGGGCCAAAGGCCGTTTTATCTCCTGGACACAGGATTCGCTATCAAAGAACTTGACCGATTGACTTTCGGGGTCAACGATGCTCTCGAGACGCTGGAGCCGTGATTTAAGTTGTCTGTTTTGGTCCATGATATGGAGCATTGTTTCGTCCAACCGGTCTCGGCACTGACTTGCGTCAAGATCGGTCCGGCTGTATCAAGGTGTGAGATGAACTGCCCTCATTGTGGGAATCTTCGTAAAAATAAGCACCTACCACTGCAAGACAGTGACCATGAGCATCAGCGACGTTTTCTGGGCTTCGAGATGTTGGAGTAACCCATCGACCTTTTGCTGGTTCTGCACCCACCGGAGTCGCTGCCTATATGAAGACCGTACATCGTCCAGCTTACACACCACAGCCTCTAGCTCGGACAATGTCAGAACACAGTTTGATAAGGTCACGATAATGTGGTCTAGCCGAATCATTGCCTTTCGATGACTTGGGAGACTCGAAATGTCGCCTATGAGGCTCTGAACCATGGACAGGGTCACCGCCACACCGTCGACGACATGGAGCGCTCTCTGGGCCGAGTTTGGGGCGTCGGCCACGTCCGACACGAATGCCGACAGCACCGAGTAGATTTTGCCTGCCGCGGCCGCAAGGCCGGCGATCGAGGCGGCGATACTCAGCGGGTCGGCCATGCGCCCCAAAGTTGATGTGCGCTCAAGGTGAAATTGTCGGAGCAGCGCAATGCGGGCTTAATGGAATACTAAAGACCCCAAACCTTCCATCGTTAGTCTGAAATGCGAGTGCAGCCGATATATGGGTATTGCAGCACTGGGCCCGGTCATGACGCTATCGAGCAGGAAGCGAGAGGGCAACAGCCTTGCGAAGTTGGGGCGAGAACAAGGCGAAAGTTGTCAGAACTGACATCACGTGATACGTCACGCCACATGTTGAACCGTTGAAACTGCAGACCTTCAGAAGCAGTCAGTAGCACGCTGACGACGCTCCGCGGAACCCCACCATTTACCGTCTTGAACAGCTCTTGGAAATCCCACTCAGCATTTCAGAATGCAAATACCGTGCAAAATTCTAAAATATCAATACAAGACGGCAAGGCAAAAATTCCTTTCCAAACATGTCATTAGGTTTTAAGCTCGGCCAAAGTCGCCTTCGCTGGCTGAGGCTGGCCAGCCATACAGCAAACTGATCAATTGCCTGAGCTCTATCTGCAGGCTGCGGGGAAGGATTGAAGAATGACAATAGTATATATACACGGCGCCAAGGTCTTCATCAAGAATTTCCATTTAAATTATATAGTTCTAATCTGAGGCTTCCAAAATTGGAGGGCCGTTGTATTCCGTCTCTATATCAAAGACCCAGACTCGTAGGAAAAGACTCGATCCCGTTTGCTCTTTTGTGGGGAACTGGGCTCTAACAAACCCAGATAATAGACTTGTCCTTAAACCCAGATCTAAGCCTTAAACAACCCCAGATAATAGAGTTATCCTTAATCCCGGATATAGGCCTTAATAACCCCAGATAATACGGAGTTGTCCTTTATCCCAGATCTAGGCAGACGCTCGGCGCAGTTCGGCTATACCTGTTACGCCGAAAGAAGAGCTAGGCGTCAACAATTGGTTGGAGACCTACTGGGCTCGGATAACCAGGTCTGCGCACAGACCTACAGCCTATACGCCCTGGGCGCATCATCTAGTGCGGATACACGAGAGACAGACTTAGAGAGATCATCGATCTTACATCTACATATCTGCATCATTACTTGACATACCATTGACACTCGTGATAATGCCCTTTCCAGCCCCCTTGCTAAGGTCCAGCCTATTGCTGAGATACGGGATGAGCTCGAAAATCATCGTAACAGTAACAGCTTTTTTAGAGGGTTGTGCCGCTTGTTTAATTGATATGCGCCAAATGGTATATAACTTAATTAAACAGTAGTACCCTCTTCCGTTAATGAAAGCTTATAAAAGTAAATATAAGCCATAAAAAGCCTATAAAGTATCTAATATATATAATATATATATATATTTAGGGTTCTTCGGACTGGCGGAACCTAGACAAAGACGGGTGGAAAAAGGTAGGTTGTGATTAGA
>Ga0247774_1000326_pt1 | contig 23240 bp, 15 predicted proteins | sample UWRJL001104B6_FD_179933 | JGI IMG/M metagenome (GOLD analysis project Ga0247774, IMG submission 179933) | Plant litter microbial communities from Arlington Agricultural Research Station in Wisconsin, United States - UWRJ-L001-104B-6 | ecosystem: Environmental > Terrestrial > Plant litter >... | reverse complement strand
CTCCCAACTGCCGATAAGTAATGCCGACAAACGAAAACGCCATTCCGCCCTTTCCCATATCACCGGAGTAGAGCGGCTAGGTAAGCTCCGACCTAGAGACCCATATTTCCGGATCCGAGCCCATAGAGCCCACCGCCGAAGAGAGTTTGGACTGTCTCTACCGGCGCAGCTAGGCGTCCAGCAAAACTCGCCCGTGGAGGTTCCACACTAACTGTGCGGCTGTTTGCCACCTAGGCACCTCTCCACCCACGCACAGAGACAATTATGCGTTAATTACTCTGTCTGAGCTCCAGATTTAGTAGCAGACCGCCGCCAAGCGCCATGCTGGTGGGTGTTGGGGGCCAAAGCCCACCACGGCGGACAGGCAAAGTAGAGCGCTTGACCACCACTCGGCGCTGCTAGCCGAAGCGAGACTCAGCCATGGCAGCTAGGGTTCTCTGTGCGACGATCAATGCGAGCAATAATGGATGTTTTTGCTCCGAGCTATTCAAATAATCGAGTTGGGGCCTCACACTAACTGAGAAGAAAAAAAAAAAAACAGTAGATCATTGACCCTCTATCCTCAGGTGGGGAAGGATGCATTCAATTGCTCTGGTCACACGATGGCGTCGTGATCTACAGGTCTCTCGCAGAAGCAAAGGATCCCCTGGCGGGCCGGACATTACAATTTCTTGTTGTTCCTTCTGCGTTGTGAACACGGCGATCACCCCGAAATTAAACAAGCCCGGCTGTCCCGGCCGGCGCCATACGTTTCAACAAATTCCCCATCTCCGGATGCTGATCCAACCAGATGCTTGAATGTCACTGTCAGCCCATTAGAATGGCTTGATGCATAATACAACACGTGCGGCTATTTTGGCAGCCAGGACCCATTCATATTCCACCAATTCACAGGACAAGCCATGATTGGATAGCTTGGTCAGGATGGGGGAGATCATAGGTGCAATGGAAGAGTTTCAAAGCCTCGCACAAGGGGCATCCTCGCAATGTTTCGCAGAACATTCTATACCTTGTCAAAAGCAAGATCAATTATACAGACGGTGAAATGGAAGAATGAGAAAGCGGCCGGCAAGACATAACTCCTTCCCTTGCAGATAATATCCGATACCAAGTCTCTCAATCAGACATCGCTTCCACCACTATTGAGACAAATTACGTCTGGCTGAGACATATTGCCCAAGCTAATAAGGGACCGTATCCACTTTTCTTGAACTGTTGCAACGCGGCAATTTTGTCGAGACCATGTGGTGCTGCTTCATATTTTTGGAACGAAGAGAACTACGGGGGAAGGCACCAAAGAGGTAAGACAATTCATCCATCGGTGGTCGACTGGAACACCTGATCAGTAGCAACCACTAGACTGCGAACGTAAGAGAGCAGGGAAAAGTTAAGCTAGCGCTGCAGCCCATTGGAATGCGGAAGCGGGTTGAAGTGTCTGTTGGTTGAATAGTCTGAAATGCTCTGACGAAACGCCTCTGATGTGGATGCGACAGTTTAGGGGTCCCCGAACTTTAGCCCGTGGGAAGGTGTCGTGCACAAGTCAAAATGCTCCGATTGAATTTAGAAGTCCGACATGAAGCGAGATAGAGGTGTTGACAAAGATGAGGCCTCTTTGAGGCACCTCCACCCGCATGCATGGCATCGATGGATCGTGCGTCAAAGCTTGATGTCCGGAGAGTTCGGAGCACAATCTCCTTCTGTAAAGAGTCATGCCGAGGACACAACCTTGGTGATGCGATGATCAACCTTGGTCATGTTCATAGCCTTTCGCGTGGAACAAAGAAGAAAATCAAGCCAAGATAGCATCGCGGGACGCCATTTGCCACACCTCGACTCTACGCACATGCTTGTCAGGCTTCGTCAAGCAGCCTGCATGGCAAATAACTTGAGCATGAGGTTGGCAAGCCAAGAAAACTGCGGGTGGCAAGGACGAGCTTCTGCATCGATGAGTCTCTGCATCGACGAGGTGGTGATGGCTTCATCACTTGGCCAAGAGGGGGCCTCAAAGTATATGTGAATGCGGCTATTTTCATGCGCTGCTACAGCAAGTCAGCACCTGCACGGAGAGCTGGATGCCAACCCTGCGCCCGTTACCCCGATCTCCTTCCCCCTTTCTCTTTGTCCAACCCAATGACAGCCAACGCCAGCATCTCCACCAACCGACTCGTGAAGAGCACATGGCCTGCATTCCAAGCAAGCAAGGGAGAGATGATGCGTCGCCATGCGATGCCCTGTCATTGATGGCCAACCCCATCAAGCTCTGCCCCAGCTACTTGGCAGTTGTGCGTGGCCAACCTCTTGGCCTCCTTCGTCGAAAGTGGAGATTCGTACGAGGTGTCCCCAACCCCAACCCCAACATAGCATCGATACCTCTCGCAGATCGACAAGTCTGAAAGCACCTCCAAGAAGAGAGCACCTCCACACCCAAAGAGGATAGAACCTTCGGCCCCAGGTGCTCCAATAAGAGATGCTTCTTGAAGCTGCAACCCTCATACGTTGAATGACCTCTTCACCGCCCTTCCTCGTGCTGCGGGGCCGCATCACCACCAGCACCCAATCGTAATTCAACGTCCACCAGGTTTCAACCACTCTGTGTCCAACCGCTCGTCGCAGCTCTCGTCATGGTCCGACCTTGTGTACTCATCTGGCACCGCCGACGGCCCCATATTGAGACCGTCCGGCACTTGTACCGCCGCTACTCCTCCCTGCAACCACTTAAACCCTCCGATTCATGAATCGTCAAACTCTCCCGTCCATATCCGTCAATCTGCATTGTGCAGGATAGCTCCCCCACCATCCTTCCAATCGTCTATTTTCACATTTGCCCCCCTCGATCGATGGGCATCGACGGAGAGTGATAAAAATGGGGCGGACACATATGCCCGAGGCTTCCTCATTGGTCAAAGACACAGTCTTTTGACGCAAGCCTCTCTTGAAGGAGACTTGGCCGCTGTTGGCTGTTCGGAAAGATTTGGTGGGTACTTGCGTAATGAAGCTAATGTGCTGGTGCCAGCCGCCTTGCACGAGGCTGGTGTGGCGAGGGGTCTTTCCACACTCTTGGAAGGAGGTGGAAAGTGTGAGAAACGAAGCCAAATGCTTGGTAGGAAATAATATTGAGGAATCAATCTCGTGAATGCAAAGACTGAAACTGGGGCTGAGCTCGTCCGCTGACCCATCTCAACAATATCGTTGAGGAGAAGCCCTGAACGAACACCTGTCCCGCTAGCAAAAGCACTCTCGCCGCCCCCGAATGGCTTGGAGTTGAACTAAGCCTTTGGAACCTTAGAAAGGAACGACTGAGATTAGAACAGCCCTCCGTGACGTTGAAGTGATGGAAAGTCCCAGAAGGAATGTCTCCATCGTGGTCTCCCCCGTTGCTCGTTCCCCGATGTAATCTGAAATCTGACATCTACCCGCCGTGACATTCTTCAGTCTCAGCAGAAGCAAAAACCCATGTTCCAAAAAATAAGCAAATTATCGTCACTTGACCACCGATGAGATGACAAGGGGCCGGCTAAGACCAGAGACACAGCAAAGCTCCAGACCAGGATGACAGTCGCAATGGGCCGGTCTGGCCACGAGCCTCGGAAAAGCAAAGAAGAGGGCACCTAAGTGGAGTGCCGCACGTAGGCCGTTGCAGGGAACTCGTCGTCTGTTCATGTGCTCCGAGAAAAGCAAACTGGCTGCCCTTCAGTGACTTCCTAGTCACCCCAATTTTTGCGCATCTTGCAAGGTCCCGGATCCGGGCCAAACAGAAGGAACGTAGACAGGAAAGGAAAAAGAAAAGTTAGGCGATGGCACCGAAAGCGTCAAACCATGCGGGCGAAAGGCTGAAGCTAATGCACGCAGGTCGCAGTTTGCAGGCCGTGGATGCGACTGGAACGGGGCGATGACGCTGTAGCTAGAGATTGGAACGATTGGCCTTGTGGTTGGTTGGCATGTTGGTGCAGCTCACCACGTTCCCCCATGATTATTGCGACCGTTTTCAAGTCGCATGATGACATGAGAGAGTGGGGATATTTGGTTCAGGTTCGGGGGTGGCGAGGTACAGCGTTGCATAGGACCAAATATTCCAGCTTCGACGCTTCGTTGAAATTGCCATTACCCAGGGATTCCGATCCGTAAAAGCTTTAGAAGATTTAATCTTCGGTTATCTCTCGGGTTCGGCCACCCGATACGTGCAACATTCGGTTCGTCAGCAGTCAAAACGAAACGGAAAATAACGGCTTCCAATGCTGTAAGCATGCAGGGAGCTTGGGGACCAAAAAAATTACGGGGAAGGTTTATGAGCGATAGCCATCAGGGGATTGAACTGACTCGGTGCTCGTAGTGCCGTTGCTATTGCCTCTGTTGAAATATCGGGGCCTTTTGGCTCAATGATCGGCTCCCCATCACGCAGAATCCCACAACTCCTGCGAGAACCTTTGGCTTGTCACCGTCAGTGCCTCCATCACCTGCCCCGGGGGCCAGGAACCGGGCGCTCATCACAGCGGCAAAAGCAAAATCCGACCATCCCGAAGCCATCCGTTTCCCTTCATCATTCCTGGAAAATCTCCCAGGGAAAGTATCCCCATCTGCCGTTCATCACAGTCCGTTCGCAAGCCCTGCAAAAATGACCCCGCACAGACCATTAAGACACCTTTGGTACGTCCCTCTCGGCCTTTGCCAACCAAAACCAACCAAGAAAAACAGGGCGAACGAACTTCCCTCCTCTCTCATCCAATCAGTCTCTCCCGATACGAGCTTGGCTCCACACCACCCTTCCAGACCATGTACCACGACCCGATGGATCCACTACCGCTGCCCTCCACCATGGCGTCGGTCCTTTTTTTTTGCCGTTCTTGAACCGAAGAGCGAAAATGAGAGACAGGCGGCCACACCACCAACACGCAGCCCATGCAAGTATCAAGGTATCGCGCCAGTTATCAGCCGAATCAGAAGCTCCAGGGGAGAGGGAAAAAACGGAGCTGGATTGCATTGCAGCAAAAGAGCTGCATGTACGAAATAGCGTGCAGTAGGCTGTACTGTTCGTGCCTCTACTAGTTGGCTAGTAAGGTAGCCCTGTAACCAGCAAATGCGCAAAAAAAGCCGGCTTTTTTTTCGGTTCGCCTATTCGAGGATATCGCGAGAGGGTCAGAAGAGTACTGCCGTCGTACCTGGGCGGTGCCCTTTGGCTTGGGGCTGCCACTCAGTTAGGCTGTTGTCGAGGTACTGCCTAATCCATGATGAATGGTTGCCCGAACCTGGGTTTCGGTGCTGGGAACACACCGAGATATCCGTTTCGTTTCTCAACGCGACCCGGCGGTTCGTGAGCGCAACCTCTCTATGCGCAAAGAGAATCACAACTGGCCAAAAACAATGGTAAAAAGGCATAGGCAAAAAAAAAGGGCAAGCAGTTTTTTGGTGGAATTTTGAAAATCTTCTTTTCACATTCAGGCTTTCGGCCCATGCCCACCATCTAAGACCGGTTCGCAAAGTCTCGTCTCTAAACGTATAAACCATGCTCTTGTTGAGAATGTGCTTATCATATTCTTCAAGCCACTCCCTGGACAAACCCAGGAGAGTAGACCCTCCATTTCCGACGGTTGGGATTGTTCCCATTGAAAAATTCTACGAAAGTCCCCCTCCACCTTTCGTTCGCCCAAGGGTAAAGAGTTCTCCAGTTTTTAAACACCCAAAGTATTCAAACACAACCGAAGATTTCATCTCTTCGCTTTCAACAGCCACCCTAAGCTCCAAAGAGAACCCAAACAAGGATAAAAAAAACCAGTAAGAGCGAGTGTGGTATCTCCAAAAAAAAATCGATCAAGGCCATCCCCCCTTCTATCAGCGCCCCTGTTCGAAGAAGACGTAAAAAAACATCCCCGAACATTAAACAAATGTACTTTCTGAAAGCTCCCAAAGTGAATCATCTCTCGTCTCTCCAATCATTTCAAGTCCCAACAAAATAAACAGGGCGCCGTCCCGAAATGCTTTGGTGTTCCTGGATTATCCCTTTCTTTGCGGAGTATCTCCTGCCAACGCCTTGCTTGAATCAAAAAGAAAAACAACTTTAGACAAACGAAAAAGAAAAAAAACCGGCCCATTGTCTCCGTCCAAAGGTAAGCCCGGCGTGAAGATCGGCGGTCAATGTGTCGTGGATATCGTAGCGTGAGAAGAAGTCCCAGACTGCTCTCCCTTGGAAGGGGCCGTGTATGTGGCGTGTTTGTATTCGTGTGGAATCCTGTTTTGGTAATTGTTTCAGGATCCACCGGTTCAACGGATGAAGGGTGGTGGTTGACGCCAGAGCTACTCAAACACAGCGTGTTGGTAGCTCAAGTCCATTATGTGGTTCGAAGATTCGGTGAATCGTATTCGAAGAAAGCCGGCTGGGGGGCCAGTAACGTTGAAAGTTGGTGTTGGTGGTGTTGTTCAGGTGTCCTGAGTTCGTAATCTCCACATGGGGCGAGAACCATTGGTCCTTGTGTCCTTTTCTATGGGCAAATTGTCTAACATGTCCCCTGGCGGAAGACAAAAAAGAACAGCAGCAAAACTCAAACTGAAGAGCAAAGTGGGCGCGCGGCGGCGCCCAACTCCACGTGGTCAGACAAGGGTTGAAGCTTTAGAATCCCTGGAGCGGACTGAACATAGGAGGAACCTGGTGGTGGAACGGAACATGAGGCTGCAGAGCTGGGAGCTGCGTGTGTGCATATTTCAACATCTCGCCCCACCAGAAAAACGCGAGATGCGTCTTGGTTGGTGCTGTCGAGCAGGCAGGCTGGGACTGCTGCAAAGGTATGGGAACCTGATGGACAGGAACAGAAGATGGAACAGGCATGGGCATCTGGAGTGGTACTTGGACTGGGACGCCAGCCATGGGTCCCGTGTAGTGCTGGGAAACGAATTCCTGTCCCGGGAACATGTTCATGGCCGAATCTTCTGGCTCGACAAATGCCTGGGGTGTGCAGTCCATCTCGGTTTGGCAATGCGGCTCCTCCATGAGCTCGTCGTCCAAGTCATCAATGGTCCCGACGCTCGAGGTCAGCGACCCCTCATCCGAGTCATCCGAGTCAACAGAATTGGTCGAGGCTGGTGAGAGGGGCGACTCGTAAACATCGTCGTCAATGATGGCGTGCTCGCAGTGTTCGGTAACGTATTCGAAGGGGATGGATTCCGGCGAAGCAGGGGGCGTCGACAGCGGAATGGTGGCCATGGGGGCCGGAACGGTGAAGCGTTCGCACGCAAGGATACGCTCCCTCAGCTCAGCGAGCGAAATGCGCTGGTCCGGGTTGCGGGTAAAGATGCTCCCTAGAATGTCGTTCAACTCATCCGTCAAGGGAAGGATGGTCTTCAGAAACTCGGGGGACCGAGTGTATGCCCGGTATGTAGAATCCTCCATAGAGGCCTGCTTCCACGGGTTGCGTCCACAGGTCAGGTTTACCAGGATAACTCCGAGGCTCCATACATCATTTGGGGCGCAGAAATAATACGGCCTCCCAGTAGAAGGGTCCAGGCATTCTGAAATACGAGTTAGAAGCTGAAAGGAAAGAGAGAAGAGTCGAGAGAAACGACAGGGAAAAAAATCCATGTTCTCCGGCTTGTTTGGGTCCTAAAATCTTACCTGGGCTCATGTAGAAGGTCGAACCACATCCGTAGTCCTCGGAGCGCTCAGAGCTGGTGGCCAGGCCAAAGTCGGCAAGCTTGACGGTCTCACCATTGTCCGAAACCAGAATGTTCTCGGGCTTGAGATCCCGGTGAAAGATTCCTAGGCTATGGCAATGCTCCACGGCATCCAAAATTTGCAGGAACACCTTCTTGGAGAGAAGGTCCTTACCAACATATTCGCCCCGCTCGGTGATGTTGTAGAAGAGATCTCCCTCTGGGCAGTATTCAAGGATAACGTATATGCAGTCTGGGTCGTCCACAATCTTCAGCATCGACACCACGTTGGGGTGGGCCGAGGCCTGGTAATGGAGGCGGATCTCGCGAGCCTGAAAGGCAACCTGTCTGCGGTCCAGCGGCGTTCCATTGGCATTGAATTTGCTGAGGCACTTGACCGCATAGCGGACACCGGTCTTAACATCGACAGCCAAGTAGACCACGCCATAGGCACCCGTCCCAAGGATATCCGTCAACTGCAGTTTTCCCTCGAGGAATCTCCCTAGCCGCTCCTCCGGCGCCAACGGAACACATCGTGCTTGCTGGAAGGTCGGGTTCGCGATCGGCTGTGCTATCTTCGGGGCGCTGATGTGTTCGAAGGCTGCGGGCGATGCCGGCGGAGTGGGATAGCCGAATGCTGCGACATGCTGCATGGTCTGTGACTGGCGTATACCTTCCTGGAACTTGCTTTCCTCGGTTCGAAGCTTCCCTGGATCGCTCTCAAACCTTGCTAAGAAGAGACAAGAAAAAAATGACCCGGGTCGAATTTGTCCTTCCTGGGCACAACGGAAAACGGAATCCAACCAAAACCAAAATTACGAGACAGAGCACATCCGGATATATCCTTTGGGGCGCTCAAGAACAGTGTCTCCTGGGTCGTGATTATTATTAAAGTGCCTCTGGTGTCCCAAGAGGTGGCGTTCGTTGTCGGGGACGGGAGATGGAAGACCTAAGACCTCGGGTTGGAAAAGGGTATTGTTGGTGAAAAGAGGTTCCTTGATGGACCGCGACCCCAAGAAAGGTTTGGCGAAGGAGGGGAGAAAAGTTTGGTGGAAAGGAACGTGGTGAAGACGATGGGGCGAGGAGAGGGTCAAGAGGGATGGAGATGGGCATATCATTGGTATTAAACCGTCGTTGAAAACGAGGCGGAGATGCAGGGTTGGCGTCGGCCAACCAAGGTATGTACCGATTCAGTGATCCAAGGCGAAAGAGTCTTAGAGTCTGAGAGACAAGAGTGACATTGGTACGACAAGGTACCTACGTAAAAATATGCACCTCTCGGAAAGTGCGTACCCTTCCTGGTCGAGCATGGTCCGGGACACCCTTGTCGGTCTTCATGTGTGTGCGAAGACCACAATGACACGGCATCTATCCCTGACCCTTGTCAAAAAGCCAAGGCTACCTTTGCAGTCGCATGTACCCTCGTACCCACTACTATTTTCGATATTCTGGGCCATGGCTGCGCCAGTTTGAAGCTTCTACGGTGATGGAGGGTGGGGCAATAATAGGAAGAAGGGGGGCGACGATTCGAACGACGGGCGGTCGGGCGGGCCCACACACCCTTCGAATGCTGGGGCGTCCAGTCAGAGGCGGGGGTGTCAGCTTCGTCACGATGCTCAGCAGTTTGTGAGACACCACACACCCAGTAGGAGTGGCTTCGCTGGCCCGCCCCGCTAACGTGATTTTTTATCAAACCACTCCCGGAGCAAGAAGTCGGCGTTGTGCATGCCGCCAAAAGCTAGCAGTGGCCGTGGCAGCCGTGGAGGAGGGCCACAATCGAAGGGGGTTGGAAGCTTTGGGAAGAGTGGCATCATGTGTGGCAACTTGCCAATGCGCATCCAGTCGGCGTCCACCAGTAGTCAAACGAGTTGAGCGACTCGACCCAGGGCGTGCTGCAGCAGTGCAGTTCGGCCTGTCTGCTGCTTTCCAAAGGTCTTGGATGAGGTGGAAAAAGACGGTCGTCGACTGTGTGCTCTCTCCGACCGACCACTCTCGTCGTCGCTCTGCTGCCACCCTCCGCCCATCTCTCTGCGAGCTGCCCTCGTCTTTTGTCTTGTGAATCAAACAAATAACCTTGCGTGTCAAGCGGTTCTGAGCTAGCGGAGAGTGTTTGTGCAAGAAACGAGGCACACCGGCACCCTCGGGCGAGCCGTTCGCCCCGCCATGTGCATTCCATATTCTTTTTCTTGGGCTGGCTAAGGCGCCAAAGGAGGCCAAATCAGGGCGACGGCCGACAGCGACCAGTGCCCTGCCGAAGCCGCTGCTGAAAGCCTTCATTTCCCTCACTTGGGCTTGCATGTCGGAACTACTCGCAGCAAACTCGGGGTTGTATCTCTTGCACGTCCGTCAGTATGAAAAGTACCTCGTACACGAGATGACGGGGTCGCCAGCCAGTTAGCGACGCCCCAGAGCACGTTTTTTTCTTCTTCCACATTTGGTGGAAGCGTCCTGGAAGCCGAAGAACCTCCCCCCTAGCCAAGCCTTGGAACTGGACAATGGCTGCTCTATCAAAATCAAATTACACGCACTCAACATATCAGATCCGAACCTCTCGTGAGGCTTTGGTGCAGAGTTTCCGCAGGGCTCGCCCAAGGTTTTCCACTTTTTTAGGCAGTCAAGGACTATCGGCGATATTACTATTCTTTGTCTCTAGGCAAGGCGGGAAGTTCATCGACAAATATTGTGAAATCGTGTAATCGGACAAATTGTAACGAATTTCCCTTTGGAAGACTTGTTCCAGAGCGCTCTACCCCTCCAGTAGCTCAGATGGTGTTGCAATCGACGTTGAGACTTGACACAAGACCGTCTGCAAGCTGGTGCAATGGTTGGCAAACCTCGTCATCTGTGGCGCCTCCTCAGCGATGCATGAAGTCATGGGTCGGGACAGGGAGCAAGAGTGTGGAGGGAGTTTGGGGTCGCTGCTGGCGACGCTGGAGCGGCCACCACCGCCAACCTCCCGTGTCGCAGTTGCCCACCCTGCTGTTTTGGAGGATTTCATGCCGGGCCGGCCAAAACCACTACGGCCAGTCCTGGTACGGCAAGAGTCGCTGGACGCCCGGTCATCAGTCGAGGATCTGTCTTGGGACCGCCAACCGTTGTTATGTGGATTTTGGCTGTTTTGTTGTTTCTGCAGATCTGTGGTGCCTTCACTGGCGAATGGCGTCCGTTCGATCCGGTTTGTTCTGCTGGAGAGTGGGTGGAAGGAAAGGCCATGTTGGACAGCGTGTTTTCTGCCGGCAGTATCGGCCAATGAGAAGGCAATCTTGGTGTCTGCGAGCTTGTTATTCCACCGCGAGCGGGTGAGTGGTGGTTACTGAGTGGCTGGATAAATTTTGTGCATGGCATTCCTCGGCGGGTGCTGGATTGTGTGTGGGCTTGTGCATGTGCGTCCCAACCTGTTGCCTGAATAGTCGCTGTGAACGGTGGATTCCGTATCGGATACAGTGATATCCAGCACGTGCCCCCAGCGCCATCAAAGGGCAGGTCGGACATTTGTTCAATGCCATTCGGCCAGTCGCCGCTCCCTGCCAGTCCGGCCGCCAGCTCGGCCGCCAGCTTTGTCCCCACTGCCAAACGGGCTGACAGGCGCCCGGGCCAGCATCAGGATTGTGCTGGCGACTTAGCTTTCTTGCAGCGGAAAAACTCTCCGACGGCTCGAAGTCCTGGCCAGTCATGGATCAAAATCCCGTTGGTACCTGTTCGCCGTCGCTGACCGCTTTCTGTATCCCTGGCGCTGACCCAAGGACTTGCCATAAACAGTGGCAGCCGCAGGAGCCAACTTGCCTTCGTACAATGGCTCCATGCGAGGCAGGAGCCAGGTGCCAGCCACCAGGTCTCGAGGGCTTGCGGAATTGACCTTTGTACCTCGTCCGCCAGGCAGTGACGCAGCGCTTCCAGCATACGAACACAATGAGTCGGTTGGCATGATTGCGTACCCTAATCAAACTTGGTGGCAATAGGCTCGAGATGAATCTCATGAAATGTTTCATGAACTCTGACCGCCAGCCAGGGGATTGCTGTTGAGCGCCGAGCGGAAAGGGAAATTGCAGTTCGCCATCGGCCGTCCATCAGGCCTTGGATGCCGATCCAAACCCGCAACAGGCCGCCTATCTGTCTGGCGACCATCGTGAACCAGGAAGCGTCTCCAATCGCCTGCAAATTCAAGGATCCCCAAGATTGCCAACCAAGCGCTGACCCTGTCCTCAATCAGGGCTGGAACTCTGGGGGTGCTGGGGGTGTTGGGGTGGATTCTTCAGGGTCTCCATGCCGTAAATAGCGCTCAAAACAGCGTTTCCACCTCGCTGGGGGCCCCATGCTCCTGCGTGGTGCATGCTGAAAAGTTCCCAGGACGGCGAGCCGGGAATCTGGCGCTTGGGAGCCCATGATTGGCCGAGGGTTGCCCAAGCTGGGACCCGCTAAGGTGGTGATGCGTTTGTGCGTGTGAGGCTGCTTGGGTCCCCGGCCTTGCTGTCCGATTTTAGCAATGAATGGGATGGTGCGTGTCTGTGTGAAATGCGTAGTTGTGTGAGGCGGTGGAGACGGGGCAAGGAGTGGTTTGCTCGATGATCCTTTCTTTACCAGGTGCCGGAGGCAGGTTGGCGGGTTGGCATGCAAATGATGCCGCATCCAAAATGCCAGAGGGCGAGAGGGCCACAGGCCGCAGCCTAGTAGCCTCCGCGGCGCCCGTCACAATCTAGAGAATCCGTGCTTTTTGATGACTGGCCCGCTGGTTGCCGATTTGATAACCCGCGAGCCAGTCAGTCACCAGCCAAGCCGCACGTCGGTTGTCTCTGGCGCGGCCAAGGCTACTGCCACGACCCCAGTGCAGTGGTGCCTGTTCGGCCGCGCAATCCCACAGCCGTTGGAAGAGGCTGATGTTTTCTTTTTGCGCCCAAAAATCCACCCCACTAATTTCGGCACAAGGGTGCCACCGCGCTCCTGGATGCCCACCTCGTGACGATGCAGAGTCGCACCAGACGGACCGGCGAGTCACTAAGCGAAGGCCCCGAGCAGCTGGCAAGTTCATCTCCGGGCGCTGAGTCTACACTATTGGCGCCAGGCGGCGATCATTGGCCACTTGCGGCACGACGCTACCACTCGACAATCTCCGTTTTGCTGCTGCAACCACACCAGAAATGGCTTCTTGCTTCACGATGCCTGTCTTCTGCCGGCCCCGTGATCCGACCCCTATCAGTGGTGCCGTTCCTGGGCGGGCTATTATTTCCCGCGTGGCGTGAACTGGAATTGAGGAGACGGACCTGGGAAACCCTGCTTTGAGTTGACCAGGCAAGAAAAAAATATCATCATCTATCACGTCTCATCGAGTGTTCATGATCCGGGGGTTCCAAACTCCTTCCTCAATGGGTGTGGTACAAATATAGTCGTGGCGTCCAGGCGGCAAGCCGAAGACGCTTCGAAATTCAATGGAAGGACAACACAAGCGTCGGCCGACCTCGTGGTGCATGGCTTGAGCGGGCTCGGATTATGGGCCTCTCTCAAGTTTCGACAAACCTGGTTCAAACCAGAAGTCTAGATGGGATGATTCTGAGGGACACAGGGCACACAGTCGTGAGGCTCCAGCAGGCTCGCATTGAAACCCGCCCAGTTTAGGCGTCCGTTCGCTGTTTTGACGTTGAGTAAACATCTGTCTCGCGGACATGTCGAGTTTGATGGTGACCAGGTTCGGTCCATCAGCACAGAGTCCCAAGCCTGTAGCCCGTCGACCTGTATCCTGTAGTCTGTCCTTGCCTTCGGGGGAGTCCGACGCGGTGGATAGACTTGCACCACATCTTTCGGTATCATGGTGGACCTCATGGCCAGGGAGGAAACATTTGACGTCCAAGAGAAGCAGCCGCATCAGGCACCACACTGGACTTGTCTGACCATGGACGTACGAGGCGCACAGGGCAGCGCAAAACAGGACCTTGCGCATGCGGGGCCGAGGAGGGAGCACGGGCCAGTAATTATTACCTCATGCTGGCCCGTGCTGCGCTTGACAGCTTGGACGCACGAGATTTTCACAGTGCGTGGCCAGGGCGTTTTGGGGGCCTGTCGATGCCGCAATGCCAGATCCTCAGATCTGAAGACGTGACGCTCTGTGCGGTAGCAACCACCTCTGCTGAGTCCTCGAGTCTTGACAACCAAACAGCGTATCCGAACAGCCTCGCTCAGGAACGGCACGTACGGCTTAGTTTCGAGTTGTCCAGATTCATCCGGCATATTCAATGTTCGGACCTTTTGCCAGTTAAAATTGTGGCCTATTAATTAGGCCTACTAAATGCTTGAAGGCCCAAGGAATAACACCTGGATGCTGCCTTTGTTCAGAATACCAGTAGGTGTACCCCCAACGCGATCTTTCCGCACAACACAGTCAATATCGCGATCATGGTGATCTGCTATTCTTACACTTTAACCTCCTCCGCCCCCTTGCCGCCGTGCTGCCGAGTTGCAAATCCCCCACCAGGGCTGGTCCGGCGGTCCATGCCCTTCGCCTCAGCATCATCACCATCCCAGTGGTGATCTTACACTCCAGCTTGAGGCAATCGCTTGACATGTTGTTTGCTGCAAGTGCCAAATGCTGCACATCACTCAAGCCGTTCGCTGGTGGTTTTGGATGAGCATCGTCCCAGGGAACGGACGATGACGGCGATCATGTTGAGGCTGGCCGCCGCTGGCCCCCAAGGCCGAACACGGACACGGGCGACCCTGAGGATCTGCTGCCTCCTTACGCAGGCGTCTCCAGCGTTTCGACCGCAGTGTTCCATCAACATCAATATCGCCGATCACCACTTTTTCTATCGTCTTGCCCGATTTGGGGCGCATTCGAGTTTCGACGGTCCGGCAGACAAGCGAGCCAACCTCGATTGTCATCCACAACCTCTTTCACAGAAATATTCATTTACAGAGCTTCGTTAGCTTACACCGTTGTCCCTCTTGGCATCTGTCTGACCAGAATATTTTCAGACGTCAGCGGTCTCTTCCAACGCCCAAAGCTCAAACAACCAAGGATACCACACTTCACTACGGATTCCTCGTGTCATGACGGTCTCTCCACCTCCCACGTTTAATTTATCCTTCCAGTAAGAGTAAGCGGCTAGCATCTTCGCTGCAGGTGCTGCAATCTCGTGCCACCTCGCCCTCTAAATTGGGATGGCCCGCCAGCGAACACATTCAGCAAAGATGAAACTCGACTTCGGCAGTGCATCGCTGCGGCCAGGTTCGCTCAAACCCACCACTCGCTTCCCACGTTCGCCCGACACACGAACGATTTTACTGGCACGTCCATCAATTGAGGGAGGGCTGAATCAACTGCACCAATCCCCGGCTCAAGATGCCCTTCCCGCTTTCTCGAACTTGCATCTGCCGTCGAAGGCCAGCTATGCTGTTTTAACCACCATTAGGCTATCACCCTGCTCCATCTACTCTCTTGGCTGCCCACTCACCGCAAATGTGACCGCGTCTCTTTTTTGAAATTTTTGAGCTGGAAGGAGAATGCATGCACACGCATCATGTCGTCAAATCCTTCCTGGCCTCTCGGTTCGGCCTGTGGTTCCTAATCGTGGCCCGTCATCGTCTCATTGGGTAGTGATCCAAGACGTAAGACGTCAGACCCAACTAGGATATCTCGTTGTAGTCATCTGCCATGATCGATATCATGGCCTCAAGCTCTGGAATGCCAGGCATTGCCGCCCTCTGCGGTCCAATGAGTCTCGACCTCAACCCTCCATGATACTAGACCTTAGATGTTCAGCATGCGCGGCAGGTTCCAGGAGCGGTGTGGCGAATGATCATAGCATTGTACCCTTCGGACGAGATTTACCAGCAGGGGGAAAGATGCCCGCTCCTATCTTTGTACGAATACCAGCCTGTATTTTCCTCTTCTGGGCTGACCATGGCTGTTCGCGCCATGGAGTCGTACAGAAATGGCAATCTTTGTACCATTGACGAATCAACTGTAGCATCACGGCACAGAGTTGATCCTCCAAATTGCCTTGAGTGGGAGGCAGGATTGGATGTTTTGCAGTGACGGGCGTCAGTTCTTTCCCAGATCCGCGGTCGGGTCCCCCTCGACCCAGTTTTGATATGCGCGGCTGTACGATACAGAGTCGATCACTTTCTGCGGATGAAATGAAAAGACAACGTCTAGGTGGCAGCCCTTCGCTTTCCTTTTCTGGGTAAAGTAAAGACTTCAGACGGGTGGGATCTTCCGAAGGGTCTGATGAACTCTTTGCAGAAGCCGTTCGGAGGTGAGATAAGTCGGTATTCAATGTCCCGGATCATCGAATGGATGTCGAGACCGAGCCGAACGTCAGATGCACCTCTCAATCTGCGTTTTGCAACTTCTCGCTTGGGCTCGGCTAAACCATCCGGCCTCTGAGTTCGGTAGTCTTCTTCCTGGGAATCGCAATTCAATTCTGGTTCAGCCAAAGTGTCTTGATGTAGCCAAGGCTGCTGCGGCCGAAAGTTGAGGTTCGGAGCCCAATCGCGGCGTTCTTTGAGACCAGCTGGGGGTGCCACTTGCCTATTCCAGTCCTGCTTTACCATGCTCGTCTCGCGTGCCACATATTGAACCCAGGAATCGAGCACCGTTGAAGGGGGAAAAAAAGACGCCATTCAGTCACACTATCATCCGAGTTGCGTCAGGAACCATACAAGTCCCTTGCCACGAAATCCCATCACATCTGACATGCCGCCGCGGCGCGCTTGTTTCCTTTTCGCCACTGGCATGCAAAGGCAAGTGGCCGTCACAGCGGGGGCCCGTCATCCGTCAGGGTCCAGAATAAGGGCCGACAAGATCCGATGACCTGCCGACGAGGCCTGCCGTAGCGGCCTGCGGCCTCGCCGGGATATGGGTGATCTCGGTCTATCGGTCTAAAGTTGGAGACTATCTCCAGGAAGACACGCAGGCCGCAAGTGTTCGAGGAATCACCGGAACGAATCTGATCATGTGGGTTCCCCGCTCGGGACGCTCGTCCTCGAATTCTTGAAAGCATCCCCTTCTCCAAAACAAAGCTTGGGGCTGAGGAGCTCAGACTCGTTAGTGACCTAATCATTCGATCTTCGTCATGCAGGGCAAAGACACCCGCGTCTAATCGCGGGTCAAATGTTCTGCTCCTAACCCCGTGACCACAAACGCACCTCAAACACTGCGAGACCAGGCTGGTTAGCCTGCTGTCAATCACGGCGGCGATCCCATCATGCCGTTTTGGGCGCTGCTTTGTCTGCATCGACCGAGGTCAAACGTGCCGAAGAAGAACCCCTTTCCCGCAACGAACCCTCCATTGCGCCGCTAAAGAGTTCTGCGGGATGGCGGGATCCACTAATATCACCCAAAACCTAAAGGCACAATGGCGTCAAAATGGGCGGACATCCTAAGACATCGAAAGGAGCATCATCGACAGATGGGGTTGTACTATCTCGCCCTTTCGTCTTAATCAGTGATGTAGTACTTGCTTCAATTTACGGATACATGGATATTTTGGGTTCTACCCAGAGAGCAAGGGCGTGCAAAAATTGATATTGTTTCCCACATCGAGCCACTGACACGAGAGGGAACAAATTGCGCACACCTCACCCAACCCGTGCCTTAGAAAAATAAGCCGATCAAATTATTACCCATCCTTCGGCATCTGTTGATTTACAATGACACAAGGTCTTTTAACTAGAAGGCTTCCATGGAAGTCTCCGCGGGAAGGCATATGGCAATGACAAACCACAGCTTGCTGCCGGGCATTCCTGCCTTCTGCTTTTCGCGTAAAGTGGCTTGACATCACGCGAGGACGAATCTCCGAGTTTCGGGATTATCGGAGAACGGCGTTCGCAAACGCTTTTCAGGTTCGATGTCTTCCGGGAACCTCCGGGAGTACGGGTCATGATTCGTGGGCTTTTTTGTGTCTATGTTTGTTAACCATGGCATGGCTGGTTCGGAGTTCAGCCCCGAACTCGAGTGTCAGGTTTCGTTTTGTTGAAGGAAGTATGGCAATGTAGAGAAAAAGACCTGGTGAAGAGATGCTGGCATAGAAAAAAAAAGGGATAGGGTAGCAAACCGTTGAAGCGGTTGGGTCCACTTTTCGATCCCGAATGACGCTGGTGGGCTCACCAGAGAGGCGAAGGTACGAATACGTCTTCAGAAATGTAAAACTTTAGTGTCTTGGGACCCTTTCCGAAAAACCCAGATCCATGGATGCTTTCCCTGCGACGGACAATGGAGGGGTACAGAAGGACGAGGCTGATCACATGGTAATGAGCATGCCCCTGTCAGCGTCTCACGAGGAGTGAAAACCTGGCCGGTGCCCAAGGGATTTAATCCCGCATCTACCCGTGTGACGACCGAGGCTGGTGGCCGACATAAACATCGACAAGAAGACGAGCTTATTAGGTCAACCAAAAAGACGCGACCACATCCGAATTGAACCAAAAGTTTTAGCACGCACTAGCATACAAATCGGTGGGGTAGTTTTGACTAGTAAGCGATGGACAAATAAAGTGGCGCTATCGAGCTTGCTCGTCCAAAGCTATTCAGCACTACCATAAAAATAACGGACTATAACACTGACACAAATTTACTAGATTGTACGAATAATTTTGGCCTATTAGCTCACGGACCGCCACTTCACTTGCCCATCGCCTGACCAGGTAGAGCTCTACCTTTGCCCCTGATCCGAACCGATTCTGCTTGGACCGCTTGGCTTGGCGACTAGGCAGCAGATGGGCGTTTTGCCCCCGCATAGGATACCTACATGCCAGCTACCACTGTCGGAACGGCGACTTTCTTCTTCTATCTTCGCCCCAATTTTCATCGCCCTGCCTCTAGGCGGTGACCTTTGGTTCACCGATTCAGGGTGCGTGTATGCAATACGCCACGCGGAAGGCCAGGCTGCCAACGACCAAAATTTTGCCACTCTGCGCGATCAGGTATTCGGGGAGGACCAAAGGTATTGGCCCGGAAATTTTCCAGTGGCATGAGTGGGTGGTGGCTCAACAGGAGGAACATCTGCTCGCCTGCAAGGCTTTCCGGACGAGGCTCGTCATTTCTCGATCCCAACAGAATGCTCTTCCAAGGCTTAATCCACTATGCAAGTAAAAGGAAAAATTAAATGCCGAAGGCAGGTGTGGGATACAAAGTTACAAAAGGCACATCCTTGCACCGTTCCGTCGATCCCGAGCGCGGGCATGAAAGAAGCAAGTGGCAAAAGGGTCGGTTTTGCGAGCTTGCGGCTTGGCGAGGCTTTGATGATCAGCAGTATCAGAAGCTTCGCGAGACCTTCGCTCAGCCCTTCGAAGCTCGGATTCGTTTGTGCTTGCTTTTATGCGCCACTCACGTCAGAAATCAAGAGGGCACATCAGTGATAGAAGGTGAGTCGATCATGAGTCCATTAATTTCAATGATTTTTTTTCCTTCTTTGGCCCCATCCAAGCCGTCGTCTTATTAGTCCTATTCGTATGCCCCTTGTGACTGATGCTCAATCTTCGTTTTGCAAGATCGAAAGAATGCCCAACCAATGCAAGGACGACCGTGCCTCCCACCTCCTCATCCCGAACCGCCGTTCCATCCGTGTGCGGAGTGGAACGGACGCCTCATGCCGCGGGCGTTCTGAAGATCGTAATCTATCCGCCACAGCGGTGACCGAGAATTTTGGACCCCACCCGTCAAGAGAGGGTTGTGGTGATGGTGGATTAGGTTCCGTCAAGGTGGGATGATGACGATTTCGCTTTCGTCGAAGGCGTGCACTTATTGAATTCTGATTGTCTTCATCATGCCCCAGTTCCACACTTGCATCATTCCGCGGGTCCGCTCGGCAAAAATTCCGCCAGAATAAAGTATTTCGACTTCAGATACCTCGAATACTTGGTGTACTTCGTACATGGCTTGACGGTCTAAGAGATGCTACTTGGCTGCTCTATACAGATTGACGCTCGAGGCATTGGTTCCGAATGGACTGCTTTATCCAGGTTTCGTCCGTCAGTGGTAGTTCATTCGTGCCGCTACCCGCACCTAAAGCTTCTGATCCTATCGAAGAAACCGCCCATCGTAGCAGGCGGCACGTCCTCCCCGCTGAAAGGTCCAGCCTGTGGAAGGCGGATGGACCTCACCAACTCACCTCTGCGCTGGTCGGCTGGTCGGAAGTCTCGGCCTCGCCACGACAAGGCTGGAAGTGATTTTCAGGGTGGGGACCAAAGCACCAAATCAAAAAGACCGCTGTATCAGCTGGGTCGTGGTGGTGCGGCGGCGGCGCTTAATGTTTCCCTAATTCTTTGGACAGCAGCCTCTCAAGACAATTTGGTGATGAATCAGTTGCGACGTAGTCTAATACCCTGCACGCTACCGATCTACCATTACCCTGACACACTGAACCAAAATGCTCTCTGTACATGTTACTAAGACCTAAAGATGGACACATGGTTGCTTCTTTGGGGCTGCCCCTCCTGTTGATTGCATTGCCAATCAGTATCATGTGCCAGCAGGCAAACTTGCGATCGCTGCTACTTTTAGACGCTGATCGGCCTTTCGGAGGGCCCCTGGTGGCCTCTCGTCCAACCTCCAACTCAGGTAGGTAGCTAGTTGAACTAACACCTGGCGATTGCCAAAGCTCCACCGATTGTTCCGAGACAAGCTTCAAATCGCTGATTGTCTCGCAAACGGCCACGCAAGTTGCAGCCACCAAAGTGGAGATGGAAGGAGGCTCTGCTCAGTCCAATCATCCAGATCCACACAAACACGTCACCCTACACATGTCAATCAGCAGCATCTTCTGCTGGCCATCAATCAGCCACCCCATGCCGGGGGAGGGTATACTCGTGATGCCATTTTTGACTCCTAAATTGAAGATCGATTTTTTAGGAGTTTGTTCCTCTACCTCTCTCTTGCCCCTCAACTCTTCTTCAGTAGGACAAGCTCATCAACTACCGGACGGCCGCTCCTAGTCGCATGAAAAAGGGAAGCCAGTCTCCGCCGCGATTTGGGATTGGGAACCCCGCCGCTCCCAAAAGAATCTCAATGATGGACGTTCTTTTGGGGGATTTCTTCCGCCGTGCTTGGCTGCGGCGCGGATGAGTTAAGCTACACTGGCCGCTTTTTGGAAATCCTTCCCCCCTTTGCGCCGCTTTGATGTGTCCGACTAGCTGGGAACATTTTTGACTTTGGTTGGTGCCCGCCCGCTGTGGGTATGTGGTGTTGTGCCACACCCAATATGCAGATTCAAGCCGATGGACAGGCGCGGGTTTCTGCGAGAAAAAAAAATTTGGCCGTGACCAGATCTGATAGGTGGGGGAGGGACGGTTGAAGATCAGAGAAACGAAACGAAACGAAACGAACACGGGCTTTGACGAAGAAGAGGAAAAGGCGACCCTCCTCTTCGGTCACGGTTTGTTCGCGAAGCGTTCCTCCACCTTCTTTCCCGCGTTAATGATGCTGGTTATTCCAGAGATTCTATGCCATGTTGCAGGGCTCGGGGAACGCAGCACAGCCTCGCAAAGGGTTTCACCGGCGCACGCAGGCACGCAACACAGCGGTTGGTGGTTGTGTGGATTGCAGATATGCTGCAACGAGCAGGGGAAACCCCACTTTGCATATGGACCGAACACACGACAGCAGTCTACTTGAAGCACAGCCGCGAAGAGAGCGTGAGATGCTGCGCTGGCGACTTTTGATTCACAGGGCCAGGGTTCGATGCTCTTGGGATTGATGCTGAATTGCACGTGCGGGAACAGTGAGGTCATACCCCCTATTTCGGTGCGGAAGGATGGTCAATGAGACACCTTGGAGGCTGTGAAGGTCTTCAATAGCGATATCTACAGCGGTATTGTTAGATCATGGACGTCTTTCCACGATTTCCATCCTTCGTAAGGGCCTGTCGTTCATCGCGAGCACTCCATCTCGGTACTACCCTTTACCTCATGAGCATGTTTGCATTTGGTACGATGCCTTCGGCATTGCGGATAACGCGATCGTCCTGCCACGTTCCCCTTCCACGCCCAGCGCCGAGTAGGATCCTGGGTCGGAGACATCGCCGGGAGGCAGCATTATGGTTCCACGCTTGCATTGAGGATGGAACGACAGCCGGCACAAGAATCATTGCATGGCGAGATCCTCATGAATCGCGTGAACTTTTACATGCCCGTTTGAGATGAACTCCTACCCTCTCCTGCAACCATTTCCGGTGCGCCGACATATCTCCATCCATGGGAGTGGGTAGCTCTTCGTCCTCATACGAGCATACACACCACCTGCACCATCAATATCAAAAATTTCCAAGGCCTCCAGTTACGGGCAACTAAGTTTTCCTAGGAATCCGTGATATAGCCGTCTCCCATATATGCATATGCACGAAGTACATCAACATGCTACTCAACGTATTAATCTATTCTGTCTGTTGAATGACGCCGGTTAAGCGGATCCACCGGTCAACCGATGACGGCAGCTTGCCGCATGTGTAGGAGCAACCATCAAACCATGAAGTATACATATTACAGCCTTCTGGACGGAGGCTTCCATATTAACTGCCACCTTTGCCTTTGCACAAGTACGTTCCTCGCTTCAATCGAGCCAGCTTTTTCACCAGGTGTATGTGGCCCCATCTCGGTCACGTCAGAGGCAAATTTTCCTCAATTTGGGCTCGTAACGGAGCGTGTTGCATGCGCGCGTAAAGGGTCGTTCGGAGCGGTCGGGCAACATCTTGCCTGCTTGGCATCCACTCGAGAGGCCACCTCGCACAGGGCTTTATTTCTCCTTGGAGACGGGAAGCTTTGAGTAGCATCTGTGGATACCGAATTTCGTCTACAGTGATTGCGCCGTGATGCCATGACGATTGTTGATGTTTGAACATTACTCAGTCCCAAAGGGGTAGCTTGGGTCTTGCGTCTCCATATGAGCGCATTTGCCAATCTTCTACGCAAAGAGGCAGCTCGGAGTTAATTGACGATGAAGCATCAAGGGACTTGTCCGTGACCGACGATCGCATTCGGTGTACGGTACGTGGTATTTGATGGGCGTATCTCGAGAATGATCAATATCAAGACGCGAAACTGACTCGTTTACAAACCAGCCGCCTCCACATCATGACGTTCATGGCCGGTTGCACCCGGCATTTTCCTCAGTCATATGTTGGCGTACATGTCCTCACAATTACCAGCAGGTGTCACGATTCCGTCGTACCACCCGGTAATGTCAGCGGCAAAGGCAGCACGAAGGAGAAAGTCCAGATCCGACAAGACCATCACCCGACACCGGAAACAAAATAAAATATTCCTGATATTGCAGGACGCGTACGAAAGTGGCGATCAAAGTTTCAGCTCGTCATGTTCGATCTAAACGTCGTGAGCAGAAATTTTTAAACTTATGACCACGATGGAGCAAAGCCTGGCTGTGCTAGGTTCCTCAAGGGACTGTTGGAAATGTCACTGGGTCTCTCAAAAAATGCATGTCAGCGTAGCAAAGCGGACGGGAAGGGAACTTGAGAGGTGGTCAGCTCTTGTGTTCCCGCTGCGGCTTATGGTGTTTACCCCTGCTTTTTTTCTACTGTGGTCGAAGCGCCCGCCCGGAGAGATTTCTCGGTTGTTGAATATCTACCTCTGGAACTAGATGGGCAACGGGCAGGTAGAGA
>Ga0247774_1000324_pt1 | contig 23274 bp, 27 predicted proteins | sample UWRJL001104B6_FD_179933 | JGI IMG/M metagenome (GOLD analysis project Ga0247774, IMG submission 179933) | Plant litter microbial communities from Arlington Agricultural Research Station in Wisconsin, United States - UWRJ-L001-104B-6 | ecosystem: Environmental > Terrestrial > Plant litter >... | reverse complement strand
CTTCCGGCGCGGGGGCGGGAGCGGGAAGCGGCCCGGAGGGGGTCGCTTCCGCGCCTGAGGCCCCTTCTGGCGAGGAAGACGGGGTAAAGCTCGGTTCGGGCGTGGCGGCGGGGGCGGCGGCGACCACGGCCGCTTCTTCTTCCAGCAGCGCCTCGGCGGCCGCCGCCGCCATCGGGTTGAGCCCGCCGGAGCTGCTGGCCCCGACGGCGACGATCCCGGAGGTGGCGACGAGCGAGGAGGCGACCAGCAGCGCGAACTTCTTCCCGCTCAGGCTCTCGGCGGCCGCCGCCGCCTTCTGCAGGAGGGGGGAGAGGCGCTTCACGCCGTCACCTCCGCCGGCGCGGCCTCGCTCGGCGTCAGCGAGTTCCCGCACTGCGGGCAGAAGCGGACGGCGGGGCCGTAGGGGGAGCCGCAGCTGGGGCAGAGGCCGGCGGCGTCGGAGCGTTCCAGCTCGAGCAGCCGCTCGACCGCGAGCAGCTCGGCGTCGACCCGCTGCAGCTCGGCGGCCTTGCGGGTGAGCACGTCGAGGCGGACGTGGTCGCGGATCGCCATCTCGTAGAAGGCGCCGCCGAGGTCGGCCTGCATCACCGTGAACTTCTCCAGCAGCCGGTCGCGCTGGGCGATCAGATCCTTGTTCACGGTTCCACCCCCGAGGGCGCCGGGGCGGTGCCGCCGCCTTCGCCGCCGACGACGATCACGTCGGGCAGGTTCTGCTGCGCCTTGATGTAGTTCTCGCCCGTCTGTTCGGGGTTTTCTTCGACCAGCTTCGTGTCTTCGGCTTCCTTCTCCGCGGAGGCCTTGAAGTTGGTCACTTCGTGGACGTCGCCGTTCTCGGTGTGGGCGATCACCTTGCCCTCGCCTTTGCCCTTGGCTTTGCCGCCTTTGGCGTTTTTGCTCGCTTTCTTGGCGGGGGCGGCGGCCGTCGCGCCCGGGGTGGCGCTGGCGGTCGCGGTCGGCCGTTCCTTCAGCGCCTGCAGCAGCGCCTCGCTGCTGCCGTCGTCCCCGGAGCCGCTGCGGCCGACCATGACGCCGAGGGCGACCGCGAGCGGCAGCAGCGAGAAGAAGCCGACGGCGGCGGCGCGGCTGCCGGTGCTCGGTTTCGGCGCCGGGCCGGCCAGCGGGCGGCGCGCCCGTTTGCTCATCGTCGCGAAGTAGCGGGAGGCGGGGTTGGCCCCGTTGCCGCGCCGCGCCGCGCAGTTGACGCAGTAGCGCTGCTGGGGGTCCATCGGCGCCCCGCACTCCTCGCAGGGCTCATGCGCCTGCGGCAGGCGCACCATCTCGAGCTCGCTCATCCCTTCTCCTTGTCGTGCTTGCGCGCTTGCTCACGCTTCTTCTTCTGCTGGCGCTTCTCCCGCGTCTTCAGGATCCGTGCCGATTCGGCCCGCTGGGCGGCGGCCTTTTCCTGCGTCGTCGAGCAGCCGGCGAGGCCGGCGGCGGCGAGCGCGCCGCAGAGGGCGAGGGCCGCGAGCTGCCCCTTGCGCTTAACCGAAGGCACCGCTCACGTACTCCCGGGTCCGTTGCTCGCGCGGCGAACCGAACAGCGCCGTGGCGCTGTTGTACTCGACCAGGTCGCCCAGGTACATGAAGGCGACGTGGTCGGCGATCCGGTAGGCCTGCTGCAGGTTGTGGGTGACGATGACAACGGCGACGTCGTCGCGCAGCTTCACGATCAGATCCTCGATCACCTGCGTCGATTTCGGGTCCAGCGCCGAGCAGGGCTCGTCGAGCAGCAGCACCTCCGGCTCGGCCGCCAGGGCGCGGGCGATGCAGAGCCGCTGCTGCTGGCCGCCGGAGAGCTTCAGCGCCGGGTGGTCGAGGTTGTCCTTGACCTCCTCGAGCAGGCCGGCGCGGTCCAGAGCGCTCAGCACCGCCGGTTCCAGGGTCTTCTTCCGCGCCCGCCGCGAGCCCTGCTCGCGCAGCACGTAGGCGATGTTGTCGAAGACGCTCATCGGGAACGGGTTCGGCTGCTGGAAGACCATCGTCACCCGGCGCCGCAGCAGGGTCGGCTCGATCTCGGTGATGTCGACGTCGTCGAGGAGGATGCGGCCGCTGAGGCGAGCGCTGGTGGTCAGCTCGGTAAGGCGGTTGAGCGAGCGCAGGAGCGTCGTCTTGCCGCAGCCGGAGGGCCCGATCAGCGCCAGCACCTCGCCCTGGCGCACCGGCAGCGAGACGCCTTTGACCGCCTCTTTGGCGCCGTAGAAGACCGAGACCTCGTCGATCTCCATCCGCCGGATCGAGAACTGCGGCGCCCCGATCGAACGTTTGGCGGCGGTGAAGCCGCTCTGCTGCGGACCGTGGCCGTTGCTGCCGTTGGTCGGCGGCAGCACCTCGGTCGCCGGCTCCGGGTCCTCCAGCTTCAGCCGCCGGATCGGCGGCGGCCCAGGGGTGTCTGAGTTTTTCCCCCACATATGACGGGAAAACTCAGAAACGTCTGGCGTCAGTGACTCCACGTTCCTACCTTTCGGGCGCGGCGGTGGACGATGTCGACGGCCGCGTTCAGGGCCAGGACCATCAGCAGCAGGACGAAAGCCGCCGCGTAGGCTTTCTGCGGCTGGTTGAGGTTCCCGGTCGGGGAGGCCTCGTAGACGAAGTTGGTCAGGGTGGTGCCGGCGCCGCGCAGGTAGTCGAGCGGGAACGGCGCTTCTTCGACCGGGGCGAAGTTCTGGGTGGCGCCGAGGAGGACGACGATGATCGCGGTGTCGCCGATGATCCGGCCGAGGCCGAGCATCGCCCCGGTCGTGACCTGCGGGCGGCAGGTGGGGAGGAGGATGCGGCGGGTCGTCGCCGCCTTGGTCTTGCCGACCGCGTAGGAGGCCTCGCGGACGTGGCGCGGGATCGAGTTCAGCCCCTCGCGGGTGCTGGCGACGATCAGCGGCAGCGCGACCAGCGAGAGCATCGCCGAGGCGGCGAAGAAGGAGCGGCCGAAGACGACCCCCTCGGAGGTGCGGCTGAGGAAGCCGAGCGCGGTGCTGGAGAAGATCACCGTGCCGAACAGGGCGAGCACGATCGAGGGGATGCCGGCGATCGCCTCGATCGTCATCTCGGTGACGCGGGCGAGCGCCGCCGGCCGGCCGTACTCGACCAGCCAGACCGCCAGCGCGACGCCGGTCGGGAGCGCCAGCGAGATCCCCATCACGGCGACGATCAGGGTGCCGAAGAGGGCGTCGGAGAAGCCGCCGGTTTCGGCCTCGCTGAAGCCCGCCGCGGCCGGCGTCCACAGCATCTCCGGCCGCAGGAACTTGATCCCCTGGATCAGCAGGTAGACGACGATCGCGACCGCGATCGCGCAGAACAGCAGGCCGAGGGCCCAGCAGACGGCGAGGCCGAGGCGGTCGATCGGGGCCCAGGTGGCGGTGCCCTCGACCGCGCCCTTGCTGCCGCCGCGGGAGGGGGGCGACGGCTGGGGCGCGGCCGAGGGATTCGCCGGCTGGGAGGAAGGGGGAGGGGGGGTCTGGACCGACTCCATCAGGCGGCTCCGTACTTGCGCATCGCCCGCCGGGCGACGTATCCGGTGAAGGAGAAGGCGGCGGCCGAGAAGAGCAGGACGGCGGCGATCGCGAACAGGGTCGCGTTGGCCGGCGGCGAGCTCAGTTGGTCGATGTTCTTGACGATCGTCGGCGCCAGCGGCCGCGAGGGCTCGTAGACGAAGATCAGGCCGTCGGCGGGGTTGGGAGCGAAGCCGACCGAGCCGGAGATCATCGCCAGCATCACCGCCTCGCCGATCGCCCGCGCGACCGCCAGCACGGTGCCGGCGACGATCGCGGGGCGGGCGCTGCGGACGCCGATCTTCCAGGTCGTCCGCCAGCGGTTGACGCCGAGCGCGAGCGAGCCCTCGAGCCAGCCCGGTTTCACCGCCCGCAGGCCGTCGCTGAAGATCGAGACCATCAGCGGCGTGATCATCACCGTCAGCACCAGGATCGCCGCCAGCAGGCTGTAGCCGGTGAGGGAGATGACGCCGGCCACCGAGGCCTTCTGCGGCTCGGTGATCAGGTGGTTGCCGATGAAGGGGACGAGGACGACGACCCCGATCAGGCCGTAGATCACCGTGGGGACGCTGGCGAGGAAGCGGATCACCGGCTGCAGCACGTTGCTCATCCACTCCGGCGCGAACTCGACGATGAAGACGGCGACGAAGAGGGCGCAGAAGAGGCCGATCAGGACGGCGCCGCCGGTGATCAGGATCGTGCTCCAGATCAGCGGCCAGCCGTGGAAGGTGTAGACGTATTCGAGCCCGTTCTGGCCGGAGAGGAAGATCGCGTTGAGCTGGTCGTCGACGTTGCCGCCGGGGCCGAACCAGGCGAGCCCGTTATGGGAGAACGACGGCCAGGCGCGGACGAAGACGGTGACGATCATCGCCAGCAGCAGGCCGACGACCCCGATGACCAGCGCGCCGAGCATCCGCTCGACGCGCTGGTCCGACCACTTCGGGCCGTACTCCTGGGGGAGCTGCTCCTCCACCGCCTACTTCTTGTTGAAGGCGGGGACGCCGCCGGCTTTGGCGATGACCGACCCGGCGAGTTTGCTCCGCCGCGCCCAGTCGATGAACTTGAGCAGCGCTTTCGGGCTCGAGCTGCCGTCACCGGGCAGGACGAGGAAGATGTAGCGCGAGAGCGGGTACTTCAGCGGCTCGACGCTGATCTTCTTCGGGGCGCAGGGGACGCCGTTGACCTTGAGCGTCTTCAGGCCTTTTTTCTGCCAGGCGAGGCCGGCGTAGCCGATCGCGTTCGGGTCCTGTTTGACCGCGTTGACGACGAGGCCGTCGGCGGTGAGGGCGTTGACGTTCGAGGCCGGCGGCTCGTTGTTGAGCACCGCCTGGAGGAAGAAGTTGTAGGTCCCTCCGTTGGTGTCGCGGCCGACCGGGTCGATCGTCGTGTCGAGGCCGGAGCCGGGGATCTGGCTCCAGTTGGTCAGCAGCCCGCGGTAGATGTCGTGGGTCTGCTGGATCGAGATGTTGGTGAGGCTGTTCTTCGGGTTGACGTCCAGGCAGAGGCCGTCGAGGAAGAACTTGATGTAGGTCGTCCCCGCATCGCTGGGGAGGGGGGTGCGGGCCTGGCCCGCGAACTGGCTGGTCCCGTTCTGGACGTCTTTGACGCCGGCGTTGCCGCCGTTTGGCGTGTAGACGAAGTGGACCTTTTTGTTGACCTGTTTCGTGTAGGTCGCGAAAAGGGCCTGCAGCACGGGCTGCGCGGCCACGGAGCCCGACCCGATCAGGGTCACGGCCCCGGCCGACGCCGGCGCGGCCAGCCCCAGGAGGGAGATCGCCGCTATGGCGAGGGTCTTGCTTTTCATGCGGGGTTGAGTCCTTTCCTGCCGGGTAACTGACTTTGTTGACCAGCTTGGTCGCGAAACTTTAACAGGTTCTGTACTTTATTGACTTACTTAGTAAAGAAAGGCCGCCGAGGGCACCGACAAAGCCACGCGGAGGCCGCAGACATGGAGGACCAATTGCTGAAGAGAAGAATGTCCACCCCCCGAGTCGCGACCGCGGTCGTGCTGTCGGCGGTGGTCGCCCTCTTGGTCACGGTGGTGCCCTCGGTCGCTCAGTCGTTCCTCACGAACGAGAAGGCGGCGAAGGTCTTCGTGACCAACAAGAAGGCTTCAACGCTGTTCCTGAAGAAGAAAGCCGCCTCGAACCTGTTCGTGGCGAAGGCGACGGCGCCGAAGCCGCCGGTGGTGGGGATCGCCGCCGGGACCGCGGCGTTCAGCGCCAACGCGACCACGGCCGGCTATATCCCGACCGCGTTCACCTCGTTCGCAACCAAGGCCGAAGTCAGCTCGGCGGTGATCACCTTCTCCGGGCAGGGCACCTGCACCGCGGCGAAACCGGGGCCCGACAAAGCCTGCCCGCTGCAGATCCTCGTCGACGGCCAGGCGACCGGGAAAGTGAACTTCCTGCCCTCGACGGCAGCCTCGCCGACCCCGGTCCCCGTCCTCAACACGATCGTGCAGACGGGCGTGTTGACCAAAGGCGGGCACACGATCGCGGTCCAGTACGCGGGCGCCAAAGACGTCACCTTCACGCTCAAAGGCTGGAACCTCGCGGTCCAGGCCTTCCCCCAGCCGGATGAACCGCTGGAGCTGGAAGAGGAAAGCGGCAGCTCGAAAAAGGGCGGCAGCTCGAAGAAAGGCAGCTGACGTCAAAGAGCCCGGACCGCTTCCGCTGGGAAGGGGTCCGGGCTCACGTTTCGCAGCCGGGGCATTCAGCGCCATCGTCGCTCATGACTCAGCGCTGGGGGCGGGGGAGGGAGTCCCCGAGGATCAATCGCGCCCGGTAGAAGAGCGCCTCGTCGACGCCGTTCAGCGCCGACTCCCTGTTGTCGGCCTGGGTGGTCCGGTTCTGCCCCGTCCCAGCCGGGTACTCGTCCCGCACCAGGCCGGTCAGCCGACCCCTCGAGCGAAACGTCGTGGTGGCAACGCGTCTGGTCACTCTGTCTCCTTTCTACATTTGTAGATCAACTTAGTCAAGAATAGCAGAGACCGGAAAAAGGGACGGCGAGACGAGAGGCCGGGGGAGAGAGAGGCTCTCTCAGATCCGCGAGGACTCATCCTTCATTGGCGCCTTTTGCACGCCATAGATGCAAAAAGCGCCAAGATGCGGCGAGTTGGGGTGGGGCATCACCCGGCAAGAAGACGCCCCACCCCGTCGCCTCTTCAGACGGCTGCAGGTAGACCTGCGTCGCCGCCGTCCTGGGTCCCAGGGGGAGTCGAGGCCCCCTGGGGAATGGACGGCGACGAACCGTTGAAGCTTTTGGCCTGGACCGGGCGCAGGTAGGCGATCTGGCCCTCGCGCAGCTCGAGCCGCTGCAGCTCGGCGCGGGTCAGCTGCGCCCAGACCTCGGTCCCGTCGGAGAGCACGAGCTCGACCCGGACCTCGAAGCCGAGGGTGACGATCCGCTGCACCAGGCCCTCCTGGGTGCGCTCGTCGGGGTCGAGCACGACTTCCATGTCGTGCGGCCGGACGAAATCGTCGCCGAGCCGGTTGACCTCGCCGACGAAGCTCATCACGAACTCGTTGGCCGGGTGCTCGTAGAGCTCGTCGGCGGTCCCCGACTGCTCGACCCGCCCCTCGTTCATCACCACCAGCTGGCCGGCGACGTCCATCGCCTCCTCCTGGTCGTGGGTGACGAAGATCGTCGTCACGTGCATCTCCTCGTGGAGGCGCCGCAGCCAGGTCCGCAGGTCCTTGCGCACCTTGGCGTCGAGGGCGCCGAAAGGCTCGTCGAGGAGCAGCACCTGCGGCTCCACCGCCAGCGCCCGCGCCAGCGCCATCCGCTGCCGCTGGCCGCCGGAGAGCTGGGAGGGGAAGCGGCCGGCGAGGCCGTCGAGCTGGACCAGCTGCAGCAGCTCGTGGACGCGCTTGGAGGTCTCGGGCTTCTTCCACTTGCGGATCTTCAGCCCGAAGGCGACGTTGTCGTACACCGTCATGTGCTTGAAGGCGGCGTAGTGCTGGAAGACGAACCCGACCCCGCGCTTCTGCGCCGGTTTGCCGGTCGCGTCCTCGCCGTTGATCGTCACCCGGCCGGAGTCCAGGTCCTCGAGCCCGGCGATCGCCCGCAGCAGGGTCGACTTGCCCGAGCCGCTGGGGCCGAGCAGGGCAGTGAGGGACCCGTCAGGGACCTCGATGGATACGTCGTCGAGCGCCTGAAAGTCACCGAAGCGCTTGTTTGCTCCCTCGACTGAGATTCCCATCAGGCGTCCTCCTTTCGTTTGAGCAGGTTCATTGCGAGCAGGGTCATCAGTGCGAGCAGGGCGAGCACGAGCGAGGCGCCGTAGGCCCCTGGCTCGCTGAAGCGCTCGAATTCCTTGCTTACGAAGAGCGGCAGGGTTTCGGTCTTGCCGGAGATCGAGCCGGAGACGATCGTCACCGCGCCGAACTCGCCCAGCACCCGGGCGGTGGTGAGGACGACGCCGTAGGCGACGCCCCAGCGGATCGCCGGCAGGGTGACGCGCCAGAAGGTCTGCCAGGCGTTGGCGCCGAGGGTGGAAGCTGCCTGCTCCTGCTCGGTGCCGATCTCCTGCAGTACCGGCACCGTCTCGCGGACCACGAAGGGGAGCGAGACGAAGATGCTGGCCAGGACCATCCCCGGGACCGAGAACAGGACTTCGATCCCGGCCCCAGCCAGGGTCGGCCCGAACCAGCCGCCGTTGGTGCTGTAGAGCAGGTAGAGCGCCAGGCCGATCACCACCGGAGAGAGGGCGAACGGGAGATTGATGACCGAGTCGATCAACCCGTTGCCCTTCCACTTGTGGCGGACGAGGAGCAGTGCGCATACGACTCCGAAGACCGTGTTCAGCGGCACCGCGATGACGACCATCAGCAAGCTCAGCTTCAGAGCGTGCATGCCGTTCGGCGAGGTGATCGCGTCGAGCGGTGGCTGGATCCCGTCCTTGAAGGTTTCGAAGAAGATGATTACGAGCGGCGCCACTAGGAGCAGGGCCAGGAAGCCAAGGCCGAGGATGCGCAGGCTCCAGCGGCTGACGGTGCCGGCGCCGACGTGACTGCGGGAGCTAACGGAGCTCATCGTCGCCCCCCTTCTCGCTTGGCATCTCGCCGGCCATCGGCATCACCAGTCCGTCGCCGGTCGAACGTTCATGGCGGCTGCCCCAGCGCTGGATCAGCGAGATCGCCGCCAGGCACAGCAGTGAGGCGAGCAGGAGCACCATCGAGACCGCGGCCGCGCCGGGCTCGTTGCCGGACTCGACCTGGCTGCGGATGAAGACCGAGCTGACCTGCGTGTCCGGCAGGCCGCCGGCGAAGATCAGGACCGAGCCGAACTCGCCGAGGGCGCGGGCGAAGGCCAGCGCGACGCCGGCGGCGAGACCGGGGATCAGGTTGGGGAAGATGATGCGGCGGAAGATCGTGAAGCCGCTGGCGCCCAGCGAGGCGGCCGCCTCCTCCATCTCCCGGTCCATCTCGATCAGCAGCGGCTGCACCGCGCGGACCACGAACGGCAGGGTGACGAAGAGCAGGGCGACGACCACGGCGGTGCGGGTGAAGGCGATATCGATTCCGAACGGGCTCTCGTTGCCGTAGAGGGCGAGCAGGGTGAGGCTGGCGACGATCGTCGGCAGGGCGAAGGGGAGGTCGATGATCGCGTTGACTGCCGCCTTGCCGGGGAATTCGTCGCGAACCAGTAGCCAGGCGATGATCGTGCCGAAGACGGCGTTGATCGCGACCACGATCAGCGAGGCGACAAGGGTCAGCTCGAGCGAGCGGACCGCCTGTGGTGAGCTCACCTGGTTCCAGAAGTTGCCGAGGCCGGAGCTGAGCGATTCGTCGACCAGTGCGGCCAGCGGGATCAGCACCATCAGGCTGAGATAGAGGACTACATAGCCACGGCCGAGGCCGGTGCCGACCCCGGGCAGGCGGATGCCTGCCCGGGGGGCTGCTGAGCTGGGGAGGGCTGCCGGGTTAGCCTCCATGGGTCAGCCGCTGGTGGATACGCCGAGTTCGGTCTCGATCTTGGCGACGGAACCGGTTTCGTCGTCGAAGAACTCGTCGTTGACTTTGCCCCAGCCGCCGAACTGGTCGATCGTGAACAGATCGGGCGGCGTCGGGAACTGTTTCTCGTCGACCAGCTTCGGGTTGACCGGCCGGTAGCCGTTCTCGGCCCAGATGTTCTGACCTTCATCGGACCAGATGAAGTTCAGGAAATCTTCCGCTGCCGGCTCCGGAGCATCGGTGGTGACGGCGATCGGGGTTTCGATCTGGATCGTCGACGGGGGCACGATGTATTCGATGTCCTCGCCCTCCTCGATGGCCTTGATCGCCTCGTTCTCGTAGCCGAGGAGCACGTCGCCCTCGCCCTGGGTGAAGGTGGCGAGCGCGTCGCGGGCGCTGCCCGGCTGCGCGACCGTCTTCTCGAGAACCGTCTTGACCTCGGCCAGCGCCTCGTCGGGCGACTTGCCTTCGTTCAAGGCGGTGCCGTAGATGGCCATGATGTTCCAGCGGGCAGCGCCGGAGCTGAACGGGTTCGGGGTGACCACGTCGACGTCCTTGGTCTGCAGGTCCTGCAGGGACTCGATCCCCTCCGGGTTGCCTTTGCGGACCGTGATCACCACGACCGAGTTCTGGGCGATGCCCTTGTATTTGTTGTTGGTCCAGTCTTTGGAGACGAGGCCGCCTTCTTCGACGAGCCTTTCCATGTCGCCGGCCTGGGCGAAGTGGACCACCGATGCGGGCTGACCCGCCACCACCGCGCGACTCTGGTCGCCGGAGGCGCCGAACGAGTTACTGAAGCTGACACCCGCGCCTTTCGGGCTTTCCTCGAAGGCGGGCTCGAGGAATTCGGCGTAGACGGCTTCCGGGGTGGAGTAGCCGACCACGTCGAGCTTTCCGCCTCCAGAGGAGCCGGAGTCCGAGCCGGTGGTGCTGTCATCGCCACCGCCACATCCAGCAGCGAAGACCGCGAGGAGCAGTACGAGAAGTGCGGCCGGGAGGCCGACCTTCACGCCGCGCCGCCGGGTAGTGCGAGCGTTCCGCATCAAAAAGTTTCCTTCCTATGTCGACTGACTTACTTTCTTGAGCAACTTACTGCTCAATGAGGGCGGCACCCTAGCACAAAGTCGATCAGGAAAGTAGAGAATCCCGATCTGGATTCCGGGATTTCAGGTCAACAATGCGGCGCGGTAGAGCTTTTGCCCCCTATGGGGTCGAAAAGCTCTACCGCGGCCGCATAGACTGCGCGCATGCCAGTCGACGCCGTCCGCACCCCGGACGAGCTACTCGAAGGTCTGCCGGACTACCCGTTCGAGTCGCGCTACCGCGAGGTCGACGGGCTGCGACTGGCGCACCTCGACGAGGGGGAGGGGGAGCCGGTCGTCTTCTTCCACGGCGAGCCGACCTGGTCGTTCCTGTGGCGCAAGGTGATCCCGCCGGTGCGGGACGCCGGCTACCGCTGCATCGCCCCCGACTACGCCGGCTTCGGGCGCTCCGACAAGCCCACCGACGTCGGCTGGTACACCTACGACCGCCACGTCGAGCTGATGGCGGCGCTGCTGGAGGAACTCGACCTGCGGGGTGCGACCGCCGTCGTCCACGACTGGGGCGGCCCGATCGGGCTGCGGCTGGCGGTTGAGCACCCGGACCGGATCTCGCGGCTGGTGATCATGGAGACCGGCCCCTTCACCGGCCACCAGAAGATGAGCGAGGCCTGGCTCGCCTTCCGCGAGTTCGTCCGCAACAGCGACGAGGTCCCGGTCGGGATGCTGGTCCGCGGCGGCTGCAAGAACGATCCGGGCGACGAGGTGATCGCCGCCTACGAGGCCCCTTATATAGACGGGCCCTCGAAGGCCGGCACCCGCGCCTTCCCGCTGATCCTGCCGACCGAGCCCGACGCCCCCGGCGCCGCCGAGGGCAAACGCGTCGCCGACGCGCTGCGCGAGGACGACCGCCCGACGCTGGTCCTCTGGGCCGACTCCGACCCGGTCCTGCCCTTCTCGGTCGGCGAGCGGGTTTCCAGCCAGCTGAACTTCCCGCCCCCGCGGCCGATCGAGAACGCCGGTCACTTCCTTCAGGAGGACGCGGGGCCGGAGATCGGCGCGATCATCGCGGACTGGCTGCGCTCCGGCTGATCAGGTCGGTCATCTGCGCGTGCGAGTGCCCGTGCAGGAGCTGGACGCGGCGGGGTGGCTCGTCGTCCTCCAGCCAGGTGACGGTGCCGGGCCAGTAGGAGTTCGGCGGGGTGCCCGGCTGGTGGAAGGCCGAGGAGAAGACCCAGCTGCCGGTGTTGTGGAGGCGGCCGCCGCGGGGGAGGGGCCACTCCGCTTCGCTCGAGAGCGGGCCGCCGCGGTGGGTGTGGCCGGTGATCACGTGGACGTCGTCGACGCCGAGCCGGACCGCCAGCTCGCTCGCCGCCTCGACGCCGCTGCGGAAGATCGCCGCCGGCCTCACGTCGGGCTCGAACTCCGAGCGCAGCAGGCCGTTGAGGGCGCGGATCGCCGTCGGGAAGCTGGCCCGGGCGGCGCGGGCCTTGGCGCTGGGCGCCTCGCGCTCCCCTGCCAGCACCTCCCAGGCCTTCTCGAAGGGCCCGTTGCGGCGGCGCTTGATCGGCAGCACCTGGGCGAGCCCGTAGGCGAAGCCGTAGAGCGGGCGGAGGACGCGCTCGTAGTCGTTCGGGGTGGCCCGGCTCGGCAGCGGTCCGGAGAGCCGCGCCATCGTCGCCGCGGCAACGCACTCGGCCCGCGGCAGCCTCAGGTGGACGTCCATGTAGTGGCCGTGGGTGGCGTAGACGTCCTCGCGCAGCCACGCGCCGGGGTAGGCGAGCTGCAGCCGTGCCGGCCCGAGCCACTCCTCGATCAGCGCGGCGGGGCGGGAGAGGGGGTCGTGGCGGTGCTCGAGCCCCAGGGTCGGGTCGCCGGCGATCGAGAGCTCGTCGAGCAGCGGCTCGGCGAGGCGGTGGTCGTGGTTGCCGGGGACGAGGAGCACCTCGGCCGCGCCCAGCGCTTCGCCGAGCTCCTCGAAGAAGGGCCGGGCGCGGGCGAGCGAGGGGCCGACGGGAAGGTTGCGCAGCTCGACCGCGTCGCCGAGGAGGACGACGCGGTCGGCGCCGCCGACCTCCTCGAGCAGGACCCGCCGCACCGCGGGATCGCGGAGCACGTCCTCGTCGCTGGCGACGCCGAGGTGGAGGTCGGAGATGATCGCCGTCCGCACCCGCGCGAGTATGACGTTTGGCTAGGCAGCCAGGATGGGTAGGATCGCCTGCATGCACGCGTTCAGCGACGAGCAACTGGCGCCGGCCAACGGCCTCGAGCTCTGCTACCAGGAGATGGGGGACCCCGAGGGGGAGCCGCTGCTCCTGGTGATGGGGCTGGCGACGCAGATGATCGCCTGGGACGAGGAGTTCTGCGCGATGCTGGCCGAGCGCGGCTTCCGCGTCGTCCGCTTCGACAACCGCGACATCGGCCGTTCGACCCGGATCGGCTCCGCCGGCGTCCCGAACCTCCTCGAGATGGCGGTCGGCCGCCGCGGCACGGCGCCGTACCTGCTCCGCGACATGGCCACCGACGCCTTCGGGCTGATGGACCACCTCGGGATCGAGTCGGCCCACCTGGTCGGCGCCTCGATGGGCGGGATGATCGTCCAGAGCGCCGCGATCGAGCGGCCCGAGCGCGTTCGCTCGCTGACCTCGATCATGTCGACGACCGGCAGCCGCCGCGTCGGCCACCCCAGCTACCGGACCTTCGGCCTCCTGCTGGGCAAGCCGCCGCGCGAGCGCGAGGCGGCGATCGAGCGGGTGGTGAAGACCTTCAAGACGATCGGCTCGCCCGGCTACCCCTTCGAAGAGGAGCGGATCCGCGAGCTCGCCGGCCGCTCTTTCGACCGCGGCCACAGCCAGGCCGGGATCGCCCGCCAGCTGCACGCGATCACCGCCTCCGGCGACCGCACCTCCGGCCTCCGCCAGCTCGACCTTCCCGCCCTCGTCATCCACGGCAAGAACGACGTCCTCGTCAACCCCTCCGGCGGCCGCGCCACCGCCAGGGCGATCCCCGGCGCCCGCCTGAAGATGGTCGACGGCATGGGCCACGACCTGCCGCGGGCGCTCTGGCCGACCTTCGTCGATGAGATCGCCACCACCACCGCCCGGGCGCCGCAGCACGAACCCGCCCCCCATCCCGCCTGAAGCATCGAATCCGCCTCAGTCCCCCTATGCGGGGGTCCGGGACGGATTCGCGATGCGGCTGAGAGGAGTCGAACCTCCACGGGCTCTCGCCCACACGGACCTGAACCGTGCGCGTCTACCAGTTCCGCCACAGCCGCGGGGAGCAGCCAATTTACCGGTTGCCCGCCTCGCGCCCATTCCCGCCCTCGCCGCACCTCCCGAGCTGGCCTCGCTAAAATGCACGCATCCTCGCCGCTATCGTCTAGGGGACTAGGACGCCGGATTCTCAGTCCGGAAACCGGGGTTCGAATCCCCGTAGCGGTACTCAGTGTCCAGGCATGGGCGAATCGCCGCTTCCGCCTGCGGCCTCGGCCTCTTCTTTCTTGTGGTCGCAGTCCAACCGCTGCTGGACCGCGACTACGACCCGCTGCGCCAGGAGATCTCGGAGTTCGCTCACGCGGGTCTCGGCGCGGTTGCCCTCGTGGGATTCTTAGCTTGGGGAGCTTCGCTGGTCCTTCTCGCCGGCTTCGTCGCTAATGCTCCATCGCCTCCCGACCGCCGGTTCCCAGCGCAGGTTGAGTCGGTCGTTCTTGTCGTGGCGGCCTTCGGTCTCGCTCTGGTCACCTTCTTCGCCACCGATCGCGGCGTGGAGGTTGCCGGAGCCGTGACCCATCACACCGTGGGAGGGCGCATCCATGACGCTGGCTCGGCGCTTGTAACCGTCTCGATCTTGGCGGCTGTGGTGGCCGACGCGCTTCGGAAGCGGAGCGCCGCTCTCGCTCGCTCCGTTATTGCCGCAGCAGTCGTCTCCAGCGCCGTTCTCCTGGCCCTTGGCGATCCGCTTCCTGGCCTGCGGCAGCGTTGCCTCGTTGCCTGCGCCTGTATCTGGCAGGCCGTCGTCCTCTATCGTCTTTGGACGCAGCTTCCTACTTCGGTTTGAAGCAGTTGGGATTCTCGATGCAGTACCAGTTGATCCCCGAGCAGCGGCCCTTGCAGCCGGAGAACTTCGAATTTGCCTGGCGAATTGCATCGACATCGGCAAGGGGCACGCTGTCGAAGTCTTTCTCGAACCGCAGCGGTGTAGAGAGGCTTGCCGACTCTCGCGGTTCGACACGAGCCAATTGAATGCTCTCGAGGGCGACGTCGATGACGAGACGGCGGCCGTCGATCTCCAGGGCGGGGATCCGGCGCCAGAACTGCAGAGAGTGGCGCTGGCCGGCCCTGCGTTCCACCGTGACCGTCTGACCTACGATCCCCTTCGCGTGTCCGGCCTGCGCGACCTCTTTCGCCAAGGTCGAGCCGCGGAGCACAGCCAGGAGTGCGTAGGCGCCGAACATGAGCATGACGAAACCGGCCACAGCGTGACCCAGGAAGTCGAAGCCGGTGAGGGATACCACCACCGCTGCGATGGCCGCCGAGAGGCCCATGTGGAAAACCAGAGCGGCAACGGCCCGGTGGATGTACCACCAGCGCGTCACCTCCTTCCAGGTGTACGGGAAGGGAAACCACTCTTCTTCTTCGGCTGCTCGACAGGGGCGGTAGCCGAGCTGTCCGCTTATCCGGGGAAGGACGAGGTACCAGTCGATAAGGCTGGACCCCCAGACCACTGCTGCCGTCGGAGCCAGCACAATGGCGGCGCCTTGGACTGCGGCGACGCCGACGATCGGCTGCAATCGGCCCGATAGGACGAGCGTCGCCATGACCGTTGCGGGAACGATCGTTGCCAACGGATCGAAAGCGACCACACGGTCGAGCTTCTCGCGATGGTCCGGCACCCAAGAGGTGGTCGCCGCGAGGTCGCGCAAATATTTGAAGTGCATCACCAGCAGCCAGAGGATTGCGGCAATTCCGACGCAAACTGCCACCAGTGCAGCGTCGAAAAGGCCCGCGACGGCGATCAGGAAGGCAAGCACAATGATCTGCCCACGGACATAGGGGAGGGGACTCATCGCTTGCGTTCAGTTGGTATTGAGCAGCCGCTCGATCTCGGCGACGAATTCGGCGGTTCCCTTGACGAATTCGGCGGCTTCCTCCGGGCTTGCCGGTGCGGCCTCGTAGTCGCCTTCCTCGCGGGCATCCTTGGCGCGGCGGGCGAGGGCGCTGAGGCGCTGGTCGAACTGGCCGGGCGCGACGAAGACCTGGCTGAAGAGCGTCCAAGTGCCGCTGTGGGTCTTGGCAAACTCGCCTCGCTCCGATAGGGCGGCTCGGGCCGCGTAGAGCATCCCGTAGTAGGCGGCACTGACTACAACGGCGGGATGTGCGGTCCCGAGAATCGCCTCGGCGTCGGACAGTCGGTCACGCGCCTGCTGCATGAACTCCTCCGAACGGGGGCTCAATCCAACGCGCTCCCGGCGAGGACGATCTTGTCGCGGTCGACCTCTTGGATGAAGAAGGAATCGATCGCGCGGCGGCCCTCTAGCCACTCGGGATCGTGGACGTGGACCGAGTAGTTGAAGGGGCTTTCGCCTTCCACGATTGCGGCCTCTTCGCTGAGGTCGCCGGCGATTCGCCCATAGCGATCACGGCCGCCGTCGGCGATCACGAGCAGGTCGACGTCGGACTCAGGGTGCGCCGTCCCGCGAGCGCGGGAGCCGTAGAGCCAGAGACCGCGCAGATCACCGCCCAGCTCGTTATCCAAGCGCGATGCGAAGCGCTCGACTACCCGGCGCTCGCTCTCGGTGAGCTGCGCTGCATTCAGCCGATCGACGGTTGCGTGCTCCATGGCTTTCAAGGATAGGCCGGGGGCAGGCTGGGATGCCGAAAATCCATGTCCCGAAATATGTCCCCGGCTCCACCGAACTGGATCGAACTCAACTGGGCTATCTGGACAGAATCGGCCTAGACCGGCCGCAAACGGCTTCGCAGAAGCAATTCTCAGTCCGGAAACCGGGGTTCGAATCCCCGTAGCGGTATCCGAGGTACCCCGCGCTAGGGTTCTGCGGAGTGGCAGGCTTAGACCGAAATCGCCGGGGGGAACTGCTTCGAGCAGTCTTCGATGTCTTGGCGGAGCACCCCGATGGCATCCAGGCAAGGGATGTTCTCGCCAGCGTAGAGAGCAGGATCGGACTAACCGAGTTTGAGGCTGCCAATTACCCTGGCAGCGGCACTCGGCGCTTCGAGAAGACCGTCCGCTTTCAGACGATCAAGGCGGTCAAGGCGGGGTGGATAGTCAAGGAGGCGGGTGTCTGGACCCCGACTGATGAGGGTCTTGCTGCTCACCGCAGTTACACCGATCCCGAGCAGTTCATGGAAGAGGCTGAAAAGCTCTATCGCGTTTGGGCCAAGGCTCAACCGGCCAAGGAACCGGCGCCAGACTCTGACGCAGAGCTCTCGGATGCTTCGCTGACTCTTGAGGAAGCTGAGGAAACGGCCTGGAAGGAGGTCCGCGAGTTTCTGCACGCGATGGACCCCTATGACTTTCAGCGCTTGGTTGCAGGTCTCCTGCGTGGCATGGGGTACGAGGTGACGTGGGTCGCTCCCCCTGGGAAGGACGGCGGCGTCGATATCGTTGCACTGGGCGATCCGGTCGGCACGAAGGGTCCGCGGGTGAAGGTGCAGGTGAAGCGGGAGAAGAGAAAGACGGATGTGCAGACGGTTCGTGCGTTCGCTTCTGTTCTTCGCGAGGGTGATGTCGGTTTCTTTGTCACTCTGGGCGGCTTCACGACCGACAGCGAAGCCGAGGTTCGCAACGAGGCGCGTCGGATCAGGCTCGTCGGTGCGTTTCAGCTCTTCGAGCTGTGGACCAAGTACTACGACCAGATCCCTCAGGAAGACCGCCGTCGCCTGCCGGTCAAGCTTGTGCCTTTCCTGGTGCCGCCAAACCAGAGCGACGCATAGCGATCATTTTCAGGATCTAGGAGCGCTGCCGAGCGCGGCGGTGGGCCTGAAGGCCGGCGCGGGGTGCGACGGTCAGCCAGTGGCACTCGGCTGGAGCGCCGTCGGTGGGTTCGTTGCGATAGATCAGCCGGAAGCGTGGCTTCGCTTTGTGGGTCGGGATGTCGAATCGAACCCGGCGGCAATTGGCTAGCTCGGGATGCAGACCTGGCCCCATCAACTCGCCGATGAAAGGATTGCCCTTGCATTCGACCAACAACTCGGCGATGCGCCGCTTCAGGGCCTCCGCTTCAGCTTTGCCCGCTTGGTCGCTGTCGGCGGTCGGGGTGGTCAGTTCCGCGACATCGTCGAGGACGCCTTTGGCAAAGGTGACGCCCACTGGGCCGGGCGCTTCGCCGGTCATTCCTCGTTAGGTATCTCGATGCCGAGTTTGGCCAGCGCCTCGGCGCCGTCTTCCTTGTGATCGGCAGTGCCGCTGCGGATGCGCTCGGCGGCGATGGCGGCTGCTTCGTCGTCGGCACGGCGGGACTCGAAGGCTTCAGCCATCTCATCGATTCTCGAGCTCATTGCCCGCATCTGATCTTCAAGTCGATGCAACTTGTCTTCGACCTGATCCGATCTTCTGGGAAGGAGAGGCATCGCAGCAAGGCTACCTAGCGCGCCCGATGCCCCCGATGCCTCAGGCAGACGCCGGCCGAAAACCGTGTCCCGGAATATGTCCCCGACTCCACCGAACTGGATCGAACTCGACTCAACCAACTGGACGGGGTCATCCTGGATTAGCCGCAAACGGCTTCAGAGAGGCAATTCTCAGTCCGGAAACCGGGGTTCGAATCCCCGTAGCGGTATCTCCCGGAGAAGCTACCGGCGCCACGGCGCTCCCCCCCTTCATTCCAGCGCCCTTCGAGGCCGCGGTCGCGGCGCGTTGACGCGTTGCGCCTGCTTCGCCCTTTCGCGGCCTCAGCGCGCGTGTTTTCGCTTAATTATTGGGAACTCTTATGTTGGTTGTTTAGGTAACCATATGTAGGGGTGGATATTCACCTCTTGGAAAGCGGAAAGTGAATTACTTTGGTTATTTCCGCATAACATGCGCCGGCAATGGGAGATGCGGGAAAGGGAGGAAAGGGGCTCCACGCCAAAGTTGCGTTAGCCGGTGGGATCCTGGTTCTGGTCGGTCTCCCGCTGCCGTGGATATCCGCCGGCGTGGGCCCGGAGGAGGTCTCCTCGCGGGGTATCGATTTGATCGCGGCCTACGTTCCCACTGTGTTGGCGGCGCTGGCGATATGTGCTCTCGCCGCCTGCTGGTGGTGGTCGGGCCGCGAGCTGTATGCGACCTACGCGGCATTCGCCGCAGGCTTCCTGTGCCTGTTCCTACTGGTGACGGTGATTGCCGTCGAAAGCGCGAGTGGCCTGATTCCGGCCTCGTTCCTACCTGTAACCTTGCGGCGTTCGTCCGGGGTCATCGCGGCCGGAGCGGGCGCTTGGATCTCCTTGGCGGGCTGCGCGCTGGCACTGTTTGCGGCCAGCCCGGTGGGTTCATGGGTCAGCGACCTTCACATGGGTCAAAACCCGACCGCTCGCCTCAGGCTGGCGGCGGTATTCCTGCTCCTCGTCCTCACCGTGGCGGTTGGTTGGCTGCGCTACCAGCCTTGGATCGGCTCTTCGGCGCTGGGCGAGAAGCTCGAGTTAAGTGGACACGCTGCCCCGTGGATCGGTCCCGCTTCGCTGCTCGCGGTATGTCTGCTGGCGGGCGCCGTGGTGCTGTTTGCGCTCTCCTATTTCGAGGCCGCGGGATTGCTTGCCGCTGGCTCTGGATGGCTGATTTCGTTCCTGGCGGCGATCGCTGCGATCACCGCCGAATCGCTGGCCCGCTTTCGCCTCGGTGACCTGGCCAGTTCACTTTCTGGTCAGAGTGTCACCTTTCACGCAACGCTGGCGGTATGGGGAACGTACCTTTCCGGACTGCTTATCGCTGGTGTGGGTGGGTTTCTTGTATGGTGGCAGTACGAGTCGGGAGGCGAGTGAGTGTGGTAGAGACCGTTCTGGGACTAATCGTCAGCGTACTGCTCCTATTAGTTGCTGCGTGGATCGCAATTTTTGGTGGTATCGGAGCCTTACTTTCAAGGAACAGGGGTGGATCGACCCCAGCCGGCCTCGCCTGGGGAACCGGGCTGGGACCGATCGGTTGGCTGGTGATCATCTGGACCACGCGAGAAGGTGAGTCCCTGCCGATCTCCGAGCAGCAGATCTCCTCCTCCTCCTACCTACCGCTTTCAACCAACTCCTCGCCGGCGCCTACCTCTCCCGCGCCGGAACGGTGGGATCCGTGGAACGAGTGAGTGGCGGCCCTGCGGGGGAAGGGGGTCCGAAGGGTGCGAACTGGCTTGTCGGGGCGGCCGTCGGCTGCGTGCTGCTGAGCGCGCTCGCCCTCGCCGGCGGCATCCTCCTCCACTTCCTGGGTTACGTCCTCGCCTCCCTGCTCGCCTTCAGCCTGATCGCGCTGTTCAGGCGGCGCTCGTCAGAGCGCTCGCTGACGCTTGGAATCGGCGTCCCTCACTGGGTCAAGCTCACGGCCGCGGGGGTCCTCTTCGCCGGCTTCGCGGTTTCCATCGCCCACTCCTGGTTCATCGCGAGTCACTTCTCGTGAAGCGCTGCCTCCTCGTGATGGCGATCGGTTTGATCGCCCTTCCGGCAAGTCCGGCCGGAGCCAAGGGGCAACCGCCCGCGCGGCTTTCCCCGGCGGCGCAGTCGCTCGCCCGCTGCGTGCAAAACAACCGCCAGCTCTCCGTCTTGATGCTGATCGACGAGTCGGGGAGCCTTGCCGCCACCGACCCCTTCGACCAGCGGGTCGACGGCATCCGGGCGGCGTTGACCGGCCTCGCGAACCTCTCGGAAGCGTCGGTGAGCGGGCAGCAAACCGACGTCTCGGTGCTGATGGCGGGTTTCTACGGCCTGGTCCACCCCGACCCGGAGGAAGGGGTGCCGGCGAGCGCGTGGAAGCCGGTCGGCCGCGCGAACCTCGACCAGCTGCTCGAGGAAGCGGGTCAGTACGAAGAACTCAACCACGGGCGCGCCACCGATTACGTGACGGCGTTGACGGCGGCCAGGACGCTCCTCGCCCAACGCGCCGCCGAACAGACCGAAGAGGGTGGCGCTGCCCCATGCCAGGCGCTGATCTGGTTCACCGACGGCAGGTACGCGCTTCCCCAACGGGTGGGCAAGTCGGGGGTCGGCCTGCCGCGGGAAGTGTTCTACGCGCCGGGGATCGAGCTCGACCAGCCGGGGGTGGAGGACCAGGCGGTCGCGGCCGGGAAGCAGTTCATGTGCAAGCCGAACGGCTTGATGGACCAGATCCAGGACGACGGCGTGATCCGCTTCACCGTCGCCCTCTCCACCGATCTCTCTCCCGGCGACGCCGCCTTCCTGGACGCCGCCACCACCGGTGGCACCGGGGGGCAGCGCTGTGGAGCTCACCTCTCGCATCTCTCGGGGGAGTACCTCAGCGCGCGTGACGGCGACCGGCTCTTCTTCGCTTTCGCGGCCCTGGGCGGGACGCCGCCGCCGGTCCGCGTCACCGAGGTCTGCCCCCAGTTGGGGTGCCTGCGGGGGCTGGTCACCTTCGCCACGGTGCCGGGACTGAGCCACTTCCTGATCAGGGCCTCGGGCGCCGCGGAAGGCGACCCCTCGAAGCCGCCGCGGCCGCTGGCCCTGCAGCTCGAGGCGCCGAACGGCGAAAAGGCCACCCTGCGGCCCGACGGGCCCGGCCAGACCTCGCTGGCGGGCACCGTGATCACCCCGCGCTGGATCTCCGACCGGGCCGTCGAGGTCGAAGGGGAGTTCTCCGGCGATGACGAGTGGCTGGGTCGCTGGTCCTACTCCCTGGCCGACCCCTCGAATGCCCCGCGGGCGCCGGCGCGGCGCAGCTACAGCGCCGTTCAGCTCTTCACGGATCTGGAACCGGCCGTCGAAGGGTCGCCGGTGCTGATCCGGGGAGCGCCGACCACGCTCGACTTCAAGCTGGTCCAGGGCTCCGACCCCGAGCGGGCCGTCAGCGGCGGCCCCCTCGTCCGCTCCTCTCACCTGGTCGCCTCGATCGAGGATCCCGTCGCCGGCACCTCCACCGAGGTCCCCGTCGCCGGTCCGAAGCCGGACGGCACCTTCTCGGCCCGGGTGACCGTGCCGCCGACCTCCACCGCCGGCTTCGTCTACGTCGGCCTGACGGCCAACTTCTCCACCGCCGCCGGCACGCCGATCGCGCCCCAGTACCGCTCCTTCGAACTTCCCGTTCGCTTTCCGCCGGGCCACGGCTTCCCGACGATCTCGCCATCCAGCCTCGAGCTTCCCTCCCTGCGCGGTAAGGGAGAGGTCGAGGGGACCCTGACGGTCACCGGGAGCTCCGTCTCCTCCGGCTGCGTCTGGATCGGGGAACCCGACGTCGACGCCCCGGAAAAGGCGGGGAAGGTGGTGGCGGTGATCGCTCCCGAGGCCGGCAGCGCCGACCGCTGCGTCACCCTCGGGAAGGGGGAGGAGCGGACCTTCACGGTGCGGCTGAAGCCTGCGGACGAAGCGACCGGGACCGTCACCGCCTCGATCCCGGTTCACCTTCGCAGCGATCTCGTCGAAGAGGAGAACGTCGTCACCGTTCCGGCCACGTTCGCGATGGGACCGCCGCCCAACGTGGTGAAACAGGTCGTCCTCTTCGTCGTGCTGATTCTGGCGGGAACCCTGCTCCCGCTTCTGCTGCTGCACTTTCTCAACCTGACGGGGGCGAAGTTCCCCGCTCCGAACCGGCTGCGGGCGATCCAGTTGCCGGTGGAGATGACCCGCGGCGGCCGACTTCGACCCCGCGACGGCGAGGGCCCCGGCTTCGAACTGGGCCGAGGCAGATCGCTCGCCGCCGATGGCAGCCGGCCGGTGCGCGAGCTCGAGCTCGGCGACCTGAAGCTCGAGGCGGTGGCCAGTGGCAGCCCCGCCGACCGCACCTTCGAGCTCTTCCGCGGTCCCTACGGAGTGGCGAGAGCGGGCGGGCGGAAGCTGATCGCGGGGGCGCAGCAGCCGCTTCGCTCATGGAGCGGCGGCGCTTCCCAGGAGGTGCCGCTCGGGCTCGGGGGGACCTGGATCTTCCGCTTCGACGGCCTGCGGCCCGCGGAGAAGAGGGAGGCGGAGGAGCCGGATGCCCTCGCCGGCGCGGCGACGGAGGCGGCGGCCGGGCAGGACGGAGACGTCTTCTTCCTTCCCGGCGGCTCGGGCGGGGAGCCGCCGAGCTCCAAGGCCGCGGTGGCGCCCCCGCCGCGGGAGGCGGCGATCGAGGGCGAGCTGTACCTGCTGATCCACGACGCCCCGCCCTATGACCAGGGCGACGAGCTGTTCGAGGCGGCCGAACAGGGTCTGCGGGAGGCCGACGAGCTCTGGCAGGAAGCCGAGCCGGAACCGGAGCCCGCCGCCGCGGAGGCGGAGGCGGAACCGGAGCCGGTGGAGCCGGCCGAGCCGCCGGCACCGCCGCGGGAAGAGCCGCGGTCCTGGAGCCCCCTGGGGGAGCCCGAGGAGCGGCCGGGGGAGCGGCCCGGGCGGGGAAGCGATGACTTCTTTTAAACGCAACGGCAGAAAAGAGGCGCAGCGATGCAGAAGTTCCTGTTGATTGGGCTGGGCGGTTCCGGCGGCAAGACGATCCGGTATCTCTGGCGGGAGATCCGGCGGCGGCTGAAAGAGGCCGGCTGGGACGGCGACGTTCCGAGCGCCTTCCAGTTCGTTCACATCGACTGCCCCGAGAACCCCGACATCGTCGAGGGCGACGTGCCCGCGCAGATGCAGGGGGCCGACCACACCTACCTCGGCCTCG
>Ga0247774_1000323_pt1 | contig 23307 bp, 15 predicted proteins | sample UWRJL001104B6_FD_179933 | JGI IMG/M metagenome (GOLD analysis project Ga0247774, IMG submission 179933) | Plant litter microbial communities from Arlington Agricultural Research Station in Wisconsin, United States - UWRJ-L001-104B-6 | ecosystem: Environmental > Terrestrial > Plant litter >... | reverse complement strand
TCCGCTGTCGCCGGCGCCGATTGTCGTGACCGATCGCTTCGATTTCGACAATGTCGGCATTCTGACGCAATTGGTCGAACATGCTGCACCCAGCGTGTGCGACGAGGCCGCCGTTGCCAATGCCGTCGGCGATTGCGGCGAGTGGACGTACACGCCCGACGCAACCAGCCCGAGCGCGGTCAAGCGCCAATGGATCTCCGATCCCAGTAGCGTCAAGTATGCGCCCGTGTGCATGGCTGCTGGCATGACTCGTGTCACGTTCGCGGCCAAGGGCAAGGTCGGCGGCGAGAAGGTGAGCTTCGGCGCTTCGCAGGCGACGCCGATCGAAATCACCCTGACCACCACCTGGACGCAATACGCCATTTCACTGACAGGCGTGAATTACAACACGGACGCTCAAGGCGTATTGCCAGGCTTTTTCTGGCTGGTTGACCCAGTCAAGAATACCGGTGCAGTTCGCTTCGCCGTTGACGACATCAAGTACGTCAACAACTGAGCACAGCGCTGCCATTCGTTGCTGCCCTGCAACACATAGGTCGAGCTGAAGTCGAAGCGGCGAGACGTTCGCGATCGCGAACGTCCGTCGTGTGACTGTTCGAGCCGCCCGAAGCCCTTACTCCGACTGACGTATTCCGCCGCCTGATCGGCGGATCCGACATTGGCACAGCCTGAGCCAATGTCGCATTGGAGATCGAGCTGTCGTGGGCTTCATCGCAGCGACCGCCGCGAATGACGAATGGATGTCCAGCGCCGCGCAGTTCGATCACTTTATCATTCGGAAGAGCATCGAGCGCATGAAGCCAGCGCGTGATCGTTTTTCAGATCGCGTGTGTGCCTTGACTAAGTATCTCGCTCGAACTAGTTTTTCGAGCGCGCGGACGGGGTTGTGTACGCGCTCATACGGAGGGTCACATGCGAAATGTAGTTCGAGGCAAATGGGTGGGCATGCGTTTTTCAGCAAGCTGCTTGGTGGCAATTGTACTTGGTGCGCCACTGGGCTGCGGAACGGACGATCAATTTTCGGCGGAAACCGATGACGAATACAGCGAGCCACTGACCAACGCGCTGGTCGGCACGCCGAACGGCGTGACCAGCATTTCGGCGGACGGGCAGTCAACGAGCGTTCCCGTTGGGCCTGTCGTGGCTGCCCCTGGACCCGGTGCTGGCGGTAGCGCGGGGTCAGCGAGCGGCGGCGCGGGGTCAGCGAGCGGCGGCATCTGCTCGAGCCCGCCTTGCCAGCTCGGCGGCAGCGGCGGCGGCTTTGCGGAGGCCGGCAGCGCGGATCCGGGCGCAGGCGGCGGGTTTGGCTTTTGGCATTTCGACGATTGCTCGCCGACCTCTCATTTCTTGCTCGATTCGTCGGGTCTCGGCGCCCATGCGCAGCAGGCGTTGAAGGCCGCGTGTGTGCCGGGCATCAGCGGTCAGGGCGTGAAGCTTCGCTCCGAGAAAGACGTGGTGCAGGTCCCGGACCAGCCACAGTTCACGCTCAATCAACATGTCGGCGTAGCTGCCTGGGTCAATCCGAAGACCGTCTCGGGCGACCAGCCGATCGTGATCAAGCGTCTGAACAACAAGACCGCGTTCTCGCTCGGTATTCACAAGGGCAACATCGAGATGTCCGTCGTGCTCTCGAACGGCAAGACCGTCATTTCGAGCGCGCCGATAGCGGCCAACAAGTGGACGCACGTCGCCGGCATGTACGACGGCACGTTCGTGTTCCTGTTCATCGACGGCAAGCAGTTCGGGCAAGTCTTTGCTGCGGGCACGGTGCGTGACGTGTTCGCGCCGATTCGTATCGGGGCCACGACGCAAAGCCAGTTCTTCAACGGCACTATCGACGAGGTGTTCCTCACGACGCAAACGATCACCTCGGACGTCTTGACGGCTCTCTCGTGCATCGGTCGGCCCTCGACCATGACCATCAATCCCCCGACGAGCGGTCCCGTTCCCTCGGAAACGACCGTTTCCTATGATGTTTCGGTGAAGAACAACGATATCGGTGCTTGCGAGCCGAAGCAATACGACATGTTCTTCAACACGTTCGATCCGCAATTCAGCACCACCATCGACAACGGTTTTCAGTTGGTGTCGCCGGGCGCCACGGCGAAGTTCGCCGCCAGCGTGACCGGTTCCGACGCGGTCGAACCGGGGGTGCACAACCTTCCGTTCATCGTCGATGCGTTCAGCGGTCCTCCGAGCTTCAACTTCGAACAGTTGAACGGGCAGCTCACGTACGAGGTGGTCGCGCCCACGGGTTGCTTCGTGCGTTCGCGCCGTGAGTTGATGATCACCGACGTCAGTGTCGTCGACGATCCGGTCCGCACGGCAGGGTCATTCGACCCGTCGAGAGGCTTCCCCGTCCCGGGCGGCTTTGGCGGCGCGACCGGCGCGACCGGCCCGTTCGGTGAGGCCGGCGCCGTCGGCTCGACCGGCGGGACTGGTGGAACTGGTTCGAGTGGCCCTAGCGCGGGCGGTACCTTTGGTACTGGCGGTAGCTTTGGTACGGGCGGCGTTCCCAGCAAGGGCGGTAGCCCGGGTGCTGGCGGCAAAGTGGGTGCTGGCGGCGCTGTGGGTTCCGCAGGCAGCGGTGGCAGTGGCCCGATCATTCCGCAAACGGCCGGTGTGTGGTCTTTCGGTCACCTGATGCGCCAGATGGCACGAACGCCCGAAGCCGCACCGGACATGACCTTGAAGCTATTGCAACACTGGCTGACCAACCAAACCGTGAACGGCTTCACGGTCCAAGCTCGGCCGGCGATGCAGCAGCTACTCATCGATATCTGGCCCAGGACAGCCAACGGCGAGCTGGATCTGGATCGATCCCCGCTCACGCTGCAAGCGATCGTGAATCGAATCGACATCCGCAATCTCGCGGAGGGCTCGGCGGGTGAGGGCCGCCTCGTCTATGCCGTGAACGGTCCCACTTTCGGAAACTTCACCGTGATCGTCGAATACAACCTGGTCGGGCGCACCGAGGCGGACGTGAACGACTGGGCGAATCGCTGGCACGCCCTGGGCGCACTGCCCTTCCCGTCGGAACAATACAACGCGGCGCTCGAGGCCATCACGCGTCGCTTCACCGACCGCGGCGCGTCACCCAATAGCCCGAACGGCAGTGCTTTGGTGGAGCTCCGCACGAACGAGATTGCGCTTTCGCAAAGGGGAGAGTGGGAACTTCGATCCTTCCTGCTCTCGCCAAGCACCGGCTTGCTCGACGAAACAACCGTGAAGGAGACACCGGACCTCAGCTTCAACGGCACGTCGGCGTTTGCGAGCGTCGTGAATCAGAACGCGGCAGCCATCATCGCCGAGGTTCCGGGTGGGGACTCGCACACCATTCCGCTCCAGTTCGGGGGCCAGCCCTTCATGGCAGGCTCGGTGCTCAACCGTCAGCAACCATGGAACGGCCCCGGCATCAGTAACCCCGACGCCCGCTTTCACGCCTCGCTCAACACCTGCAACGGCTGCCACGGCCCGGAGACCGGCACCTTCAACTTCTTGATGGTGAACCCGCGCTTTCCTGGCAGTGAAGCTCAGCTCTCTCCGTTCATTACCGGCACCTCGCAGCAGGATCCTTTCACCGGTCAAACGCGCACGATCAATGACCTGGGCCGTCGTAAGACGGATCTGACCGGTCTGGTTTGCGCGCCCGCGCCTGCAGCAGTGGCAATCGCGAAGAAGTAGTCGTCATCGCGAAGTTCAGAGCGCGGCCCGCCGTCGTTGGCGGGCCGCGCTTTTTTGTGCGCCGGGCCTCGGCGGTGCCTGTCAGCGCTGCGCGCTGCGGCGTCGACGGAAAGCCAACAGGGCGAGGCCGAGGGCGACAGCGCCGTAGCCCTGCTTCGGCGTCGAGTTGACGGCGACGATGGCGCAGCCGCCCTCGTCCCTGGTGTACCCGCCGGGGCTGCCTGCAACGCTGTGGGATCCGCTACTTCCGCTGCTGACCGGCGAGCCGCCACTGGCGACGCTACCGGCGACGCCGTTGCCGCTGCTCGCGCCACCGACGCCGTTCCCGCCGCTGCCTACGACTACCGGTCCGGTGCCGCCCACACTCGGGCCGCCTGCGACGCCACTCGTGCTCGCGCCGCCCGAGGTGGCCGGAGTGCCCGAACCTCCCGAACCAGTGCTGGCGCCTCCGCTGCTGCTGCCGCCCGCGCTGCTACCGCCCGCGCTGCTACCGCCACCCGCGCCGCTACCGCCGCTGCCAGTGCCGCCCGCAGGACAATCCGGTTCCGGGTCGGTTCCCCCCGCGACGTCGAGCCCGAAGAACTTGAGGATGGCGTCTTCTTCGTAAGCCATCGAGTGCCCGCCGCCTTTGCCAGCCCAGGTCTCGAACACCGTGTAGCCGCAAGTATTCTTCCAGAATTGGCGGCTGTAGGTAGCAATGGAAGTCGTGGTCATGTCGGTCGAGCTCGGGGCGGTGCTCAACGCGAGCACGTTCGTCCACTCCTTGATTGCCTCAGCCGAGTTCTTGAAGCTGATCGTCTGATCGGCGTCGCCTTGGATGATCTGAAGCCGGGGGCGATGTCCCATGTAGCTCGGGAACATGCCACGCACGAGATCTCCCCACGCCTGCGCGGTCTTGGACACGTTGCCGCCCGCGCACGAGTCGCTCCATTGATTGCTGGTGGCATAACCCTCTGCCCAGCATCCTGCCGGGACCCCCGCTCTCGCGGAGCCAGCCCTGAAGACGTCTGGGTACACGGCCATCAGGGCTTGCGTGAGCATTGCCCCCGATGAGCCGCCCATCGCGTAGACGCGGCTGGCGTCGCCACTGTACTTGGTGAGCGCGTACTTCACCATCTGCACGACGGCCTTCGTGTCGCCGCCTCCGTCGTGCTTCAGAGAAGTATCCTTCGCGCCCACGTCCCAACAGTTTTGCCCGGGGTTGTCCGGCAGAATGAGGATGAAGCCATTGGCGTCGGCCGCCGCTTTGAACTTCGGAATGTTGCCCATTTGGCCCGTGGCAGTCGAGCCGCAGGAGTGCGCGGACACCACGATCGGCGGCTTGGTCGCCAGCCTGTCCGGCACATAGATGTACATCTTGACGTAGCTCGGGACGCCGCTCGCGCCCCAGTCGTTGACCTGCGTCAGCGACGCCGCGCCCGCCGGGGCAGCCACGAGCAGTCCGAGCACGACCGAGGTGAGCGTGAGGACGCGATTCCGATATCGATGTTGCATCTGTTTGCCTAACTCAGCTGCCCCTCAGGGGCCGAAAACGATATTGGAGACAAACGAATTGATGCTCCAACTGGCGTCTGAATCCGTTTGACTCGTAACTGCTTTGCCTTGGACGGTGAGATTGTCGAAATGAACCCCGGTGATGTTCGCGCTCGCTGACTTGCCGTGCAGGTTGATCGGCTTCTTGACGTCCGAGCTCACGTTCGTGAAATAGGTGTCCTTGATCACGGACGTGTTGGCCGCCGTTCGCCAGGTCGGCGGGTCATCTTCACTGAGCGCGATCATGCTCGTGTCCGCGGCTTCGATGCGAATGTTCTCGAACCTCGTGTTTTGAACCACGGCCGTGTCGTAAGCGTCGATGTTCAGCGCTCGGCCCGCCTTGACCACGTCGATGTCTCTGAAGACGACGCCATCGATGGTTTTGCCCATCGTCTTGGTGCCGATCTTGCAGCCGACGGAGTTGCTGTAGCAGACCACCTTTTCGTGAAGGATGTTCTTGGTATCGATGGTGCCGCTGGGCTCCTCGTTCTTGGTCGCCATGCTGTCGTCGCCGGTATACAAGAACGCGTTGCTCAGCTTGCCGTTCGTGGATTCATCGAAGTTGACGCCGTCGGTATTGTTGTAGGTCGTCGTCGTCGGCCGACAGTTGATCATCTTGTAGTTCTGGATCGTCACCAGATCACTGCGGTAGATCAGCGTGTTCCAAAAGCTGGGATCTCGAACGGTGATGCCATCGATCAGGATGTTGGAGCTTTGCTCGATCTTGAACAGGTTGATCTTGGTGTCGTTTTGACTGCGGATCAGCTTGCCGTTGGCGTCGATCACGCCTCGCCCCAAGATCTTCGTGTTGTTGATCTTGTACATCCGGATCATGCCGTGCGAGCAGTCTTCGATGTTGACCCCGCCGCTGCCGGTGTTGAAGTCGGCGGGAAGATCCGAGCCGTAAAGAATGGCGCCGCCCGCGAGATACAAAGTCATGTCGCTCTTCAGCCACAGCTCGCCGACTTTGTATTTCCCTGGCGGAAAATACAGGATGTTCTGAGCGGCTCCGGACGCAGCGTCGATCGCAGCCTGAATTTTGGCGGTCACGAGCGTGGCCCCCGTGTTGTCGACGCTGTAATCCGCAATGCTTTTTACGTTTGCATCCCCGAGCTTGGGCGGATTGAGCTCGGGTGCGTCGATCAGCAGGAAGAGCAGCTCCTTGGCATCCAGCTGCAGGATCAAATAGTTCGGGCCGCTACTGAAGGTGAGTGTATTGCCGCTCTTGGTGGCTGCGATATTTCGACTCTTGGGGCTCAACGTATAGGCGTTGAAACTCTCTTTTACGGTCACCGCGAAGCTGGCGACGCCCGCGGCCGAGAGCGAGCAATGCGCGTAATGGACCTGCATTTCCGGGGAGAACTTGCTGAGCTTCTCCACGAACAGCGGCGCGCCGTTGGCCGTCGCCGTGTATAGCGGGCTTGCCGTCGCGCCCGGCAGAGTGGGGTAGGTGACGCAGGTCACCGGGGGACAGTTTCCTGACGTGCAGCTTCCGCCATCACCCGCGCCGCCCGCGCTGCCGGCCGCGGCGGTGCCCGCGACTCCGGCAGCCGCGACCGCGTTGCCCCCGGAGCCGGCGACTCCGCCAGCGCCCGCCCCGCTGCTGACGCCCGCGCTCCCGCTCACGCCCGCGCTGCCACTCACGCCCATGGCGCCGCTCACGCCCGGCGCTCCGGCGTTCGTGGATGCACCCGCTGAGCCGACGAGCTGCCCGCCCGAGCCCGCCCCTCCGACGCCGTTGACAGTTCCGGCCGCGCCCCCGCCCGGTGCGGGCTGAGACGAGCAGCCGAACTGGGAAGTGAGGGCAAATGCCAGGGCGAACGCGGGTGGCAGAATCCTAACTGGTTTCATTCGTTCCTCTGCGCTGTCGATTATCGTCAGGGCCAGCACGGAAGCCCGAACTCCGGGTGACGGCAGGCAGTGGCGGGAGCTCCCAGGATCCGTCACGGATTCACTGCGCGGGCTTTGGCCTCGGCGAGCCCGGCAGCGCTCAGCAGTCGAGAAACAGCACATTTTTCGCCTGACCGTGCCCTTTCGGCTAGGAAGCAAGTGTGATGGCTGAGCTTGAAAGTGGTCGGCGTCGGCTGCAGCTCGCCCTGCTCGTGGTGTGGCTTTTTGCGCCGGCAGCCGCCTCCGGCAACGGGCCGGTGCTCGAGCCCGTGTCCGTGATTCGGGCGCGCGCCAGCGCACTCTTTCGCGCCAAAAAATTCGGGGCGGCTTGCCCGTTGTTCGAAGCCGCCGCCGGGCGCGCGCCCGAAGCTCCAGAGATTTTGACCGATCTCGCTCTGTGTCAGCAGCGAATCGGCAGTGACGAGCTGGCCCGGCAAACGAACTTGGAAGCCATTGCGCGGGCATCACAACCCGGGCGCCTCGACGAACCTCGCTTTGCCCGCGTCCGCCGGCACGCGTATTTCAACCTGGGTCAGCTCGAGGGTGGGGGCGAAGCGGAACCGAGCGTCGGGTACGATCCTAGCTGCTGGCAGCTCCAAGCCGCGCCGGGCTGCCGCAAGAGCTTCAACGCGTGTGCCGTCGCGCGGGTCAGTGGCGGCCCAGCCTACCGCTCCGACACGACCGTTGTTCGCATCGCCCAGAGCGAGGACGCTGCCGGATTCGGCGACAACGTGCCCGAGGTTAGCCCCGACTTCGAGTCCCGCGCCACGCCGAGTGACGAGCTACCCGTGCCCATCGATGCCGATAGTGCGCTCGACTACGCGGGTCGCTTCAGCGAGGAAGCGCTCACGTATCGCTGCGAATGGTCGTGTCAAAGCTCGAGTGCGGTCAGCGACGAAGTGAGCAAGTGTCAGTCGAATCCGAAACAATCGGCGTCGGCTCGGCAAGACTGCGAACGAACGGTGTGCGCTCGCGCCGAGCGTGCGCCTTGGGTAGCCATCAAAGCCGAGCAGCGCGAAAGCGACGCCTGCTACCAATCCGCCGCCGCGGTCGACGGCGAAGACGACTGCTACGTCGTGTACGCGAATGCCTGCACGGGGCTGGTTGGGCTGCTTTGCTCGGGTCACGCGGGCGGCGAGCACGAGACACGCACGCGCGTCGAGGAGTATCGCTTCCTCGCCTCCAAGGAAGAGCCCAGTCCCTGAGGCGACTGCGTGCTCACTGCAGCGTCGGCGCTTGCCAGTCGATCCAGTCCGAGCGAGTGAGCGAGCCACCGGAGCCGACCAGGAATTGTCCGGGCGCTTCACCCGTGTGCTTTAAGAACGCGGCGATGTTCTTGTTGATGAGATCGGTATACTCGGGCTTGTACGAGCAATGCGCCGTGTCCGCGACGCTCGAGTGGTAGCTGATGTTCTTCTCCACCCCGAGCGCCTTGAACACCTCCAAGCCAGCGATCGCTGCGGTATGACCCGCGGGCGCGCCCATCTGCGTTTGATGGGGGTTTTCCAGGATCAATAGGCCGCGCGGGGCGATCATGCCGATCAACGCGTGGGTGTCGATCGGCAGCTTGACGGCGTTCGAGGTGTTGTTGGCGAACACGAACGGAGCGAAGTTGTTACTCAGCCAATTGAGCCCGTTGTAGTTGTAGTCCGTGCGCTCGGCACCCGAGATTTTGTCCATGATGCGCAGGGCCGGGTCGCCACCGGTGCTCGGCTCTTGCGGGATGGTCAGCGCGATGCGGTCGTCGAAGACGCCAATCGTGAATGCGCCCTTGCCCAAGCGTGAGCAGCCGCTGACACCGATCCCCTTGATATCGATCAGGTCGCCGCCCGATTTTTGGATGACATCGAGCATCCGGCTGGCGCCCCAGGCCCAGGCCATCAGTAGGCCAGCTTCGTCGGTCCCACCGTATATGTCGTAATACTTCCCCGGGTTGGGTTTGCCGCGCGAGGCCTCGGCGGTGCCTTCCTTCCCGAGCTCCAAGTTGTTGAAGTAGATGACCGCGACGCCCTGGTCGAGCATGCGGCTCTCGCCCAAGTTGAGGCTGCTACCGACGCTGATCATGGCAGGGAAGGGGGCTTCGCCCTTGGACGGCAACACGACCTTCGCCGTGAAATCGATGGATTTGCCCTTGGCTTCGACGTGTACGGCAATGCTGGTCCGGCTCACCGTGCCGGTCACGACGTCCGGTGTCGGCTTGCCCCCGAGGATATATTTCTCGGCTTGCCGTCTGATCTCCTGCCTCCGGCAGCGCCATTCCGCTTTGGACGTGACTCGTTTGCCGTCGAGCTTCAGAAACGGATCGGGCAACTTGGGGACCGAAGGGAGCGCGCTGGGCTCGGGCAGTGTGCCCACCGGGCAATCGGCACTCTGATTCTCGACTAGTTGCGAGCTGGTTCCCGCGCCACCCGGGGCGGCTCCGCCCGCGGCGATTGAGCCTCCGCTGGTGCTGGTGCTGGCTCCCCCTGCAGCCTGAGAGCCGCCCGCGCCCGCGCCCGCGGCCGTCGGAGAGCCCGCGGCATTGCTCGAGCCCGATGACCCAGCAACGGCCGAGAGATTGCCTCCCGATCCCGTCGTGGGCGCGCCTGCCGATGACGGTGCGCCTGCCGTGCCCGTGTGGCTGCCAGCGGTTGGCGTACCGTTACCGTTGGTCGGCGAGCTATCGGAGCCGCAGCCCGAGGCGATACTCAGCCACAAAGGCAGGAGGAAAACCGAAGCCACGAGTTTGATTCGGCCCTGACCCGAGGTCTGACCGTTCGTAAAGACACTCGTACATCGGCCATGCGCTGCGTTCATCTCGAGCTCCTGCTGCTCAATGCAAGCTAGTGAGAGCGACTTCTTCAGTCGCCTCGGAGTTTGCGCACTCTAGCTGAGGCGCGCGAGCAAGTGCGTGAGCATCCGCGGAATTGCGCAAGGTTCTTTGCATCGCTCCCAGAGTTTTCGCGCGAGCATTATTTTCTGCCAAAGTCAGTGTTGCTTCGTGCAGGATTGCGTCGGGTTCGAGCGCTCTTGCGCTCTGCCTCTACCCGTATTGCGTCCTGGGGGTCAGCGAGCGCCTCGCTGCTTTCGCGGACAACCTCGCTGATCTACAGTCTGCGGGTGTCGCTGACCAAGACTGAGTGCCGATGACTCGCGCGCTTTCCTTCGACTTGGTTTGGCCCTACGTGGCGGGCGCGGCGCTCGGGTACCTGCTCGGCACGCTCGCGGTGCCCTTGTTTTCTGCGCTTGCGGGCAGGGGGGCGAGCACGGCACGCGCGCGCGTTGGTTTGGTGTTGCGAGAAGATCCGCAGGCGCCGCTAGCTGCATGGGCCGCGCTCGGCGCCGACGTGCAGGCCGTGCGCACGTCGTTCGCATCGCCGGAGCGTGAGGTCTTCGATCTGGTGGTGGCCGTGCGCGGCATGGATAACGGGGGCGAGGCGGACTTTCGTCGAGCCGAGCAGTTCTGTCGCGCGCTGAGCTGGCCGCGCTGTGATCGCGACGCGCTGGCGAAGCTGAAGGAACAGAGTCGACCATGAAGCGCACGTTCGCGAACCGCGCGCTCGGGCCACTCGTGCTTGGAGTCCTGGCATTGCTGCTCGGCTACGCCCGAGCCAACGGCGAGCGCGCCCAATTCGCGCAGGCGACGGCAGCGTTGAGTCAGAGCGAACGAACAGCGCTCGAGTCGGCGCCCGGGCTCGCCGTGGCCAACGCAATCTGGGCATTGGGCGGCGAAAGCGCGGTCAAGAAAATGCTGAAATCCGAGCTGGATCGCTTGCCGGAAGCCGACGGCGTCGCGCGCGGCCGAGTGTTCGTTCGCTTTGGTATCGTCGATAGCAATCCCGACGGCCAAGCGGCGGTGTTTTTTCAGGCGTGTGCTGCTGATCAGAACCTGTGCGAGCGCCCGGCATTGATCGCGGCGGCGGAGCGTGAAACGCGCGCGCGCTTCGTGGAACCGGGCCAGCACTTGCCGCTCTATTTGACGAGCGGGCATCCGCAGGTGCCATGAGCCGGCGTAAGCGTCCGCAGCGCTCCTCTCGTCCTTCCGCTGCGTCATCGGTTCGCTCAGCGACGACCCAGCGGGACGCTCAGGGGCGCGTGCACCTGGTACTGAAACGCGACCCGGCGACTGGCAGCGAAGTGGTTACATTGCAGGCTCCGCTGTTTCGAGAGGCCTGGCAAGACGAGCTCAGCGTGGGTACGGCCAATACCGCGCGAGCGCTGCTACGGGCGGCGCCGAGCGTGGAGGGCACGGTCGAGCTGGCTCGAAACGCCATGAGCGCGACTTCACGGTTGGCGGAAGCGCTGCTGGCGCAAGCGCCTGCTGGTGCGGTCGCCTGCAAAGCAGGCTGCGATCATTGTTGTCATCAGCCGGTCGGTCTGACGCCGCCCGAGGCGCTGGCCATCTTCGCGCACTTGCGCCAAACGCTGGCGAGCGACGAGCTCGCCAGCGTCGCGTCGCGGCTCGCCCAGCGTGCACGGGAAACGCGCGGCCTCAGCTCGGCAGAGCGCTTTTCGCCCGATCAGCCTTGTCCATTTTTGGAACGCGGAAGGTGTTCGATCTACGAGGTCAGGCCGCTCGCCTGCCGCGGCATGAATTCGCTCGATGCCGAGGAGTGCAAGACGCGCTTGCGCGATCCCGACGCACGAGCGGCGTTCTTGGCGCGGGGCTCGGGCGGGCGCTCGTTCATGGAGCCGATCCGCGCCTTTCACGCCATCAGTGCGGGTTTGCAGCTCAGCCTGTCCGAGCTGTACGGGCTCGACATGCGACCGCTGGAATTGACGGCTGCGCTCGATGCGTTGCTCAACGGTCCGGAATCGCGCTCGGTCGCTTGGTTGAGCGGCAAACCTGCGTTCGAGTCCGCGCTCGGCGGCGACAACGCGGTGCCGGAATTGAGCGGCGTCCTCGAATCGACGCACGCTCGCTCCAAATAGTGCACTCTGTCACGCTCGCGCGATCTCGCAGCAGACGCAGCTCGACGCCGAAGGCTCGGCCGCCCTGGGCCGAGCCTCGTGACCATCACAAAAGAATCAGCCTGCGGCGGTGAGCTTCGTGACTTCACCGGGGTTGGTGATGCCGCCGCTCATGCCGGTGCCGTCGAATTCACCGAATTTGGTGACTTTGCCACCATCCTCGGCTTTGCAGCCGACCGCATTCATCAAGGTGACGTACAGCTTGTTGATCGGCACGTTGCCACCGAAGGAGCCGGTGTTGCCGATATCGCCGCCGTTTTGGCAGGTTTTATCACTGTTGCCGAGGCCGATGGTCTTGCCTTCGACATTCACGGCTACGCCTTGCTTGAGGTAGCCGCCCGCGCTACCGGCGATCACGATCGGCAAGTTGTTCAAGTTGTGCGCGGCGCCGTCCGACAATTCCGGAAGCCACATGGTGGCGGTGCTGTCCAGCAACTTGCCGCCGCCTTCGCTGATGCTGTCGAACAGCCCCACGAGCTTCGCGTATTTCTTCGCGTACCAGTTGTCGATCGACGCGATCATGTCCAAGACGCCGACGACCCCGCACGCGCCGCCCACGGTGAAGTCACCCGTGCGATGAGATAGCCCGTGGTGATCGTGGGTATGCGCGATGCCGTCCCAGTTGAAGGTGACGTAGCCGGGATAGAGCAGGACGAGCATGCGATTCGTGTCGCAGATCATGCTCAACGCCATCAGGTTCATCATCATGTCGCCGCCCAGCGTGAAGGACGTCGCCAAGTTCGTGTTGCCCGCGGCGCTGTTTCCGCCGCTGAACGCGCCGCCGCTGACGGCCCCTGCGGGACTTGCGGCTTTCACCGCAGCGTCCGTGACGCCGATGGCGGTCGCGCTATCGCCGCCGCACGAAGACGGCGTGGTCATGATGCCCGTCTCCGTGGTGCGCAGCAGGTCCAGCCAATCCTGAACCCGAGTCTTGTCGGCCTGACTCATGTTCAGGTTTTGGAAACGGGCTAGATCGCTCTTCACCAAGTCGATCGCGCTGGCGCCGCGGGCGACCTTGTAGTCACCCACTGTTGGTGCGGCGCCGCCGGGTTTGAAGAGCCCCGTCAACTGGTTGTACACAGTCTGTGGGTTCACGTTCGCGGGGAACGCGGTGTTCGGCGCCGAGAAGGACAGCACCTCCTTGATTTTGGTGCTGGCCGCGCCGACCGAGAGCACGAGCGGAGTCGTGCCTCCGGGGTTGATCTGCTTGGCGATCACGTGATCGAGCGAGACGGCCGTCGCGTAGCGATTGCTGTCCTCGGTGATCTTGGCGCAGGTCAGCTTCGAGCCCATGGCTTGATCGTGGGGATCGATGGTTTGACCCGAGGCGTAGCCGTTCATCGAGCGAAACCCGCGCGGCAGGAGCAGCTTCGAGGCATACGGGGCGAGCGGGGCGAGCGTGGTGCTGAGCGCCGACGCCGGCAGCGCGCCGTCTTCTACCGTGGGGAACCAGCGGTCCGTGAGGCAGCCGTTGTGCGTGTAGAAGATGACCAAGCGCTTGGGCGGGGTCGCAGCCGATTGCGCCTTGGCTTGCTGCTCGGCCAGGGAGCTCAGGAACGGCACGGCCAGCGCTGCGCCGCCGATACCTTTGAGAAAGACTCTGCGCTTCATGGTGTACCCTCGACGGCTCGGAATCGGAACGATTGGGTCTGTGTCAGGTCAGCGATCAGGTTGAGCACCGTGTAGCCGCCCTTGGTGAGCTTCGCTGCGAGTTGGTTGACGGTGCAGGCGTCGGTCGGATTGCTCGCGCGCTCATACGCGTACGACACCCATTTTTCCGTGTAAGAGCGCTGCGCACCCGGTGACGCGGCGATCTTGGCCATCAGATCCGCGGGACCCGTGAGTTGCACCTTCGAGCCGTCGATCACGGCGTCCGCAGCGGTGTCGATGGGCACACCGGTGGCCTTCTCTTTGGTCTGCCACGCGCCGGCCGCGTCGAATGCTTCCATGGCGAAGCCCGGCGGGTTGATGAAGTTGTGGTGGCAGGTCGCGCAGGCTCCGCCCGACGTTTGCTGGTCGACCTGCTTACGGTTCGTATCCAAATCAGCCGTCGCGGGCAGCGGCGTGGCCTCGGCCCCCGGTGGCGGAGAGCCGATCGGCACCGCCAGCACCTGCTTGGTGATGAACGCGCCGCGCAAAATCGGCGAGGTGCGATTGAAAGCCGAAAAAGCGTTCAGGAAGCCGACGCGAGTCAAGAAGCCCGGGCGCTGCGCAGGATCCAGCTCGGTCTGCACCAGATCAGCCCCGAATTTCGCGGCATCGAGGCCGTACAAGGGCGCGGTCGCTGCGTTGACGAACGCGACCGGGCTGAGCAAGAGGTCCTTGAACGAGCCATTTTTCGTGAACACGACGTAGTCGAAGAACTTCTCGGTCTCCTGCTGGATGACCGGCACCAGCGCCTTGTTGAACGCGGGGAACAGCGCGGAATCGTGGTTTGAATTGTCCCAGCGGGTGTTGGTGCCCATCAGCAAGTACGCACGGTGAAACTCACTCACCATGTCGTGCGCCTTCGGCAGCTGCAGCATGCGCTGCGCTTGAGCCATGATCTGCTCGGGCGTCGTCAGTTGGTTGGCGTCCGCGGCTTGGCTCAAGGTGTCGTCCGGAGTCGAGCCCCAGAGCAAATACGACAGGCGCGACGCCACTTCGTGGCTGCTGAGCGCGAAGTGCCCGGCGTTGTCGGAAGCGGCGCTGATTTCCGAGCGCTGTAGGAACGACGGCGAAATCAGGAACATGTATAGCAACGCTTCGGCTACCTCGAGCGGCGCGCCAGTGGCCGTGATTTGCGGGCCTTTGGCCACGATCGCGTCGAAGCCGGCGATCTCCGTGTCGCTCAGCGGGCGACGAAATGCCCGGCGTCCGAATTGCACGATCGTGTCGTGCAGGCAGGCCTTGCCGTCGCCGCTCGGCACGCACTTCAAGAAGTTGGCTTTGAGCGTCGCGTCCGCCATGACTTGCGCCGCGATCTTCTCGGCCACCGACATGTAGGAGCTCCAGCCCAAGCTGGTGAGGCTGCCTGCTTGGTCCGTTGCGAGAATGCTGGACGGAACGCCCGCGCCGGCGAGGCTAGTGAGGCCCAACAAATCGCGCACGGTGCGATCGTATTGAGCGTTGTTCAGCCGCGGGATCTGCGAAGTCGGGGCGATGCCCTGCGTGCAATCCGGGCTGGTGCTGACGGGGGTGCCCGCACTGCCTGGGGCGGCAGAGACCCCGTTGCCTGCACCAGCAGCGGCGCCGTTGGCACCCGGGGTGCTCGAATCAGGGCCCGAATTGCCCGGCGCATTGTCGACCGTACCGTTCGTACAGGCGGCGGCCAGGGCCGCCGCAACAAGTAACCCGCTGCGCCAATGGAACATCGCCCTCACCTCTTGGGTGTTGATCTGCCGAACCCGCTTCACGACTCTGGGTGAGCTGAGTCGCGAGGGTGTGCGCGAGGGTCTCCAATGTTTCATTCGTCGCGACTTTGAGGTCCGCGAGCGGATTTTTCCTGTGGCGTTGCCGCGCGGCTGGACTCGTACCGATTGGCCTAGATCAGGAAATCCCGTCCGGTCCACGGCGAGGGGCCGAAGTCGAGCGGTGTCGTCGACGCGCCTCTTCGACTTGCAACATCCGGTTCGAATTCTAACTGGCGATTGCGCGACGCAGCTGTGCCCCTCATGCCACACCGCGATCCGCGCATCAGGCCGCGCGCCCGGTGTGCCGCTGCGGCCCCGGTCATTTGCCGGGAATTCCGCGCGCTCCGCGGGGAAAGAGAGTGGGAACGCGCCTTGCTTAACGCAAGCCCAGTGTCGATCCGCCTCGAGCGACTGCTTCCAGCCGCAACGCTATTCTTCGCAGTCTTGGTTTGCCGCGCGTCCCATGCCGCGCCGACCGCGCGCGACGGCTTCTACCTGCAAATGACGGCTGGGATTGGCTTCCCGCACATCGAATTCACGGTAGACGACCCCAGTCATTCCAACACCTACGCCGACGCCCAGAATGGCACCTCCTTGGGTAGCTCGCTGCTGCTCGGCGCGTCGCTTCGCCCAGGCCTGGTGCTCGGCGTCGGGGGCCTCGGCGCGCTGTATCTCTCCAAGGGTTCGCATCCCACCAGCACCGCGGACCCTGGGGACCGCGTGTACCTCGTCGACGTCAAGGATCCCCCATTCCACTCCGTGGCCATGCTCGGTCCATTCGTCGATATCTATCCCAGCCCGACGCTCGGTTGGCACGTGCAAGCCCTGGTCGGCTACGCGGCGCTCAGCGGACGGAACTTCTACAGCGACGGCGGGTCGAGCGGCGTCGGGCTCATGCTGGGCGGGGGCCACGATTTTTGGGTCAGCAAGCATTGGAGCATCGGGCTACTCGCGCGGGTTAGCTACGCGAACACGAGCCTCGCCGAGGATTACGCCGCCGGCGATACAATCTCCGAGCAGGACACGTTCGTGTCGCCGAGCTTCGAAGTCTCGTTCACTTTTCACTGATCGAGCAGCCAGCCCTGGGCGCAGCGCTAGTGCGCGCGCAGCGCCTCCCCACCCGGGGCGGGCTCTTCGCGCGGGAAGGGCGCGAACCAGGCGGCGAAGATGGACGGGATACTGGCGATGGTGACGAACACGAAGTAGTTCTTGTAGCCGAGCGAATCGGCGATGTAGCCGCTGGCAGATTGCGTGGGGATGAGCACGAGGTTCATCAGCGCAGTGCAGAACGCGTAGTGCGTCATGTGGTATTTGCCGGGCGAGATTTGCTGCATCATGTACAGCATGTTGGCGACGAAGCCGAAGCTGTAGCCAAACTTCTCGAGCGTCACCAGCATGCCAATGGTGGTGAGGGACAGCGGCGCTTCGGGCGTCACGGCGTGGCTCAGGTACACGAAGCACAAGTGCGGAATGTTCATGCACAGGGCCATGACCATCAGCGATTTCTTGAGCCCGTACTTGGCGATGAACATGCCGCCCAGTACGCCTGCGGCCAAGCTGACGCCGGTGCTGATCGCGCCATCCAAGAAGGCCTTGTCGGACAGCGACAAGCCGAGCCCGCCCTTGGCCAGCGGGGCCTGCATGAACAGCGGTGCTTCCACGAGCAGAAAGCCTTCACCGCTGCGATACAGGAAGACGAACAGCAGCATGCCGATGATCTTCGGCTTCTTGAAGAAGTCGACCACGGTTTCGGCGAACGTCTTGACGATCTCGGCCGTATTTTCGGGACGACGGACGATGGTACCGGTGGGCAGCGTGTACCAGTGGTAGACGCCGAAGCCAGCCATTACCACGGCGGAGAAACACAGCGCGATCGCCCAGGCAGTCTTCGGTGATTGCCCGGCCTCTTGCAGCTTGCCCGCGCTATACACGACGAGCGCGGTCGCGAAAATGCGACCCGTGTTCCAGGCGGCGCCTTGCCAGCCGATCCACTTGGCCTGTTGGCTCTTGTCGAGCGTGGTGATGTACACGCCGTCTGCGCAGATGTCCTGCGTCGATGACGCGAACGCCAGCACCCACAGGATGCCGATGATGATGCGGAAGTATTGATGGAGCGGCAGAACGCTGGCGACCAGGCCGAGCAGGATGGCGATCAAGAACTCCATGCTCAGCACCCAGAACTTCTTGGTGCGATACATGTCGAGGAACGACGCCCACAGTGGCTTCAGCGACCAGGCGATGCCCACGCTGCCCGTGGCCAGCGCGATCTCGGTGTCGGAGTGACCCAGGTCCTTGAACATCGTGCCGGCAACCCAGATCACCAGCGAAAAGGGGATGCCCATGGCCACGTATAAGCTCGGCACCCAGGCGATCGGGCTTTTGACCCGTTGAACGTTCTCCGTCATGCCGCCTGCTTATGCAGAATGGCGACAGAAACCAAGCTCCGTCGTCAACGCTGAACAATTAATGCGCGTTCGAACTCGGGCCTTCGCGCTGCGGCGGCGCTTTCGCGCACGATCGGAGCGCTGCGCTCGGTCAGGAAAGACTCTTGACAAGGTTCCCTAGGGGCTTCCCCCGAGCGTTGGCCGAGGGAATTACGCGCCAAAGGACCAGCACCAGGCTAGTACGTGTGTCGCAACTCCAGCATGATTTCACGCGGCGGGAGCGGGTATTCGAAGCCTGAGAATCCGGGGTCCGGGCCGCCAGCGGCGAATAGATTGTACACCCTGAGAGCGACTACCGACTCGTGCCCCGGGATCAGGTACAGGTTGCGCGTGGTCAGGAACACGTTGGCCGTCGCGTACGCCTTCAGGTCGAATCGCGCGCCATTCGCCAGCACGCTCGCGTCGGCTGCGTGCCTCGGGCCCACGAGCATCGCTTCCATGCCGGCGGTCAGGGGCACCTTCGGCGGGCTGGGTACGGCGGCGGACAGACCGAGCCGCGCGATGTAGGGCGGGTAGACGATGTTTCCGGTGCCGACCAACTGGGCCGCGTAGCCCACGTCACCGAGCTCGCGCTTGGAGCGCACGAGCTCGAACGAAGCATAGGTCGCGTAGTCGTCGTAGTGTTTGGCGTCCGCGCGCGTCTCCCAAGTAAACGTGGTTTGGCTGGCCGTGTTCCGCGCCGCCTGATTGATGCCCTCGGGACCGAACTCGGCCTTGTCGAACAGCCAATTGCCCGATACGCCCGAGCTGAAGCCAATGAAGCGATTGGGCTTGAGCGAGAGTTGGTATTCGAGAGTGTGTATCTTCTGCGGTTTGAGCGAAGCGTTGCCGCGAACGTCACCCGGGCCGAGCGGATTGGCGTACAGCAAGTAGGGCGAAGGCGCTTTGAAGGCGCTGCCGTACAAAAGCTTCATGCCCAGGGCCTCGGTCAGGCGCGAGGTGATGCCCGCGCGGCCGGTGATCTGGCTGCCGTACGTGCTGTGATTGTCGTAACGAATGCCGCCGGTGAGCTTCAGATAGCGGTCGATCAGGGTGAGGTTCGAGCTCACGTAGATGCCGACGTTCGTCAGATTGATGCGCTTGTCGTTGGCGTCGCTGTCCGGTACGGCGTTGCCGGTGGCGCGGATGATGCGCTCTGGCGCGAGCAGCGCTTCGTGATCGAACACGGTCTCCATGCCCGTTATCAGGTTGAAGCGCGAAGACGCCAGAAAGCGCGCTTCGAGCACGGAGTCCACGCCTCGGTAGGACGTTCGGCGCTTGGCGTAGTAGAGCGCGCTGCCGACCTCGATGCGATCCGCGGGCAATATGCCGCCTTGGAAATAGGTGGCGTTCAGCGCCAGATCGAGCTTCCTGTTGGCGTGCAACAAGCCGTCCAGATTCACGCGCAGTTGGCCTTGGGAGATCACCGTGCCTTGCTGATTGCCGCTGCTGTCGGTGCCGTTCGTGAGCTGGGCCCAGGGTGCAAAGTCGCCACCGCGGCTGAACCCGGAAGCGTAGGCGCTCGCCACCAATTGGCCGACCTTGCGATCCCGGTAGCCGAGTCGAGCCTGCATGCCGAGCGAGCGGCGATCGAGATTGTCGGCCGTGCGTCGCTCGCCGACGTAGCTCGGGATGTCCGGAGCCGGCGACTCGACGGGCATGGCGAGGCCGCTGCGGCTGCCGTATTCGCCGCTCACGCCCAATAGGAAGTCGAATTTTCCGTGCTGGCCGCTGGCCACGACGTCGAGCTGGCCGCTCGGGTTCGTTCCGGTGGCTCCCGCCAGCACGCGCGCCTGAACCGGGCGCGTCTCATCTGGAGTCTGCGTGACGATGTTGACCACGCCCAAGAAGGCGTCCGCGCCGTACAGCGCCGACGCCGGGCCGCGAATGATCTCGATCTGTTGAATCGATTCCAGTGGAATCAATTCCGCGCCCAGCCAATTGCCCGAGGTCGTGCGATAGGCCACCGAGCGCCCGTCGATCATGACCTTGAACACGCTGCTTTCTGCGGCAAGTCCCCCGGTCACGCCGCGCACGGCCACGTTCGGCTGAATGTGGTCGTCGACCGAGTAGAAGCCGACGCAACGATTCAGGACCTCCGCCACGTTGCGATAGCCCCAGCGGTGAATGTCGTCGCGAGTGACGACGGTGATCACCGCTGGTGCATCATCGATGCTTTCGCTGGTCTTGGTGGCGGTCGACACCTGCACGTTGAGCAACTTGACCAGGTCCAAGTCGTCCGAGCTCGAATCCTCGGCGTCCTGTGCTCGCGCGGCGCGCGGCAAAGTCGCCAAGAGCAAGACCGAAAGCAACGATAAAACTCGTTTCACTGCTTACTCACGGAGGGAAGCGTGGCTTCGGACGAGCGTCCGAAGACCGACCTGAACCCTGGCGTCGGCGCTGCCTTCATTGCGGTAGAAATGCGGACGGCCAGAGCCCAGGGGCCGTCCGCAACCATAGTCGACATTTTCAAAATTACAGCGCCGTTCACGCACGGAAAGAAACTTCGGGCCTCAGTTCGAGCTGCCGATCCCGAGGTGGTCGAGGTACGAATAGTAGGAGTCCAATTTGGCCGCCGGGATCACGTCCAAGCCGGTGTTGAAGCGGAAGTCGTCGACCATTTGCGGCGCCAGGATGGCCTTGGTAAGGTCTTTGCCTAGGGCCTTGAACCCGTACAACACGTAAGGGGTCATGTAGCCCATGTAGTATTGGCGTTGGGCATGCGTCGCTTTGATGAAGCCCGAGCGCATGTACTCGACCGTCTTTGGCTCGAAATCGAAGGCCACGATCGCGATGTCATCGCCGGTCTTGCCCACGGCTTCGGCCGCCATCGCACAGCGATACGCATCCGAGAACATGCCCATCATGCCGACCACGGGCGGGTCCGAGTCAGTGATGGCCGTGCTGAGGAAATCGACGTCGGCGGCCTCACCGGTTTCCGACCAATCGGTCCGGCGCACCACGACCGTAAAGCCCGCGCTCTCCAGCACGCCCTTGGCGCCGTTGGTGCGGTCGAAGCCATCCGGCCAGCCTGCGTCGTCGTGCCCGAGCAGAATCACCGTGCCCGAGCTCTTTTCCGAGAGAAACGAGCCGAGGGTGGCACCCGCGGTCTTGCCGGCTTCGGAGTTCATCGTGCCGATGTACAGATCGCGCTTGCTACTCGCGAGATCGCTGTCGATCGTCACGACCGGGACGTCCGTGTCCACGGCGGCGTCGATCGGGGGGACGTTGCCGATCTCGAACGGCGCCACGGCCAAGGCATTGTAGCCCGAGCTGAGCTGCGCGCTCATCAGGTCGTTCTGTTCATTGACCGCTTCTTCACCGGCCGACGACTGCGTCGCCACCACCTGGCCTGCCAAATTCAACTCGCGCATTGCGCGACTGGCGCCGGTTTGGATGGGCAGATAGTAGTTGCTCAGTTGCTTGAGCACGACGGCGACCCGGAGATCGACTGGCGCCGTGGCTTCGATCTTTGCCACCAGCGTATCCACGGTCTTCTCCAAGTCGCTCGGCTGGAACTCGCTTTGCGCGGTCGATTGACGATTGACGGGCTTGTTGTGGGCGGCATCGTCGCCACTGCAAGCGCTGACGCCAAGCGTGAGTCCTATGATCCAAGCCAAAGGTTCCAGTCTGCGATTCATGTTTTTTTCCCTGCCTTCTTTTTCGAGTGTGTTGAAGTGACGGCCCCGCGCTACAGCGGGTTGCAGCTTGCGTAGTAGGAGCCGGTGTCGACGAATGATTGAGCCTGTACGGTCCAGGTATCGAAGATCGCGTGCTGGGCCGCGCCGTAGCGATCGAAGCTGTACTCCGCGCCGGAGCCAACGAAGCGGCGCTGGCCGCTTTCGAGCGCCGCAAAGGCAGCCTTCAGGTCGTACCAGTAAGCCGGTGGATTGCTGGCGTCGTTCAGTTGCAGGATCAGCTTGTGCAGCTCGGGCGCTGCCGGAATGCTGCCCGTCGTCGCGATCGCATAACGCATGCCCATCGCGAGCAAGACCACCGCGTCGTAGTACAGGTGTGCCGCAGGAAAGGGCTGCGTGCCGTCCCAGCGCGCGGCAAAGTGCGCGCTGAAGCGTGTCGCGTTCGTGCGCTTGCAGGCGATCGCTCCGTGATCGAAGCCCGTCCGCGCATCGCACTCACTCTGCAAGCTGAGGGAAGGGGACATGCCGAGCAGGCCATCGAGGGAACCGTAAGGGACGTTGATCAGAAACGCGTCGCTGCGCAATAGCGGGCTCAAGTACCAAGTGCCGCGGCCGTCGCCGATCGCCCACTCGGTGATCACTTCCGCGCCGGTGCCCGGATTGGCGTTGAGTACGGTGCGTTCGGGCTTGAAGTCCAACGCGCGCTTGATCGCGCCCGAATAGGAAGATTGACCGGGTTGCACCGTCACCGACGGGAAGATGCGGCCCTGCTGTGAGTACTGCTGACCAAAGGAGCTGGCTAGCGTCGCGTTGTAGTCGTCGGCCATCGATAGCGCGTTGGCCGATTCGACGCCTTCCTCTTCCGCGTGCCGAGCGAAGGCACAGCCGATGTCGAAGGCGGCAGGAGCCAAGCGGTACCAAGCGCCGGTCGCGCTCGCCCGTTGCACGGACGGCGCGGCGTATCCGGGCAGGATGTTGGTGATGTTCAGGCCCTTGATGTCCGGGACGATCGCGTTGGCGAGGTCCGTTTCTTCCGGACCGACCAAGTACTCGACCTGATCGTTGTAGATCAGGTTCAAGAGCTCGTTCAGGCCGCGCTCGGAGCCGGAATTGCTGTCTCGGCTGACCACTTGTAGCGGCTTTCCGTCGACGCCGCCCGCGTCGTTCACGTCCTCCATCGCGAGCAGCATGGCTTGCTCGATGTTTCTGCCGAGCGCGGCTTCCTTGCCCGTGAACGGCAGGATGGCACCCACCTGGATCGATTCGACCGAGCTGCTTGCTGCGGGACTGCTGCTGCAGCCGAGGCCGCTCAAGCACGCGACGAGGCTGGCCAGGACGACGCTTTCGCGCGCTGCAAAGAGCTGATTCAGAACGCGCGACATGGCGTGAGTCGGGTACGAAGATTTGGCCGGGACAGGGATTGCCACCAACCGGTCAGTACGACGAACGAGCCGTGTATTTTAAGTCCCAATCACTGGCTTTATCGTGAGTGATTGGCAGTCAATGTGCGTGGCTTCGGATTTTCTCGATGAAAATGCCCGCTCGGCCGGTGCCCCGATATCGAGTTCGAAGATCCGCGCACACTCGCGCGTAACACCACACAGCGGAGGCGCTCGCAGTTGGCAGCCCTTGGGCCGCTGCAGACCGTGCTCCGGCTCAGGGCGTCAAGGTCGGGATGCTGCCGTCGGCGTCGTGACTGAGCTCCATGAGCTTGACCGAGCGCTCGTTGTCGGCGCCCGAGAGCAAAGCGTCATGGTAAAATAGGAACCATTTGCCGTTGTATTGCAGGATCGAATG
>Ga0247774_1000322_pt1 | contig 23313 bp, 22 predicted proteins | sample UWRJL001104B6_FD_179933 | JGI IMG/M metagenome (GOLD analysis project Ga0247774, IMG submission 179933) | Plant litter microbial communities from Arlington Agricultural Research Station in Wisconsin, United States - UWRJ-L001-104B-6 | ecosystem: Environmental > Terrestrial > Plant litter >... | reverse complement strand
GTACGCCGTGATTGACCGCGTGCGCGACACGGACGTGCCCGTGCTCATCACCGGCGAGAGCGGAACCGGCAAAGAGATGGTCGCGCGCGCGATCCACGCCGCGTCCGCGCGTTCCAAGGCGCGCACGCTGGGCGTGAACTGCGGCGCGATCCCGGAGAACTTGTTGGAGAGCGAGCTGTTCGGGCACGTGAAGGGCGCTTTCACCGGCGCCGATCGCGACCGTAAGGGCCTGTTTCGCGACTGTCAGGGCGGCACCATCTTGCTCGACGAGATCGGCGAGACGCCGCTCAAGATGCAAGCTGGGCTTTTGCGCGTGTTGCAGGAACGGCGTGTGCGCCCAGTCGGCGGCAATCGCGAAGAAGAAATCGACGTGCGCATGCTGTTCGCCACCAATCGCGATTTGTCGCAAATGGTCGCGTCCGGAAAATTCCGCGAGGATTTGTACTACCGCATTCACGTGGTCGAAGTGCGCGTGCCCGCGCTGCGCGAACGGCCCGAAGACATCCCGCAGCTAGTCGATCACTTCTTGGGTCTGTTCGCTGCGCGCTACAAGCGCGAGAAAAACGGCCTGACCAAAGAGGCCTTGCAGCGGCTCGCTCAGTACGGCTGGCCCGGCAACGTGCGGCAGCTCGAGAACGTGCTGCTCAACGCCTGGGTGCTGAGCGACGATCTGGAGCTCGACGCGGGGGATTTCGACATCCCGGACGGCTGGGTCTCGGGCCCGGCTGCCGTGGCGCGCTCCGTGCGCGAGGCGACTCCGCGAGGGGCGACCATCAAGCTGCGCAAAGGCGGCGTATCGGAGCATCGCCGGGAAGAACGAGACCGGATCTTGGAAGCGCTGCGCGCGAGCAATTGGAACCGCGTGAAGGCCGCGGAAATCAGCGGCATCCCGCGACGCACCTTCTATCGTCGGCTGCGCGAGTACGGCATCCAATAGTCGGGCCGGCGAGCCAGAGTCGGCAGCTCGTCTCGGCAGCTCGACACAATCGACGGATTTTTCCCGCACAGTCGCTGCATTGGCCAGCCGGGCTCAGCGAGCATCACTGTGTGAAAATGTAGGTGTGGAGCGCTTCGTTGACAGGCCCAATCCGGACAGCGTACCGTCCGCACCCACCGGGAACCAGGGAATTTTGGCTGTTTAGTGCCACCCGGGCTGCCGTGATTCGCACCCCTCATCTGCCCTCGGGAGGCATCTCCATGCTGCGCTCTTCGCGTACGATCGCGTCGCTCATCCGCTCTCTTGTCCTGGGAACCGCAACCACGACCACGATGGTCCTGGTCGCTGCCACCGTCATCGGCTGCAAAGACGAAAGTCAGCCCGACTACTGGGTGGAGAAGCTCGACGACCCTGCCTGGCGCGCACGCGCCGTGAAGCGCTTGGAACAGTTCTTCGAAGACTCGGTCACGAAGAACGGTGATCTGAAGTCGGAGGGTGTCCAAACCCTGATCAGCAAGACCGTCGATCCGCTGACCAAGACCTACGTCGAGGCCTACGACACGCTCGACGGCAAGACGCGCGTGTCGCTGATCAAGCTGCTCGTCGCCTACAAGGACAAGCGCATCGAGCCCGCCGTCAAGAAAGCGTTCGATGAGTTCGCCAAGCACCCGGCGACGTCGAAAGAGGATCAGGACCTCAAGTGGGCGGCGATCGCCGTCGAGGATCTCAAATTCGCAACGGTCTCCGACTCGCTGCTAGCGGCGTTCTTGAAGCTGAGGGCGAGCACGATGCTGGGCGGCGTGGCCTACCGCGACGTGAACGACGCCATGCGCATCTCGCCGTCCAAGTCCTGGGCCGGTCCACTGGCGAAGATGCTCGATCCCGAGATGGTTCCGCCGAAAACCAAGGACCTGGTCGACGCCTATCGCGATCAGCAATTTTGGCAGGTGGCTTCCGCGGAGGTGCTCGGCCGTATCGGTGATCCGAGCGCAGTCGAACCGTTGATCAAGGTGTTGCTCGACCCGGCCAAGGCCGACGTGCAAGCGACCGCAGTGCTCGCCCTAGTCAAGATCGGCAAGCCTGCCGCCGACGCGGCCGTGGCCTTGCTTCAGGGCAAGAACGAAGCCTTGGCCACGTTCAACGCGCGCCGCATCAAAGAGGTCACGGGCAACGAAGCCAAGGGCAAGCCGTACGTAGCGACGGCCGCGTTGATCCTGGGCACGATCGGTCGCCCCGACACCATCCCTGCGCTGGTGGAAGCGCTCAAGGCCGAGAGTGACGACAGCAACAAAGCCGTGATCGCGCGCGAGCTCGCCAAAATCCCGGCCACGGACGAGTCCAAGCAAGCGTTCAAAAAGGCCTACGAATCGATCGCGCTCGACGCTGAAATCCCGAACGGGGGCAACGCGCTCGAGTCGCTGACCGAATCGGCGGGTCAGTTCTTCGATTCGTCGCTGGTCGATTGGCTGCTCGTGCGCGCAGCCAAGACCAAGGGCAGCGAAGAGGACAAGAAGGGCTTGGAGCTGGCGATTACGGTTACTGCCTTGAAACTGGCCAAACCGGACCAGCTGCCCCAGGTAAAGGTGATCGTGGACAAGTACGGCACCAAGTTGGAAAAAGACGCCTTCGCGCAGGTCGACAAGCTGCTCAAGGCCTGCGGCGATCGCGTGCCTTGCTACGTGACGGCGCTGCAGAAGGGCGAAAACCAAGATCGCGCCAACCAGTTCGTGGGCATCAAAGCCGGTTACATGATCGGCATCTTGGGTGACGAGCAAAGCCGCGACGAGGTCGTCAAGGGCATCGATTCGGTGACGAACGCCGCCTTGCGCAACGTCTCCGCCACGGTCATCGATCACCTCTCGCCGAAAGGTTCGAAGGACGTCGCCGGCAAGCTGAATACGGTGATCGAAAAGAACGCGAAATCGCCCGATCGCGAGAAGTCAGCCGGTGATTCGCCGCTCAAGCAGGTGATGTACCGCCTGGAATCGCGCGCGAGCTGAGTCAAGCGCCCCCCATGTCGAGCCTCCGCCTCGAGGTCGCTTCCGGCGCCAGCGCCGGCCGCGTATTCGACGCGGAGCTCGACATGGTTCGCATCGGACGCGCATCGTCCAATGATCTGGTGCTGAGCGATGCGCTGATCTCGAGCGAGCACGCGCGCATCGTCAGCAACGGCGACGGCTTCGTGCTCGAAGATTTGGACAGCACGAACGGCACCTGGCTGGTGCGTGCGTCCGAACAGCACGCGCTCGGCGAAGGGCGTCGGGCGATCGCCCTCGCGCCCGGTGATCGAGTGCTGCTCGGCGCCCCCGACGCGCAAGGCATCGAGCTCCGCGTCGATCTCGTGCCCGAGAGCGAAACGCTGGAAATTGCCTTGGTGCGCCCGCTGAGCGAGCTCGGCAAGAGCGCGCCTCTGGCAGCCGGCGACGACCGCTTGCAGCTCTTGGTGCAAGCGCTGCGTGAAGTCGTGAGCCACGAAGGCGTCGCCGACGTGGTGAGCGGCATCGCCGACGCCGCGCTGTTGCTGGTGCCGCGCGCCACCCACGCCACCGTCGTGCTGCGCCAAGACGCCGATAGCGGCCAAGCCGGCGCGGGTGGCAAAGCGCTGGGCTTCGTGCCGCTGGTCACGCGCGTTCGTGGCCCTGCGGGGCCGCGCGCCCCGGACGCCGCGGTGCGCGTCACGCGCAGCGTCGTGCGCAAGGTGATCTCGGAGCGCGCCGCAGTGCTGGCCGCGGACGCGCCCAGCGAGACCTTCAGCTCCGAATCACTGCTGGGCGCCAGCATTCGCAGCACGATCGGCGTGCCGCTCTGGAAAGACGACCAGATCTTGGGCGTGCTGCAGCTGGACAATCGCGACGCTCCGGCCATGTTCGAGGCGCGCGACGTCGATGCCCTGGGCGTGCTCGCGGTCAGTGCCTCGCTGGCCATCGCCAACGCCGAGCTGATTCAACGCTTGAGCCTGGCGCGCGCCGAGCTCAAGAAAGAAAATCAATATTTGCGTGGTCGCGAGCGCGCGCGCCGCGGCGAAGTGCAAATCATCGGCGAGAGTCGCGCCATGAGCGAGCTTTTGCGCCAGCTCGACAAGGTGGTCGACACGCGCGTGAGCGTGCTGATCGAAGGCGAGACGGGCACCGGCAAGGAGCTGATTGCCGCCAGCGTGCATTACCGTTCGAAGCGCAAAGACAAGCTGTTCGTGGCCCAGAATTGCGCTGCGTTCCCGGAGAACTTGCTGGAGAGCGAGCTGTTCGGTCACAAGCGCGGCGCCTTCACCGGCGCGACCGACGAGAAGAAGGGCTTGTTCGAGATCGCCGACGGCGGCACGTTGTTTTTGGACGAGCTCGGGGAATTGCCGCTCTCGCTGCAGGCCAAGCTGCTGCGCGCCTTGCAAGAAGGCGAGATCAGACCGATTGGCGCCACGCAATCGAAGCAGGTCAACGTGCGTATCGTGGCTGCCACGAACAAGAACTTGGAGACCGAGGTCAAGGCCGGCCGCTTCCGCGAAGACCTGTACTACCGGCTGAAGGTGTTCCCGATCCGCGTCCCCCCCCTGCGTGAACGGCGCGACGACGTGCCGGCGCTGGCGATTTTTTTCCTCGCTCGCTACACGCGTGAGATGGGCAAATCAGTGCTCGGCTTTGCTCAAGAAACGCTGGAAATCCTGAGCGCCTACGATTTCCCCGGCAATGTGCGTGAGCTCGAGAACGAAGTGCAGCGCTTGGTCATCCAGGCGGACGACGGCGCGGTTCTCACCCCGGAGCTGCTCAGCCCGCGTGTGCGTCAGATCGAAACCGTGCTGCTCAGCGCCGGCGCCGCCAAGGGCTCACTCAAAGAGATGGTCGACCAAGTCGAACGTCACATCTTGATCGAAGCCCTGCGCGAGCACGGCAACAACAAAACCGCCGCTGCCAAAACGCTGGGTATCACCCGCGAAGGCCTACACAAGAAGCTAAAGCAGCTCGGCGTGGGCTGATGTTTGGGGCGCTCGCTGAAACGGAAGCGCAAGTCACTCGGCCTCCGCAAGCGCTCCCGGCCCTGCGGACGTCTTTGAGTGCATTGAGCGGCTCCCAGAGGGCCGCCAAGATCGCCAAGATTGCCAAGATCGCCAGATGAGGGAGAGATTGGGGTTTCACTTGGCGCGGCTATCGTCGGCGCAAAAGCGACGTCGCTGCGTCCTGGAAGCGCTCCCGGATTATTAACCTGTGGTCTCGTGTCACCCATGTACCCGGTCTGCACCCTGCACCGTCTCAGCGCGCACTATTTCGCCCCAAGCTAACCCTCAATTGTTCTGTGTTCCTCGGGTGTGATGTCTTTGCTCCGGGTAACCTGAGGTCTTGGCGATCTTGGAAATCTTGGCGATCTTGGCGGCCTCTCGAGAAAGCCGTCCCTCGCGCCAAGCCGGGAGGTGCATGGGGATACCGCGATCGCCCCTCATGTCTTGGTTGCAGAACCGGTGTTAGCCGCGCGCGAGGGCGAGCTTTTCGATGATCTCGTCGTGGAACAAGCCGTTGCTCGCTACCACGCCGCGATCGTTGTCGAGCTTTTCGCTGCGATAATCGAACAAATCGCCGCGCGAATCGCTGAGCTTGCCGCCGGCGGCGGTGATCAGAGCGTCTGCCGCGCAGGCGTCCCAGCGTTTGCCAGCGTAGTGTGGCGCGACGTAAGCGTCGGCCGCGCCGTGTGCGACGACCGAGGCCTTCAGACCCGCGCTGCCGAGCGCCACCAGCTCGCGCGCACCGAGCGCGGCTAGCGCTTGCTCGAGCGCTGGGTTTCGGTGCGAACGCGAACCGACGATGCGCGCTCCGGCCAGCGTGGGCACGCTACTCACCGAGATCGGCTTCTGTGAGCCGTCGGCCTCGCGCTGGTAAGCGCCCCGGCCCAGCTCGCCGAGCCAGGAGATGCCGCTCTCCGGGGCGTGGATCACGCTGGCGGTGGCGCGCTCGCCCTCGACATAACCGATCATGACCACGAACTCGCCATTGCGCGCGACGAACTCGCGCGTGCCGTCCAGCGGGTCGACGAAGAAGATGCGGTCCGCCTTGCGGTAGCCGGCAAACGTCTCGGGCTCGCTCTCCTCGGCGACGATCGGCACGTTCGGAAACAGCTTGTTCAGGCGCTCACAGATCAGCTCATTGGCTTGCCGGTCAGCCTCCGTGACCGGATCGCGCGGAGCCTTGAAATCGACGCTGAACTTGGTGGCGTACACCTGACGAATCAGCACCGCGGCTTCGCGGGCGATGGCGTCGAGCGTGTCCAACAGGTTCGCGGAGCCGCTCGTGCCAGAGCCGGTGCTGGGCGAAGCCCTCATGCGGAGGCCTTCACGTTGTCCAGACGAATTTCCAACGCCTGGAGTGCTTCCGGCGATAGGTAGGGCGGCTCCGTGCCGGCTTCGCGCAGCAACTGATCGAGCTGGACGCCGCTGCGTGGGCCGAGCACCGCACAGCTCACTGCGGAGTTGGCCAGCACGAAGCGCAGCGCGGCCGAGCGCAGGCTGGTCACGGTGCTGCCGTTCACGCACGGACGGATCGCGTTGAGCTGCGAGATCCTGCGCTTGAAGTCGTCGTTCGTCCAGCGTTCGGAGCGATGATCGTTGCGCGCAAACTCTTTGTCGAACGGCCATTGCCCACACAAAAGCCCGTGGGCGAGCACCGAGCGCGCCAAGATCGCGACGTCATGGTTGCGAATCTCGCCGTCGAGCTGGCGGAGCGTGCGGCTGTGGAAGGCGTTGTAAGCGACCTCCAGCACTTTGACGCCCTGGTAGATGGCAACGCGGGCCGCGTCGACGCCTTCCACGCTGGCGCCCCAGGCGCGAATGCGGCCGGCGTTCTTGAGCTCCTGCAGCACCGCGGCCGCTTCGCCGCGGAGCAGGGTGGTTTCGGAAGGATTGTGCAGCAAGACGACGTCGATCACGTCGCGCTTCAGCCGCTCGCGCGAGCGTTCGAAGCTCTCGCGAATGAACTCCGGCTTGAACGACTTGCGTGCGGGTGAGGCATCGCGATCGGTGCCGAGCTTGGTCACGATCACGGCGTCGGGGTGCGCGGCCAGCCGTTCGCCGAGGCGCGTTTCCATCGCACCCTTGCCGTAGCTATCGGCGGTGTCGAACAAGGTGACGCCGAGCGCGAGCGCGCGATCGATCACCGCGTCTTGCTCGGACTCGGGCAGTGGCGAGTAGCCGTCACCGGACAGGCCCCAGGTGCCGAGTCCGAGCTCGGAAACCGAGATCCCGGTGCTGCCGAGGGGGCGAGTGCGCATATTTGCGGTATAGCAAAGCAGCGCCTCGCCGGCCCGCAACTTATTGGGGCGCGTCGTAGGCCCAATAATGCAGGGCGCTGAAGCTGCCGTCCTGCGCGCTGAGCTCCACGTCCGCGGGGCCTCGGGGCAAGTCCGCGGGTAAGGTCAGTGCTCGGTCCTCGAAGTCCGGTCTTCCGACCGTCCAGCTGTCGATGGCGCGACCCCCGATGCGCAGGCTCACGGTCAGCGGCCGTTCGGCGCCCAGGCGCGTGACCAGCCGCCCCCCGGGAGCCAGATCGAGCCGGAACGACTCGCGAGTACGGTGCAGTCGTGCGCCGTCGAGCACCACGCCATTGCTGAGCAATACGTCGTCGGCTTGAGCCGCGGGCCGCAGCGCATAGGCGTGCGCGGCTTCGCTGTCCAGATCGGCGACGTCGAGCGTGTCGCGCGGCGCAAGTGCCCAGAGCTCGCTCAGAGAAGGGCGTTCGCCCGAGCCGAGCCGAGAGTAGTCGGCGTTGCATGCCACCATCGTCGTTCCACCGAGGATGGTCGCGTTCACGGTGCGCTCGGTCAGGCACGGCCCGAGCAGGTCGGGCAGCGCGAACCATTGGGGATAGACGATGAAGACCGTGGGCAACAGCTCGGGCGCTAGCCGCTCGTAGTGCTCGAAGCGCGAGCCCGCGCCTGCCGTCCAATGGCGCGCCTCTCCGCTCGTGGTCAGCCCCACGATGTCGAACACGGGTCGCCCAGAAAAATAAGCGATCGCGCCGGTGTCGTTCACGCCGATGCGCGCGTCCGCGGGCAGCGTGCGCCGGGCCCACTCACCGAGCTCGACGTGTTGCGCGGAAATGGCGTGCGCGCTGAGCGAAAGGTCGCTCAAAGCGAACGGAAATTTGGCGAGCAGCAGCGCGCCCATCGCGGCGCTGAGCAGGTAACGCAGCACCCGCAGCGGTCGCCACAAAAACGCCAAAGCGTCCGCGATCTGATCGACCAGCGCGACCAGCCCAATCAGCCAAGGTCCGGCGAACGGCCACAGATAGCGCAGTCGATTCCAGAGAAAGCTGTCGTACGTCGTGGGCAGCAAGATGCCGAGGCCGAGCGCGACCAACAGCCAGCTGCGCGCCTGCAGGCGCAACGCCTGTCCGGCAAAGATCAACGCCGGCAGCGCGAGCCAGGTGACGATCCTGGCGTGCTCGGGCACGTAGGCGGCACTCCACAGCTGGCCATCGAGCAGCGTCGACCAGAACAACTGCACGTTGGCGAAGACCGTTGCCAGCAACGCTTGGCGGTCGAGGTACGGGTTGAACGGCAACCACTTCACGAGCGTCGTGGTTTGTGTCGCGTGGCCCGTGAACCACAGGTACACGACCGAGGGTAGGGCCGGAAACAGCAAGCAGAGTAGCGCGTACACGCGCTTTTGGCCTCCGCCGAAGCACAACGCGCAGGCAATCAAGGCACTGCCGAGCGCGCCCTCGGGACGCATCAAGGGCGTGAGCAAGGCGAGCAGGAGCAGCTCCCAGAGGCGCCCTCGCTCGCCTTCGAACCACTCGGCCGCGCGCCTGCAGCAACGCATCAGCAACCACGCGAGCGGCACGACCTCCATACCGCTCGCGGCAAACCAAGTGTTGGCACTGAACGCGAGCGTGAATGCGCCTGCCAGCCACGCCACGCGCGGGCCAGTGATGCCCTCGGCCGCGCGCGCGGTCTCGTAGCCCAAAAGACCCAAGGCCAAAAATCCCAAGCCCCAAGCCCAAGGAATGAGCGCCGTGCCGTGCACGCCGAAGCATTGCGGCAGCGCCAGCAGCAGGGGCCAGAGCAAGCTGGTCGCGCCGGCCACGGGCGCGGCCCCCGGCGAATAAACGAAGGGGTGACCCTCGGCGAACGAGCGGGCGAACTGGAAGTGAATGTAGCTATCGTCCAGCGGAACCGCCGGCACGCCGCCATTTCCAGCCAAAACCCGCTGCACGGCGAGCGCGCCCAGGAGCGCCGCCAGCAGCAAGAAGCTCCACACCGAACTTGCGATCCGAAGCCAGCGAGGCCTATCCGCCTGTGCTAACACCGGCCGAGTCTTAGCATCGACCCTTTGCTCCGCAGCGATCCTTTGCATGAAAACCAATCCGTATGAACATGCCCCACGACTGCCCGAGGGCGAACGAATCGATCCTCGACTGTTGGTCGGCGCGGGCGCCGCAGCGATTGAGATTGAAATCGGCCCCGGACGTGGAGGCTTCGTCTTCGAACGCCTGGCCGCCGATCCGGAGGTTTTCATGCTCGGCCTGGAGATTCGCCGCAAATGGGCGACGATCGTCGACGATCGCATCGCTCAGCGCGGGCTCGGGAGCCGCGCCCGCGTGCTGGCCGAAGACGCCCGTAGCGCCTTCCCGCGCTTTCCAGACGCCTGCGCGCGCGCCGTATTCGTGCACTTTCCCGACCCTTGGTGGAAGAAACGCCACGCCAAGCGGCTCGTGGTCACGACCGAGCTCTTGCCCCAACTTTGCAGAGTGCTGATCCCCGGCGGCGCATTGTTCATCCAGACCGACGTCGCCGAACGCGCCGCCGAGTACGCGGCCCTGGTCGCTAGCGAACCCCGCCTAGTCCCGCAACACTCGGGCTTCGAAGCCGAAAACCCGTACAACGCGCGGAGCCCCCGCGAACACCGCGCGATCGCCGACGGCCTGCCCATCTACCGCCTCCATTACCGGCTCGCTTAGCGTAACGCTCCCTGCCCCTGCGAGAGGGGGCGATCGCGATCCTTGCATCGCACCTCGCACGGAGGCTCGGTTCCCGGAATTGGACGCCGCCCGCTGCGTCGGGATCCGGCTCGTGGGCGACATGAGCGGCGTTGAACGACTGCGAGAGGCCCGCCAAGATCGCCAAGATTTCCAAGATCGCCAAGAGCGCGGGACGGCCCAGCGCTCGGGTTATCACAGCGAAGAGCTCGATGTAATTTGGGGGTTAGCGATTTCGCTCCCGTTGTTCGAGATTTCACCGACTAGAACCGGCCCCGGGGAATTTCCGGGCCTGGGGGTCGTCTCCGTCTTTGGAAATGATTCGATTCGGCGCGATCAGCGAACCCCAAAACTCGCGTCGCTTTCTGCGGTTCATTCGGCGCTGCTGGGACGCCGTAGGGGCTTGGCGATCTTGGAAATCTTGGCGATCTTGGCGAGCTCTCGGAAGCGTCCAAGGTGCTCTCGGGGCTACAGAGCCGTCCATTGCCAGCATGCGTTGCCCGCCCGGGTCCGAGAACACAGCGCGGTTCGAGGTGCGATGCTGGAGCGCGATCGCCCTCCTTCTCCTCTTGCCGTAGGTTGGTCTAGTCTGAGTGAGAGATGCGCACTGTTCTCGTTCTGCAGCTGCTGATCGCGCTCGGCCTGTGCCCCCTTGCGTGTGCGACCTATCGCGAGGAGTTGAATCGGGGGCAGCGCATGTACGAGGCGAACCAGTACGAGCACGCACTGGCGATCTGGCGGGTCCTGGAAGAGGACAGCGATTCGCTCAGCCCGAGTGATCGAGCCCGCTACGCCTACTTGCGCGGCATGACCGACTACCGATTGGGGCTGCGTGCCGACGCTAGGTACTGGCTTTCGCTGGCCAAAGCCACGGACCAGGCGCAGGCGGGCAGCCTGAGCCCAGCCTGGCACGAACGCCTCGAAGAGTCCTTGGCCGACCTGAACCAGGATGTTTACGGGGCGGCTCAGCAGGACGGGGGCAGCGCGCTCGCGGTCGAATACGGCAAAGCCGCGCCTGGCGATGACGCTGCGGACGGGGGTAAGGGTGCAGCGCCGGCCACCGGTGCAGCGTCGGGCTCCGAGCCTCAAGCTCCGGCCGCGCCAGGGGGTCGCTGCCGCTCGAACGCCGATTGTCAGGCAGGTGAGATGTGCGACGGGAAGAGCTGCACGCCGCTCTGAGCTCGAAGCGTGCCCACAAAATGAAACGAGAGCGACGCCGGGTGTGGAGTACGCTCTCGTTGTCAGTTGCAGCTAAAATCCGGGTCCTTTAGCCCCTCCGCATTTGGCTGAGGAGGTCGCGGGTGAGGAGCTTTTCTTTCTTCATCGCTGCGTAAACCAGCTGTTCCTGTGGGGTGAGATAAGCGCGTCTCGCGAAGCGATCGACTTGCTCATTCAATGTTCGATGCTTGAGTTCGAGATCGCTCACGCGCCCGTTCGTCATCGGATCCATTTCCTTCCTCCTCTTCAGCTACCGCTGTTCGTGCCACCACTTGGCGACACGGCCTGAGACTAAAGATCTGGTGCTGAGCGTCAATGCTTAAAGTCCCCGGTGCAAATGTGTATTCTCAGTCGAAATGCCCGAGAAACAGTGGCTCGTTTCATTCGTTTGCCTGTCCGCGCCGTGCTGCAAGTTTCCAGATCGAGTCGGGCCGCTCGCTGAACACGAGACACACAGCAAACATTCCGGACGCTTGTCGAGGCTGATTAACCAGGCTGTCGTGTTGTCCACAGCGTCCATCGTGCTGCTGGCTTGCGCGGGGCAGCCCGTGAACACTGCGCCACCGCACAGTGCGGCGAAAATCAACGCTCCGTCGTCCGCGTCGCCCGCCTCGGCAGAGCTGGCAAGAACCGTCATCACTCCCGAGACGGCGAGCGACATTCCGGAGTTGTTCGCAAAGGCCACCGCACGGGGCCAAAGCAAGCAATACGAGCTGTCGGCGAGCTCGTTCGAGCGCGCGTTTCAACTCGACCCCGATGGTCCACTGGCGGATCGTTCGTTGTTCCAGTCCGCTGAGATGTACGATCTCGCAGGCAAACACGAAGCCGCATTGGCGCGCTACGAACAGGTCGCGCGACGCTTCCCCAAGTCGGAGCTCGATCGCGTGGCTCGCGTGCGCGCCTTGCGCTTGCTGATCTACGTCGAGCAGTACCCACGCGCGGGTGAGCTCGCCGATAGCACCGGAGCGAAATACAAAGACCTGCTCAGCTTCGACTTGCTCGCGGTGCTTTCGGCGCGCGCGTTGGCACGGCTCTCCACAGGCGACGACGCGCAAGCGGAGCTTGCGATCGGCAAGGCGCGGGACATCATCGAACGCGAGGGCTTGGACGCGGCAGGGCGCGTGCCGCCCGAGCTCGCGCCCATTTATTTCGCGCTCGGCGAATTACGCCGGATGCGCGCGGAACGAATTCACTTCCTGCCCGTGCCGGAGAATTTCGGCGCTGCGCTCGAGCAACGCTGCCAGTTGCTGCTCGACGCGCAGAGCGCGTACTCGGACGCGATGCGCGCCTACGACTCGCATTGGTCGGCCATGGCTGGCTTCCGGGTGGGGGAGCTGTATCAGAAGCTGCACGAGGAAATGATGCAGGTCCCGCCGCCCAAGGCCGCCGACAGCGAGCGCCGGCGCCAGCTGTTCGAGGGAGCGATGCGCCTCCGCTATTCGATCCTGCTCGACAAGGCCAAGGCCATGCTCGACCACACCCTGGCCATGGCCGAGCGCACCGGCGAACAGTCCGCCTGGGTCCTCAAATCGCGCCAGGCCAGGGATGCCATTGCCAAGGCGACCGAGGAGGAGCGCCAAGCCCTGGCTCGCTTGCCCTATACCAAGGCGCAGTTGCAGGCCGCCTTGGACTCCTTCGCGGCGGGGCGGGTACCCCCCTGAGCGGTCGTTCCAGCACACGTCGAAGTGCCGGATCGAGCCTGGATTCCGGGCGTTTGTGGTGCCGGTTCGGCGCCTCGGAACCACCTCCATCTCGTCATACAAGCGCCTGAAATCACTGACTGAATTTTCAGTTACTGGAGGGTACGAGCGAGGCTTAGGGCCGATGTAGGTAAGTTTGCCGGGGAGGGGGCATGAAATATGCTTGACACCCCTAGAACCTGGCGCTACCAGAGCGCGGTTCTCCTCGGTCCCTGCCCAAATCTCCCCGACCAGCCAAACCGCGGGCCGGAGGAAGGGTGGGGTGCCCCCTTTGAGCGGCGTCTTGCTCGAACGGTGCTACACGGGGCTCCCGCCGCGGAAAACATCGACCTCTACCTCTCTAGTAACGAGCCTCGGAAATCTCAAGCTCGCTCTAGCCGTCACAGTTGCTCATGCAGGCCTCTCAACAAGTGTCGCTTCTCGCTCCCTGCGCTACCCCCGGTTTCATTCCGGGCGCGGCGTGCGGCGTGGCTGCGTTCGCTGGCGTAGCTCAACTGGTAGAGCACCTGTTTTGTAAACAGGTGGTTAGCGGTTCGATTCCGCTCGCTAGCTCCAAAGAGGATCTGGCGTCTGTCTCGACATCGGTCTCGTCACCCCTCTCGTCAGAGTCTGTATTGCTCGCTGAAACTTCGGAAGGTTGCCCGAGCGGCCAAAGGGAGCAGGCTGTAAACCTGCCGGCTCACGCCTACGTTGGTTCGAATCCAACACCTTCCACCAACGTTGACACGGCCCGCAGCGCTCGCGGGCTTTTGCCGGGAATGCGTAACCCTCGTTGGGGGTTACGCCCGTCCCGCGGTTCTGCGGGAGTAACTCAGTTGGTAGAGTCTCAGTTTTCCAAACTGAAGGTCGACGGTTCGAGCCCGTTCTCCCGCTCCACGTTTCCCGGTGCAGCTCGCACCAAGTTCGACACTGTTCGCGTCACGAGTACCAACACCGCCCACCTAGCTCAGTTGGTAGAGCACGTCCTTGGTAAGGACGAGGTCACCAGTTCAAGCCTGGTGGTGGGCTCAACCGAAGTCCAACCGTAGTCACCATCCCAGCAAGAAGAGAGTCGGAAAGCAATGGCTAAGGAAAAGTTCGTACGAACGAAACCGCACGTAAACGTCGGCACGATCGGTCACATCGATCACGGCAAGACTACGTTGACGGCCGCGCTGGTGAAGGTGCAGTCGAAGAAAGGTCTCGCCAAAGAGATCAAGTACTCGGACATCGCCAAGGGTGGCATCGTTCGCGACGAGACGAAGACCGTGACCATCGCGGTCAGCCACGTGGAGTACGAGACGGCTGGCCGTCACTACGCGCACGTCGATTGCCCCGGCCACGCGGACTACATCAAGAACATGATCACCGGCGCGGCCCAGATGGACGGCGCGATCCTGGTGGTGAGCGCGCTGGATAGCGTGATGCCGCAAACGCGCGAGCACGTGCTGCTCGCTCGTCAGGTCGGCTTGACCAAGATCGTCGTGTTCTTGAACAAGTGTGACGCGGTCGAAGACAAGGAAATGCTCGAGCTGGTGGAGATGGAAGTCCGCGAGCTCTTGAGCAAGTACCAGTTCGACGGCGACAACGCCAAGGTCGTCCACGGCGCGGCTCTGCCGGCGCTCAATGGCGACCCGAAGTGGGAAGAGACGATCGGCAACCTGCTGGCCGCCTTGGACACGGAGATCCCGGAGCCGGTTCGCGAGATCGACAAGCCGTTCCTGATGGCCGTCGAAGACGTGTTCTCGATCAAGGGCCGCGGCACCGTGGCGACTGGTCGTATCGAGCGCGGCAAGATCAAGATCAACGAAGAGGTCGAGATCATCGGCTTCGACAAGCTCACCAAGTCGGTCTGCACGGGCGTCGAGATGTTCCGGAAGCAGATGGAAGAAGGCCAAGCCGGCGACAACGTGGGCTGCCTCCTGCGCGGCATTGAAAAAGAGGGCATCGAGCGCGGCCAGGTTCTGGCCAAGCCGGGCAGCATCAAGCCGCACAAGAAGTTCACCGGCGAGGTGTACGTCTTGAAGAAGGAAGAGGGCGGCCGTCACACGCCGTTCTTCACCAACTACCGCCCGCAGTTCTACATCCGCACGACCGACGTGACGGGTTCGGTGATGCTGCCCGAGGGCGTCAAGATGGTGATGCCGGGCGACAACGTGACGGTGGAGGTCGAGCTGATCACGACCGTCGCCCTCGAAGAGCAAATGCGTTTCGCCATTCGCGAGGGCGGCAAGACCGTCGGCGCCGGCGTCGTGACCAAGATTATCGAGTGATTTTGAAGTGCCCGCGGAGCTCGCGTTCATTCGAACGCGGGCTCTTCGAGCCAAGAAAGACCGCACATGCCTGACGCAACGAAGATTCGTATCCGCCTGAAGGCGTTCGATCATCAGCTCCTCGACAAGTCCACCACGGACATCGTCGAGACCGCGCGCCGTACTGGTGCTCGGGTTGCTGGCCCGATCCCGCTGCCCACCTCGATCCGCAAGTACACCGTCCTTCGTGGCCCGCACGTCGACAAGAAGTCGCGCGAGCAGTTCGAAGTGCGCACGCACAAGCGCCTGATCGACATCTTGGAGCCGACCCCCCAAACGCTCGACGCGTTGATGAAGCTCGACTTGTCGGCCGGCGTCGACGTCGAGATCAAGAGCTGAGGTAACATGGCAAAGATCGACGTATTCAACCTCAAGCGCGAGAAGGTCGGCGACCTAGACCTCGCTGACGAAGTCTTCGCGACCGAGATCAAAGAGCACCTGTTCCAAGAGGTCGTGGTCGCTCAGCTGGCCTCGCGCCGTGCGGGCACCAAGGCTGCCAAGGAGCGCTCCGCGGTCTCCGGCTCCTCGAAGAAGATCTACAAGCAGAAGGGCACTGGCCAAGCGCGCCACGGCTCGATTCGCGCGCCGATTTTCGTCGGTGGCGGTCGCGCTCACCCGCCGAAGCCGCAAGACTTCGGCTACCGCCCGCCGCGCCAAGTGCGTATCGGCGCGTTGCGCAGCGCTCTCAGCCTGATCCTCAAAGAGGGTCGCTTGACCGTGGTCGACAGCATCGAGCTCGGTGAAGTGAAGACCCAGGCGCTCGCCTCCGTGCTCGGCGTGCTCAAAGCCGACGCGAAGAAGACGCTGGTCGTGGACGACAAGGGCAACGAGAAGCTGCGCCTGTCGATCCGCAACATGGAAAAGAATCAGTTCCTGCCCCCGGAAGGCGTGAACGTGTACGACCTGCTTCGTCACGACCACCTCGTGCTTTCCAAGGGCGCCGTGAAGGCCCTCGAAGCCCGCTGCCTGGAGAGCAAATGAAACCCGCTGACATCATCAAGCGGCCGATTGCCCTGACCGAAAAGGCTGCGCGCCTGAAGGAAGCCAATCAGGTCGTGTTCGAAGTCGCCATCGCGGCGAACAAGATCGAAATCAAGACCGCCGTCGAGGCGTTGTTCTCGGTCAAAGTGACCGATGTGAACACGCTGATTCAGCGCGGCAAGGTGAAGCGCGTTGGCCGTGCCCTCGGCAAGCGCCCGAACTGGAAGAAGGCCGTCGTTACGCTCCGTGAAGGCGACGACATTCAATTCTTCGACGAGTCGAAGGAGTAACGAACATGGGTATCAGAGCTTTCAAGCCGACCTCCGCGGGCCGGCGCTTCTACACTGTCAGTGATTTCGCAGAGATCACCACCGATGTTCCGCTGAAGAAGCTGACCGAGGGCAAGCATGCCACCGGCGGCCGCAATCACTACGGGCGCATCACCTCGCGCTTCCGTGGGGGTGGTCACAAGCAGCGCTACCGCATCGTCGATTTCAAGCGTGGCAAGATCGGCATCCCGGCTCGCGTCGCGGAGATCGAATACGATCCCAACCGCACCGCGCGCATCGCGCTCTTGCACTACGCCGACGGCGAGAAGACCTACATCCTCGCGCCCGACGGCCTGAAGCAGGGCGACACCGTGCTCTCCAGCCGCCTCGCGGACATTCGCCCCGGCAATTGCTTGCCGCTCGGCGACATCCCGGCCGGCACGATGATCCACAACATCGAGATGCGCAAAGGCAAAGGCGGCCAGATGGTTCGCTCCGCCGGCACCGCGGCTCAGCTGATGGCCAAAGACAGCACCTACGCGCAGGTCAAACTGCCGAGCGGCGAGGTTCGCAAGATCCACGTGCTGTGCCGTGCCACCGTCGGCCAGGTCTCGAATCTCGAACACCAAAACATCAGCTTGGGCAAGGCGGGTCGCGCCCGTTGGCTCGGGCGCCGTCCGCACAACCGTGGCGTGACGATGAACCCAGTCGACCATCCGATGGGTGGTGGTGAAGGCCGCACGAGCGGTGGTCGTCACCCCTGCTCACCCTGGGGTCAGCTGTCCAAGGGTCTGAAGACGCGCAACAACAAGCGCACCGACGCGATGATCGTGAAGCATCGTAAGGCGAAGGGCTGAGAGCATGGCACGCAGTATTAAAAAAGGTCCGTTCATCGACGGTCACCTGCAGAAGAAGATCGAAGACGCCCAGGCTCAAAGCTCGAAGAAGGTGATCAAGACCTGGTCACGCCGTTCGACGATCTTCCCGGAAGCCGTCGGCCTCACCTTCGCGGTCCACAACGGCCGCAAGTTCGTCCCGGTGTTCGTCAGCGAGAACATGGTCGGTCACAAGCTCGGCGAGTTCGCGCCGACTCGTACCTTCCACGGTCACGCCGGCGACAAGAAGGGCAAGCCCGGTCCCGGCGCCAAGCCCTCCCAAGCTCCGGCCCCCGGCCGTAAGTAACCGCTCAACGCGAGCGTAAAGAAAGGATGCGATGCGGCCGAGAGGTCGTGTCGCGTCCTTTTTTTGTTTCGAGAGTCACACAGACCCTCGCGCCCAGACGGGTCTCGTGATTCCGCGTCGAGTCCGAGGATCCAACCCGGCCAGGTACAGCCTCAAAGGCGAGACAGCACTAGCGCCCGAGAGCTGCGCAAGTCGGCGATTGCAACACTAGACGAGACGCACGCGGACTCGCCGGCTCAGCGGCACAATAGCCAGTGACAGTGTAGCTCGGGGAACGTGCAACCAGCTGTTTCGGCTTGCGCCTGAGTGCATTCCTCGAGCTGGGCGACGGTGATTTTGTCGGTGCAGTTGAAGATGAACGCCTTGGACACGCAGTCGGCCTGGTCTTTATAGACTGTGTTGGAGCCCCCTCCCGGGCATTGGTTGAACTTTCCGTAGCCGCCCAGCTGCGCGGCGGCCCAGTCACAAAACTGCCCCTTCTGATCAGTGGTGAGCGCGATCAACTTGCTGCTCGGATCGATGGCCGGCAGGCCCGCGTCGCCTGCGCTGCTGCCCGCGCCGGCCGAGCCGCCCTTGGCCGAGCTCCCGCCGGTTGCCGTACTACCGGCGACCGCGGCGTTACCGCCCTCGCTCGAACCCGAAGCGCCCCCGGACGTGGGCGAGCCCGCGCTGCTGTCGGCACCTGCACCTGCACCTCCACCGGCTCCTCCGTTGCTGCCTTGCGAATCGGATGAGCCACAGCCGGCAAGACTTGCGACCGTGAGCAAGGTCCCTACGGTGAGCGCGCGATGAAGCATGAGTCCAAGCATGGGTTGTTGTGCCGCAAGTCTAGCATTGCGGCAAACGGCTCTTCGGACGGAGGAAGCGGCTCAGGGAGCGGTCGTCACCTCGACGAATTGGCTGTAGCTGACGCGGCCGTCGCTCGTAGTGAACGAGCCGATGCCTTCCGGACCGAGCGCATCGTCCGTGCTTGCATATGGACCGAGTCCGCCGACTCGCACCTGGAGCTGGGTGTTCTTCGGATAGCTCAAACCGATCGGAGTCAAGTCCGGCAAAGTGATGTCCGTCTGCGTCGTATACACCGCCGTTTGGGCTACGGCTTTTTTTTCGGGGCGGGGAGTGGCGGCTTGCTCGCTGCGTTCATGAGCGCCTGCGCCTCTTGCTCCAGACGTTGACGCGCCGCTCCGTTCGCGGAGCCGGCGCGTTCGTACAATCGGAGAGCGGCGCGCACGCGCGGGTCGGTCTCCTCGTGGTGCTCACCTGCGACAGGCAGCGTGCGCTCTTTTGCTTTTGCTGGAAACGCGCTGATCCACCACGCGGGCCGTTCGGGGAGCGCGTTCTTCTCGATGGCTTCACCCCATTGTTCGTCAGTCAGCCGATCGGAGGCGCCATGGGTAAACTCGTAATATGAGTAAACCGGCCCGGCGTAGACCGCGCGGTCCTTTTGATTGTCGACGGCGAGCAGCAAGAAGTTCGCGTCCCCCACGCCTTCTTGCAAAACTTGACCCGAGGTCGGGTCGGTGTGCACATCCGACACGGTCGGTTTCCAGCGCGCGGGGTTGCCTCCGTAGATCAAGCGCACGTACCAACCGTCGTAGTGCGGGCCTCCGCAGCCTTCTCCCGAGGCGTCGATGGTTTTCTTCAGAAAGCCGCGCTCTTCGGCAGTAAACGGCTTGGCCTCGAGCTCTTTGCGCGCCAAGAGCTCGAGGTACTTCATGGTTCTCGAAAAGTCGGCGAAGAACTGGCCGTAGTTGAAGTGGCCCGAGCCGAACCCGTCCAGTCGCTGCCCCGCGCGTTCGCTGAGCAGCGCAAGCCGCGCGAAGAAATCCGGGTACGGCTCCACATAGCCGTCGGGATACTCGCACAACCTCCCCGCCGTGTGGGATTGCTTGGCGTAGAGCACGGTGTCGTGCCGCAGCTCTGCCCATGACGCGAGCTGCGTCTGCAGCTGCTTGCGCAAGAAGGGCGTGCGCTTCATCGCCTCCGGGAAGTGACCGAGCGCTGGAGCGTCATCCAACTTTCGGAGCGAATCGAGCCACAGGCTCGCCACATTCTGCTCGAACACTTCGGGGCGGATGTCGTTTACGGTTCGGCGCAGCGCGAGCAGGTTGGATGAGTACTTGAAGCGCTCGAGCTCCGGACGCAGCAGACGCGCGGCTTCGTCGTTACCCAAGGCGGCCATCACGTCCAGGCCGCTCGGCATTGCGCGCTCGATCTTCACGCCCTTGAACCAGATCGAGTCGTACACGAGCCGAGAAATTACGAAGCTATCGAGCAAGAACCGCTGCCCAAACAGTTGAAACAGCGCGGGCAGCTGGGCCTCTTTCTCTGCCGCTTCGGGCGGGGTCAAAACCTGCGAGCGAATTTGCTGGTGCGCGGCTTGCGCGACCTTTTGCTGAAGCGCGACCACGCTGCTGGTTTGCTCGAGCGCGCTGGGCTCAGAAACGCCGGCCTCCCGACAGGCTTTCAGCAACTGCGGGATGGTCAGATTGTCCGAGCGACCGACCAGAAAATCGATCGTCTGCCCCATCTTCTCGAAACCCGGTAACTCTCCGCTCTGCTCGACCAGCGAAGCGAGCAACGTGGCGCTGCGCAGCTCTCGTTCGGCATCTGCTTGGATGCCGGAGCTCTTGTCGGGCGGGGCGAGCACGAAGCCCGTGTCGGCACGGCCGAGCCACATCATCGTCTGAAAATAGCGCGAGAGCTCGGGCGACTGCGTGTAGTGTCCGCGCGGCTTGAACTGCGAGTAGTCGATCGGGCGGTGCCCGCCGTAAAGCTCGCTGAACGCGGGCGGCATCTCTAGCTCGAACGCAGCGACCTTGTCCAAGAGCACTTTGGCTTTCGCGTCGTTACCCAGCAGCGACGGAACCGCCAGCTTGCCGTCTGACTTGGCCGGGCCGAGCAAGTTGCGTGCGACCGTCAGATACAAGTCGACGTCGCCATAGCTCTCTCTGAGCTTGGGCGTGATGACACTGGCGCCGCGCATTGCCTGATGGCTTTTTTCGAGTGTCGCGCTCAGCGTTTTCGTAAATTCATCGCTCTCTAGGCTCTCCAAGATGGAGTCGTACGAGCGATGAAGCGCGTGCAAGATCGAATCCGTCGTGATCAGAACCGGTAGATCCCGAGTAAAAATAGCGTAATAGGCCGATGCCATGCTGTAGCGCTGCTGATGGTCGACGTTGACCACGCCGTCTCGCTGGAAGGCCGCACGTTCCTCCTGCGTCAGGGCGAGCTTGCTCGTTGCCAAGGCAGCGTAGCGCGCCGTCATCGGGTCGAAAGACAGGGGACCGTCTGCCTGGCGCGCGAGTGATAGCTCACGCTCTAGAGCCGGAAAATCGAGATCTCGTTGCGTTGCGAGGTACGCTTGATAAACGCGGTCGACGTCCGCTGGGGGCACAGACTCCGCGTTGGGACTGGGCGCGCTGAGCTGTCGCCGCGGATTCGTGCGGGCGCAGGCCGAAACTGCCAGCACGCAGACCACCCAGCCAATTACGAACCAGCTCGCCATTCGATCACCGACCCCTTCGAGAGCCAAGTCGACATTAGCATTGGTCTACGGCCCCAATCAGCGACACTGACGACTGCGACAGGGCTCCTGCCGGCCGATCAGTTGTCCGTGGTCTGAATCGAGTGCTCAGCGACAGAGCAGCCAGTGACAGTGTGCCTCCGGAAATGTGCACCCCCCAGTCAACCCTTGCGCCTGAGTGCATTCTTCGAGCTGGCCGATGGTGAGCTTGTCGCCGCAGGTGAAGATGAACGCTTGGGACTCACAGTCGGCGCGGTCCTTATAAACTATGATGGATGTTTGTGCCGCAGGTCTATCACTGCGTCAACCGATCCTTCGAGCTGAGGAAGCGGCTCAGGGAGCGGTCGTCACCTGCACAAATTCGCTGTAGCTGACGCGGCTCTCACTCGAAGTGAACGAGCCGATGCCTTCCGGACCGAGCGCATCGTCCGTATCCGCGTACGGACCCAGTCCGCCGACTCGCACCTGGTATGTGGTGTTCTTCGGATAAGTCAAACCGAGCGCGCTCAAGTCCGGCAAAGTGATGTCCGTCTGGGTCGTATACACACTGATTGCCGGCACCGTGGGTGACGGCTGCTCGGGCTCGAGCTCGACAACAGCGATGCCGCCCTCGAACGCCGACCAAGCGAAATGCGCATCCTTCGCTCGAGCGTAACGAAGAGGATGCGATGCGGCCGAAAGGTCGCGTCCTTTCTTGTGTTGTTGTTGATGGTCACGAGCGCGTCGCGCCCGGCTCAGCCTTCGGCGTCGCGGACGTTCATCTCATCAACGACGCGCCGTTCAGTCGAACGGGTCGAGCAGAGCGATCCCGCAGCCCTCGAAATGCGAGACATTTCGCGTGACGAGTGGGATGCCTCGGACGAGGGCAGAGGCGGCGATCAGCATATCGGCCTGGGCCACGGGCCTACCCTGCTTTTCTCGTCGTGCCCTGAGTCGCCCCGCGGCGAGCGCCACCTCGGCGTCGATAGGCACGATCTCTGGAGACGGCTCGGCGCGCAGACGCTCCAGCCATTCGTACAGAGCGGCTCGGCGCGCGCCCTGCAGACGCTCGATCCCGAAGGCCAGCTCTTCAAGTGTGATTGCCGAGATCGCGAAACGGGATGGGCAGCCAGTCAGCGCAGCACACCCGAGTTTGGCCGAGGCTTGACCGTTTCGGATAGGACGTTGGTATCGACGAGCATGGCTCACTTCCCGAAAGGAGATTTTCTCGGCAGCCGCCGTGGGATCGCTAGTTTTGCTCCACCCTGAGCGCGGACAGTCGAAGAAAATCGAAGAAAGCGTTCCATGCGCTGTTCGGCCGAGCCGAGGGCCGCAGAGCGTTCGGTTTGCTCGTAGAACAGGATCCCGATCACGACGCTAACTGCTTTGCCCCGACGTCCGATGATTTGTGGCGTGTCCTGTGCGCGCTCGACGACCTCCGACAACTCGGCCTTCGCCTCCGCCAGGCCCCAGGTGTTCTTCTTCCTGACCATAATGACTAGTTTGGATGACTACCTGAGATGTGGCCAGCTCCCATGGCGACCTGCGCGTCACGTTCGATTGACGGGCCTGCGACTCGCGTATCGGCCCGTCCACCATTCGAGGGAGTGCTGACTCTGCTACTCTGGCGTGGTGAGCCGTACCGTTTTTGGCTTTGCGCTCGTGCTCGGGCCCTGCTTGATTGGTTGCGCATACGCCCCGCCCGCGCTGTACGCGGGCTGGGAGCCGATGAACGCGGGGATCCCCAAGGTCGCGAGCTCTGCTGATGCGTTGCGACGGCTCGAGCAGAGCCGGGCCATCTGGCGTGCCTGGCGCCCCGGGTCGTTCGACGATCGCTCCGGGCTGCGCATCGCGCAGGTAAAAGGCAAGTATAGCTACGTTCGCGCACAGCAACTGGCAAAGGACCACAGCGAATTCACGCTGTTCGTCGTCAGTGCGGACGACCGCGTAATCCTACGCGCGTTGATCAGTACCGATCCGGCGCGACTCGATCACGCGCACTTGAAGCCCACCACCTGGCGCTCGTTCGAGTCGCACTGGGTCGAGCGCAACGCTGACGTTGGCAAGCACGAGGGCGGTGCCGCTCCGCGCAGCGTGGACGGCCTGTATGATGAATGTGCTAAGCTGATTCGCCAGCACCCATCAGCGCCAGTGCGGCTGTTCTTTCACCCGGACGGCGTGTTGATGCAGTGCGGATTTGCAGCCGAAGATTGCTCCGGCTGCGGTGAAGTGAGCGTGCAGTCCTTCACTCATTTCGCGGTGGACGCCCGAATTCT
>Ga0247774_1000321_pt1 | contig 23314 bp, 7 predicted proteins | sample UWRJL001104B6_FD_179933 | JGI IMG/M metagenome (GOLD analysis project Ga0247774, IMG submission 179933) | Plant litter microbial communities from Arlington Agricultural Research Station in Wisconsin, United States - UWRJ-L001-104B-6 | ecosystem: Environmental > Terrestrial > Plant litter >... | reverse complement strand
GCTTGCAACACTATTCCAGTGACCTTAGAATTGTTTAATTGCAAACAACAGATCGGAAAACTAGCGTCGCATTTTCCGGTGTTTTGACCCCAACAACGTAGCCAGTTAAGGCTTAGGCGGGTAAGCACGGCTTTAGCTTATTTGCCAAAGCCCCGTGTCTTCAGACCGGGGTTGCTTACATTGATTCTCCTTGTTTGCTGCTAATTTCAATATTAATATTTACAAGGTTAGGCTATATTGTATAATAACTTCTAGTTGTTACTTTGTCAATTTTATTATAAAAACAATTACTTTGGAAACATAAATTTTAGCGATGGATTATAATCAAGTAGACATGGTGACAAAAATAACGCCCAAACAGCCTCTTTTTATACTCAACTTTCACTTTTAAACCAACCCGTAAACGGCATGACCAAGGTTACATACCAAATTGGCGGCAGTCTCGCCAGTGATGCGCCTACATACGTAGTGCGGCAAGCAGATTCCGAACTTTATGAAGGTTTAAAAGCTGGCGAATTTTGTTACATCCTCAACTCGCGGCAAATGGGCAAATCTTCCCTCTTAGTCCGCACCCTGCACCGACTGCAAGCAGAAGGTTTTCAATGCAGCACGATCGACATGACCCATATCGGCAGCGAAAATATCACTCCTTTACAGTGGTATAAAGGAATGGTTGGAGATTTGTGGCGCGGGTTCAATCTTTTTAGACAAGTTAATTTAAAAACCTGGTGGCGCGACGAAGAAGATGTCTCATTACTGCAAAGATTGAGTCATTTTATAGAAGATATTTTACTGGTTAAGTTTCCTCAAGAGCGCATCTTTATATTCATCGATGAAATCGATAGCATTCTCAGTTTAGATTTCGCTGTGGATGATTTTTTTGCCATGATTCGGTTTTGCTACAATCAGCGAGCGATTAATCCCGAGTATAACCGCCTTAGTTTTGCAATTTTTGGAGTAGCCACGCCGAGCGATTTAATTGCCGACAAAAATCGCACGCCTTTTAATATCGGTCGTGCTATAGATTTGCGGGGTTTTGAACTGCAGGAAGCCCAACTATTAGTTAAAGGATTAGAGAGTGCAGTCAGTAATCCTGAGGCGGTTCTCAAACAAATATTAGCTTGGACTTGTGGACAGCCATTCCTCACCCATAAAGTTTGCTATTTGGCCTATAGAGCCAGCCGGGAAACGGCGGAGGGATTAGTAAATATTTCCCCGGGAAGAGAGGCATTTTGGGTGGATAGTTTGGTGCGATCGCGCATCATCGATAAATGGGAATCGCAGGACGAACCGGAGCATTTAAAAACCATAGGCGATCGCATCTTGCGAAACCAACAGCGCGCAGGCAGGTTGTTGGGAATTTACCAGCCAATCCTGCAAGGTTTAGAAGTCCCAACTGATGACAGTCGAGAACAAATCGAACTGCTGCTATCGGGTTTAGTCGTAAAACAGGAAGGTTTGCTGAAAGTCAAAAACCCAATTTATCAAGAAGTATTTAATCTCCAATGGGTCGAGAAACAATTAAGAGAACTACGCCCTTACTCCCAAGCTTTCGATGCTTGGATTGCTTCAAAACAACAGGATGAATCGCGACTGTTACGCGGACAGGCTCTGAAAGATGCTCAAATGTGGGCGCAAGGAAAAAGCTTGAGCAATTTTGACTACCAATTTTTAGCTGCTTCCGTTGAATTCGATAGAAAAGAAGTGCAACAAGCATTGGAAGCGGAACGGCTCAAGTCCGTGGAAGCGCGATTGGCACAAGAGAAAAAAACTGCGAAACTGCAAAGGTTTTCTCTCGGTGCAGTCACGGTGGGATTCGTGATTTCTGGTGTCTTGGGAATCGCCACATTCTTTCAGTATCGCCATGCAGCGGTGAGCGAACAGCAAGCCAGGATCAGCGAAATTCAGGCGCGGGTGTCCTCTTCTGAAGCCATGTTTGCCTCAAATCGGAGGCTGGATGCACTGATACAAACACTTCTAGCCAGAAAAAAACTCCTTTCATTGCGTCAAGTCGGTTCCGACATCCAGAATCAGGTTGAATTAGCCTTACAGCAAGCAATTTTCGGAGCTGATGAATACAATCGCTTCTGGGAACCTCCGGCTGGGTTTTACGGGCTTGCTTTCAGTCCTGAGGGCGAGGCGGTGGTTTCAGCCGACAAGGATTATAACGTCCTCCTCTGGGCAAAAGATGGCAGGCTGCTGAGAACGTTTAAAGGACATTCCGGGATGATATTAGCAGTTGCCATCAGCCCCGACGGTCAAACCATTGTCTCAGGAAGTGGCGATCGCACGATTAAACTCTGGCGGCGCGACGGTACGCTAGTCAAGACATTGCAAGAACACAAAGGTGGAGTTCTATGCGTTACTTTTAGCCCTGACGGTAAATTAATTGCTTCGGCAAGTGAGGACAGTACGATTAAACTTTGGCAGCGCGACGGCAAGTTACTGAGAACGTTTGCCGGACATAAGGGTGCGGTGAGGCAAGTCGCATTCACCCCCGACGCGCAGACGATTGTTTCCGGTAGTGAAGATGGTACGGTGAAACTTTGGCATCTTGACGGTCGATCGCAGGCTACTCTCACAGGTAACGACAGTGGGGTTGGGGTACGGGGAATTGCCATTAGCCCCCAAGGAGATGCGATCGCCTCTGCTGCGGACGATCGCACGGTTAAACTTTGGCAGCGAGATGGCACGTTGCTAACGACGATTGAGGGACATAGCGCCACTGTTCGGCGAGTCGCTTTTAGTCCTGACGGCACAAAGCTCGCCTCAACCTCAGATGACAGAACTGTTAAACTTTGGCAGCGGGACGGCACAAGCTGGCATAACGCACAACTGCTGCGAACCTTTGCCGGACACGCGGCAACCGTCACCGATGTAGCGTTCAGTCCTGATGGCCAGACTATTGCCTCTTTGGGTTGGGACAACACGGTGAGATTCTGGAAACCAGATAGCTTATTACTTAAATCCCTTACGGAACATACTTCAACCGTATGGGGGGTAGCTTTCAGTCCCGATGGCAAGCTACTGGCCACATCTAGTGCAGACAAAACGCTCAAACTGTGGGCGAGGGATGAGAAAGCAGGGATGGAGGCTATTCCCCTACTCACCCTTCCCAGACATATTGCTACCGTTTGGGGAGTGGCCTTCAGTCCAGATAGCAAGACGCTGCTTACCTATAACGCGGACAAAACAATTCGGCTGTGGTCAAGGAATGGTAAATTGCTCACCAGCTTTAAAGGACATGAAGCTGGATTGAGAAAAGTAACGTTTAGTCCCGATGGCAAGACGATTGCCTCGTCGAGTGCCGACAACACGGTGAAACTGTGGACGCGGCAGGGAAAACTGCTGGCAACTTTGAGGGGACATACAGCGGGAGTCTGGGGAATTGCCTTCAGTCCCGATCGCCAGTCGATCGCTTCAGCAAGTGCAGACAAGACGGTGAAACTCTGGAAAACTGATGGAACTTTGCTCAGAACATTTCAGGGACACGAGAAGATGGTTTGGTCCGTTGCCTTCAGTCCTGACGGTCAAACGCTGGCTTCAGGGAGTGAGGACAAAACGGTTAAACTCTGGAAGCTTGACGGGACGTTGCAGAGGACGCTCAAAGGGCATAGCAATGGGGTGAGAACAGTGGTTTGGAGTCCCGACGGCAAGATAATTGCTTCAGGCACGTCAGGTAGTAGCGGCGGGATTATTCAACTTTGGCAACCGGACGGGAGATTGCAGACGACTCTTAAAGGGCATACGGGCGGAATTTGGGAAATTGCTTTTAGCCCGGACGGTCAGATACTCGCTTCAGCTAGTGAGGATAGTACGGTAATTTTGTGGAGTTTAGAGCGGGTGCGATCGCTCGATCGAGTGATCGCCTATGGTTGCGATCGCGTCCGGGATTATTTGCGAACGAATGCCGAAGTGAAGGAGGAGGACAGACATTTGTGCGATCGAATTACCAACAATACTCCTAAACAGTGATCTTTTTACTACATAATTAAAATTTCCCCCGCCACAAACTTACTATTACCTATGAGCGAAATCACCTATCAAATTGGCGGCAGTCTCAATACAGATGCACTCACTTATGTCAAGCGAAAAGCTGATGACGAAATCTACCAAGCCTTAAAAAACGGCGAGTTTTGTTACGTCCTCAACTCGCGACAAATGGGAAAATCTTCCCTGTTAGTACGCACCTTACATCGACTGCAAAATGAAGGATTTCAATGCAGTACGATCGACATGACCCGCATCGGCAGCGAAAATATCACTCCTTTACAGTGGTATAAAGGAATGGTCGCCGAGTTGTGGCGCGGGTTCGATCTTTTAGGACAAGTTAACTTAAAAACCTGGTGGCGCGACGAAGAAGATGTCTCGTTACTGCAAAGATTGAGTCATTTTATAGAAGATATCCTACTGGTTAAGTTTCCGCAAGATCGGATCTTTATATTTATTGATGAAATCGATAGCATTCTCAGTTTAGATTTCGCTGTCGATGATTTTTTTGCCTTGATTCGGTTTTGCTACAATCAGCGAGCGATTAATCCCGAGTATAACCGCATTAGTTTTGCCATCTTTGGAGTAGCTACGCCGAGCGATTTAATTGCTGACAAAAATCGAACTCCTTTTAATATCGGTCAGGCTATAGATTTGCAGGGTTTTAAACTCTCCGAAGCCCAACTATTAGTTAAAGGATTAGAGACGGTTGTCAGTAATCCTGATGCCGTGCTCAAACAAATATTAGCTTGGACTTGTGGACAGCCATTTCTCACCCAGAAAGTTTGCTATTTGGCCTATAGAGCCAGCCGGGAAACGGCGGAGGGATTAGTAAATATTCCCCCGGGAACAGAGGCATTTTGGGTCGATAGTTTGGTGCGATCGCGCATCATCGATAAATGGGAATCGCAGGACGAGCCGGAGCATTTAAAAACCATAGGCGATCGCCTCCTCCGTGACGAACAACGCGCCGGAAGATTGCTAGGCATTTATCAGCAAATCTTACAGTCAGACCCCCCCCTAACCCCCCCTTATCAAGGGGGGGGACACTCAGAACCCCCCTTATTAAGGGGGGCAGGGGGGATCGGTGCCGACGACAGCCGCGAACAAATCGAACTGGTGCTATCTGGATTAGTCGAAAAAAAAGCAGGATTACTAAAAGTTAAAAACCGCATTTATGCCGAAGTTTTTAACCTCGAATGGGTAGAAAAACAGTTAGAGCAACTGCGTCCTTACTCCCAAGCTTTCAACGCTTGGATCGCTTCAAAACAAACCGATAAATCGCGACTGTTGCGCGGACAATCGCTAAAAGACGCTTCCTACTGGGCGCAGGGGAAAAGTTTGAGCGATTTGGACTATCAATTTTTAGCGGCTTCTGGCGAATTAGATAGGCTGGAACTGCAGCAGGCGATCGAAGCAGCGAGAGTCAGAGAAATTGAAGCTAGGCTGGCAGAACAACGCCAGCGGTTAGATTTAGAGCGAGAGACTGCTTCGCGACAGCGAAGGTTGATTGGGGCCTTGAGTGGGGCATTAATCGCGGCGATCGCCTCCGGCATTTTCGCCCTGTGGCAATATCACCGCGCCGTCACCAGCGAAATTCAAGCCCTCACCTCCTCATCCTCCGGGCAATTCGCCTCCCAACAGCGATTAGACGCCCTCGTGACTGCTATCAAAGGAAGACGCAGGCTCGACACTCTTGCGAATTCCAGCCCCCAGTTGCAATCTCAAGTTCAACAAGTGCTGCAACAAGCTATCTACGGAACGGCAGAATTCAATCGCCTGTTGGGGCATTCCAGCCCGGTTCTGGCAGTTGATGTCAGCCCAGACGGTCAACTCATCGCCACCGGCGGCGGCGACCAAACAGCCAAGCTTTGGCAACCGGATGGCACCTTGCTGCATACTCTCCAACACACGATCAGCAGCGTCTACGCCCTTCGTTTTAGTCCCGACAGCCAGCGCCTGGTGACTTCCAGCGTGGACGGCAACATTTATCTGTGGAGTCGAGAAGGCAAGCTGCTCAAAACCTTTCAGGGACACAAGGCTGCGATCTGGGCGATCGCCGTGAGTCCAGACGGTGAGCGCATCGCCTCCGCCAGTGAAGACAGCACCATTCGGCTGTGGAGTGCCGATGGCAAACTGCTCAAAACCCTGAAGGGACATCAAGGTGCAGTTTGGGGTGTTGCCTTTAGCCCGGATGGAAACCTGCTCGCCTCTAGCAGCACAGATAATACGGTCAAGGTTTGGACTCTAGACGGTCAAGTGGTGAGAACCCTGGAAGGGCACAGCGCCACCGTTTGGGATGTTGAGTTTGCCTTACTTGCAGACAATAGCGGCACCAAACGTCCCGCCATTGTCTCTGCTAGCGCTGACAACACTGTCAAACTCTGGCAACTCGACGGAACGCTGCTACAAACTCTTAGCGGTCACAGTTCGGAAGTGTTTGAAGTTGCCGTCAGCACAGCAGGCGATGTCATTGCTTCCGCCAGCGCCGACCAAACCATAAACCTCTGGAAGCCGGACGGGACACTTTTGAAAGTCCTCAAAGGACATCAATCTGGAATTCGCGGTGTTACCTTTATTCCCAACAGTCCAATGGTTGTCTCCGCTAGCGACGACAATACCGCACGAGTCTGGAACCCGACAAACCCTTTCTCGAAAGTTCTTCACGGACATGGCGGCACGATTTGGGATGTGGATTTCAGCCCGGACGGTCAGATGCTAGCTTCAGCCAGTACGGATGGCAGTTTCAAACTGTGGGCGCGAGACGGCACGTTGCTGAAGTCTTTTGCCGCAAATAAGACTGCCGTTCGCTCCGTTGCTTTCCTCTCTGGTACTAACTTTGCCAATCCGCAGATCGCGCCCATCCTTGCTACCGCTAGTGAAGATAAAACGATTAAATTCTGGCAGTTCGACGGGACGCTGCTGAAAACCATTACAGGACATGGGGCGGGAGTGTGGGATGCCTCCGTCAGTCCAGATGGTCGGCTACTGGCTTCTGCTAGCAACGATAAAACCGTGAAACTGTGGAACAAGGACGGCACTTTGCTGAAAACTTTCACAGGGCATCGGGCTAGGGTTTACGATGTGGACTTTATGCCTGACGGACAGAAACTGGTTTCTGCCAGTAGCGACAGCACTGCTCGGTTGTGGAGTCTTGACGGTAAGTTTTCCAAGACTCTCAAGGGCCATCGCAGCCCGATTTGGGAAGTTGCCATCAGTCCCGACGGTCGCACTTTGGCAACTGCAAGCAGGGATGACACGATTAAACTCTGGACAAGCGATGGCACGTTGCTCAAAACTCTCAAGGCAAATACTAGAGGCGTGATGGCGGTTGATTTCCGTCCAGACAATCAAATTCTGGTGACTGGAGGCTCAAGTGGTGCAGTCAAACTCTGGAAAACTGACGGTACAGAAATAACGACGCTAACCGGACATGAAGGGAATGTTTGGGGGGTGGCGTTTAGTCCCGATGGTAAACAGATTGCCTCTGTTGGGGACGATCGCACTGTGATTTTGTGGGATGTGGAGCGAATTCTCAAACTCGATGAACTGGCTTATGCGTGCGATCGCGTCCGGGATTATTTGCGAACTAATAGCGAAGTGAAGGAGGAGGACAGACATTTGTGCGATCGAATTACTAACAATACTCCCAAACAGTGATTTTTTTTATAGCCTTTCTCAGTAACATGAGGTGCTAAAAGCGGGCATAGGGCATAGGGCATAGGGCATAGGGCATAGGCATAGGAATCGCCCCCATACCTCACCACGCTTGAGAACCGCTATAAATAATTAAAAATTCGCCCCCGACAAACTTACTATTACCTATGAGCGAAATTACCTATCAAATTGGTGGCAGTCTCAATACAGATGCACTCACTTATGTCAAGCGAAAAGCTGATGACGAAATCTACCAAGCCTTAAAAAACGGCGATTTTTGTTACGTCCTCAACTCGCGACAAATGGGTAAATCTTCCCTGTTAGTACGCACCTTACATCGACTGCAAGCAGAAGGTTTTCAATGCAGTACGATCGACATGACTCGCATCGGCAGCGAAAACATCACGCCTTTACAGTGGTACAAAGGAATTGTTGGCGATTTGTGGCGCAGCTTCAATCTGTTAAGGCAAATTAATTTAAAAACTTGGTGGCTAGAAGAAGAAGTATCATTTCTCCAAAGATTTAGCTATTTTATCGAAGACATTTTGTTGGTCAAATTTCCCGAAGATAAAATTATTATATTTGTTGATGAAATTGATAGCATTTTAAGTTTAGAATTTCCCGTTGATGATTTCTTTGCGCTGATTCGATACTGTTATAATCAGAGAGCTATCAATCCGGACTATAATAGGATTAGCTTTGCGATTTTCGGAGTGGCCGCACCCAGCGATTTAATCGCCGATAAAAATCGCACTCCTTTTAATATCGGACGAGCGATCGATTTGGCAGGATTTACCTTGTTGGAGGCACAACCTCTAGCTAAAGGATTAGAAAGCGCAGTAAATAATCCACAAGCAGTTCTCAAAGAAATCTTAGCTTGGACCCAAGGGCAACCATTTTTAACGCAAAAAATATGCAATCTGGTAGTAAGAACTGCTGAAGAATCCCGCAGCGACCATCTCAAAATACCACCAGGAACCGAGAATTTTTTTGTGGAATCAATCCTGCGAAGCGCTGTCGCCCAGCTAACGCTAACGCAAATTATCGAGAAATGGGAATCCCAAGACGAACCAGAGCATTTGAAAACCATCCGCGATCGCATTCTTCGCAACGAACAACGCGCTGGCAGATTGCTCGGTATTTACCAACAAATTTTACAAGGTGTAGAAGTACCCACAGACGACAGCCGAGAGCAAATCGAATTAATTCTATCGGGATTAGTAGTCAAACAGTCAGGAGTGCTGAAAGTAAAAAACCGCATTTATCGAGAAGTATTCAACCGAGAATGGGTAGAAAAACAATTAAGAGAACTGCGCCCTTATTCTCAAACTTTTGAGGCTTGGGTAGGTTCCAAACAACAAGACGCATCGCGCCTTTTGAGGGGTCAAGCCTTAAAAGATGCCCAAACTTGGGGGCAGGGAAAAAGTTTGAGTGACTTGGATTATCAATTCTTAGCCGCGAGCGCCGAAATAGACAGACGGGAAGTTCAACAAGCTTTAGAAGCAGAACGTGCCAAAGAAGTAGAAGCGCGATTAGAGCAAGAGAAACGGGCAACTCGATTGCAACAAATCTTGTTAGGTGCAGTTATAACCGCATTGCAACAATCGCAACTGAGCGAAATCGAAGCGCTCGCCACCTCCTCGGAAGCCCTCTTTACCATCGAGCGAAAATTAGACAGCCTCATTGCCGCAATCATTGCCAAGCGCAAACTGCAACAACTCGGCAGGGCAAATCCCGAACTAGAAAATCGCGTGCAATTATTACTAGAGCAAGCAGTTTATGGAGCTTCGGAATTCAACCGCTTGTCAGGACATCAGGCGACAGCGTTTAGATTAGCAATCAGTCCCGACGCTGGGATTATTGCCTCCTCACCTACAGATAACGAGGTCAAACTCTGGCAGCGAGATGGTACCCTTGTTGCCACTCTTCCCCACAACGGTTTTGTTTGGAGAATGGCTTTTAGCCCCGACAGCAAACTCCTGGCTTGCGCCAGTGGAGAGGGCACAGTTAAAGTTTGGCAGCAAGAGGGAACGTCTTGGCAAAATCCCAAACTCCTGCACACTCTTGAGGGACACAGTAAGGAGTTTAACGGTGTGGCGTTCAGCCCAGATGGCGAGACTTTAGCTGCATCCGGTGAGAATAACACCGTTAAACTCTGGGACAAAAACGGCAATTTATTAACCATTCTCGATCGCACCGATGCAGTGAGGAGCCTGAGCTTTAGCCCCGATGGGGAAATGCTTGTTAGCGCAAGTGCCGAGGGTACGATCCGATTGTGGAAAAAAAACGGCGCATTCTGGGACTCCGTAAAGTTATGGAGAACGTTTCAAGGGCATAGCGCTGCGATATGGAAGGTCAAGTTCAGTCCTGACGGCGAGATATTTGCCTCCGCGAGCATGGATAAAACTGTTAAACTTTGGCGCTCCAATGCTCCCCTAGACCAAGAGTTACACCCAGGCACGTTGCTTATGTCGGGGAACCCGCCAACGCAAGTGCCTCCCCTGCGAACCCTTAAAGGTCACGCCTCTGGCGTTGAGAGTGTAGATTTTAGTCCTGACGGTGAGATTATCGCCTCAGGCAGCGACGATCGAACCATCAAATTTTGGAGCAAAGACGGTAAAGAACTCAGAACTTTTAGAGGACATAGCGGTGCCGTGTGGGATATCGAGTTCAGTCCTGACGGCACTTTCATTGCTTCGCTGGGTATAGGATATGCGGTCAAACTTTGGCAGCCGAAAAACATTTTTTTCTTGCCCCTGCTAGGTCACGACGCTGCTGTTTATGCCGCTGCTTTCGCTCCTGACGGTAAAATCGTCGCCACTGTAAGTACAGACGGCCTGATGAAACTGTGGCGCGTCGATGGCACGTTGCTGAAAACGCTTAAGGAGGACACAGCAGGGCTTTGGGCTGTGGCATTCAGTCCTGATGGTAAACTCATTGCCGCGGGGGGCGAAAAAACAGTTAAACTCTGGCACAAGGGTGGCAGATTCCTGGGAGAAATCAACGCCCACAAAGGTATCATTTACGGAATTACTTGGAGTCCTGACGGTAAAATTATTGCCTCCGCAAGTACAGACGGCACGGTGAAACTCTGGCAGTCAGACGGCACTTTGCTGAGAACTCTCAAGCTAGATGGCAGCTCCTTCTGGGATGTAGCCTTTAGCCCTGATGGAAAAGCTCTAGCCGCCGTCAATAGCAGCGGCGCGATCGCGATTTGGAAGCCCGATGGCACTTTGTTGCAGGCGATTGATGCCCATCAGGCTATAAGTGCAGGGGTCAGTTTCAGTCCCGATGGCAAGATGCTCGCCTCAGCCAGTATGGATGGCACCATCAAACTCTGGAATTTAGATATCTCATCGACTCTTATTGACACTTCGGTTCCTCACTCTTCACAGCTACGGAGAACGTTTAAAGGTCACGCACAGGGAGTGACGAGAGTTTCCTTTAGCCCGGATGGTGAAATCGTCGCTACGGCAAGTCTGGATAACACTGTGAAACTCTGGAACTCTAACGGCATTTTGCTGACGACGCTCGCGGGGCATACAGGTGCGCTGACAGGAGTTTCCTTCAGTCCCGACGGCACTTTCCTTGTCTCCGCCAGCCACGACCAAACGGTGATTTTGTGGAATGTGAAGCGAATTCTCAATACAGACCCGCTGCTGTTTGGTTGCGACTGGGTGCGGGATTATCTGCGAACAAATGCCGATGTGAAGGAGGAGGATAGACATTTGTGCGATCGAATTACCAACAATACTCCAAAACCGTGATTTTTTTACTAAAAAATTAAAATTTTGCCCCCTCCAAACTTACTATTATATCAATTCCGGCAGTCAGGCCGGAATAATATCAAATCCGCGCCCAGAAAGTCGGGCGTAAAGTCGAATCCCGAGGCCAACAAATCAGGAGCGCAATTTTCATTTTTTTTGCCCCTACTTCAACACTCATTAGTCATATCAAATCCGTTAGCATCGTCCTGTATTCATCTCTCTGTTCTCTTTCTCTGCGTTAAGAGCGTACTCTGCGGTTTAATCATTTCAATGCAACCGGAATTGATATCATTAGTCATCAGTCAACAGTCAACAGTCAACAGTCAACAATGCGGACGGTGTTACCGGAATTGATATTACCTATGAGCGAAATCACCTATCAAATTGGCGGCAGTCTCAATACAGATGCACTCACTTATGTCAAGCGAAAAGCTGATGAGGAAATCTACCAAGCCTTAAAAAACGGCGAGTTTTGTTACGTCCTCAACTCGCGACAAATGGGTAAATCTTCCCTGTTAGTCCGAACCTTACATCGACTGCAAAATGAAGGTTTTCAATGCAGTACGATCGACATGACGCGCATCGGCAGTGAAAATATCACTCCTTTACAGTGGTATAAAGGTATGATTGCGGAACTGTGGCGCGGCTTCAATCTTTTAGGACAAGTTAATTTAAAAACCTGGTGGCGCGACTCAGAAGATGTATCGTTTCTGCAAAGATTGAGTCATTTTATAGAAGATATTCTACTGGTTCAATTTTCCCAAGAGCGCATCTTTATATTCATCGATGAAATCGATAGCATTCTCAGTTTGGATTTCGCTGTGGATGATTTTTTTGCCCTGATTCGGTTTTGCTACAATCAGCGAGCGATTAATCCCGAGTATAACCGCATTAGTTTTGCTATCTTTGGAGTAGCTACGCCGAGCGATTTAATAGCTGACAAAAATCGAACTCCTTTTAATATCGGTCGTGCTATAGATTTGCAGGGTTTTCAACTGTGCGAAGCTCAACTATTAGTTAAAGGATTAGAGACGGTTGTCAGTAATCCTGATGCCGTGCTCAAACAAATATTAGCTTGGACTTGTGGACAGCCATTTCTCACCCAGAAAGTTTGCTATTTGGCCTATAGATCCAGCTTTGAAACGGCGGACGGATTAGTAAAGATTCCCCCGGGAACAGAGGCATTTTGGGTAGATAGTTTGGTGCGATCGCAAATCGTCAATAACTGGGAATCGCAAGACGAGCCAGAGCATCTGAAAACGATACGCGATCGCCTCCTGCGTGACGAACAACGCGCCGGAAGATTGCTAGGCATATACCAGCAAATCTTGCAAAGTGTGGAAGTACCAACCGATGACACCCGAGAACAAACCGAACTATTGCTATCGGGTTTAGTGGTAAAAAAGACAGGATATTTGCAGGTAAAAAACAGAATTTATCAAGAAGTATTTAATACAGAATGGGTAGAGAAACAATTAGGGCAACTGCGTCCTTATTCCCAATCTTTCGATGCTTGGAGCGCTGCCAAACAAACAGATGATTCGCGCCTGTTGAGGGGACAAGCCTTAAAAGATGCTCAAATCTGGATGCAGGGAAAAAGTTTGAGCGATTTAGACTATCAGTTTTTAGCAGCTAGCGCCGAACTAGACAAGCAAGAAATGCAACTGACCTTAGAAGCAGAAAGGTTAAAAGAAGTAGAAAAAAATGCCAGACGGCAAAAGTGGTTTATTGCTGCACTCTCTTTAGCATTAGCGATCGCCCTCTTTCTCGGAACAACCGCATATTGGCAATATCGCCATGCTAGCTTGAGCGAAATCGAAGCGATCGCCACCTCCTCCGAAGCCCTCTTCACCTTAGAGCAAAAATTAGATAGCCTGATTGCCGCAATCATTGCCAAGCGCAAACTGCAACAACTCGGTATGGCAAATCCCAAACTAGAAAAGCGCGTGCAATTATTACTAGAGCAGGCAGTTTATGGAGCTTCCGAGTTCAACAGCTTTTGGGGACATCAGGCGACGACGTTTAGATTAGCAATCAGCCCCGACTCTGAGACAATTGCCTCATCAAGTATGGATAACACGGTCAAGCTCTGGAAGCGAGACGGCACTCTGCAAGCGACTTTTGCCAACAACAGTATGGTATGGAGGATGGCTTTTAGCCCCGACAGTAAACTCCTCGCTTGCGCCGGTGGAGACGGTACAGTTAGACTTTGGCAGCAAGACGGTACATCTTGGGCGGGTTCCAAACTCCTATACGCCGTCAAGGGACACAGTAGTGAGCTTTCGGGCCTAGCATTCAGCCCAGATGGCGAGACTTTAGCCGCATCCGGTGAGAATAATACCGTTAAACTCTGGAATAAAAACGGCACTTTATTAACCACCCTCGATCATGGCGCTGCGGTTCAGAGCCTTGCCTTTAGTCCCGACGGTGAGATGCTCGTTAGCGGAAATGGGGAGGGTACGATCCATTTGTGGAAAAAAGATGACCAAGGCTGGGACAAAGCAAAGTTACTGCAAACGTTTCCAGGTCATCCAGCTACTATTCGGGACATCGATTTCAGCCCTGACGGCGAAATATTCGCCTCTGCCAGCGTTGATAGTACGGTTAAACTTTGGCGCACCCATGCCCCGCCAGGCAATGAGCCACAGCCCCTAGGCACCCTTAAGGGTCACACAGGAGGCGTTGAGGCTATAGATTTCAGTCCTGACGGTGAGATTATCGCCTCAGCCAGCGACGATCGAACAATCAAATTTTGGAGCAAAGACGGCAAAGAACGGGCAACTTTTGCAGGGCATCGCGATGCCGTGTGGGATATAGATTTCAGCCCTGACGGCACTTTCATTGCTTCGGTGGGTTTGAGAAATACCGTCAAACTTTGGCAGCCGAAAAACGTCTTTCTCTTGCCCTTGCGCGGTCACAGCGCTGCTGTTTATGGTGCTGCTTTCGCTCCTGACGGTAAAATCGTCGGCACTGCAAGTCTTGATGGCACGGTGAAACTTTGGCAGCGAGATGGTGGGGCAGGGACGGAGCCCGAGCCCCTACGGACTCTCAAGGAGGGCAAGGGAGCGGTTTGGAATGTGGCATTCAGTCCTGACGGTGAAGTCATTGTAATGGGGGGTGACAAAACAGTTAAACTTTGGCACAAGGACGGCAGATTGCTGAAAGTTTTGCAGGCACACAAAGGGTTAGTTTACGCAATTGCTTGGAGTCCTGACGGTAAAATGTTTGCCACCGCAAGTACAGACGGCACGGTAAAACTCTGGGAGCCCGACGGTGTGTTACTGCGAACTCTGAAGCTAGATGGCAGCGCGTTTTGGGATGTGGCCTTTAGCCCTGATGGCGAAGCTCTAGCCGCCGGTAATGCCAATGGCGCGATCGTTATCTGGAAGCGCGATGGCACTTTGTTGCAGGCTGTAGATGCCCATCAGGGTATGGTTTACGGAGTTACTTTCAGTCCAACTGGCAAGACCATTGCCTCAGCGAGTCTGGATGGCATCGTCAAGCTCTGGAAATTCGATTTCTCTTCGACTCTTCAAGGCACCTCGCTTCCTCCCAAGGCAGTGCTCCTACGAACGCTCAAAGGTCACACACAGGGAGTGCCGCAAGTTTCCTTTAGCCCGGATGGTGAAATTATCGCTACGGCAAGTCTGGACAACACGGTGAAACTCTGGAACTCTCAGGGTACAGCAGGCACCGGGCCCGAGCCCCTACGGACGCTCACCGGGCATACAGGTGGGGTGGTGGCAGTTGCTTTTAGTCCCGACGGCACCCAACTTGTCTCCACCAGCCTTGACAAAACCGCGATTTTATGGAATGTAAAGCGCATTCTCAATACAGACCCCCTGGCTTTTGGTTGCGACTGGGTGCGGGATTATTTGCGAACAAATGCCGATGTGAAGGAGGAGGATAGACATTTGTGCGATCGAATTCAGTAAATTAGAAGGAAGACAACCTAAAGCAGGTAATACTAATGTTTACAAGCGAGCTCAAAGCGCTACTCGACCAACAAGCACTCCAAGGCCAAGATTCTGAATGCCGCTACATTACCGATCGCGTTAACTGGGAGCAATATGAAGCCTTACTCGCCAGAAATGGCGATACTTCCGCATATCGAGTCACTTATTTAGATGGAGCTTTAGAAATTATGTCACCTTCTCGCCGCCATGAAAACAGAAAAACTCGCATTGGAAATCTTCTAGAAATTTACTTCTTAGAAGCAGACATCAACTATTTTCCCTTTGGCTCTACAACCCTGCGACGAGAAGAGAAAAGTGGCGGTACCGAACCAGATGAAGCTTACTGCATTGGCACAGACAAAGAATTTCCAGACCTGGCAATTGAGGTGATCGTTAGCAGCGGTGGCATTAACAAATTGGAAATTTACAGAAGACTGAATGTTAAAGAAGTTTGGTTCTGGCAAAATGACCGCTTCAGCCTCTACTACCTGCGAGAAGGAATCCCCGTTCAATTTTTCGCAACTTGCGGTTATGAACCTATTGCTCGCAGCGCAATTCTTCCTAATCTGGATATAGAATTGCTGGCAGAATACATTCGATATCCCAATTCGCTAACAGCAGCTAAGGAATTTCGACAACGGCTGCGATCGGGTGCTTAAAAGGGTTGTTGACGATTTGACCAGCCTTAGTTCCTTCAGCCGCACCCTTTAGAGTGTGGACAGATCTTTGCCAAAGTGAGATGCACCCAATTCTATGTTTCAAGCCTTACCAACAACAACAAATTTTGATATTTTCTGGAAGCAAAACCAGACGGCATCCTCTATGAACAACACGATCGAATAATTGTTGAAAGGCAGCCAATTGGAGAGCATGAAGAAATGAAGGGTTTTTTAGGTGGTGAAGTAACTGTAGAGTTGAAACGATTAAACCTCCCTTATTTCATCCCCAAGCAAGCATTAATTAAGGTTCCCGATCGAGAGTCTGCTTATTCACCTGATGTGTTATATCAATTCCGGCAGTCAGGCCGGAATGAGATCAAATCCGCGCTTCGAAAGTTGGGCGTAAAGTCGAATCAAGTTGCCAACAAATAATTCGCGCAATTTTCATTTTTTTGACCCCTTTTTCTACAGTCAACAGTCAACAGTCAACAGTCAGCAAGCACGGACGGTGCAACCGGAATCGATATTATCTGTTAGTCCCCTCTGCTCGGACGAGAGGCAATTGTACTAGCAGTTGCAACCGCCAAAGGATAAAGGAAGTAGCTTTCCCCAGATTTGGCCTGATAACTACACACTCATGAAATCGTTAGCGTCAAGAGTACCCGCCACTACACCGTTCAATGTTGCCAGCAATTGATTGGTGTCCGTCACGCTAATCAAAGTTTCATTGTTGCTCGAACTAATACTAAGTTGATCGAAAGTCAAATCGGAATTTAACTCAATTAAGTCCTCGCCTTTGCGGAAATCAGTAATAATGTCGCTACCCAAACTTTGATTTAGGAAAAATACATCACTTCCCGAACCGCCGCTCAAAGTATCGTCCCCAACATCGCCGCTAAGGAAATCGTCCCCAGTACCGCCGCTGAAAATATCATTGCCTTTGCCCCCGTACATGGTATCGTTACCGATGTCGCCACAGATCGCATCGTTTTGATTGTCGCCGAACAGCAAGTCGTTGCCCTCACCGCCATCGAGACTGTCGTTTTCTTTGCCGCCGTAAAGGGTGTCATTTCCTTGGAAGCCAAAACTCAGGTCTGCACCTTCATTGCCCAAGGCAATATCGTTGCCGTTTCCAGCATTAATTGTGTCATTTCCTAAGTTGCCTAAAATGTAGTCCTGGCCATCTTCAGCGAGCAAGATATCGTCATCTTTGCCGCCAAAAATGGTGTCGTTGCGACCGCCGCCGGCAACAATATCATTGCCGATATCTCCCTTCAAAAAGTCGTCGCCATCGCCACCAACAACAGTGTCATTATCCTTGCCAGCGTAGATGGTATCGCTGCCAGCGTCGCCTTGAATGAAATCGATCCCTTCATTGCCAAAGATTGAATCGTTATCGGCACCGCCATCAATGTTGTCATTGCCGCCCATACCGTAGAGAGTCTCATTCCCAGCCAGCCCGTTAATTGACTGATTTTGGCTGCTGCTGATGATGAAATCCTCAGTTTCACCGCCGTTGATAGTTTGCTCGACGGGGTTGGGAGTCATGGTGGCAGAGTTGAATTCCGGGGCATTGACTCGATCGAATAGGCAATCATCTGCAGGCGGTGTAGGCGGCGTTGGTGTAGGTGCAGGTGTAGGCGGCGTTGGTGCAGGCGGTGTAGGCGGTGTAGGTGCAGGTGTAGGTGGCGTTGGTGCAGGTGCAGGTGTAGGTGGCGTTGGTGTAGGTGCAGGTGCAGGTGCAGGTGCAGGTGTAGGCGTTGGTGCAGGTGCAGGTGCAGGTGTAGGCGTTGGTGTCTGTGTCGGAGTATTGGTGAATTCAAAAGCGCCGATATCAACGATCGCACTTCCGTTACCATCACCATCTTGAGGGCGACTCACACCGCGCTGATCTGCAGCCGGCGCGCCCGCAACAGTACCGGTATCAATTGCCGGACTTCCTGCTAGCAGCGGCAGCACAAAAGTACCGTTAATCTTTTCCAAAATACCGAGTTTCGCATCGACGATCTTCACATTTGCCGCAACATTATTGTCGTTAAGGTCCCCCGTCGTGAGTTTAACGGGAAATTGTAGATTATTTCCCCCGTCAATTAGTTCCCGTCCAGTTTGCTGCTTAACCTTAAAAGGATTGCCCGCCGTATTGCGATCAAAAATCGAATTCTTCACAGTAATTGGCTGTTTTCCAGGATTGTTAAAGGTAGCAATAGCTCCCGAATACTCCCCAGCGCTATTCTTAGCAAAAGTCGAATTGACGATGTTAGTAGAAAAGGAATCTTTGTTACCGACAACCATTCCCCCGCCCTGCTTAGCAGCACTGTTGCCGAAAAAGGTACTGTTAACAACGCTGACATTTCCCTCTTCTCCTAACCACAAACCGCCACCGTTGTCGTCAGCTTTATTATTAGCAAATGTGCAGTTCATCACGGTCAAATCGACATTCCCGTGACGGACTCCTCCTGCAGAACCGCCTTTTCCTGATGAATCCTTGACAGCTTGGTTATTAATAAAAGTGCTATTTTCCAAAACGACTTTATCTTGGAAATAACCAAACAAAAAGGCTGCTCCTCCTTCTGCTGTCCCGATATTGCCATCAAAAACGCTGTTGCGGATAGCAATATTTCCGGCAACAGAACCAGGGGTTGCATTGGGTCCCGAAGCATTAGCGCCATCGACGTAAACTGCCCCGCCAGCGCCTTTATTTGTGCGGTTGCCGGTGAATTTAGAGTTTTCGATCGTCAAGCTGCCCAACAGGTTATTAACAGCTCCGCCGTAGCTACCTTTGTTGTCGATAAATTCGCTATCTCTGATAGTCAGAGAACCACCGCTTTTAGTTGCGATCGCGCCGCCACCGCGTTCGGTATTGCTAGCCAAAGAACCGTCATTGCCTCTAAACTTGCTGTTAATTACATTCGTCGTGCTGCGGAAACCCGTGTAAATGCCGCCACCGAAACCGGCAACATTATTGTTGACTTGACAATTGTCTAAAGTTAAAGTGCTGTTACCTCCCGTTTGAATGCCGCCGCCGCTGCTAGTTGCCTCATTATTCCCATCGGTTCCAGAAACTTTGCCGTTGGCAACAGTCAGGTTTTTTAGAGTAACATTGGTTGAACCTTCAATGAGGATCACCCGCGAAGTGTTGTTGCCACTGATGGTTAAATTGCTAGCACCAGTTGCATCAATTGTCAAGTTTTTATTTATGACAAGTTGACCGGAAGTCAGAGTAATTGTTTGGCTGGCAAGACTGGCGGCAAATTGAATGGTATCGCCAGCAGCAGCTTTGGCGATCGCATCTCTCAAGGAACCGGGCCCGCTATCATTATTGTTGGTAACGGTAACAGTCGCTAAAGTCCCTCGGTAATCCGCTATTGCCTGTGGATTAAGAGCTAAGGGCGCTTCAATATCCCCTGTGGCAAACTCCAAATTCCAGTTACCACCGCGGCCAGTGCGATCTGTAGATGCTGCAATATCAGCCCCCGTTAACTCGCCCAGGCGATCGATAAAATCACTACCCGAACCCGCAGCAACATCGCAACCGTAAAGCACGATATCAGCTTTTTCGCTCAGTGCATTTCGCCACCCTTGCAACAGGCTTTCATATTGCGGCAAATTATCCGAATTCAACGTCGCAGAACCTAGCTGCAAGCTGCCAGAACTGCCGTGAGAAAAAATGTGAACTTGGTCTACAGTTCCTCCAGCAGCAGCGATTGTTTGAAGTTTTGCAGTAATTTGCTCAATTCCGTTGCCATTTTTATCTAATATGATTGTCTCGGTACCGGGAAGCGCGCCGTCCGCAAGACTTTGATAGTCATCTAAGTCTGAGCCAATGAAGACAATAGATTTAGGAAGAGAATTGTGGCTAACAGAGTGTGAATCTATACTGGCAAAAATTGAACTCATTTTGCATCACCATGAGAAACTTTAATATTTGCTGTAGGTTCACCTTGAAGGCAGAAGGTTAGAGATGCTGAACGCAGCAAGCAGAATGAAGACCTCAGCGATTAACCTGGGGAAGTCCCATTAAGGAGAAAAGTTTCTTATTCTGCATTATTGAAATCCGGTACTTGTATCCGGAGGAAGGTTTTGAGCTGTTGCGACTGCGAGTTTGATCGCGATTAACGGCAGATGATGTAATGTAAACAGTCTTGAACGCAGAAACTCTATATTGCAAGTTTGGAAGGTGCACCTTACGGATATAAGTAGCGCATCAAGATTTTTATTTATTTAGAGCAAATTTAGAAAATATATCGGAGGCTCCGAATTTCTAATAATTACTCTAGCTAGGGCTTTATACATTCGCTTTACCTAAAACCCGGAAATCTAGAGCAAAGCTTGGTTAATTTTCTTGCGGGGTGACAACTCCGCCAGAACCCAGATAGCGTCAGGTGTTGACCTACTTGTGGTAAAAAAAAGATAGGAGTAAGAGTAGTTACGTTACCAACGACCTATCAAAAAATATGCTACGGCTATTTTATCAGACGCATCTCCAACAACACTTAACTCGTGCTCAGTTTTGAGTATTAGGCATCTTGCTCAATCTCCTGCAATCGTCCAGGCAAGTGAAGTTGGAGCGATTAGCCTCTGCGTTTCCCTACCCCATTACCACGCCCTTTCAGCGTCGGAAATTACAGAGGTTCTTGAATTGGCCTCAACTAACAATCAGTCAGATTTGGTATCTCTTCATCACTTATTAGTTAACTACCTATTGCCAAGTGGGTCAGACTTTATCAATTGCGATCGATCGCACCTGGCGCAGGTTATATCAATATACTCTTGGTTTGCCTGGTGTGCCATTCCAGAGCTATCCCTTTATTCTGGTCACTGTTACCTAAGCTAGTCCGTAGCAATGTAACTGAGCAAAGGGATGCGATCGCAGAAATTTTACCGCTATTAAAAGATTATAAAGTAGTAGTTATATCGTTTCCGGTTGGAGGGGAATAATAAAGTCAAAGTCAATAATTCCACATTTCCCCACTGCCGACTCCCGACTCCCCACGGACGACTCCCCATCATTCCACATTTCCCCACTGCCGACTCCCGACTCCCCACTCCCCATTATTCCGGTTGCATGGGAATAATAAAGTCAAAGTCAATAATTCCACATTCCCCCACGGAGGACTCCCCACGGAGGACTCCCCACGGACGACTCCCCATCATTCCACATTTCCCCACTGCCGACTGCCGACTCCCCACTCCCCATTATTCCGGTTGCATGGGAATAATAAAGTCAAAGTCAATAATTCCACATTCCCCCACTGCCGACTCCCGACTCCCCACGGAGGACTCCCCACGGACGACTCCCCATCATTCCACATTTCCCCACTGCCGACTCCCGACTCCCCACTCCCCATTATTCCGGTGTTACCAGAATTGATATGAGACTAAAATGCTCGGTGTATCGAAACCGACCTCAGATATGGGAAGCGTTAAAGGAGGTAGGATTGGTTCCCGGAATCTCTCTCTATTTCTCTTGAGTCAAAGTCCGAAAAACTCAACCGAAAGGGAGATTTGATGTAGCTTGTAAATGGAAAACGAAATATCGAGGGGTATCGGTTAAGGAGCGTTGGTTTATTCTGACAAATTTAGGCTCTCTCAAGAGTGCGATCGCCGCCTATAGCGATCCTAAATCATTTGTGAATTTCTTACTCCCTCTTCTTACTAAGGGGAGGGCTGGGGTGGGGTAAAAAAATTACGACTCCTGCAAGGATTGCTATATCAGAAGCGAATGGGAATTGAAGAAATGTTCCAAGATTATAAAAGTGGAGGCTATTATTTAGAGGCAACAGCCTTAAAATGTCAGAGAGTGATGGCCTTAATTTTATTAATAGCACTTGCCTATAGTAGTGCTGTCATGCAAGGGACAACTCTCTTGTATGAAATCGGTCACAGAGTATATTGTTCGTCATAAGGAGTTCAAAAGAAAGTATCCAAGACCGAGTAGCTTTGGGACTGGTCTAGATAGCCAACAATGGCTAACATACCTGGACAAATAGGCTGGATAGATTAAGCGAGTTAATGACATTAACCCCGAATAAACACTACTTTTATCAACGGGGGATGAGGGCTGTAAGTCACATTCAGTCTAGCTCTTAGCCCTCTTTTTCACCCCCCCAGGTTAATTTTACCTCTTTGCCCGATCGCAAAAACTTCCAAAAAATCCGAAATTTAGTTTTTGAGAAAGCTTGCTTTATTCGGGCGGTACCCGTTGTGCACGCTACCAGAGGTTCCGCCTCTGCTAAGGTGCTTGTGGCCCATCCTACCCGAGGCAGTTAGATTGTTACCTCAGCGAAATCGCTAGCGGTGAGAATACCGGGCGTAACACCGTTAAGCTTCGCTAACAATTGATTGGTCTTCGTCACGGTAATCAAAGTTTCATTGTTGCTCAAAATAAAACTAAGTTGATCGAAACTCAAACCGGTAATTAACCCCATTAAGTCCTCGCCTTTGCGGAAATCAGTAATAATGACGCTACCCAAACTTTGATTTAGCAGAAATACATCATTTCCCGAACCGCCGGTCACAATATCGTCCCCACCATCGCCGCTGAGAAAATCGTTCCCAGCACCGCCGCTGAGGATATCATTACCATTACCACCGTAAAGGATATCGTTATCGGTGTCGCCGCACAGCACATCGTTTCCATCGCCGCCTAACAGGAAGTCGTTGCCCTCACCGCCATCGAGACTGTCGTTTTCTTGGTCGCCGTAAAGCGTGTCATTTCCGAACAAGCCAAAAATCAGGTCTGCACCTTCATTGCCAAAGGCAATATCGTTGCCGTTTCCAGCATTAATTGTGTCATTTCCTAAGTTGCCCTCAATGTAGTCGTCGCCATCTTCACCCCACAACATATCGTCATCTTTGCCGCCAAAAATGCTGTCGTTGTCACGGCCGCCGACAACTGTATCATTGCCGATTTCTCCCGTCAAAAAGTCGTCGCCATCGGAGCCAAGAACAGTGTCATTATCTTTGCCTGCGTGGATGGTATCGTTGCCCGCGTCGCCTTGGAGGAAATCGTTGCCTTTATTGCCGAAGAGCAAGTCGTTACCTGCACCGCCGATGATGTTGTCATTGCCGCCCAGAGCGTAAATAACATCGTTGCCGGCAAGTCCGTTAATTAACCAGTTCATGCCGCCGGCGATGATGTAATCGTCATCGTTACCGCCGTTGAGAGTTTCGGCGACGGGGTTGGGGGTGATGGCACCAGAGTCGAGAGCCGGGGGGTTGACGTCATCTAGCAGGCAATAATCCGAGGCCGGTGTCTCAGTTGGAATCGGAGTCGGTGCTGTAG
>Ga0247774_1000320_pt1 | contig 23349 bp, 23 predicted proteins | sample UWRJL001104B6_FD_179933 | JGI IMG/M metagenome (GOLD analysis project Ga0247774, IMG submission 179933) | Plant litter microbial communities from Arlington Agricultural Research Station in Wisconsin, United States - UWRJ-L001-104B-6 | ecosystem: Environmental > Terrestrial > Plant litter >... | reverse complement strand
CGAGAAACCGGTTCGACGGGATCAGGGGACCCGGATGGGGCAGAACATCCGTGAGCGCGAGGCGCTCCCCGAAGATCTCAGTCGCGAGACCGGTTAATGCATCGCGGGCCTCGTCACGACGCACCGCATCATCGAACGTGAAGGACCCATAGAGCGGCCGCCCGGCGAAGCTACCACGCAGAAGGAGATTCTCACCCGGACCGGCACCAATCACAATCATTCCCCCAGAAGGCTGGCGCAACTCCGGGATCAGCTCGCCAAGACGGGCAAGGGAGGCCGAGCCGACGCCATAGTGACCTTTTTCAAAGCGACCGATCCGCGGAATCACCTCCTGACCGAACACCGAAGAGGCAACTGCCGGGACGGGCATTCGGCCGAGCTCATTGAAGGCGCGGCCGATGATCGCCACCTTGACCAAAGGCTCGCGCCAGTAGGGGACGACAGCCGCGGCGTCGTCCTGTTTGACCACGGCAACAAAGCTTCTCTCGGCAAGGCGCTCGATTGCGGCGATCAGCTGATCGCCGCCGAAGGTTGCGCGAACGTAGCGAAGAAGTGCATCAGCAAGAACAGCAGGGGAATCCCTCTCGATCAGCTCGATCAATCCGGCTGCGAGAGCCAGCTCGTCGCGGTCAATGGCGATCGCATCGGCGAGTTGCTCGTCCTCGGCGAGGAGCCCGCTGGCGTCGGGCAGGAGACGGGCGATTTCCGGCATCCGATCGAAGGAGTCGTCGGCCCGATCCCAGTCCATGAGAAGGCCGATGGCGCGGGCAGAGGCTTCAGCACGCTCGTCCTCTTTCAAGATGCGCTCGACGACGAAGAGGCGGCGCTGCTCGTGGAACCACGGTCGACCGTTGACCTCGACGGAGAAGATCCGCGCATGAATCAGGTCTTCCTCAAGTTGCCCGACAGCGGCCGAATCGAGGTCAAGGAGCTCGTGGAGTCGATTCGTGCCGGGGGGATCGCCGAAGACGCACAGGTTCCTGACTCGCAGCTTGTTCTCTTGCGCGAGCCCCTCCCAGGCTTCGCGGGTTCGAGCCTCGAAGGCTTGGCTGCGGGGCATGTCCCCTAGCGCGCCACCGTCCTTCAGGTGGTCGATCGCGTCGTCGAGGTGGAGGGCATAACCGCCAGTTTCACGCTCCAGCATCTCTGCAAGCCCAGGATCGAGATCCTCATCGAGGAGCCATTCGATCACGGCCTCAGGGGAAATTGGGGGTACGTCCAGGCGGTACACCGCCGACCCGCTCGCCTCGAGCCGCTCAACCCGGGACCCGAGCTCGGCGGTGTAGGTCGAAATCGCGAGTCGCACGCGGACGGACTCGGGGAGAGTCTCGGCGATGTCGGCGAGGAGGTTGAGGTCGGCTTCGTGAAGACGCTCGCCGGCATCGAGCGCGAGGAGGACCGGCCGCCCTCCGGCCTGTTTGGCAACCTCAGCTGCGAGGTCGACGACTAGGGCAGCGACGTCGGGGTCGATTGCGGCCGAGATGCGGGCGGCAAGGCTTTCGTCGGCAGCGGTTTTCAGCTCGGCGACATAGTCAGCCAGGGCGTTACCGACCTCGGGACCCAGTTTGGCGCGCGCGAAGTTCAGGAGTTCGGCGCCCAGCACTTTGATCAGCTGCTGGGCCCGATCCTCAGCAAGGCGCTTCGCTGCGTCGGTGAGCGTCCGGCCGATCGCCCGCAGCTCGGACTCCGCCGTCAATTCCACAAGGGCGTCGGCGAGCGCTTCCAAAAGGGCTCGCTGGAGGATGCCTCCGGCGCGGGCAACGGTGCGCGGAGACGGCGATACGGTGCCCACAGAGGCCTCTTGGGCGGCGGCAAGGACGGTGCTCTTGCCGACTGCGGAGTCGCCTGATAGTACGGTTACCGGCGCGCGGGAGCGCGCAAGACGGTCAATTAGCTCGTCTCGGCCGTAGATCTTCACCGCCAGATCTTGACAGCGGTCGGGAACGAACCCCAGCGGTCCAACCACAGCCCTCTAACCGGGCTGAGAAGCCGACCTTGGTCAGGCTGGCCAGCGCTCCGCGATGGTCTCGTCGGCGACGAAGATCTGACGAAACTCGGCGTCCTCGATGGCTCGGCGCACCGCGCCGCGAAGAACATCTTGAAGCAGGGCAACCTCGGCAAGGGCGCTCCACTCGTCCCTGCTCTGCGGTCCCTCTGGCTCCTTCTCCTCTGGCTCCTCCTCGCCTGGGATCTTGACGGAAGAGCTCGAACCCGCGAAGAGCTGGACGTGGGAGCCGTGGACCCAATCGGAGCGACCGTCGTAGAGCCGCTCGGCGAGGCTTTCGTCAAAGCCGTCGACCTCAACGTCAGCCGCTAAAGCGGGGGCTCGCTTCTTGAACTGCCGGGTCAGACCATTGCGGCCGATCTTCAACAGGGCCTCAAGCCCACCGATCAGGATTGGCACCACCATGTCGGCCCAGCGGAGACGGGGCGCGTAGGCCATCCTCCACATCGCCCGCCGGACACGGGGCGGCAACTGCTCGCGGCACTGCCAATACGCTGCCAGGAGAGCGGCGAGTTCACGCCCCTCGGGGCCGTCGAGCCACTCGCGGTCGCGGCGCAGCCGGTAGATCGACTTGTCCTCGCGGTGGACGTAGACGATGCAACGCTGCCCGTCCTCGTAGTCGATCAGCCGCGCCGCGTACTCGGTCGAGTATCCGTTGTCGCGGATAAGGCGGCTGAGGGTGAGCGCGTCGTCCAAGGTGCCGTCGGTGTCCCAAGCGTAGTGACGCTCGTCCAGCTCGTCGAGCGGGACCTCCTTGACGAAGGAGTACCGCTGGCCGAACTGGCGCACCGGCAGGAAGTAGTGGCCGCGCGGCGTGCAGGCGTTCATCACGAGCTCGGCCGTGTCCCGGTCGAGTTGTTCGATGATGATGCCGCCGAGGTCGATTGTGTCGACGAACTCGCCAGGGGCTCGCTCCTCGTCCATGTCGGGACGGCGATGCCACCCGATCGGGGGGTGGGCATAGACCTCCTCGATCGGCACGCGGATGGATGGGTCCCCGATGCAGACGATCAGGTCGCGCACCCTGACGATCGGCGCCTCCGTTACCGGTCCGGCGCTGAATCGGACATCGAGCTCCGCGCTGAGCTGATCCGCCACGGAGGGCATCGTCGCGCCCAGGGGCGACAGAAACCTCAGTCGGAGGCTGTCGTCGCGGCCTTCTGCGACTCCACGCCGGGGTCGAGACGTAGGACCAAGGCGCGTAAGTCGAGCTCCGGGGTTTCTCCCGCCGAGAAGCGGTCCTCCCACTCGATGAGCGACTCATTGCCGGGCATTTCCTCAACGGCGAATGCCGCGAGTGTCTGGGCCTCCTCACTGTGTCCGCCGTTTCGCATCCGGATGGCCACGATTACCTGCAAGGCAGAGTCGACGCTCGGTGGCAGCTCCAGATGCTGTGCATTTGACCGCTGCACCCGTCGCTCGACTGCTAACTCACGCCATTGCTTATCGGTCCATTTGGGCATCTCGCTCGTCAGAAGCCCGACCACAAACGCCGGCATTCCAGGCTGGTTCAGGAGATGCCCATACATAGCCAAGAAATCGGCCGCCTCTGGCCGATGGTCATCTGGGCCGAGGACGCGGTGCCAGAGTACGTAGATCGCCACCATCATGTCCTTGGCGACCCCGTCGGCCGTGCTGGGCACCAGTTCCTCAATGCGCTGCAGCACGGCCTTCATATTGGTCACGCCCTCGTCACGCCCCGCGATCACCTCCGTGAGCTGATCTACGAAGCCAGAGAAGTAGCGATCAACTGACTGGTGATGGAAGCCGTCAGCGTTCCAAATCCAGTACTGCGGGGCGGCTCGCATTTGAAGAACGCCGGGAAGCCTCGCTCTCCAGTTGAAGGTCTCATCTACCTCCGCTGGAGCACTGGCGATGTAGCTCCTGACAACGTGCCTTGCTAGCCGGGCAAGCCCCTCGAGGGAAAGCATAGTTCCCAGATCTACCGGAGATACGGTCTCTGCATGGTTTCCAAATATCCAAGCCTCCGGAGGAAGGTCCGACAAGGCGTGCACGCTGAGCGACCGGATGTCGTAGGCAAGCTTCAAGACACGTTCAAGGTCCGCGCTACGGAGAGGCGCCACAGCACCCACGGCCTCGCTGCGGAAAAACGCTGGTGAGATGTTGGCCATTACGAAGGCCACAAATCTGCTTCTGAATCCAAGCCGCTCGGCCTCCATTGCCGCTAGGCGTATTCGCTCGGCCAAATCAAAATTGACACCATCTAATGCCTTGTCGAACACCTTGCGCTTGCGACCATCCATGCGATCCCAGGTAGGCATTGGGGCTTCCACACCGTCACTCAGGGACTCGAGGGCCGCGACGAAATCCACGTAGGCGAGAGTTGGATCGGTGGTCGCCCGTTGCGTGGCGCGGGCAATGCGTCTGATTGCACGGATGGCAGCTTCGAAATTACTGCGCTTCAAAGCAAGTAGTTCCGTCATGAACCTACGAAGCTCGTCGCGTTCCTCATCCGGGACATAGCGAGCTGGCTCAAAGGTATTTCGGAATAGCTGTGAGGCCGACGCGCGACGGGGTTCATCAGGCGAGCTGGGGACCAACCTCATTACTAGATCGCGGTCGCGATTGAACACAGCATTGAGGCCGAAGGAAAGAACGTCGGCAAGGTCGTCGATAAGCTCGACGCCTCCCGTAGCGACATGCATCGATTTCTCTCCATCCGGATGCTCAGCCTCAAGATGCTCGGTGATGGTTACCGTGACCGAGGAGACCGGGCGGATGTTGGACGATGGAGCAAGTTCACCTACCGGGAGATCCACCAAATCGCCGCGCAGAAAGTTGCGGTTCGTCCACAGCACCTCCCGATGGTCGGTGGAGTAGAGAGGCACCCCGTCCCGGAAGTACATCTTGGTCACGATCTGCAACATGGTCGACTCAACCCTTCGTCCCTGACGCGGCTTTCACCAAGCTTGGCAGAGATCGACGAGGTCGCTCAGTCGAGCAGGCGCCGCAGGTCGTCGGCGCTGAGGTCAGCATCGCGCAGGATGCCAGCGAGGGTGCCGCGACGGAGTTCCCGGTGCAGCGGGACAACGAGCGCGTGCCGGCGCCCGGTCTTCTTCAAGCGGACATGGCTGCCGCGTTGACGGACGACTTCCCAGCCCTCCTTGCGCAGCGCCTTGATCAGGCGCTCGCCGGAAACGACCGGCTGGCGTGGGCTCACGCCGGCAGAGGAATCGAGCGGCGGATCACGCCGCTGTCGAGCGGTTCGCCGTCTTCGCGCAGGCCCTCGACGTAGAGGGCGACCGCCTCGCTGGCGTTCGCCATCGCGTCGTCCATGTCCTCGCCCTGGGTGTGAAGACCGGGAAGGTCGGGTGCGTAGACGTGGTAGCCACCCTCGTCCTGGGGCTCGAAGACCAGCTCGATTTCTTGGGTGTTGTCTGCCATAACCGCTCCTCTCAAGCTTACGCCAGCCTCCCCCGGGGGAACGGCGGGGGAACGAAAGGTCCGAAAACTTGACATTCGCTGACTTCGGTTGACCCGGCTATATCGGGAGCGCCTACAGCCCGCGATGCCGCTTGCAGAGCGAAGAATCCGCCTCCCTCGCCAAATCCAGAGAGCGGGGCACCTAGGACTCGAACCTAGAATCGCCGGTTTTGGAGACCGGTGCCTTAGCCAGTTTGGCCAGTGCCCCAGGGTGCTGATCGTAACGTGCGAAGCCGTCCGGGGAGTGCGGGCGGAGGGACTCGAACCCCCACGGGCCGAAGCCCACCAGGACCTAAACCTGGCGCGTCTACCCAGAATTCCGCCACGCCCGCTCCCCCTGGAGTGTAGTTCCGAGCTCGATGTCCGGAGCTGAAAGTAAATTCGAACATACGTTCCCATGCACTCCCAGCGGCAGCCTCAACAAGTCCAACGCCTTATCTCTCGGGGAATATGCGACAGGGAGATCGCTGCCCTCACCGGGACTCCGCGTCGGACGGTGTGCGATTGGCGCCGGGGCCGAAGTTTGGTGCGTGATCGCGGCCTAGGAGACGAGCACGGATGCACGCAAGTCCACGATTTCTCCTCCCTGCCGGAAGAGGAGTACGCATATACGCTCGGCCTCTACCTCGGAGACGGATGCATCTCGCAAGCCAAGCGGGGTGTCTACCGCCTCCGAATTACGCTCGACTCGCAGTATCCGCTGATCATCTCGGAATGCCAGCGCGCACTAAATGCCCTCTTCCCAGAGAAGAAAGCTCACGTCGGATGTCGCCGCGAATCAAGATGCGTCGACGTCTCGATCTGGTCGAAACACTGGCCCTGCCTGATTCCGCAGCATGGGCCGGGGCCAAAGCATCAGCGATCGATCCAACTCGCTGACTGGCAGTCCCGTCTTGTGAACCGGCAGCGGCGGTCATTCATTCGTGGCCTGATTCACAGCGACGGTAGTCGGATCGTTGCCACAGAAAGGTCGCGAAGGCGGGCGCCGCGATACACGTTCAGCAACCGATCCGAGGACATCAAGCGGCTTTTTTGCGAAAGCTGCGACGCCCTCGACATCAGGTGGACCAGGCCAAGCGACACCCAGATAGCTATCTACCGGAAGGCCTCGGTCGCCATCCTCGACGAATTCGTCGGACCCAAGGCCTAATGCCTTAACGCGGGGGCAATGCCGCCGCGTCGCTTGCAGATTCTATGATCGTGCCGTGGCGGTAGGAGAGGTGAGGCCCGGGTACGAACTCTGGCGGCCCAATCGGGAACAGGCCAGCTCGATCACGACCAAGTTCGTGGTCGTGCTGCTGCTGGCGGCGACGGCGGTGGTCGCGGGGCTGATCACGATCGGCGGCTGGTCGCTGCTGAAGGGCGGCAGCGGGATGGGAATCGTCTGCGCGATCTACGCGATCCTCTACGCCTTCTTCGCCTTCCTGGTGGGGCGCTGGAACCGCGGCATCCTGCCGGTGGCGGCGGCGCTCTCGATGATCCTGGCCATCTTCTGCGCGGTCGGAGCCGAAAGCTGGTTCAACCGCGACCGCGCCGGCTTCGACGAGGCGCTCCTCCCCTCGGCGGCGATCGGGCTGCTGGTGATCATCCTCGGCCTACTGCAGATCGTCCTCATCGCCGCCGCGCTCTACGCCTTCAACCAGGAGTGGCACGTCGAGGAGGAGCGACCGATCGGCTCCGGTGAGGACTACGGCGCCGGCGCTTCGCCCCAGCCTGCCTGAGTCCCCCTTCTATGCCGGAGGTGGGATTCGAACCCACAAGCCCGCAAGGGCAATCGATTTTGAGTCGATCGCGTATGCCAGTTCCGCCACTCCGGCCTGCCCGGAAAGATAGAGCGGCCGAGTAGGCTGGCGCCGTGAACGTGTCCGCGGGGGAGCTGCTCTGGGAGCCGTCGGCCGAGCTGGTCGAGCGCTCCCGTCTGGTCGAATTCATGCGCTGGCTGGAGCGCGAGCGCGGTCTCGCCTTCAACGGCTACGCCGAGCTCTGGCAGTGGTCGGTGGACGACCTCGAGGGCTTTTGGGACGCGATCTGGGACTTCTTCGGCGTCCAGGCCGACGGCGAGCGCGGCGCGGTCCTCGGCAGCCGTGAGATGCCCGGGGCCGAGTGGTTCCCCGGCACGCGGCTGAACTACGCCGAGCACGTCTTCGCCGGCAAGGACGAAAACGAGGTGGCGATCCTCCACGCCTCCGAGCTGCGCGAGCTGGAGGAGATGAGCTGGGGCGAGCTGCGCCGGCAGGTCGCCGCGACCGCGGCCGGGCTGCGCCGGCTCGGGGTGGGGCGCGGCGACCGCGTCGTCGCGTATATGCCGAACATCCCCGAGGCGATCGTCGCCTTCCTCGCCAGCGCCTCGATCGGCGCCGTCTGGTCGAGCTGCTCGCCCGACTTCGGCCCCGCCAGCGTGATCGACCGCTTCGCCCAGATCGAGCCGAAGGTCCTCTTCGCGGTCGACGGCTACCGCTACGGCGGCAAGGACTTCGACCGGCGCGAGACGGTGGTGCAGCTGCAGGCGGCGATGCCGAGCCTGGAGCGGACGGTCGTGCTCCCGTACCTCGATCCGGAGCCGGACCTCTCGCCGCTGCGCGACGCGACTACCTGGGGGGAGTTGCAGACGGACGGTGGCAGCGCCGAGCTCGGCTTCGAGCGCGTCCCCTTCGACCACCCGCTCTGGGTCCTCTACTCCTCCGGCACCACCGGCCTGCCGAAGGCGATCGTCCAGGGCCAGGGGGGGATCCTCCTCGAGCACCTGAAGAAGCTCCACCTCCACGTCGACGCCCACCCCGGCGACCGCCTCTTCTGGTTCACGACGACCGGCTGGATGATGTGGAATTTCCTCATCTCCGGGCTGCTGACGAGGGCGGCGATCGTCCTCTACGACGGCAACCCCGGCCACCCCGACATGGGCACGCTCTGGGACCTGGCCGAGCGCGCCGGGATCACGATGTTCGGGACCAGCGCCGCCTACATCGGCGCCTGCATGAAGGCGGGGGTCGAGCCCGGCAACGGGCGGGGCCTCAGCGCCCTGAAGGCGGTCGGCTCGACCGGCTCCCCCCTCTCCCCCGAGGGCTTCGACTGGATCTACGAGCACCTCGGCTCCGACACCTGGCTGTTCTCGACCAGCGGCGGCACCGACCTCTGCACCGCCTTCGTCGGCGGCGTGGCGACGCTGCCGGTCCACCGCGGCGAGCTGCAGGCGCGGGCGCTCGGCGCCGCGGTCGAGGCCTGGGACGAAGCGGGCGAGCCGGTGGTCGAAGAGGTCGGCGAGCTGGTCGTGACCGAGCCGATGCCCTCGATGCCGATCTACTTCTGGGGCGACGAGGACGGCAGCCGCTACCGCGAGAGCTACTTCGAGATGTTCCCCGGCACCTGGCGCCACGGCGACTGGATCGAACTGACCCGGCGCGGGACGGCGATCATCTACGGCCGCTCCGACTCGACGATCAACCGCGGCGGGATCCGGATGGGGACGAGCGAGATCTACCGCGCCGTGCTCTCTGTCGACGAGATCGTCGACGCGCTGGTGGTCGACGTGCCCCGCCCCGGGACCGACGGCTGGATGCCGCTGTTCGTGGTGATGCGCGAGGGAGCGGAGCTGGACGAGGAGCTGCCGCGGGAGATCGCCCGGCGGGTGCGCGAGCAGTGCTCCCCCCGCCACGTCCCCGACGAGGTCTTCCAGATCGACGAGGTCCCCCGCACCCTCAGCGGCAAGGTGCTGGAGGTGCCGGTGAAGCGGATCCTGATGGGGACGCCGGTGGAGAAGGCCGCCAGCCGCGACTCGCTGGCGAACCCGGCGGCGCTCGACTACTTCGTCGCGATGGCCAAGCGGCTCGCGGTCTGAGCGAGGATCTCCCTCACGTAGCCGGGTTCGTAGCGAACCTGCTCGTGGGTGAAGCGGAGCTGGGTGAGGCCGGCGGCGGTGTGGGCCTGGTCGCGGAGCCGGTCCCGCGCCTGCTCGGCGGGCGTGCGGTGGTAGCGCAGGCCGTCGGTCTCGACCACGAGCCCGAGGTCCGGCCAGTGGAAGTCGACCTCGAAGCCGTTCAGCCACTGGCCGGTGAGCGGGACCGGGAGCCCGGCCTCCCGGGCGAGCGGGAGGAAGCGACGTTCGAGCTCTGCTCTGGTGAGGCGAAAGGTGCGGCGATCGAGGACCTCGCGGAGGCGGACGACGCCGGGCTCGCCGGACCGCTCGTCAAGCGCCCTGCGCAGATCAGGCGGGTGCACGAGGTCGTATTTGTCGGCCTCGTTGATCGCCCGCTCGATCCCGCGGCGGTCGAGGCGCAGCGCCAGGTCGACCAGGGTCTGGGTAGGGGTGGTGACGGGGATGCCGTGGCAAGCGGTGTGGTCCTCGGGCCAAAGAGAGGGACGACGGTAGATGCGGAGACCCGGTCGGCGTCGCTGATGGCGACTGCGCACCGACACCTCGATCGCGTCGCGCTCCTCGACCCCGATCCGCCAAAGAGCCGCAGCGCTCGAGTGACTTAGGACCGCCTCAGGCCCACAGGCGAGGACCGCCGCCATCCAACGTCCGTACGGCCCGACCGAAGGGCGGCCGACCGAATAAACGCCCTGATGAAGGCGATGCAACCGCCCGCTCGCCAGCCGATGCCGGATCCCCTTCGCCGAGAAACCAATGGCCAGCAACTGCCGACGAGCAACCACTCCATGCTGCCGCTCCACTAAATCCCAAGTCGCTCGACCCAGCTCACCTCCGTCCAAATTCAGCGAGCGCTGATTTTGCGACCCCATAGGGGCTCAAGTTCAGCGTTCGCTGAATTCGCCCCCGGCGCTGGTGGATTTCCGCGGAGTTTGGGGCCTTAGACCATGCCTAGGCCGCCGCTTACGCCCAGGGTCTCGCCCGTTACGTAGGTGGCGTCGTCGGAGGCTAGGAAGGCGACTGCGGCGGCGACCTCCTCGGGCTGGCCGAGGCGGCCCATCTGGGTGGCCGATTTCATCGTCTCGATCACCTTTTCGCCGATCTCGCCGAACTCCTTGGCGCCCATCAGGAGGGGCGTCTCGATCGGGCCGGGGGCGATTGCGTTGGCGGTAACGCCGTAGCGGGCGGCCTCGCGGGCGATCGCCTTGGTGAAGCCGATCACGCCAGCCTTGGCGGCCGAGTAGGCGGCCGAGCCCTTGGAGCCGACGCGGCCGGCCTCCGAGGAGATGTTGACGATGCGGCCGTAGCCGCGCTCCTGCATTCCGGGCAGCGCCGCGTGGGTGAGGTTCATGACGCCGCCGAGGTTGATGTCCAGCACCCGCTGCCACTGCTCCTGGGTGATGTAGACGAAGAAGCCGAAATCGTCGGTGCCGGCGTTGTTGACGAGGATGTCGAGCTCGCCGACGGCGTGGACGGCGCTGCGCGCCGCCTCGAGATCGGTCACGTCGAGCTCGACCGCATGACCGGCGACCTCGCCCGCCACCTTCTCGGCGCCCTCCACGTTGATGTCGCCGATCCAGACCTCGGCACCCTCGGCCGAGAGGCGCGCCGCGATCGCGGCGCCGATGCCGCTGGCCCCGCCGGTCACCAGCGCTTTCCGTCCCTCGAGCCTCATGCCGGCGGGAGCATAGGTGACCTTCCGAGAACCTGCGTGTGCGGCTGGCGAGTGCCGGGCCGAGCGGGGGTAGGACGCAGGGAGGCCGAATGGCATCGCCATTCGGCCGACCGAGGACGACGCCCCGCGAAGTGTGCCCGGCGCCGCCGGGCGTGCGCGGAGGTTCTCGGAAGGTCACCTAGACTGCGCGGCCTTGGAACCGATCCCGATCATCGGCGGCACCGGCGCTCTCGGCGCCGGCCTGGCGCGACGCTGGGCGGAGGCAGGCGCGCCGGTCGTGCTCGGCTCCCGCTCGGCCGAGCGGGCCGAGGAGGCGGCGGCGAAGGTCCGCGAGGCGGTCCCGGACGCCGACGTCACCGGCCTCGAGAACGCCGAGGCGGCGACCAAGGGTGGAATCGTCTTCCTCACCGTCCCCTTCCGCGCCCAATCGGAGAACCTCAACAACCTGCGCGAGGCGCTGCAGCCGGGCCAGATTCTGGTCGACTGCACCGTCCCCCTCGCCGCCGCGGTCAGCGGCAAGGCGACCCGCTCGCTCGGCGTCTGGCAGGGATCGGCCGCCCAGCAGGCGCAGGAGATGGTCCCCGACGGCGTCACCGTGATCTCCGCCCTGCACACGGTCGGCGCCCCCACCCTGGCCGACCTCGACGCCGAGCTGGGCGAGGACATCCTCGTCTGCGGCGACAAGAAGGCCGACAAGGCGCGGGTGGCGCGGCTGATCGAGCTGATCCCCGGCCTGCGCGCGGTCAACGCCGGCGCCCTGGAGATGGCGCGGATCGTCGAGCAGCTGACCCCGATGCTGATCTCGGTCAACACCCGCTACAAGGTGCACGCCGGGATCCGCCTCACCGGCCTCCCCGACGGCGACCACTGGTCCTAGCGGTGCGCGTCGCCCTGCTCGCCGGCGGCACCGGCGGCGCCAAACTCGCGGCGGGGATGCAGGAGGAGATCGGCGCCGACCTGGCGGTGATCGCCAACACCGGCGACGACGTCGAGGCGCTCGGCGTCCACGTCTCCCCCGACCCCGACCTCGTCACCTACTGGCTCAGCGGCGAAATCGACGAGCAGCGCGGCTGGGGGATCCGCGACGACGCCTTCACCGTCTTCGACCGCCTCAAACGGCTCGGCGCTCCGGACTGGTTCGGCCTCTCCGACCGCGACCTCGCCGCCTGCCTCTACCGCCGCCAGTTCCTCGACGAGGGCGGCCGCCCCACCGACGCGCAGGCGCAGATCGCCCGCGGCCTCGGCGTCGAGGCGCGGGTGCTGCCGATGGCCGACACCCCCGTCCGCACCAGGGTGGTCACCCCCGCCGGCCCCTGCGCCCTGCAGGAGTACCTGATCCTCGACCGCGGTCAGCCGCCGGTCGAAGGGGTCGAGCTGGAGGGGATCGAGGCAGCCGAGCCGACGCCGGAGGTGCTGGAGGCGATCCGCGGCGCCGAGGCGATCGTCCTCGGCCCCTCGAACCCGGTGATCAGCATCGGCCCGATCCTCGCCATCCCGGGGATGCGGGAGGCGATCGCGGCCTCCCCCGCCCCCGTCGTCGCCGTCAGCCCCTACGTCGCCGGCGCCGTCGTCAAGGGACCGACCGACCGCTTCATGGAAGGGATCGGCCGCCCGACCACCGCCGCCGGCGTCGCCTCCCTCTACACCGGCCTGATCGAGGCGATGGTGGTCGACGAGGGCGACCCCGACCCTCCCCCGGCCGAGATCCCGACGTTGAGCGCGCCGACCCTGATGGAGGGCGCGGCGGGCCGCCTCCGCCTCGCCCGGATCGTGCTCGACTACGCCGCTACGCTCGGCCCGTGAACGCGACCGCGGTCCTCCCCGTCAAGCGCTTCGACGCGGCCAAGCAGCGACTGGCCGGGGGGATCGACGAGGAGCGCCGGCGCGAGCTGGCCGGGGCGATGGTCGCCGACGTGCTGGAGGCGGTCGGCGGCGCCCGGGCGATCGACCGCCTGATCGTCGTCAGCGGCGACCCGATCGCGCAGGAGCTGGCAAGCGAAGCGGGGGCCGAGGTCGTGCCCGACCCCGAGGACGCCGGCCACGTCGAGGCCGCCCAGGCGGGGATCGCCCGGGCCGAAGTCGAGGGGGCCGAGCGCGTCCTCCTCCTCGCCGGCGACTGCCCCTTGCTCGACCCGCGCGAGCTCGACCGGCTGCTGACCGGCGTCCCCGGCCGCTACGTCGGCATCGTCGCCGACCGCCACGGCACCGGCACCAACGCCCTCCTGCTCAGCCCCCCGGATGCGATCGTCCCCGCCTTCGGCGAGGGCAGCCGCGACCGCCACGTCGAGGCCGCGCGCCAGGCGGGAATCCCGTTCGGGATCGAGGAGCTGCCGTCGATCGAACTCGACCTCGACACCCCGGCCGACGTGATCGCGCTGACCCGCGAGCTGGAGACCAGCGCCCGCGGCCGGGCGCGGCGAACGGCCAAGGCGCTGGGGATATGAGCAGCGAACTTCGGGTGCTGCCCGTCGAGGGGCTACCCGAGGTAAGCGAGGGGATGAGGGTCGGCGAGCTGATCGCCGAGCGGGTGGACCTTCAGGAGGGCGACGTCGTCGTCATCTCCCAGAAGATCGTCTCCAAGGCCGAGGGGCAGGTGAGGCGACTGCCGGAGGTCGTTCCCTCGCAGCGCGCTCAGGAGATGGGAAAAGAGCTAGGTAAGGAGGCGGCGCTCGTCGAGCTGATTCTCTCCGAGAGCCGCGCGGTGCTGCGCGCCGAGCGGGGCATCCTCATCACCGAAACCCACCACGGCTTCGTCTGCGCCAACGCCGGGATCGACAGCTCGAACCTGCCGGAGGACGGCACGGTCTGCCTGTTTCCGCAAGACCCCGATGCCTCGGCCCGCGCAATCCGCAGCGAAGTAATAACTGCGATGGAGAGACAAACTCAGCGAGCGCTGAAAACAGGCCCTCACAGGGGCCCGAATTCAGCGCTCGCTGAATTCGGGCCCCCCGCTGTGGTCATCGCCGACAGCTTCGGCCGCGCCTGGCGGCTCGGACAGGCCGAGGTCGCGATCGGCTGCGCCGGCTTGATGCCGTTAGATGACTGGCGTGGTCGTACCGACGCCGGCGGCCGTGAGCTGAGCGCGACCGTAATCGCGATCGCCGACGAGGTCGCAGCAGCCGCCGATCTGGTCCGCACGAAGGACTCAGGGGTCCCGGCGGCCGTGGCGCGGGGCCTAGGCGAGTACGTCACGGCGGAGGACGGTCCCGGTGCCGCCGCCCTCCGCCGCTCCCCCGCCGAGGACTTGTTCCGCTGAAAGCGACTAGTCGCGGTCCTTGCCGAGCGCGTCCTTGGCCTTGTCCGAAGCCTTGTCGAGGCCGTCCTTGACAGCGCCGGTCGCCTTGTCGACCTTGCCTTCGCGCTTCAGATCGCCGTCGCCGGTGAGGTCGCCAGCGGCCTCCTTCACACGGCCTTTGGCGTCGTCCTTGTTGCGGATCTCGTCGTTCATCGCATCCTTCCTTGGCTTATCTGGATGCCCTCAGCTACCCGGAAGGGGCCGGCGCTCAACCGGAGACGCGGAGAACGGCAGCCCCGCGGAAGCGGCCGGCGCGGAGGTCGTCCAGCGCCCGGTTCGCCTCCTCCAGCGGGTAGACCTCGACCTCGGTCCGAACCGGCACCCGCGGCGCCAGGTCGAGGAACTCCTCGCCGTCGCGCCGGGTCAGGTTGGCAACCGACCCCAGCGTCCGCTCGCCCCAGAGGTCCGCGTAGGGGAACGAGGGGATGTCGCTCATGTGGATGCCGGCGCTGATCACCCGCGCGCCCTTGGCGCTGACCCGCAGCGCCGCCGTCATCAGCGCCCCGACCGGGGCGAAGACGATCGCGCCGTCGAGCTCCTCCGGCGGCGCTTCCTCCGAGGACCCGGCCCACTCGGCCCCGAGCCGGCGCGCGAACGCCTGCGTCTCCCCGTCGTCGCCGCGGGTGAAGGCGAAGACCCGCCGCCCTTCGTGGACGGCGACCTGGCAGAGGATGTGGGCGGCGGCGCCGAACCCGTAGAACCCGATCCGCTCCGCCTCGCCGACCAGCCGCAGCGCCCGGTAGCCGATCAGCCCCGCGCAGAGCAGCGGCGCCGCCTGCAGATCCGGGCAGCCATCCGGGATCGGGAAGCAGTAGCGCTCGTCGGCGACCGCCGCCTCGGCGTAGCCGCCGTCGAGGTCGTAGCCGGTGAACCCGGCGCGGTCGCAGAGGTTCTCGCGACCGCTGCGGCAGTAGCGGCACTCGCCGCAGGTCCAGCCCAGCCAGGGGACGCCGACCCGGTCACCGGCGGCGAAGCGCTCAACCCCCTCCCCCAGCTCGCGGACGACGCCGACGATCTGGTGGCCCATCGTCAGCGGCAGCTTCGGCTCGGTCAGCTCGCCGTCGAGGATGTGGAGGTCGGTGCGGCAGACGCCGCAGGCGCGAACGTCGAGCAGGACCTGGCCGGGACCGGCGCTCGGCTCAGGCAGCTCGGTCAGCCGCAGTGGCTGCCGCTGCTGCTCGAGGACCATCGCCCGCATAGGTCTCGATGATCTCGTAAAGCGTCGTCCGCTGCGCCGGCTCGCGCCCCGCCGCCCGCGCGGCGGCGATCAGCTGCTCGGGCTCCAGCCGCACCCCGTGCTGCGAGCCGGCCATCCGCGAGATGTTCTCCTCCATCAGCGTCCCGCCGAGGTCGTTGACCCCCCAGCGCAGCGCCTCGGTCGCCCCCTCCAGCCCCATCTTCACCCAGCTCGCCTGCAGGTTCGGGATCGTGCGGCCGAGGGCGAGCCGGAAGGCGGCGGTGTGCTTGAGGTTCTCCCGGATCGAGATCTCCTCGATCCCGTGGGTGCGGCCGAGCAGCGTGTTGAAGGGGATGAAGCTGAGCGGGACGAACTCGGTGATGCCGCCGGTCCGCTCCTGCAGGGCGCGGACGACGCGCATGTGCCGGGCCAGCTCGCGCGGCTCCTCGATGTGGCCGAACATCACCGTCGAGGTCGAGCGCAGGCCGGCGCGGTGGGAGGCTTCGATGATCTCGACCCAACGGTCGGCGGGGAGCTTGTTGGGGGAGATCCGCTGGCGGACGCCGTCGTCGAGGACCTCGGCCGCGGTCCCCGGCGTCGAGCCCAGCCCGCACTCGAGCAGGTACTCGAAAACCTCCAGCGGCTCCTTGCCCGAGCGCTCGCAGGCCCAGTTGATCTCCATCGGCGAGTAGGCGTGCAGGTGCAGCTGCGGCGCCACCTCCTTCGCCAGCCGCAGCCAGCGGCCGTACTCCTCCAGGCTCAGGTCGGGATGGATGCCGCCCTGCATGCAGAGCTCGGTCGCGCCGAAGGCGACCGCCTCCTCGACCCGCGCCGCGAAGTCCCCCTCGCTGACTTCGTAAGCGTCCGGCGAGCGCTTGCCCTGCCCAAAGCCGCAGAAGGCGCAGCCGACGACGCAGATGTTGGTGAAGTTGATGTTGCGGTTGACGACGAAGGTGACCCGGTCCCCGGCCAGCTCCGCTCTCAGCTCATCGGCGGCGACCCGCATCTCCTCGATCACTTCTGGGCGGGTCTCGGCGAACAGCGCCGTCAGCTCGTCCTCGCTCAGCTCTTCCCCCTCGCGACCCTTGGCGATCGCCTCCCCGGCCAGGTCGGGGGCGATCGACTCTTCATTGCGCCTGCCCGACCCTTTCCGTGGGATGAAGGACCAGTACTTGAGCTTGATCACGTCGAGGACCCCCTGCTCCATCCACTCGGGGTCCATGTACTGCGGGTAGACGCAGAGGCGCTCGGTCAGCGCGTAACCACGCGGCGCCAGCTCCTTCCGCACCTGGTGCGGCGAGGGGAACGGCTCCTCGGGAGATATGTGATCGCCGTTGGCGGACAACCCACCCAGGTCGGTGGCACCGGCTTCGACCAGCTCGGGCCAGAACTCCGACAGGTTCGGCGGGACCTGAACGCCGACGTCCGGCATCAGGCGTTTGCACTCGCTGATCAGGTGCTTGATGTCGTCGATGGAGACCGGGTTTGCCCAGGTGGGTAGGGGCGACGGGGACCCCCCCTCCAGGCACATCTCGCTATGGCTCGATGTTGAGTGCCTGGAGGGGGAGTCCCCGTCGCCCTGCCAGCGCCGGCGGGAGGTTTCGTCGGCGATGTCGGCCACTTCGGCGCCGTAGTAGCGCGGGTGCGGGACGAAGTTCTGGAGGATGATCTCCTGCAGGTGGCCGTGGCGCTGGTGGCTGGCTGCGAGGGCTTCCAGGGATTCGACGCGCTCGTCCTCGGTCTCACCGATCCCCACCAGGATTCCGCTCGTGAACGGGATGTTCAGCTCCCCTGCTGCTTCGATCGTCGCCAACCGAGCTGCGGGGTGCTTGGTGGGGGAGCCGGCGTGGACGGTGTCCATCAGGCGCTCGGAGGTCGACTCGAGCATCAGGCCCTGGGAGGCAGTGACCTCTCTGAGCCTCACCAGATCCCCCTTGTCCAGGACGCCGATGTTGGTGTGCGGGAGCATCCCGCGCTCCAGAGCTCTTTCGCACGCCCAGACGACGTAGCTGGTGAAGTCCTCATGGCCCCAGACCTTCAGCCGCTCGGCGACTATCGGGTGAACCTCGGGCCGCTCTCCGGTCAGGACCAAGAGCTCCTTGGCGTTGCGTTTCAGCGCCTCGTCGAGCTGGCGTTCGACCTCCTCCGGCGCGTGGATGTGCGCCTGGTGGGTCGCGAAGGCGCAGTACTTGCAGTAGCACTGGCAGGTGCGGGAGAGCGAGAGGGTGAAATTGCGGGAGAAGGTGACCCGGCGCACAGCGCCAAGCTACTGCACCCGCCGGGCTGGCAATGCTCGCCTTGCCCCGAAAAAAAGGCGCCACCCGAGCGGGTGGCGCCGGAACTGCTCAGAAGCTGCCTGGCCTCAGGTGGCCGGTTTGTCGCTGGTCGGGGTCGCCCGTTTCGGGACCGGCGGGCGAACGTGCTCCGGCGGTTCCGTCGGCGGCAGGCCACCCGGCTCGAGGATGAAGCGGTAGACGGCCGCGGCGAGCAGGGAGCCGACGATCGGACCGGCCAGGAAGGGCCAGACGTCGCCCCAGGTGCTGCCGACCAGGGCCGGGCCGAACCAGCGGGCCGGGTTGAAGCCGGCGCCGGTCAGCGGGCCGGCGACCATGACCAGGAAGCCGAGGGTGGTGCCGATCGCCAGCGGCGCCCACTCCTTGAAGCTCTTCTCCGAGTAGACGGCGGTGAGGATGACGAGGACGAGGACGAAGGTGCCGATCGCCTCGACGATCGCGCCGGCGAAGTTGCCGGCGAGGAGGCCGCTGACTTCGAGGGCGCCGTAGTTGGTGGCGAGCCCCTCGTCCTTCAGCAGCGCCTTGGTCAGCAGGGCGCCGAGGACGCCGCCGGAAAGCTGGGCGAGCATGTAGATGACGCCGTCGAGCGGCTTGATGCGCCGGATCACCAGCGCAGCAAGCGTCACCACGGGGTTGAAGTGCCCACCGCTGGCGACGCCGAACATGACGATCAAGCCGAAGAGCAGGAAGGCGTGGACGAGGCCGACGACGGCGAAGTCAGAACCGAACTGAGCCTGACCGCCGGTCGAGACGAACAGGACGACGACGCTGGTGATGAAGAAGACCAGCAGCAACGTGCCGATCAACTCAGCCAAATATGCGGCAACACCTCTCTCCTGCACCTTTTCCTCCTCGAGTTCCCGTGATCAGGTAAGCGGCGGCAGTCTACCCACATTTGCTCAATGAAATAAGTTCCGCGACCTGATGAGAAGGGCTGTCGCGCTGCTGGCGGCCGCTCTCGCGCTCGCCGGCGCCGCCGGCTGCGGTGAGAGCGGTGCGGAACCGGGCGCGCCGCAAGGCGCGACGGTCGTGCTCGATTTCGTCCCCAACGCCGTCCACAGCGGCATCTACGCGGGCCTCTCCCGCGGCTACTACGAAGACGAGGGAGTCGACCTCAAGGTCCAGCCGCCCGGCGAATCGACCGACGCCCCGAAGCTGCTCGGCGCCGGCAAGGTCGAGTTCGCGATCCTCGACATCCACGACCTCGGGATCGCCCGCGAGCGCGGCATCGACCTGGTCGGCGTGATGCCGATCGTCCAGCGCCCCCTCGCCGCGGTGATCGCCCGGGGCGACGGGCCGGTGCGCCGCCCGCGCGACCTGGAGGGACAGCGGGTCGGGGTCAGCGGCCTTCCCTCCGACGAAGCGGTGGTCGATTCCGAGGTGGAAGCGGACGGCGGCGATCCGGCCGCGGTCGACGAGGTGACGATCGGCTTCACCGCGATCCCCTCCCTGGCCGCCGGCAAGGTCGCCGCGGCAACCGCCTTCTGGAATGCCGAGGGAGTGGCGCTGCGCCGCCAGGGCGTCCCGATCCGCGTCTTCAAAGTCGACCGCTTCGGAGCGCCGCCCTATCCGGAGCTGGTGCTGACCACGTCAAGGAAGGCGCTCGAAGGCGACCCGGAGCTGGTCGATGCAGTCGTTGCGGCAACGCGCCGCGGCTACGCCCTCACCGAGGACAACCCGCAGGCCGCCCTCGACGACCTGCTCTCAGCCAACCCGTCGCTGGAACGAGCGGACCAGCAAGCACAGCTGAGGGCCCTGCTGCCGATCCTCCGCCCGCGCCCGTTCGACCCGGCCGTCCTCAAAGCCTGGGCTGCCTGGGACCTGCGGCACGGGCTGCTGGAAAAGCCCCTAGACGTCGAGCAGGCCTTCGACCAGGGCGGGTAGTTCGCGCGCCATCCGCGAGCGCGGGACGACGAGGTCCACCCCGGCCGCCTCAGCTACCCGCCGGGTCTCGACATCGACGTGCGAGTAGTAGCCGAGGACCGGCATCCCGAGGCCGACCAGCGCCTCCGGGTTCTCGACGTCGAGGTCGGCGACGATCAGATCGATCCCCTCCCAGGTGGTCTCCTCGATCGAGGGCGAGGTGGTGACCTCGTGCCCGGCGGAGGTCAGCGTCTCCTGGACCCTGCTGCCGAGCATCAGGTCGGTGCCGATGCTGAGGACTCGGGCCACTAGATCGAGCGGCGCTGGCGGAACTCTTCGCGAACGCTCTCCGGCCGGCCCCACATCTGGACCACCTCGGACCGCCCCTCGCGCACCTCAGCCAGGCGAAGCTCCCCGGCGACGCCATCGGCGTCGAGCTTCTCCAGCACGCCCTTCACCGTCTCCGCAGCGGCCGCATGCCCGAAGCTCTGGGCGACGAGCAGGCGCCAGTGCCAACCCTGCTCCCGCGGGTGCTGGTAGACCTGCGCGTTCACCTGGCTTACCGCGGTCGCGGTGTCCACGTACTGAGACTCGTCCTCGATCCGCATGTCGACCTCGAGGTCGGTCCAGTCCGGCGGCAGCGTCGCGAGAATCTGCTGGAAGTCGGCGGCGAGAGCCATCGTCGGGCCAAGCCTAGCCACTCGCGACCGCAGCGCCGCCCCAAACGCCCCGCAGCCGCTTATGGCGGTGATGGAAGACGAAGCGGATCAGCGGTCGGAACAGCGCTCCGGGCAACGGCAGGCGCGACTCCCAGGCGAGGCGGTCGGTGACCAGACAGCGATCGTCGCCCAACGGCTCCAGCGTCCGTTCGTGTTCCCAGAGCCGCATCGAGAGCATCTTCGAGCGCTCGAGGAAGCCGCGGCCGGGATCGACCCTGACGATGTTGAGATCGTCGTAGTCGAAGGGGACGAGGCCGAAGAGGAACACCCAGCTGCGGCCGATGTGGCCGGGCTCGAGGTCGTCGAGGCCGAAGTTCTCGGCGCCGCGCGGGACCGTCATCCGCATCAGCGGCCCCAGCTCGTGGTTGATCCCGGCCGGGTCGACCGCCCGCGCCCAGACAGCCTCGGTGCCCGCCCCGAGCTCCGAGCTGACCGTGATCTCCGCTCGCCGTCGCATCAGCCGAAGAAGACCTCGTAGAGGAGGAAGACGTTGAGGCTGATGATCAGCGCCGCCAGCACCCCCGCCAGCGCGCTCAGCCAGCGCGGGTTTACCAGGTCCCCCATCACCTCCCGGTCCGACGCGATCAGCAGCAGGGGGACGAGGGCGAAGGGGATGCCGAAGGAGAGGACGACCTGGCTGCTGACGAGGGCGTCGGTCGGGTCGAGGCCGAGGGCGAGCACCAGCAGCGCCGGCGCCAGGGTGATCGCGCGGCGGACGAAGAGCGGGATGCGGCGGCGGATGAACCCCTGCATCACCACCTGCCCGGCCATCGTCCCGACCGAGGAGGAGGCGAAGCCGGAGGCGAGCAGGGCGATCCCGAAGACGGTCGCGGCCCGGTCGGAGACCAGCGTCTGCAGCCCCTCGTAGGCGCCGTCGATCGAGTCGACGCCGGTCAGGCCGCTGCTGTGGAAGAGGGCAGCGGCGACGATCATCATCGAGAGGTTGACCAGCCCCGCCAGCGAGAGGGCGATCACGACGTCGACCTTCTCGAAGCCGAGGATCCGTTTTTTCTCCGCGGCGTCGCGGCCGACGATCCGCCGCTGGGTCAGCGCCGAGTGCAGGTAGACGACGTGCGGCATCACCGTCGCGCCGATGATCCCGGTTGCCAGCAGGATGCTCTCGGTGTCGGCGAACCCGGGCACGAAGAGGTGGCGGGCGACCTCGCCGCCGTCGGGGTCGGCGTCGAAGAGCTCGAAGACGAAGGAGGCGACGACGACGCCGACCAGCACCGAGATCCCCGCCTCCAGCCGCCGGAACCCCATCTGCTGCAGGGCGAGGATCGCGAAGGCGCCGGCGCCGGCGATCAGCCCGGCCGGGAAGAGCGGGATCCCGAACAGGAGGTTGAGGCCCAGCGCGGCGCCGACCACCTCGGCGATGTCGGTCGCCATCGCCACCACCTCCGCCTGCAGCCAGAGGCCGATCGAGGTGCGGCGGGAGAAGCGCTCGCGGCAGAGCTCGGCGAGGTTGCGCCCGGTCGCGATCCCCAGCTTCGCCGACTGCGTCTGGACCAGCATCGCGACCAGGTTCGCCGCGAGGACGACCCAGAGCAGCAGGTAGCCGAACTTGGCGCCGCCGGAGATGTTGGTGGCGAAGTTGCCGGGGTCGATGTAGGCGACGGCGGCGATGAAGGCGGGGCCGAGGAAGGGCCAGACGCGCCGGACCCCGCGCCGCCGCCCCTCCAGCGAGTGCCGCGCCGCGACGGCGACGGCCGCCTCGCCCGGGAGGACGTCCTCGACCTCGGCCTGCCGGGAGCGGATCTCCTCCTCGATCCCCTGGCCGGGTGGGGTCACCGCGCGTCCCAGGTGGGCGGCAGCAGGTCGGGGCCGGGGATCGGCGTCCCGTGCGGGTCGTGCCGCGGTTCCCCCAGCTTCGCCGCGATCAGCTGCTCGAGCTCCTCGGAGATGTAGTGCTCGAGCACCTCGGCCTCCTCGTGGACGCGGTCGTCGTCCATTCCCAGCGCCTCGGAGAGGTAGGCCTCGATCAGGCGGTGGTGGCGGATCACCTCGAGCGCGACCTTCTCCCCCGCCGGGGTCAGGTTCACCCCCTTGTAAGGGAAGTACTCGACCAGGCCGAGGTCGGCCAGCCGTTTCAGCATCGAGGTCGCGGTCGCCGGGGTGACGCCGAGTCGCTGCGCCACCTCGCCGTTGAGGACCAGGCCCTCGCGTTCGGCGGCGATCGCGTAGATCGCCTTCGCGTAGTCCTCGATCGCCTCGGTGCTGGGGTCGCGGCGACCGCGCCCGCCCTCGCCCGCCGCCATCAGACCGAGACCAGCAGGCCGGTGAGGTAGAGCACGGCGATGCCGGCGAGCATCCCCGCCACGCTCGTCGGGTAGAGCAGGCGACCGCTGCCGTCGCGCATCGCCGGGGCGATCTGGACGATCACCCGCACGATCGCGCCGACGCCGACGCCGAACAGGAGCGCCGCCAGGCTCGGGTCGAAGGCGGCGGCGCCGATCCAGGCGCCGAGGATCGCCGGGGCGCCGGCGATCAGCCCGAGGGCGAGCAGCCGTCCCAGGGTCGGGCGGGCGGCGTCCCGCAGCGGGGCGACGATCGCCAGCCCCTCGGTCGTGTTGTGGATCGCGAAGCCGACGACGAGGAAGGCGCCGAGCGCGAGCGCGCCGCTGGCGTAGGCGGAGCCGATCGCGAGGCCCTCGCCGAGGTTGTGGAGGCCGATCCCGATCGCCACCAGCAGCGCCAGGTAGGCGGCGCCGGCAGCTCCCGCCCCGGCCTGCCTGGCCCGCTGCGAGCGCTCGGAGAGATAGGCGTCGATCCCGGCGAGGACGAGGTAGGCGACGAGACCGCCGGCCAGGACCAGGGTGGCGCCGCCGAACGCGGCCGGCGCCTCGGCGGCAAGCTCCAAGCCCTCGAGCCCGGCGTCGATCGCGAGGAAGGCGAGCAGCCCGACGGTGAAGGCGATCAGCGCCCCCATCCAGCTCCGCCCCAGCCGCCGCAGGAAGGGCAGCCAGAGCATCCCGAGGCTGACCGGGATGACGCCGACGTAGATCCCCA
>Ga0247774_1000319_pt1 | contig 23369 bp, 26 predicted proteins | sample UWRJL001104B6_FD_179933 | JGI IMG/M metagenome (GOLD analysis project Ga0247774, IMG submission 179933) | Plant litter microbial communities from Arlington Agricultural Research Station in Wisconsin, United States - UWRJ-L001-104B-6 | ecosystem: Environmental > Terrestrial > Plant litter >... | reverse complement strand
CGGACAAGCTCAAGCGCCCAAGGGACGGAACATCAGTACGGGAACGGAACCTTGCGATCGGCAGGGGACCATCGCGGGCCGCGCAGCCGCCGTCGGACCCGGTCGAGCCGCTCCCTGTCAGCCACGTCGCCCTCGTCCCGCCCGATCCGGCGTTCGAGGACTCTTTCGACACACGTCCCGAGCGGCAGCTCTGGCAGTTTCGCCCAGGTCTCCGCCCGACGGGACATCAGGCGCTCTTCGGCGGCGTACGCCGCCTCACCGCCCGGCCGGCCCGTGGCAGCGCGCAGCTCCTGGGTCGCACGGCGCCGGTTCACGCGGTTCGCCTGCCGCTTCCTGGCGGGGACCCACCTGCGTGCGGGCTTGAACCGGTAGCCGCTGCTCCCACGCCGGTCCTTGGCATAGCTGAGCCGCTTCTTCTCCTGCGGCGTCTTCCGCGGCACTGGCGCACTCCGTTCTCCCCGGCCTGCCGATCTGGAGGGTAGAACCCGGGGCAACGGGCGTCGACCAATTTTCCCGGCGGCGGCGAGGAGCGCGGCGACGTCCGGGGTGTCTTACCAGGCCGGTCCCAGATCGGCGGACAGCCAGTGTTCGGGCCGCATGTAGACGGCGATGTGTTCGCCGAGGTGCGTGCGTTCGTACTCCAGGAACTCGGCCACCTTGTCCGACGGCACGTACCGCTCCGCCATCTCCCGCGAACGCTCCGCGGTACCCGCGGCGGTCCTGGTCACCGGCCCCTCCACCGACACGTAGCGGATGGTCGGCTCGGTCCGCTGCGCCATCAGGCTGAACCGGCCCGCCGCCTCGATCGCACGGGTCTTGCGCGCGCCGGGCTCCGTGAGCACCCACAGCTCACCGCCCGGGTTGTACCCGTACCAGATCGGGATGGTGAGCGGCGCGCGGTCGGGCCTCTCGACCACCGACAACGCGCCGATATGGGGTTCTGCCAGGAACTGTTCTCGTTCTTCTTCCGAGAGCGCCATAGATCCGGATGCTAGCCAGCAGGTGGTACGGGCGTCACAGTGCGCGTGGCGCCTCCTCAGGAGGAGTGGGCTGCTCGACCCGGCGGATGAGCCGTTTCAACTGGGAGATCTCCTCGTCCAGGGCCTTCTTGCCGGCGGCGGTCAGGCGGATCCACGTACGGCCGCGCTTGCCCGCGTAGCCCTTCTCGATCTCCACCAGGCCCGCCTTCTCGAGCACGGTCAGGTGCTGGGAGAGGTTGCCCGCGGTGAGGTCCAACGTGGCCCGCAGGAATCCGAACTCCACCTGCCGGGCCTCGTGGGCGATGGTCAGAATGCCCAGCCGGACGCGCTGGTGAACGACGTCGTCGAGGCCGTTCGCGGGATGGCTCATACCCGCCGCCGTTCGGCCAGGGCGAAGCCCACACCGCCGAGGAGCAGCACGCCGCCGGCCAACAGGAGGCTGGGCAGGAACCCCCAGGTCGCGGGGAGGCTCTTACCGACACCCTGTCCCCGGATACCGATGCCGGAGGCCAGGAGTGCGACCGCCAGATAGCCGACGGCGAAGGCCAGTACGGCCCAGCTGCGTTCCACCCGGGCCAGGACGAACAGGGCCAGGCTGATCGCGACCAGCGGCACCAGGCCGACGGCGACCGGACCGGCAGGAGAGTAGCTCTCCAGCCTGAGCTGCTGCGTCCACGCGGACGCGACGCCGAACACCAGGCCCGCGGCGATTCCCGATGCGACATAGGGCAGGACGCGGGAGCCGACCCCGCGGCTCCGGGCGCGGAACACGTAGAAGGCGGCGATCGCGGCGTAGGCCAGGACGAGGGCGAGGATCCAGTAGACACCGGCGGGCCAGCCGACGACCTGGACGCAGACACCCCCGTTGATGATCTGCACGCCGCCGCGTGCGCCCAGGACGGGATCGCAGGTGACGGTGTGCCGCCCCAGGCGGTAGAAGGGCGCCGCCGCGACGACCACCACGCCGAGCAGTACGAGCGGGAACCACGTGCCGCGCTGTGCCTGACGTACGCGCCGGGTGAGCTGGTCGGTGGTCGAGAGCACCTGCTGGGCTGTGTCCGCGGAGGGAACCGGTCGGTCTGTCATGGCATTAGGTTTCCATAACAAACAACTCTTGGCAAAAAACTTGTTGGCGATCTGCCGGCGAACGTCAGGAATCGAGAAGCGAAGGTGCCCGGGCCGCGCCTACCGTGGCTGCCCAGACGACACCGGTGGCCTGCCGACCGGCGTCGGCTCAACCGGACCGGAGAACGGGAGCCGCGACCCGGGCCGAAAGGGAGCAGAACCGGACGTACTGTGGCTGGTCAGATCGAGCCGGGCGACGCCGACGGAGACCGCGAGGGCGCCTCCGCCCAACAGATGGAGACACGATGAGCATGGCCTCGAGGACGGACACGCAGTCGCCCGCGCCGCACGGTGCCGACAGCCACGACCTGATCCGCGTGCACGGCGCGCGGGTGAACAACCTCAAGGACATCAGCATCGAGATCCCCAAGCGCCGGCTGACGGTGTTCACCGGGGTCTCCGGCTCGGGCAAGAGTTCGCTGGTGTTCGGCACGATCGCCGCGGAGTCGCAGCGCCTGATCAACGAGACCTACAGCGCCTTCGTCCAGGGCTTCATGCCGACGCTGGGGCGGCCCGAGGTCGACGTACTCGAAGGGCTGACCACCGCGATCATCGTCGACCAGCAGCGGATGGGCGCCGACGCCCGCTCCACGGTCGGTACCGCCACCGACGCCAACGCGATGCTGCGCATCCTCTTCAGCCGGCTCGGGCAGCCGCACATCGGCTCGCCCAAGGCGTTCTCCTTCAACGTCGCCTCGATCAGCGGAGCGGGCGCGGTCAAGGTCGAGCGCGGCGGAAAGACCGTGAAGGAGCGCCGCAGCTTCAAGATCACCGGCGGCATGTGTTCACGCTGTGAAGGCCGGGGCTCGGTCACCGACTTCGACCTGTCCGCGCTGTACGACGACCGCAAGTCGCTCAGTGAGGGTGCGCTCACGATCCCCGGCTACAGCGTCGACGGCTGGTTCGGCCGCATCTTCCTCGGCTCCGGCTTCTTCGACGCCGACAAGCCGATCCGCGAGTTCACGAAGAAGGAACTCCACGACCTCCTGCACAAGGAGCCGACCAAGATCAAGGTCGACAACATCAACCTGACGTACGAGGGGTTGATCCCGAAGATCCAGAAGTCGATGCTCACCAAGGACGTCGACGCCCTGCAGCCGCACATCCGGGCCTTCGTGGAGCGGGCGATCACCTTCACCACCTGCCCCGACTGCGACGGCACCCGGCTCAGCGAGTCGGCCCGATCCTCGAAGATCAAGGGGATCAACATCGCCGACGCCTGCGCGATGCAGATCAGCGACCTCGCCGAATGGGTGCGGGGCCTGGACGAACCCTCCGTCGCGCCGCTGCTGGCGACGCTGGGGCACACCCTCGACTCGTTCGTCGAGATCGGCCTCGGCTACCTCAGCCTCGACCGCCCGTCGGGCACCCTGTCCGGCGGCGAGGCGCAGCGCACCAAGATGATCCGCCACCTCGGGTCGTCGCTCACCGATGTCACCTACGTCTTCGACGAGCCCACCATCGGACTGCACCCCCATGACATCCAGCGGATGAACGGCCTGTTGCTGCGACTGCGCGACAAGGGCAACACGGTGCTCGTCGTGGAGCACAAGCCGGAGACGATCGTGATCGCCGACCATGTCGTCGATCTCGGCCCCGGCGCCGGTACGGCGGGCGGCACCGTCTGCTTCGAGGGCACCGTAGAGGGCCTGCGGACCGGTGGCACCATCACCGGCCGCCACTTCGACGACCGGGCCGCCCTCAAGGAGACGGTGCGCAAGTCCACCGGCGCGCTGGAGATCCGCGGCGCCACCTCCCACAACCTGCGGGACGTCGACGTCGACATCCCGCTCGGGGTGCTCTGCGTGATCACCGGCGTGGCGGGCTCCGGCAAGAGCTCGCTCGTGCACGGGTCGATCCCCGCAGGTGAGGACGTGGTGGCGATCGACCAGGGCGCGATCCGCGGCTCGCGGAGGAGCAACCCGGCGACGTACACCGGACTGCTCGACCCGATCCGCAAGGCGTTCGCCAAGGCCAACGGCGTGAAGCCGGCGCTGTTCAGCGCCAACTCCGAGGGCGCCTGCCCCGGTTGCAACGGCGCCGGCGTGATCTACACCGACTTGGCGATGATGGCCGGCGTCGCCACCACCTGCGAGGAGTGCGAGGGCAAGCGGTTCGAGGCATCGGTGCTGGACCACCACCTCGGCGGCCGCGACATCAGCGAGGTGCTCGCGATGTCGGTGATCGAGGCCGAGGAGTTCTTCGGCGCAGGCGAGGCGCGGACACCGGCCGCGCACAAGATCCTTCAGCGGCTCGCCGACGTCGGGCTCGGCTATCTCAGCCTCGGCCAGCCGCTCACCACCCTGTCCGGCGGCGAGCGGCAGCGGCTCAAGCTGGCCACGCACATGGCCGAGAAGGGCGGCGTCTACGTCCTCGACGAGCCGACCACCGGCCTCCACCTCGCCGACGTCGAACAACTGCTCGGCCTGCTCGACCGGCTCGTCGACTCCGGCAAGTCGGTCATCGTCATCGAGCACCACCAGGCGGTCATGGCCCATGCCGACTGGATCATCGACCTCGGCCCCGGCGCCGGCCACGACGGCGGCCGGATCGTCTACGAGGGCACGCCCGCCGACCTCGTCACCGCCCGGTCCACCCTCACCGGCGAGCACCTCGCGGCTTACGTCGGCCGCTGACCGTCAGCCGCGGTCCTGCCAGGTGCACAGGCAGGCGCAGTTGCCCTCGGGGTCGGCGAGCAGCCAGAAGCTCGGCGCCTCCGCGTCGCTGACCAGCGTGCCGCCGGCGGCGAGCGCCGCGTCGATGCGCGGCCGGACCTGCGCGGGATCGACCCAGATGTCGAGATGCCAGCGCTGGCGGGATTCCCCGCCGCCGGACGTCTGGAACCACACCGTCGGCAGGACGTCGGCCGGGTCGCGAAGCTCGTCGTCCATGTCGGGACCGGACCGATGCTCCATCGCGAGCACCGCGGCCCAGAACGGCAGGATCGACTCGCGGGCCGGGGTGTCGAGGGCGAGCTCGAGCCGGGAGACGCCTGAGGACTCCAACCGCACCCCGGCGTCGGCGGCGATCGAGGAGACGGCCCGGCTCAGCCGGACGTCGCGGTCGGTGACTCCTTGCTCATCGTGGCTGGTCAGCCGGACGTCCACGTGGGTGTAGCGCAGGCTGAGATCGGGATGATGGTTCATCTCCTCGGCCACCGCGCCGATGGCGTTGACGACCGAGAGCCCGGTCGCGAAGTCCTCGGTGTGGATGCGGGTCTGCAGGCCGCCGAGCAGGTACGCCCACCCGTCCAGCCCCTCGTCGGCGATCTGCTGTCCGGTCAGCTTGCTCATGGGACGTCCTTGCGTTTCAGGGACCTGACGACGTACCGGTCACGTGTCCTCGTCTGCCTCACTCCGCGGGAGTGTGCCGCGACGCGGCACCGCACCGGCGAGGACAAGCTCGACGCAACACTTTAGACAACCGTCGAGCATCTCCTCGAACGGGGCGCCGGGCGGGTGTAGATACCGGCACGTATACCCAGTTACCAGATACTTAGCGTTAACAATTAACCAAGGGTTGAGCTCGGCTGGTGTCACTGATCGGTGTGCGGGATACCTCTTGTGTCGTGGCCCTGTAATCGGGTCGCGTAGATTCACGAATTTGGGGGGAATCAGTGCTCAAGAAGCTCACCGCAACAGGGATCCTGGCAGGGGCGGCCACGGGCGTCGTCCTGCTCGGCGGTCCCGCCAACGCGGACCGTCTTGCTGCCAGCCCGTCAGCCGTCTCGGACGTTCCGGCCGCTTGTTCCTACACCACGCCCGGCTATGTGCCGCCGGCCTGGTGCACCAGCTACCTGCCGAACCAGTACTACGCACCGCCGACGTACTACCCGCCGGCCGCGTACTACCCCGGCCACCACCACGGCTGGAACCGGTGGCACCACGGCGGGTGGGGTGGTTACCCGCACCGCTGGCACCGCTAGTCCGTCGGCACAGTTCGTCATGAGGAGGGGCCTGACCTCGGTCGGGCCCCTCCACCGTTCTCCGCGTGAAAGCGTCATCGAGCGGGTCACGGGAGGAACCGTCCTGGTGGCGAAGGTGTTCATCGACGGCTGAACCGTTCGGCGAAGCGTGCGGTGAACAGGTCGGCGCCCTTGCGTTGGAAGACCGTTTCGGCCGTGGCCGGCGCCACGCCACCGGGCACCGGCAGCTGGCCGACACCTCGGCGCGGCCCGAGCGGAAGCAGGATCCTGCGGTGCGGCGTCGGCGTGTGGACGGCTTGCGGGGGTTCGCCCGCGAGCCGGGCCCTGAGGTTCTCCGCCACGACCTCGGCGTGCACCTGGGCGTACGACGCCATCTTGGGATCCGGGAGGTCGGCGAGGTCGCCAAGGGCGTAGACGTGGTCGTGTCCTCGCACGGTGAGCCGATCGGTGACCGGCACCGTCGCTCGCGCGGTCAGCGGCGTCAGCCTGCCGTCGGTCAGGCAGTCGCCGGCGATCCGTACCCCGAACGCCCGGAACCAGATGTCGGCACTGATCTCGTCGCCGGCGTCGGTGGTGGCGGTGAAGCGGCCGGCCCTGCCCGCCTCGGTCGGGGGCGGCGCGGTCAGGGCGGTGCCCAGCATCACGGTGATGCCGAGCTCGTCGAGCTGACGGTGCAGCTCGGCGCGTACTTCGGGCAGGAAACCGGGAAGGAGGCTCTCGGCCTTGCTGACGATGGTCACGTCCCTGTCCGGCCAGACCTCCTTGATCTCTCCTGCGAGTTCCAGCCCGACCGGGCCGGAGCCGAGGATCAGCACACGGCCGGCGCCGGCCAGCTCCTTGTGCGCCTCGAGGAGGTCATCGAGCGCCCCGGCGATGGTCGTGGCGGATTGTCGCGGCTTGGCGGGAAAGGGGTAGCCGGAGCCGGTGGCGAGGACCAGATGGTCGGCCTCGACCCGGCCGCCCGACGCGAGCGCCACCCCGGCCGGATCCACCGAGGTGGCCCGATCACGGATCACCCGGCCTCGCTCGAGCAAGGTGTCGTACGGGAAGAAGATGTTGGCCGCCCAGTCGGGCCTGGTCAGTGCTCGCAGCGACCCCGCCGCGTTGACGAACGCCTCCCGCGGGTCGATGAGGACGACGTCCCCGACGAGATCCAGCGCCTGGGCGACCAGGGAACCGCCATATCCGCCACCGACCACCGCAACCGTACGAGTCATCGCTGCACGCCCCCGAAAATAGAAAGTTCGGCGACCGAACAGTATTAGTTCGGTCACCGAACTTCAAGGGCGGCGCTCAGACCTCCATGAAGATCACCGACACTTTGTTGTCGTCGGCGACGCGGCCGAGCAGAGCCGCGAGCGCCGAGCGCTCGTCCTCGGTCAACGAGGCCGCCAGCCGCTCGATCCGCTCGGACCCGTCGCTGTAGAACTTGTCGGCGACCGTGCGGCCGTGCGGTGTCAGCGCGACCGACACCGCTCGCGAGTCGTCGGGGTCGACCTCGCGCCGCACCAGCCCGTTACGTTCGGCGTAATTGACCATGCCGGTGACCGTCGACTTGGCGAGGCCCATCACGGTGCCGAGCTCACCCATCCCGCACGGTCCCGGCCGCAGAACGCAAAGGAACTGTCCCTGCTGGGGCGAGAAACCGAACTCCCGGCTTGCCTCGGTGTAGGCCGCGTTCACCAGGAACGCGACCCGCGCCAGAGCGGTCGTGAGCCCCAGCCGACCTTCTCTTCTACCCACGTGACCAGCTTACGGCCGGCTACGCTCCGCGAAGGCGGCCTCAGGCAGGGTCGACGTGCACGCTGCCCGAGTCGGTGCGCAGGTGGAGCCTTGCCGTCGCGGCCGAGGCGGTCGGCACCGAGATGTGCCTGCCACCGGAGTCGGTGTGGACCTCGACGTTGTACGGACCGCCGGGTACGGCGAGACGCACCGAACCCGAGTCACTGGTCGCCCGGACGTCCGTCGGCGCCTGGGAGAACGCCAGCCGCAGGCCGCCGGAGTCGCTGGAGACCGTCGAGGTGGGGGAGCGCAACTCCGTCGCGCGGATCGAGCCGGAGTCCGTGCTGGCCGCCAGCGTGCCGCCGATGTCCTGCAGGACGAGCCCGCCCGAGTCGGACCGGATGCTGACGTCGCCGGTCACGTGCCGTACCGTCACCGCGCCCGAGTCGCTCGCCGCGTCGGCGCTCGTCACGCCCGCGACGTTGATCCGCCCGCTGTCCGTACGGGCACGCACGCGCACCGACGCGGGGACCGTCAGGTCGTAGTCGACGCGGCAGCGCGTGCAGCCGTTGTCGAAGGTCAGCGTGCCGTTGGTCAGACGCTGCCCCGGGTGCGGAGTGCCGCTCTCGTAGTGCACGACGCGGTGGACCGTCACGGCGTCGCCGCTGCCTCTCGTCACCACGACATGGCCGTCGTCCGCGTTGACCTGAAGGTTGGTCACCGGCCCGGTGATTTCGGCGTCGGCGGGCGTCACGGTGTGCCGGTAGTCGGCGAAGTGCACGCCCACACCACAGCCCGACGCGGTGATGGCGGTGAGGGCGATGATCGCCACACTACGGCTCTTCACGGTTGGCTCCTTGAGATCGGCTCGTGAAGAACGCTACGGGACCGGCGGGGTGCGTCCCATGTGGCTGGCACGCCGGGTGGAGGTGGGGCTAACCCCACACCGCCCTCACTCCTTGTCGTCTTCGTCCGGGTCGATGATCGGCATGCTGGCCGTCTCGTCGAAGGCGTCCTGCGCCGGCCCGGCCGTGTCGTCGAGGTCGCCGTTGGCCAGCGACTCCCAGTTGCTCGCGTCCTTCAGCCGGTCGAACCCGCGGCGGATGCTGTCCCAGCTCTCGTCCGCGAGGGGTGTGCCCATGTCGGAGGAGGAGTCGATCGGCCCGTCGGTCAGCGGGTCGGGCTCCTGGCCGCCGGCGACGCGGAAGTCACGAGGCTCGGACCGGTGGTGCCCGTTGGTGCCGTTCCCGTCCGCGGGAGTGCGAGGAGGCGGCTCGAACGGCTCGAACGACTGCGGCGCGGGCTCGGGCGGAGGAGGATCGGCCGGCGCGGGCGGCTCTGGCGGTCGCCGGTCCCAGGAGGTCTCGGCGGGAGGCAGGTCCCAGGAGTCGGCCTCGGGCCGCTCCGGGTCCCAGGAGGTCTCCGCCGGGGGAAGATCCCAGGAGCGCGCTTCGGGCCGTTCTGGGTCCCAGGAGGACTCGGCACGGGGGAGGTCCCAGGAAGGAACCTCCGGCGGCGCGGGCGGCTCCGGGTCCCACGCGCTCGCCGGAGCGGGTGTCTCGGGCCGGCGACGGTCCCACGGCGTGATGGGTGGCGACTCAGAAAGACCGGGGTCCCACTGCGGCGGCCCCTCTGGAGACGCGGTCTCGGGGGGCCGGCGTTCCCAGGGGGAGAGGCCGGACGGCGAGCCGGCCGGCCGCCGCTCCCACGGCGACGGCTCCGCCGGGTGGGCCGCGGGACGCGCCGGCGGCGGTTGCGCGGGGGTCTCCCGGGGCATCGCATCGTCGTCGTCATCGCCGGAGGAGCGCCGGCGTCGCTGCCGCCAGCCGAGGATCAGGCTCAGCAGGATCAGGGTGCCGCCGCCGCTCAGTACGGCGATGAGCATGAGATCCGGTCCGTCCTTGGCGGGCGGGGGCGTCGGCTGCGTGGTCGGGACCGGCTTTTCGACCGCCGTGCCGCCGTGCTCGGCCTTGTTGATCCGGGCGGCCGTCCGCAGGGCGCCGTACGCGTCGGCCACGCCGGTGCCGATCTCGTTGCTGCGGCCGTCGGGCGGCCGGTGTGTGGCGCCTTCCTCCAGGGCCTGCTTGACCTCCGCCGGGGTGAGATCGCGGTAGCGGGCCTTGACCAGCGCGCTCATGCCCGCCACGAAGGCGGCCGAGGAACTCGTGCCGGTGCCGAGGATGTAGCCGTGCCCGGCGGCGTCCGCGCTGACGATCTCCACGCCGGGAGCGGCGACCGAGATGTAGGTGTGGCGGTTGGTGAACTTGGCCGGCTTGAAGCCCCGGTCGACGGCGCCCACCGCGATGACACCCGGGTAGGCGGCCGGGTAGTTGCGCCGGTTGGCGGCGTTGCCGTCGTTGCCGGCCGAGGCGATGAGCACCGAGCCCTTGGCGAGCGCGTACTTGATGGCCGCTTCTTCGGCGCTGTTGCCGTTGTAGAAGAGGTTGCCGCCGCCCAGCGACATGCTGATGACCTGCGCGCCGTGGTCGGCGGCGTACCGGATGCCCTTGGCGACCGCGTCGCGGGCGCGGTCGACCTGCGCCTTGTCGGTACGGATCGGGTCGGAAAGCTCCCACGTGACCCGGATCGAGAGGATTTTGGCGTCGGGGGCGACCCCCATGACGCCCGCCGCGGCGCCGGCGCCGTGGCCGTGGCCCGCGATGAGGCTCGCCATCTCGGTGCCGTGCCGGCCCCAGTAACGTCCGCCGGGCTTACGCGTGTGGCCGGTGAAGTCCGGTCCGTCGATGACGCGTCCGGACAGGTCGGACTGGTGTCCGTCGACCCCGGTGTCGAGCACCGCGACGGTCACGCCGTTGCCGCGGGAGTATTTCCAGGAGCGCGGGATGTGCAGGGCGTCGAGTGTCCATTGCTGGCCGCGGTAGAGGTCGGCCGGTGCCGTACGCGCCGCCGGGCGCGAGGGCCGTGCGGGCGAGGCGGACTGGGCCGCCGGCACCGAGAGCACCGCCACCGCGAGGCTGACCAGGACCGCCGAGGCCACGCGCGGGAGGGTGCGGCGAGGCTCGAACACGTGCACCGGATCCCCTCCCGGCTATCGACTGCGGGCGTCATTCTGCCACGGCCTGAGGTCGCATGCTTACGCGATCGAATGTCAGATGCACGGTGATCGGGGGGAATATGGTCGAAATCCCGAGCAATGTGTACGGTGCACGGTGTACGCGTTCCGGGCCTGTGCTCCCGATGGCCGCGCGCGGTCTCCTCCGCGCACCCCTTCCCTGGCGGCCATCCGGACCGCCGGCCCGGATCCGTCTGCGCCGCCGGGCGTACACGCGAAGCCGCCTCCCGTACGACGCGGAGGCGCGGACCGCCAGGTCACCATCGGGGCATGAACGCGATGGCGCTGACCGCGCACGGTCCCTGGCACGATGGCGACGCCCCCGGATGGTGGCCCGTCTTCCCGATCGGATTCGGCCTGTTCTGGCTGCTGGTGCTCGGCGGCGGGTTCTACCTGCTGTCGAAGCGTACGAAGGGCGGCGGCGCCGAGCGGGTGCTCGCCGAACGCTACGCGCGTGGAGAGATCGACGAGGAGGAGTACCGCGAGCGGCTGGCCGTGCTGCGGACCTGACGCTCAGTCATCCGAGCGGGCCGCCTCCAGGGCGGCCTCTCGCTCGGCGGGCTCGAACACGGCCGAGTCCATCGGGAAGTCCGCCGCCGCCGCGGCGAACTTCGCGAGCAACCGGGCGAACTGGCTCCGCTCGTCGTCGGTCCAGTCGGCGACGAGCTGGGCGATGAATCGTCGCCGGAACTCGTCGGTCAGGCCGCGCACCCGCTCGCCGGACTCCGTCAGTCGCAGGTGTGCGCGGCGCGCGTCGACCGGCGACGGGCTGCGGGACACGAAACCGGCGTCGATGGCGTGCCCGACGAGCCGGCTGGCGGTCGAGGGATCGATGTCGAGGTAGTCCGCGACCGCGCCCACGGTGACGTCGCCGGTTCCCTCGCCGTGGCCGGCGATGGCATGGATGACCAGCAGGTTGGACAGCTGGATGGGGCGCCCGTCGCGCCCGCACCGCTCGCGCAGGCGCTGCAGGAGATGCGGCTTGGCCCAGAGTCGGCGGAGCTGGAACGCCGCCCGTTCGATCTCCGCCACACTTGCGTCGATGTGCGGACTCACAAGGTCACAGTAGTTGAGCCGGACAAGAATGAATGCCGTCCGGTATCGGTAGATCTGAGGTATTTCATCGCATCATCCCCACCAGAAGGCCGTGGCGATGATGCCGTACAGGACGATGAGCGTCGCGCCCTCGAGCCAGGTGGACTCGCCGTCGAGCACCACCAGAACGGTGATCACGACCGCCATGATGAGCACCGCGATCAGCAGCGGCGACAGCACCAGCGTGAAGGACGCTCCGACCAGTGGCGAGAGCAGGACCAGCGCCGGAGCGACCACGAGCGCGACCTGCAGTGGGCTCTGCAGGATCAGTGACAGGGCGAAGTCGGACTGGTTCTTCAGGGCGAGCTGGATGCCCACGACGTTCTCGACCGCGTTCCCGGCGATCGCCACGATGACCAGACCGGCGAACGCCTCCGAGATACCGAGCGTGGACATCGCGGGCTGCAGAGCGGCCACGAACCAGTCCGAGACGAAGGCCGCGCCGACGCCGGTGATCGCCAGCATGGCCAGTGCGACGCCCATCGACCACCGGTGCCCGGGAGCGTCGCCGCCCTCTCCGGCGGGCCGTTCGGCCGCCTTCTGCCGGCGCAGCGACGCGGGGAGAGAGGCCACGAACAGGCCGAGCAGCAGCACCGACACCACGATCGACAGGTCCCGCTCGTGCAGCGCCGCCTTGGTCGCCTGCGACCCCAGCGCCGCGGTGAGCGACGGGACGAGCATCGCCGCGACGGACAGCACCATGAGCATGGACATCGTCCGCGCGCCCTCGCTGCCGAACTTCTGCCGGCCGTGCTTGATGCCGCCGAATAGGAAGGCCAGGCCGAGCACGAGCAGGACGTTGGCCAGGATGGAGCCCACGATGGTCGCCGTGGCCACGCCGTACAGCTTGTCCCGCAGGGCGAACAGCACGACGAACAGCTCGGGGAGGTTGCCCAGGGCGCTCTGCACGACGCCGGTCGCGCCGGAGCCGAGCCGGTCGCCGAGCGCCTCGACGCTCCGCCCGACCAGGCTCGCCAGCAGCGCCAGGGCGAGCGCGGCGACCACGAACGGCGCGACGTCCCCGCCGAGCTTGGCGTAGTGGGCGGTCCCGGCGGCCACCGCCACCACGACCGTGATCGTGATGAGCCGCCAGTCAGAGCGCGTGAAACCCATGCGGGAGATCATGCCGCAGCGGCTGCCGCTCAGACGCCTTTGACTCGTGACGGCTACGGCGCGACGGCCAGGCGGACGTGTGCGCCGGGTGGCAGGCCGAGGCGCTGGGCGGCGTTGCCGGAGTTGACGGCGAGGGCCACCAGGCCGGTCCCGTCGGTGTAGGCCACCAGCTCCCCCGGAGGTACGGAACCGAACGTCTCGCCGTAGGTCATCCGGAGCGAGTGCCGCCCGAGCATGACGGTGAGGGTTCCGCCGCACCGCGCGCCGATCCGTTCCATGTCGGCGCGGGTGACCGAGAGCTGGACGTTGCCGAATCGGTCGACCGTGACCACCTCGCCCTCGGCCGTGCCGTCGTGCACGGCGCGGGCGGGCGGCGGAAGGCGTACGAGCCCGGCCGGGTCGATCGTCGCTCCGGTGTCGGCGACGTCGCGGCCGGCGGCGATGTGGGCCGCCACCGGGGCGAAGATGTCGCGGCCGTGGAAGGTCGCCGACACCGGGTCGAGCCACAGCTGCTGGTCGGTCAGCTCGTACGCCTGGATGTCCGGCTCCGCGGCCGCCCACGACAGGACTCCGTTGTCCGGGCCGATGAAGACGCGCTCGCCCGCCGCGATGGCGATCGCCCGGCGTCGCGTGCCCACACCCGGATCGATGACGGCGACGTGCACACCGGCCGGGAGGTACGGGACCGTCTGCGCCATGATCGCGGCGCCCCGGCGCACGTCACCGGGGGGCACGAGGTGGGTGATGTCGATGATGCGAGCGGGCGGGCAGATGCTCGCGATAACGCCGTGACATGCGGCGACGAAGCCGTCGTCGAGTCCGTAGTCGGTCAGTAACGTTACGCAGTGCTTCGGCGTCACAGTTCAGGCTACGCCAACGGGCATCCGCGAGAACACCGCGAACATGTCGGTGATCACGCGTAGCATGACAGCCCCCCGAACCCGTACAGAGGGGACCTGATGCAACCGGCGGACGCCCGGGGCGATGGCCCTGAGAAGAACGGTCCTGAAAGCGATGGTGACGGCGGCCTGGCCGACCGTGACCTGGAGATCCTCTCCTTCGAGCGGCAGTGGTGGAAGTACGCGGGAGCCAAAGAACAGGCGATCCGCGAGCTCTTCGACATGTCCTCGACCCGCTACTACCAGCTCCTCGGCCGACTCATCGATCGCCCTGAGGCTCTCGAGCACGACCCCATGCTCGTGAAGCGGCTGCGGCGCCAGCGCTCGCAGCGCCAGCGCCAGCGGGCGGCCCGCCGGCTCGGCATCCGCACCTGAGCCCCACCGCGACTCGCGACCGGCACGCGCCGCCCGCCGTGCCGGGTCGCACGCATGCCGCGGTTCCGCTACCGCCGGCCGAACGGCCCTGGTGTCGCCAGGGCCGGACCACGGCGATGCGGATAGGCTGAGCGACCCATGAACGTTGAGTCCCGTACGGTCGCCGGCGCCGAAGGGCTGGCCGCGGTCAAGGCGAGTCCCGGCAGCGCGCTGGCCGCCTTCGACTTCGACGGCACGCTCGCGCCGATCGTCGATGACCCCGGCTCCGCGCGCGCCCAGGAAGGGGCCGCGGCGGCGCTCGCCGAACTCGCCCGCCACCTTGGCAAGGTCGCCGTCATCACCGGACGCCCGGCCGCGGTCGCGGTGGAGTACGGCGGGCTGGCCGGCATCGAGGGCCTCGTCGTGCTCGGGCAGTACGGACGCGAGCGCTGGGAGAACGACACCCTCGACTCTCCCGAGGCGCCCCCGGGCGTCGCCGAGGCGCGGGTGAAGCTCCCCAAGATCATTCAGACGGCGCCGGAAGGTGTCGTCATCGAGGACAAGGGCCACGCGCTCGCCGTGCACACCCGGCGCGCGGCCGAGCCCGAGGTCGCCCTCGAACGCCTGCGCAGCCTCGTCGCCGCGCTCGCCGAACGCACCGGCCTGATGATGGAGCCCGGCCGTTTCGTGCTCGAACTCCGCCCGCCGGGCATGGACAAGGGCGCCGCGCTGCGCGCGCTCGTCGCCGAACTCGGCAGCACCGCCGTCCTCTACGCCGGTGACGACCTGGGCGACCTGGCCGCCTACGACGCGGTCGACGCCCTGCGCGCCGAGGGCGTGCCCGGCGTCACGGTGTGCAGTGCCTCCGACGAGGTGATCGCGCTGGCCGAGCGCGCCGATCTGGTCGTCGACGGCCCGCCGGGAATCGTGCGATTGGTCGAATCACTCACGAGTGAATTGTTCTGACCGTAATACGGCGGCAGAACCGGTAGCGTCCCCCCGGCCATCGCGCGCCGCAACGCCATGGGGCGCTCGTTCCGTAAGAACCAGGCCGCCAAGCCGTGCCCGCCGGGCGCTCTTCGCTGCCGCCCGCCCGCGCGCGCCTCAGGCCTCGTCGTCGGCGAGAATGCCGTAGAGGCGGCGCCGCGCGTCGTTGATCACTTCGAGGGCACGCTCGCGCTGCTCCTCCCTGCCGGCGTGCATCACCTGACGGAGCGCCATCATCAGCTGGCCGATCGCGGTCTGGACATGCGTGGCCGCCTCGCCGGCGTCTTCGGTGATCTCGGCCCAGGGCGGGGTCTGCTGGGCCTGCGTCTCCTTGCGACCGGCCTCGGCCAGCGTGAACAGCCGCTTGCCCGAGGACTGCTCGCCGGAGATCAGCCCCTCGTCCTCGAGCAGCTGCAGCGTGGGGTAGACCGAGCCCGGACTCGGCCGCCACAGCCCGCCGGTACGGCTCTCCAGCTCCTGGATCATCTCGTACCCGTGCATCGGCCGTTCGTTCAGCAGTGCCAGGATGGCCGCGCGGACGTTGCCGCGCTTGGTCCGGCGGCCGCCTCGCCCGCGTCCGCGCCCGCCGAATCCCGGCCCGAACCCCGGCCCGGCGCCCGGACCCCAGCCGCCGAACGCCGCGCGTTCCTCGCTGTGCATGGCTCGTCTGTGCATGGCTCTCTCCCGAACGATCTATTACCGATATATCGTACGCGATGGCCGGGGCTGTCAGCCCTTGGTACGGATGCTGTCCAGGATCTTCTGGGTGAGGTCGGGTGGGCCGGTCAGCTTCACGCGGACCCACATCGCGTACTTTCCGCCGGTGTCGCGCAGCCCGACCTCGTTGATCGTGATCGACCCGCCGCACGTCCACGGCGTGATCCGGCCGCGCAGCGAGCCGTGCTGGTAGGGCCGCTCCTGGCCCGGCGTGCACTTGCCGCGGTGACTGCCGAAGGAGGCGGGCGGCAGCTGGACACCGAGGTCGTGGGTCAGCCCGGCGAACACCCCGGGAACCGCCACGTCGTCCCGGACGAACTTGTCGTAGTCGGGCGTGGCCCGCATCGCCGGCGCGGTCGCGCCGTCGCTCACCGTGACCGGCCACCGGTTGTGCTGCGTCTGCAGCTTCCAGGCGGCCGGTACGCGAAGGCTCAACCGGCCGGTCGTGTCGGTCACCGGGACGAGACCGTCCTTGGGCTTGTCCGGCGAGCCCGAGCCGGTCATCTTGGCGATGCCGTACGCGCCGCCCCCACCGACCACCAGCACCGCGGCGAGCCCGGCGGCGGCCAGCACCCGGCCGCGACGGGTCTGTCCGGCGCGTACCTCGGCGGGCTCTTCGGGCCGGCCGCCGATCGGCAGGTCCACGATCGTCTCGTTGGCGGAGGACTCGGCGTTCGGCACGTGGTGCTGCGCGGTCTGCTCGTACGGCGGCGGCACCGGCGCGGCGTGACCGCCGGGCGGCGCGCCGGATCCGCTCGAGTGGCGTCCCTGATATCCCGACCGGCCAGAAGATCGGCCGGAAGGCCGGTCGGATGTCGTCGGGTCTATCGTCGTGTGGTCCTCCGCCACGGGCGAGCGGCCGCTCACGGTCGGATCGCCCACCGTCGAGTCGTCCGTGCCGTGGTCGGCGACGGTGTGGTCGGGCGGGACGTCGGCGGACGCGGACCTGATCGGAACGCTGAGCGCCGCCGCGAACGCCTCGGCCGACGGCCAGCGGCGCTCGCGGTCGGCCTCCAGCGCCCGCATCACGATCTCGTCGACCGCCGGCGGCAGGCCGGGCCGGATCGCGCTCGGCGGTACGAGCACCGGCGCCGTGCCCGGCGCACGGCCGGTGACCAGGTGGTAGGTCAGCGCGCCGAGGCCGTACACGTCGGCGCGTACGTCGAGGCCGCCGCCGAACCGCGCCTGCTCCGGCGACATGTACCCGGGCGTCCCGACCGGCAGCGTGAAGGCGCCGGAGGCGTGTGCGAGCGCCTTGGCGAGGCCCAGGTCGGCGATCAGGAGGCGTTCGCCACCGTCGGTGGTCGACTGGAACAGCACGTTCGAGGGCTTGAGGTCGCGGTGGATGATGCCGAGCCGGTTGATGACCTCGACGCCGTGGGCGACCTCGACGGCCAGCCGCAGCGACTCGGCCGTCGACAGGTCACGCTTTCTCATCCGGTCCGAGAGAGTTCCGAGATCGGCGTACGACATGACGAAATACGGACGTCCGTCCGCGAGCTCGCCGATGTCGTGGACGCGTACGAGGCGCTCGGAGTCGGCTCGGCGCAAGATCTTGGCTTCCTCGAGGAAGCGATTGCGCACGTCAAGGTCGTCGATGAGGCCGCCGGCCAGCACCTTCACCGCGACCTGGGCGTCGAGAACCTCGTCGTGGGCGAGCCACACGGAGGCGAAAGCTCCCGACCCCAGAACGCGATCGATTCGGTAACGGCCGACAGCCGAAGGCATGGACACCCCCGTATCATGCCCAATACGGGGCGATGGTGAGGGCGAGGACGGGTCATGGCGTACGACGAGCGGACCGAGGAGCTGGCTCAGCGAGCGGCAAAGGGTGATCGGGAGGCTCTCAACGCACTACTGCGTGTGATCGAGCCCGACGTCCTGCGTCACTGTTCGCGGTTCCTGCCGTGCCGGCAGGACGCTGAGGAGGCGTGCCAGGACGCGTTGATGCAGGTCGCGAGGAACATCAACCGGTTCGAAGGGCGGTCGCGTTTCACCACGTGGCTGCACGTGGTGGTGGCCAACTCCTCGCGCTCCACCTACCGGTCGCTCAAACGCCGCTCGATGGAGCAGGCCGGCGAGCTGCCGGACCAGCGGCCGGACCCGCGCCGTACGAGCGTGATCGCCGGTTCCCGGGTGGACATCCTGGACGCCATGGAGGACCTCGAACGCCGTAAGCCGGACCTCATCGAGGCGTTGGTGCTGCGCGACGTGTCCCAGCTGGAGTACAGCGAGATCGCCACGCAGCTCGGCCTGCCGCTGGGCACGGTCAAGTCGCGGATCCACGAGGCGCGCAAGCAGGTCCGCCAGACGCTCGGCGACGGCTACAACTGATGCCTCCCGCGGTCCCGGTCGTCGCCCACCTGCGGCGCGCCCGTGACCTGATCGACCGGCGGTTCGCCGATCCCCTCGACCTGGACGCCATGGCCGGCGCCGCGGGCTTCTCGCGCTACCACTTCGCCCGCGCCTTCCGCACCGCGTACGGCGAGACGCCGCGCGCGTACCTCACCCGGCGCCGCATCGAGCGGGCCCAGGACTACCTACGTTCGGCGAATCTCACGGTCACCGAGATCTGTTACCTCGTGGGCTTCTCCAGCCTGGGCTCCTTCAGCGCCCGGTTCTCCGAGCTCGTCGGCGTCCCACCCACCGAATACCGGCGGCTGCACGTGGCGCGGGGCGGGACGCCCCCGATCCCCGGCTGCTTCCTCATGGCCTGGTCCCGGCCGCGCCCGACCGGAGCAAGCGCGGAGAAGGTCCCGCTCACTGGTGGCTCCTAGGCTCGTCGGCACCTCACCGAGATCTACAGGAGACACCAATGATCAGCCGAATGTCCCATGTCACCTGCTTCGTCCTTGACCAGGACCGGGCCAAGGAGTTCTACACCGAGAAGATGGGCTTCGAGGTCCGCAGCGACGTGACGATGGGCGCCGAGTTCGAGGGGGCCGGCCAGGCGTTCCGCTGGCTTACCGTGGGCCCGGCGGACCAGCCGGACTTTGAGATCATTCTGGCCGACTGCGCCATGGGCCACGACGAGGCGACCGCCGAGCAGATCCGCGAGCTGGTCGCCAAGGGCGCGCTCGGAACCGGAGTGCTGGAGACGCCCGACTGCCGCAAGGCCTACGAGGAGCTGTCCGGGCGTGGAGTCGTCTTCGTGCAGGAGCCGGCCGAACGCCCGTACGGGATCGAGGCCGTCCTTCGGGACGATTCGGGCAATTGGTTCAGCCTCACGCAGCGGACGGAGTGAGGCCGGCTCAGCCGAGCGCGTCGAGCTGACCGGCGAACCACCGCTGCGGGGGCAGAGCGGTGGCGGCCTCGGCGAGGCGCTCGCATCGCTCGGCGCGCTCGTCCGCCGGCATGAGCAGGGCCTGGTGCAGCGCCTCGGCGGTCTGTGAGACGTCGTAGGGATTGACCATGATGGCGTCCTCGGCCATCTCCGCGGCGGCCCCGGCCTCGCCGGACAGCACCAGCGCGCACCCGCGCTTCGACAGCGCCGGGCCCTCCTTGGCGACGAGATTCATGCCGTCGCGGATGGGGTTCACGAGCAGCACGTCGGCCATGCCGTACGCCGCGAGCGAGCGCGGATAGTCGTCGTTGACCTGCAGGATCAGCGGATCCCAGGTCCCGTTGCCGAACTCGTCGGAGATCTCGGCCGCGATCCGCTGCACGGCGGCGGTGTACTCCCGGTATTCGGGCAGGTCGTGCCGGGACGGATAGGCGAAGGCCAGGTGCACGACCCGGCCGTGCCACTCGTGGTGCTTGGCGAGCAGCTCGCGGTAGGCGGCCAGCCCGCGCACGATGTTCTTGGACAGCTCGGTGCGGTCGACGCGCACGATGAGCCGCCGGTCGCCGACCCGCTCCCGCAGAGCGTCGGCGCGCGCCGTCACGTCCGGCTGGCCCGCTCGTTCGCGCAGCGCCGGACCGTCGACGCCGAGGCCGTGCACGCCGACGCGTGTGACGTGCCCGTGGTAGGAGACCGTGCGCGCCGTGGCGTCGACCTTCGCCCCCAGCACCGCCGCACAGCAGTCGAGGAAGGCGTCGGCCCACCGGTCGGTCTGGAAGCCGGCGTGATCGGCGCCGAGGACGCCCTCGAGCACCTGCCGGCCGATGTCGTCCGGCAGGAGCCGGTAGTACTCCGGCGGCGACCACGGTGTGTGCGAGAAGTGCACGATCTTGAGATCGGGCCGGCGCTCGCGCAGCATGGTCGGTACGAGCGCGAGGTGGTAGTCCTGCACGGCGATCTTCGCGCCCTCGGCGGCGTCCTGGGCGAGCGCGTCGGCGAACGCCGCGTTGTACGCCTCGTAGGACTGCCAGTCGCGGCGCGAGCGTGCGTCGAAGTGGGGCTTGTTCGGGGTGTCGTACAGCATGTGGTGCACGAACCACAGCGTCGAGTTGGCGACCGCGTTGTAGGCGCGGTGGAAGGTCCCCGCCGGGATGTCCAGCATGCGGACGGCGCCGATGTCAGGAACGTCCAGCCGCCCGTCCGGAGTCCGGCGGGCGGCGGTGCGGTCGGCGTCGGACAGGGTCGCGCAGATCCACAGGATGTCGCCGCGCAGCCCGGCCAGGGCGGAGACCAGGCCGCCACCGCCGCGGCGCATGGACAGCGCGCCGTCGTCGGCCAGCGAGAACGAGACAGGCCCGCGGTTGGACGCGACGAGCACCTGCGTGTCAGCCATGGGGGGAGAGTAACCGGCCGTTGTCGACGGGCATCGCGGAAGGGTCGGTCACTGTCCGTTTCGTAATCATTCGGATGCTGGTCCTGCGTTGGGGTATCTCGGGACCTGAGACCCCGGCTGGCCAAGCATCGGCCGGTCACGTATACAGTTCCTGAGACGTACAACTGAATACCGCTCATCCAGAGGGGTGGAGGGACCGGCCCGTTGAAGCCCCGGCAACCTTCCCGGACATGCGGTCCAGCGCGCGCTCTGCCGCGCCGCAACTCGCCGATCTGACGCGAGGCCGCCCGGGACAGGTGCCAACTCCGGCTCGTGACCAAGGTGGCACGAGAAAGATGAGGAGAGAGGCCTCGCTCCATGTCGACTGCCGTTCGGAACCTCGGCCCCGCGACCGCGCTCACGTGTCGTGAATGCGGCGAATCCTACGATCTCGGCCCTCGCTACGCCTGCGAGCTGTGTTTCGGCCCGCTCGAGGTGGCCTATGACTACTCCAAGGTCAGCCGCGAGCGGATCGAGTCGGGTCCCCGCAACATTTGGCGCTACCGTGACCTGCTTCCGGTGCCCAGCCACGTCATCGAGACCCCCAACACCGAACCGGGCTTCACGCGCCTCGTCCGCGCCGACAACCTCGCCGAGTCGCTCGGCATGCGCTCGCTGTGGGTCAAGGACGACAGCGGAAACCCCACCCACTCCTTCAAGGACCGGGTCGTCGCGGTCGCGCTCGCCGCGGCCCGCGAGCTCGGCTTCAAGGTGCTGGCCTGCCCCTCGACCGGCAACCTCGCCAACGCGGTGGCCGCCGCGGCGGCGCGCGCGGGCATCCGCAGCGCGGTGTTCGTGCCCTCCAACCTCGAGCAGCAGAAGATCGTCACGACCGCCGTGTACGGCGGGACGTTCGTGACCGTCGACGGCAACTACGACGACGTCAACCGGCTAGCCTCCGAGATCGCCGGCGAGCAGGACGACTGGGCGTTCGTGAACGTCAACGTACGGCCCTACTACGCCGAGGGCTCCAAGACGATCGGGTACGAGGTGGCCGAGCAGCTCGGCTGGCGGCTACCCGACCAGATCGTCGTCCCGATCGCGTCCGGGTCACAGCTCACCAAGATCGACAAGGCGTTCCAGGAGCTGATCAAGCTGGGGCTCGTGGAGGACAAGCCGTACAAGGTGTTCGGCGCCCAGGCGACCGGGTGCTCGCCGGTCTCCGCCGCCTTCAAGGCCGGGCAGGACGTCGTACGGCCGGTCAAGCCCGACACGATCGCCAAGTCCCTCGCGATCGGCAACCCCGCCGACGGCCCGTACGTCCTGGACGCCGTCCGCCGTACGGGCGGCGCCATCGAGGACGTCTCCGACGACGAGGTGGTGGACAGCATCGGGCTGCTGGCCCGCACGGAGGGCATTTTCGGCGAGACGGCCGGCGGGGTGACGCTCGGCTCGCTGCGCACGCTGCTGGCCTCCGGCGCCCTGGACCCGGACGCCGAGACGGTCATGATCAACTCCGGTGACGGCCTCAAGACCCTTGACGCGGTGGCCGCCGTGGCGCGGCCCTCCGCGAACATCGCCCCTTCGTTCGACGCATTCCGAAAGGCGGGCCTGGTATGAGCTCGATCAGCGTGCGCATCCCCACGATCCTGCGCAACTACACCGGCGGCGAGTCCGAGGTGAGCGCGTCCGGGTCGACGGTCCGTGAGGTCGTGGCGGACCTGGAGGCCAGCTTCTCCGGGATCGCCGCCCGAATCCTTGATGAAAACGGAAAAATTCGCCGTTTTGTCAACGTCTATGTGGGTGAAGAGGATGTGCGGTTCGCCGACGGCCTCGACACTGTCACCCCGGACGGCACACAGATCTCTATCATCCCGGCGGTCGCGGGCGGATAGGGGCGCCTTTATCGCCACCTGGCAGAGTTCCCATTTCGATGATTCTTGATTGACCAGGATCGGCCGTTCGCTCATCGTGGGTAAAGGGTGTTCCACGGACCGTAGTCGTGTGTATGGTCGGCGATGGCCATCGCGGGGGACCCGCGGTGGCCATCGGGTTCCGCGCCTCCGGCGGGCCCGGATCGGTAGCCGCGGGAATGACCGTGGGAATTGCCCTGGTGGGAGTTGTTCGGAATGGCACAAGGCGCCGTCAAATGGTTCAACGCGGACAAAGGCTACGGCTTCATCGCGGTCGACGGTGGCAAGGACGTGTTCGTGCACTACTCGGCCATCGTCGCGGATGGCTACCGCAGCCTGGAGCAGGGGCAGCGGGTCGAGTTCGAGATCACCCAGAGTGACCGAGGTCCGCAGGCGGAGTCGGTTCGCCTGCTCTGACCCGCGTGACTCGGCAGAGGTCCGGCACTCGGCGTGCCGGGCCTCTGTGCGTCCGGTCCCTGGTGGGGACGGTATGGCTTGCACTCGTTGGGGTAGAGTGCTAAACACGACGTTGGCACTCTGCTGTTGAGAGTGCCAACACATATAAAGCGATCGAGGCGACGAGGCCTCACGCCCGGCGGCGGCATGGTAGCCGCCGGAGGGGCCGTCCGTCGCGGGCGTCGACTCGATCCAGTGATAGCCACCCCGTTCCGGGAGGATCTGGAGCCTATGGCTGCAAAGATGATCGCGTTCGATGAGGACGCGCGGCGCGGCCTCGAGCGCGGCATGAACCAGCTCGCCGACGCCGTTAAGGTCACCCTTGGTCCCAAGGGTCGTAATGTCGTGTTGGAGAAGA
>Ga0247774_1000318_pt1 | contig 23374 bp, 7 predicted proteins | sample UWRJL001104B6_FD_179933 | JGI IMG/M metagenome (GOLD analysis project Ga0247774, IMG submission 179933) | Plant litter microbial communities from Arlington Agricultural Research Station in Wisconsin, United States - UWRJ-L001-104B-6 | ecosystem: Environmental > Terrestrial > Plant litter >... | reverse complement strand
AAGGCTCGGGTCAGGATTGACGCTCCCAAGCAGCTCGGCGCAGTGCTCGTCAGGTACCACCAAAGGAGGAGGGCTTGGGAGAAAGCCAGGGGAAGTGGTGCCACGTATTCAGATATGCTCGGAATCCCGTCTCCCCAGGCTGGCCGGTCTGCCGCAGTCCAGCCCCACCGCTCTCTCTGCCAAGCTCGTAGTGGTTGGAAGCTTAAAGGACGCGGACATGAAGGCCGGTTCACAAGCCGAAGCCTTCGTCGCGGAATGTTTGGGAGAAGGTCATTTGCAGGTCGGGGTCGCTTATCTACTCTCACACCGCTTCGGAACTTGGCGCCAGCCAACCAGTCTTTCATGTTGTGTAATTCTCCCGAGCACTAGCTTTCAGATTCAACCTGTCTGACGGAAGTAATGACACAGCATCGAGATGATTTGTGGCCTAAGATATTGAAAAATGGGTAGGCAAAGATATAACACCCGCATGGTTTATAACGAGGAGAATGAAGAACTGGAACTGAAGAGGTCGAGAAAATGTCAGAACCATCGGGTTGCAAGCTTGATGGACGATCGGCGAGGAGGGATCTTCGTGGATCTACTGTGGGTTGTTATCCGTAGTTGGGTTCTTAGTCACGGGGGGCTCACGCTGGAGTGGAATTGGAAGAATCAAATTCAACCCAATTAGCGCATCGAAACATCATGCATCGTACATGCTGGCAAGAGCTTGGCCCGGTTGTAAGCTGCAACAAGCTCCGCAGCTCATCAAGCTACCCCTCTCTAACGGAGAAGCTCAAAGTTTCCGTCTCGCTGTGGGTAACCCTGGACCCCCCCCACGTCCGCAGCTCATTCTTCCTCCAAATTGAAGGGTTTTGTCTCTTGTTCTCCTCCTTTCGCATGCCTGCTCCATCGCGTGATGGTCAGGCTGTATGCGTGCTGATGCGCGTACAACACCATCATCCAACTAGGTTGTTGCGGGTCAATCGTGCTTGAGCCGAGGGTTTCGTACAGGATGCGGTGAAGACCACATGTCAATGTGGGTGCAACCCGCTTGCCGGCCTTTCACGTCCAAGGAAAAGGAAAAGAATTCAAGCTTAAGTTCGCCGCTGCATAGACGAAGAGAAAGCCGCCGAGGTAGAGATCCACCCCCATCTCCGAGGGTGATCACCCGTTTCATGGTACGTAATTGCTTGTCAATCGTCGTTTCGGGCGGTAAGAAGTAATCAAGAGAGGAATGGGGGCAACACCGAGGAGAAGGCGCAGGCGACATCGTGAGGCGGATTGGCCATTACCAATTTGGAGGAAAAGGAAATGGGCGGCAGAGCTTGGTCTACCCGGAAGCCGCGGGGTCAGCTGGACGACGATGAAGCAGGTCAGGTGCGGGTCGTGAAAGATACCGAGGGTGCCGAACCAATCTGCGGACAAGCTTCATTCTATCCTCGAGGAAAAGAGAAGCCGGCAGTAGGAGCTGTTAAACTAAACTCCGGCGCACAAACTCATGGAACAACGAGACCGTCGACGATACAAGCATTGCCCTCGTCCCAGAGGACAAGACTCTTTGCACCTTCAAATTGGCAATCGCAGGCGTAAATTTTCAACCAGATGGTTTCGACACAATTGTGGCTGCTCGCTGCAGGCCGCATGATGCAATAGCACCCCTTGAATAACCTGCAGTCACGAAAACGGCTCAAAGCGGCAGAGCCCTATGCTGGAGTTTGCGAGCTGGAACTGAGATGCGCGCTGTCGATTGGGCTGACACGTCTGTCCGTTGCCACATGACCCAAATTTGTTTCCACTCCATTCCAGGGCTGCATGCAGCGGGTCGACCTGGATAACTTCTAGAAGTATGGATTGGAAGATAATTCTCTCGCGATTCTATCGCCTCTTGAATTGCGTGAGTGGTCAGTGCTGTGTCTGGCCATCCATCCATCTCAAGCCTCCAAGGCTTCGCAACCTTCCCGGATTGATCCATTGATATGCCAGGCTCGACGTGGTTGAAATCGACTTGAACACGAATCGACTGACCTTCGTGAGTTGTTTGGGCCCCCCACGGGTACTCGAGTGGCTACCCATCTTGCCCCTGGCGGCAAGTTTGCTACACAGTTGCCATTTGCCCGTCTCACAAACTTTTGCCTCGCCTGCCCTGCCCACCGCTCCATCAATAATTAACTCGAGCCAAAATGACACAGCTTGTTGGGCTACACAGCCTTTCCAAAAGGCAAGTGCAAGGAAAATCATGATCGGACCACGCTGCTCTCCACAATACCGCATAAATGCAGAGCATCTAGAATACCAGTCACCATCTACATCATACGTTTGCAAACCGCGGCTGGAAATCAATATATGGAATGACTTCTCGTTTATTCATACGTCATGATTTCGTGGCTCGTCGTCACTTTGGTAATTCTCTACCAAATGAACATGGCAAAGCAAACGAAAGAGAAAACGTACAGGCTTCCAGGCGCGAGGAAATAGTACATGCCGAAAGATATTCAGGTGCATTCTAAAAAAACAAAAACAAAAAGGGTATCGCGAATTCAACCCCACCTAAACATTATTACCAAAGCAGTGCGATGCACCTTGTCTCGTCCTGGACTCACCTGGCCCCGCCCTCCGTCGAACAGATTCCGCCGGGAAAAAAAACCGGTCCCGACTCTCATGACTCCAGTCTATTCCCGCTCCCACACGTCCACCGGCTCAGAGCAAGATATCCCAACCAAAAAAGGAAGAAAATAGACGAACCCAATAAATAACCTGCGCCGTTCGTTGATAACTTTGCAAGGAAATCAGATCGGTGAAAAGCCGAGACAAGCTCTTGGAGGAGCACCCTGAATAGAGCAGACGCAAAGTTGAATGTCAAGCCAAACTTTTGGTGGTGCTTTTGGTTGTAGCTTTTGGTTGTAGCTTTTGATTGCCGTAATCGAAATTGTGATGCGTAATCGTTGACATGTTGGAAGCGAGTATGGTGTGCTTTTTGGTAAAAGATTCCACGCAGCCGGGAGCTTTACTCGACGGCAACCTCGTGCCAGTCCTCCTTGTGGTCTCCTTGGTGCTCGCCCAGGTGGACAGGACCGAGCTTCAGAATACGGAACGTGGGCTTTTCGCTGTCCATGCTTGAGGTGCGACGGGCTGGCTGGGCTCGGTCCGTGGGCTTGGTAGACTGGGGGTAGCTGCCCGACGTGACAGGACCGAGGGAGAGAAAGGTGGTGGGCATGGACATCTTGCGGATGTCGCTCATAGTGGTCTGGGACGACATTATGAGTTGGAGCGTTGGTTGTTGCTGCGAGGTCGTTGAAGCTGAGAGTGTAGCTGCGCGAGTTGGCACAGGTCTTGGGCGGTATTAGAGTAGTTGAGAATCAATGATATGAGAGATGAACCGGCAGTCTCTTTTCTCCCTAGACGATCTGGCTTTTGGCGAATGGACTTGATGCTTGATGTTAAGAAGAAGAAAAGAACTGAAGATCCAAGAAAGAGGGAAGCTTGCCCTCTTTATGCTTCTTCAGATAGATGTGTAAGAGGGCAAGTGCAACCTCTGACGCAGAACCCTCGGCGTCCGCTCGGCTTTCCGACTTTCCTAAGGCCGGGCCATCACTCACGAGGAAGACAAGGCGGGGCCACAGCGCCTGGTGCCGGGGATCAGTTCTCGTTCGGACGGTTAGGCTTTCTGTGGCTCCTCCTCTAAGACAGTGGCGGGCAGTCGGTATGCCAAGCTTGTGTCGGTGGTGGGCCAATTTGTTTGACCAAGTTCATGTATTACGAAGTGCGTACGAAGAGAACTCGAGGAGGCTACCCCGGATGCAAGCCTAGTGTACACTACGGCAAGTGTCCATAAATCGGCTGACCACAGGGAATGAAAATCGAAACGCCATGTGGAGTTGGATTGAATTTGTCTGCTTCCAAATTTACCTTGTCCCTTGCCAGGCGCTTGCCAGGGACCTGATCAGGGTCCGTTTGCCCTGTTCCGGCTGGTGACTGGCAGAGTCTCAACTGCCCCTGGGCGGTAATTATGGTGGCACGTGGTGGGATAATTGGCGGCTGGGCCCGTCGGGAATGGCAACGGGGAGGTACGTACTCCTGAAAGGATGTGCCATCGATAGCCGGGGCAGCCAAGCCCATGAAGGGACTAGTGCGGGGTTTGGGCCATAGATCAAACTATGCTGCCAGGATCCACGTCGCGAAAGACTCGTTGTGGGAGTTTCAAAGATCAGGAAGATGGGAATATATCGTGCAATCCCCCCAAAAAGGAGCATGGTGTGCAATGTTCCTGAAGAGCCTCATAAGGCCCAAAATTCCCATGAATAAGTGGTCGAAAGCCAAAACCGTTCGGCCCTCTCCCAAGATGGCGTGGCGAGAGAATTCGAATGAACCACAAATATTCCTTGTTATCCAGATTTAGATTTCTTACCATACCTATTCCTAGTTTTTCTCCTCAGCTGCCGAATATCGCAAAGGGAGCTTGCTAGTAGTCCAACAAACAAGCCATTCTATCCGAGTATGGGGTGCGGGAAGCCGAAGCGACATTCCAATGCTCGGTGCGTGACACGGCTGGACGCCGACGCCTTTTAAGATGCCATCCAAGAAATGCGGGGTGCAGGCGCGTTAGACCAAGATGCACATTCCAGACCTTTGCTTCAGATCATATTTGGCGGCGGGTTCCACGAATGCCTGACAGTGGTCTTGTTTCCATCTGCCCATTTTCTGGAGAAAAACGTTCGACGTGGCTGCTAGACTGGCACTTGTAAGGCTACCGAGAATAGCCGTGACGAGCAGACCGAGCTCGAAGGGTCATCTTTCGCTGCGAGTTTTGGTTGGCTAGCCAGCCACTGTCACCTATGTTGCTAGAAATACGTCGGCGGAGAATTCGCATCGAATGAGCGCGCTTCATAGCGTCTCTTGTGAAGCTATTCGTAATAAGTGGACAGGCGCGCGGTTGCTAGGGCCTGATGAGTGTGATACTCGAACGCCAACTTGTGTGTTTCTGAAAAACATGTCCTATTCGGGTTTCAGATCGCCGCAGGATGGTATCCGACTGGCCAGTTAACGCCGTCAAGGAGTAACTCCAAGACCTCGAATACTGCCATCTGTCAAAGGCGTCAACGAGCCCCTAAGAGTTGAGTTGGATAAATTGACGGCTGTCCACTTACATGAACGCCATCCACAACGCTGCCAACTGAGGCTGGTCGCTCCCGTTGTCGAAGGTTGACGCGTAGGTTCGGTGAGTGTCACTCTTTGTGCCTTTTTGCGCTTCATGGTCGTTGGTCACAAACCCGGACGCAATCTCGACAATCTCCATTGGCGAACGCTCGCCTCGTGGCTGCTCTTCGGCACTACCCCAATAAGATCTGGTACACCATGCTGCTACTTCAGACATTGAAACTCATGGAGGGAAACACCTAATCAAACCATACATCGAGAAACAAGAATTGGCGGGATATGCAATGCCCTCGAGGCCTCTGGCTGTTCTGACCGGTCACGGATATGTGCTCATCACCAAGCTTTCCAAACTGTCGGGAACGGAGAGGCTGCAATTTGAACCGCAAAACAACCCTCAAAGTCTGCCCCAAGTCGGGGGAAGCCGCTAGTATCGAGTATTGAGCTCGAAGCTGTCATGAAGAGACGACGAGTCGCGAGCCAGGGATGCCGCCCAACGCATGGTACGTATTTCCCGTCGTCGACGTGCAGGCCATTATTTTGTTTTACAGTGCAGCGGATCAAGTTGATATGTTGCCGTTGGTTTGGATTGATTTGGCGTCTACGCGCTCTGCGTTTCTCTTGCACTCTTCACCGGGTTGAAATATCACAAGCCGTACATTGAGTCCTTGTCACTGTCTTCGATATCGCCCAGAATACAATATACCGAAGCGAGTTGCTTGCGATTGCCCCATTCTTCACCACCGGACAACGCAAGGCGGGCTGGTTACAGCGCTAGGCTTCCAGAGACTTCTGCCTCCCAAGAGCATGTCCTCCGCGTCTTGCTTGCCCCTCTACAGATGCCGCTGACGGCATAGAAAAGCCTCTAGAGCGCAATCAAACGAATCGAAGAATACCTGCCTCTGGAGAGAGCAATCAGATACTTCCACACCCATACTCATATTTCAGCAATCACCGACTAGCAACCAACCATCGGGGGCCGTTGTTACCCAACATACATACACAGCCTTCTTATCCACAACGACCAGCAAGCCCATTTTGAGTGGATTTAGCCATAAGGATGAAGAGCAGACCTTAGTTCTCATCTGGGGTTGATGGAAGCATTGTGAGGTCCAAACTCGGCCGCGTCGTTGCCGACCACACGGTAGCCAAACGGCAGGCAGACGGCCGTTGGAGTTGCACCTGACTTTGGACCAACGCTGGCGACCAACACCACTAATCGCGAGTCAAACAATAATATACTCGAATTGGGTCTATTACCTTTTGCAATTTTACGGTTACCCGACTCAATTTTATACGGACGATACAAGGCGGCTGATATCTGCACCTTCGGGTACTCTGTCGGCCAAGCCGTGGAACAAACATAAAAAGCCGTCACCTCCTCCCAATCTCGACGCTTTTCTTCCCATCTCCTCTCACCTCAGACCTAACGCCCCACGGCAACTTGTCGACGATTTGTTTGCATCATCTCTCTGAGATCTATTCCATCCTATATCACGCACCCGACACATCTGTTCTTATATTGATACTCAGCCACGAAACTTTCGTTCGAGACGCCCCAATAGCTCCATTATAGCCACTTGGAAACGACACCACGAGAAACATGCCCTGTAGAGAACATGTCACTACCTACGCATGCGGAGACCAAGCGTCCCTGAAACACCATTCGCCCCCTTGCCCCGGAGGCTGCCAGAATGCGGCAGTAGTGTTGCATGTTAGCCCAGACAGATGCGGCGGTTCACGTTGTAGAAACCCGACCGCCGGTCCACAGTAGGTCAGTCAAGATCCGAGGAGACAAGCGTGGAAGAGCTCATCCTTAAGCGACATATAGGTCTTACGAGGTGTGGGCAGTAGCCCAAGCAGGCAAAAGAAGCAGCAGAACAGGCAGAAGCAGAAGAACGAGACGACCACCAAGCTAGAATCATGATGGAGGACTTGGAGGAGAATGCGACTGACCTGTCGCATGCTAGGGTTCTGCCTTTTCTTCCTTTGGTGTCTGGGTCGCGAATTTTACATGAGGCCACTCTGGCTGTTGGGCACTCCAGCGTCACTCGTGTTGCCTCTACCATGGTCACCAACATGCCCTTTTCGATGCCACCCATTTCGGCGCCGTCCGGTCATTGTGGCTCTGCCCGCCGATCTGGTCCACCGAACCAGAATTATGGCGGGCACCTGCGGGCGTTGTTTGTTCTTGTTGCGACTTTTATCTTTCGCGTATTGGTCTGGAGCTCTATGACGGGGGTATTAAGGAGCATGGGGCATTGGAGAAGGTGAGGTAAGGAGGATATAGACCGATGCGGTCTTTCGAGCACGAAAAGGGGCTATAAGACGAGTTGGCTGATTTGCTTGCTTGGTGGTGGCTTGGTGGTCATGTCAATTTTTCTTCTTTCTGAGTTCCTGGCCAAACTTTGTCTCTCCATTTCTCACGTATTTTTTTTTATTTTTTTTTTCATTCCTTGGTCAAGGCAGGGCAGGCAGCTCGGGCTGATCGGTCTTGGCCGTTCACGCCTGGGACTCTTGCCAGAAATTTCTTGAGTCCGTGTCTCCCACCCTTCTGCCTTAAGCAGAAGCGAATAAAATGTCATTTTGGTCCTCCCCAACATTCAGAACGCACGTAATATGGCTACTTCTCTACCACCGGAGTTTTGTGGACGTCATTTTTGCTCCGAACTCATTGTGCCGGCCGGGAGAAAGACAGACCCCGGTCAAATCCAGGAGTGAATAACCAGGGCCATCTCTGCATGCCCATGCATAAGGCGTACATGGGGCATGCGAAGTGTGTCGATTGCCGCATTTACAGAAGTTGTCGTCAAACGTCGTAGATGTCATTAGGGGAGGGAGAGGTAGGGGTGTGCGAGAGGCAGGGGGGTGCGAGAAGCATGAATGGGAAACACCCGCCGTCACCCGCCACCGATGCTCACCCCGGTGTTGTGAGACGTGCGGGAAGACCCACGCTTCTACTTTGTCGCTTGAATACCCACATCTACATTTCACAGGGTCCCTTTTAACACGAAAAAGTCGTTGGTGATGTTTTAATGAGGCCTAATCTTGATCGGATAAGCCTAGGAAAGAGTGGCCACCTTCATCTACGATCGGTAACAATGGCCGTCTATGGTTGGCATGAAGATTGCCAGGCGGGAACTTGTGTACAGACATTGAAGAATTTGTGCGTCACAAAACCTAGCATCCATCTGCCGTCATTTGTTGGTGCCTCTTGGAGGCGACGGCGTTGGGCAGGAACTTTAAAGTGCAAGGGACTTTTTTTTAGTAGTAGGCACCGTGCAGGTGATAGCCGTGAAGATTTGAAATAAGAAATCAATATCACCAACGAACCAGGCAAGCTGGAAGCAACATGTGTTGGGGGGGCTCTTGCACCATTGAGGCCGCTCTATGGCCAACTTGGCCGACCAAGCCAACCTGGCTAGCTTGCGTGCAACATCCCAAGTCTTTTCAGCCCCAACTTATACGCAAGGTCAGCCCTGGGGGCGTAAAAAGGTATATTTTAAATTGAGGTCGCCAACCGGCGTGGTTGGCTCGTCGCTTGGTGAATTTGCTACGAGGCGAAACGCCTCCTCGGCTTGGTTCTTTGAGGTCCCTCTTGACCGAGTCTTCACGCCGCAACCGCACACACCTTTTCTCCCTTACTTTACCCCGTTTGTTCTCATCCCAATCGCTAGTGGCGATCACCATCGGGGCCTTTGTTGGGAGTGTGAACCATCCACTACGGACCAGCCGTGGGCCAACCGTTCCCTCGCAGGAACGATAGAGGGTAACACCGACGAGGTGCAAAGAAGCAAACGGAAGTGGAGTGCCGGTCCGAACGGAACCTTGCCGCTGGCTGCCTTGTAAACCGGTTAGCGATAGCTGCCAAACCAACTTCCGTTTGACGTGTGATATCGCTATTTTTCTCTCCAATAAGTGCGTTTCGTTAATCCGCTGAAGGAAAAAATATTTATCGGGCTACCCATCTTCAAAAAGTACTACAATTTTCTTGCCTACAGGTGTGTGGGTCTCGGCAGGCAAATCAGCACGCTGTAGCCTGCAGGACAGTGTGGACATCCCGGATTTCGACCTTGACGCAGCAAGCTCGTGTAAAAACCAGCCCTACAATTTTAAGTTAGACTCCTCTGGCCCCGAAACGAAATTTGCTAGCAATTAAAACATTTCCCTCGACGTTCGGTCGGCTTGGATGCACATCACTAGTAGGATCATAAGCTGAAACCAACACAATCATGCTGAGGCTGACAGCGACGCCCCCTGGAATCTTCGACCTCTGTTGCGTGTAGCCTTGTCAGCCTCGCAACTTTTTCTCACATGTAGCCTCCATCATGTGATGCGGCACGGCCGGCTACGATTTTCTGCTACCTGTCATGTCAATGCCTGTTTGGCTGCCTGGACTGGCCAACGGCGATTGAACTCTGTTGGAGCCCGCCTCGCCAGCCAGTGGCGGTTGAGGGCGAGGCGGGCCGCGCATCGGCCGCATAAACGGCCGGGCGAGACGGCATCCGCCGTTGAACCACAGTGCGTAAACAATGAAGAATTTTTCCCCCCCTTTCGCGGCTTGGATGGCGAGACGGCTGCAGATTGCTATGACAGGTTTCATTAGGCAGCAGACGCCAGACATGATCTCCATTGCCGCAATCAGCGCTTTAAAATCTGAAAACTGGTGTTGCGTCGACTTGTTTGGTGGCTATGCCGCGGAGTGTGGAGAAAAAATCCGGTTGGGCTCCACTCTCCGACTGGATTGGAGCGGCCGATCGGCTGTACCCTGGCCTAGTGAACGGGCCGGTGCGGCGGTGACTCGCGGAATCATCCCCGAATGGGTTCATCATAGTCATAGTGGCGCTCGGCAGACGCGGTAAGCGGGTCAGGCCCACTGAGAGCCGCGGATAGACGCAGAGCGATATTATTCTACAGCCACGCCTTTTTAATGGCCGGGCGACGGAGTGTATGGAATGTGTGAGCCAGACCGGTGTGGTTGACTGGCCAGAGAAGTAAAATGATTTCTGCAAGAATCAGGAGACGCCGACCAACTCTGACCAACTCAGCTCCTCTCGTTATACGAATGACCGGCAATCGACACTGCGCGTGGGACAATTTGTGCTGAGCGAAATCTTCACCCCCCTGCAACTTTTCTCAACGACAGGCAAGGCTAGGCACACCCAGCCGGTTTGCTGCTTGTGAGGTTACCACCTTGTGATACCTTCGTACTAAAAGTCCCGTTGATGACTGGTCAAGTGTGTTGGTGGGATGCTAGTCTGATAGCCCTATGGCCGGCCCGTTCGGTTGTATCCAGATTTGACGCTAAAACGGGATTGAAGTACGCCATTTCTTCAAGTTCTCTGCAGCGGCAGGCCCATGCTAGCACGGCAAGTTTGTGCTGCTGCCTTGGCTGCTCCTGTGGAGCGGATGTAAGATCTGGAAAAACCTAAAGAGATGAAAGTGTGCCGCACCTGTGATACGGCGGCCATGCCATAGCCGCTTGCCGGAATATCACAGGGTCGATGCAGTTCCGAGCCGATGTTCGTTTGGCCAACGAATAACAGTATAAAGCGACAACAGGGGTATAGCCACAGGCCGGGATAAACAACACGGACACACCAACCTGGGTTTCCGCCCCGGTTTGGGGGCTTTTGATCATGGTTGGTCTGAGGTAGGGCCAACGTCGATATTGCTCAGCCAAAGCGCAGTCTTTGGCAGCCCGGTCGTCGGACAGGCCGAAAGACAGTTTTCCCCAATCTCATGTTCCAGGAGAGATACAACAGAACGATTAGCATTCGGAAGACTTGAGCAACAACGTACAAACTTTCGGCAAAAGCAAGTTGCAGTGTCTCGCGGGGCGATCTGGGCTTTCCTTTTGGTAGGACGGCCTATGTGTTACCGGCCATCTTCAGAATTATGAAACTACCAAAGAACTTTGGTAGGTTGCCCCTGCCTGGTTGTTCTTGAGCAGGTCGCCCGATCTGTGGTACAATCAATAGGATTGAATAAACTTCGAAAACAATCCTGCAGGCGAAGAGTTTCCTTAGCAAACGAACGAAGTGCATAGGTTCGGATTGCTCTGTTCTTGGTATCCTTTTACTTAAATGATGTAGTGAACGGCCGGTTGCATCAGGGCATATTCCGGCGTCTTCCGGATAGAAAACCAAGCTTCGAAAGACATCTCGGCTTTTGTGCACTTACTAATAACATTCGTCACAATCTACGAAAACTTGTGGGGTAATTGTCTCGCTACGCGTGAGACGGTGACACAGCTCAGTAGCATCTGTAACCCTGTAGTCAACCTTGTACTTTGTCGGAGATTTATTATCTCAAACTTGGAAGAACCTTAAGGAATACCGCTGTTGCACAGCATGATGAGCGGCTTCCGTCGTCTTCAGAATCCTTCCCAAAGTATTCGTGCTTTCGTACAAACGAAATAGAGAGGTAAGAGGTTGGTCAAGCTGTTACTTGCACATGCTGGGGAGCTATGACCGTCGAGAGACGAAACTGATCGAGGATAGCCTCTAACTGGATTTGAAAGGCTTGAAGAATCATAGCGAGCAGGTACTCAATGCAACTCCGCATTGTCTCAAGTTCTGGGTCTCCCACCCCATCAGTATTTGAGATATGACTCGAAGAAAGTTGCTAGGCTGTGAAAGCTATTGGCTCGGTTGCTTTCCTCGTTCGTTTAGCTCTTTAGGTAAGCAGTTCTACCTACCAGCTCGAGGCCACTTCTCATTGGAGAAGGGCCGCTTCCCCTTTGGAGCACGGACGAGGCTTCCCTCTTGATCGATCCGTATTCCTGTAATGGCTTAGTAACAACTCCTAAGGGGGAGACGCCGGTTGTGCATCATAAGTGTCAACATTGAGAGTTTCCTTCAACGATTGGGATGGTGGAAATGGGGTAGGAGCTGCAGCCTGCCTTTGCAGAAGCCAAACGTGCAGGCCCTGCAGGGCCAAGCCGACTTGCCGACGCCACAGTGGCAGTCAAGCGCGAGACTAGCGTGGTCGATGCAACCTACCGGGGACAAGGGTTGGAATATGGGAGGATCTACCCCCTCGTCGACTTTGTCCATCACTGCATGCGGCGAGCTGTCTCATCACCAACCAAGTGGCGGCTATTGGATCACTGTGCCACCAATCTCGGATGGACCCCAGCCGCCCCCCTGACGCGATCACGGCAACTCGGTCTACCTTGCGGCTCTCTTGCTCACACTCGGATGGATGCTTTTCTTCCCCAACGGCCATGCAGGTGCTGCATGTCGTCAACCGCATTGCGAGCCGAGACCCTCTCGCTTTGTCAAACTGCTTTCCGCTCTTCCCTAGTGGACGAAGGCCTCCCGCCTCCGGCAACCACCACAATCAAGTGTCAAAGCGGATACCGGATTTGGCCGCTGTTTTGGAGACGGGGATGCCGCTCCTCCCGCTGGATGACGAGATATGTCAAGCCAAAATGCCCGGTGTGGACACGGGGATCTGATTCCTTCCCGTAGTCGGTGCCAATCGATCCCGTCTTGATCTCGCCCTGCATCTCGCGCACAACCCTTCAAGCATATCGCTAGGCCTTGCCCAAGACCTGATTATTTACCTCCTTTAGGATCAAACCCACAACATGATGGAGAACTAGAACGCGGGGTATCTGTTGCAGATTGAAACGGCTTGAGTCTTCCAGCTTAGTCTTGGCCAAACTCTCATTCCGGAAATATCCCCGGTGCCTCCTGGCATGTACTGCTCTCTGTTGCACTCTTCATGTGACGCCACATGCCGACCAATGCAGTGGTTCACATGCCACCACGGTCATGGCCGATTTGGTTAGCCAATGGACGTCGGTATGAGTGTCACAGAAGCACCCCGTTAAGCAAGACATGCACAATGTCTGCAGTCTGGGCACTGTCAAGATTACATCGAAGCCAACCCGGTGAAGAAAGGGGGATTAGGATCTTGAAGTTACTCTTTCAAAGCAATAGTGGCTTAGACAAACATCCACAATTAACACGCGAGAGATGAAGATCCCACCATCTCTCCCCATCCGACATACCATACCATCATTGCCTTTTCATATTGTTCTTGGTATCTTGGTCTTTGCTTGCTCCAATATCCGAGAGATGCATCCCTGTAAAAGGGAGGTCAGATTCCGCAACTCGCAAAGTTCCGCACCCTCCTCTTTTCTGTTCAACTGCTGTTGGTTGGTTGGTTGGTTGGCCGACTCGTGCCTAAGATCATTTTGCTCTGATCTAACTTCCGGTTGGAGGTTGAAAACCCCCGTTCCGAAATTGTATGATGCAGTGCCAAACAAGGGAAAAGCAATGGATTCATGGAATCCAACGGAACAGAAGGATGCCGACATGGAGAGAAAGAGAGAGAGCAAGAGCGCGAGGCGATCATGTCACGTCAGAGACTCTTCGTCACCTCATTGGCAAGCGAACAACCAACAACATTATGAACTAAGCCCCTTCCGTTCATCGGGGTGATTAACAAACAAGGCTATTTACCTGTTTTATTCCTTGCTACTCTACCGAGGGTGGGTGTGCCAAGTAGGGGTCCAATCCTATTGAACGACTTGAACGAAAGTGCCAATGCAATACTCCTTCATTACCCCGTTTTCGGTTTACCGCAACCCCTCCTGTGTTGAAGAGGGAAGACGGCAAAATAAAGTTCCAATCTGAATGTGTGTGAACGCAAAGCAAGTCCGAACCACCAAGTCAATTCGTTCCTCGTGATGAGACCCCGCTTCCTTCTTGTTGACCCCCCTCTTTTCCCCCTTTGTAGAAATATGGTACATGGTTGTCAGGTACTATTCTTGCCCTCTCGTCCTTTCCCACTCTCATGTAAAGTTACACACCTGACAACACAACCACCTGGCCAGTCTTAGCAGCCTCCTCGTGCCATGTCCACTTTGAGCGGGCCGATGGCAACTCTTCTCTTGCCAGAATCTGTCTCGCCCACGTCTCGTACCCGCCCTCGTTTATCTTCTGCGCATCCATCCGCCTTCGTCTCCCCCTGTGTCCAAATGCCGTCGGTTTATTTTATTTTCCGCGTCCGAAGCCTCTATAGTGATGCTTTTGGGAATAACGGTCGAAGGAATAATGAGCTGATGGGAAACACCCTAATAGAAAGTGGCAAATAACCATAGACAGCCTGTGTCGTGGATTCAAACTCCGAACGCGCCAATGGAAAGACATCCGTAAAAGAAAATGAAGAAAAGCAAAAACTTCCATCCTGATGTGGCTATGCATGAAAAAAAATAAAAATTTGGACGAGGGTCGGTGATGTTATTACTTTGTCCCTCTTACGAGGATCCCGGGCCGGGAGTCCTAGGAGACCATTTCGGAGACTGCGGGCATCAGTGTTAGCCAAGCTATTCCGCCATGCATGTAGAGATGTGGATAGTTCGTGAACTTACAGTTGGGGAGTAGTTGGGGCTGGTAGGCGAGTTCTGCGCCGGGCTCCTCTGGAAGGTGGGGCTCGTAGGCGAGTACGACTGCGGAGAGGTTGGAGACCACTTAGGCGACGCCGGAGAGTAGTTTGGCGACGTCGGGCCGACCCCGTGCAAGTTTGGACTGGCAGGACTGTAGTTGGGGCTGGCGGGCGAGTAGTTGGGAGACGTCGGAGATGCAAATGCATTGGGGCTCGTGGGCGAGTACCGCGGCGACGCGGGCGACGTTGGCGAGTATGTCGGCGAGGTAGGACTGTAGTTTGGACTCGTGGGACTCGTGGGCTTGAGCATGGGCGACGTCGGTGAGAAGGATGGCGACGACGGGCTGAAGTTTGGAGACGCGGCGTAGCGATTTCCGCCGTCCAGGAGCGGCGACGAAGGCGAGTACCCAGCATTGGGGGAAGCAGGCGAGTAGCCACCGTAGCCCGACGGAGTGAAGGGAGACGTCGGGGCGAAGGGACTGGCTGCGCCGCCCGCGTTATACGGGCTGAAGGAGCCAGAGAAGTCCCCGTAGGAAGGTTTGAATCCCGCGGGCGATTCGCTACCGGCGCCAACGATGGGCGAAAAGTTGCCAGAGTCTGGCGTGCTCGCACCGAGGCTGATGTAGCCGGAGTCGGCCATGGGCGAGCCCGAGTCGTACGGCGTCGCCGCACCTTCCATTGGCTCACCATCTTTGATGGGCATGCCGCTACCGAGACCCAGGCGCGAATTGTTGTTGATGACAGTCTCCAGCATGACCGGGTCGAGTTGAACCTCAAAGTGTCCGGTACCCATGGGAGCCATCTGTCCAAGCATGACGTTCTCGGATATGCCGCGGCAGTCATCCAACTCGCCGCTGGAAGCCGCATCCAGGAGGATCTCGACGGTTTCCTCGAAGGAGCAACGCATGAGAGCGCCAGTATCCGCGCGGTTGATACCGTGACGAGTGACGGCCGAGAGAGTGCCGCGGTAGCACATGACATCGACGAGAAGAGCAATGTGACGGTGATTGACGTAGGAACCGTCAAAGGCCAACACCTGGGTCAACTCCTTGACCAGAGCGGCGCGTGCTGCCTCGATGCCGAAGACATCGAGAATTTGGTGGATGCTGTTGGTGGTGGTGCGGGTTGGGTCAACGCCTGTAAGGGTCAAGACTTCTTGTAGAGCCGTGCCCGACGTATCCAGGAACCATTCAATACAGCGATCGTCGTTCTTGTTGCTGATCAAAGCGCCGTCGGGCCCCTTAATCATCTTGTCGCCCTTGGTGAGGAAGGCCCGGTCAACGCCAGAAACGCCTCGGAGCGCCACATGGTCTAGAATATGGTTTTCGAGGCGCTTTAGAACCACGTCCTGGTCTGCACCTCCATCCTCGTCGTCCTTATCTCCGGCATTGATGGTTCGAATGCGGACGACCTGGTTGTCGGCGTTGTTGTCGCTGGCTACCACTGCAATGTCGGTGGGGAACTCTTTGCGTAGACACTCGGCCACGTCGTCCACAATAAGGCCTCTGTCGAGCATCTTTTGCCGATCAAGAACAATGCGCAGGAGCCATCTCGACTGGCTATCCACCGAATCCTCGGCTGCATCATCGGCGGTCAACCAGAAGGAGTCGACCATGTCGGCGTCGTCTTCGATGACGGTAGTCCTGACATCGGGATCATAGTAAATCTCTGTCACTGCGGTAACCGATCGCAGGGTCGTGAACTCGATCGTGTTTCGAAGCGCCTTAGCGGCTTCCTGAGACGGGTCTGACGAGTCGAGGTAAACAATCATGCCGGGAGTCTTGATGTTGGTGGCCAGATTGAGAATTTCCTTCAGTCGAGGCACGCCGAGAGTGACGTTCTTGGATGAGACACCAGCGAAGTGGAACGTGTTGAGCGTCATCTGCGTGGCCGGCTCACCAATCGACTGGGCTGCCAGCACGCCGACCATTTCGCCGGGGCTGACGAAGGCCTTGTCCCATCGATTTGCCAGCTCGCCAAGGACATGGTCGAATGCCATCTTGTTCATGCGCTGCGTCACGGCAATGCGCTTGAAGGCCAGCCGCGATCGAAGCTGCGCCTTGAACAGGATCGTGGCATTATGGTCGGCGGCTATGGAGATGTGATCCTCGCCGCGGACAATAGTCATCATGTCGAGCATTTTCTGCACCGCTGGAATGACGTCTTGCGGACGGAGGTCGCTGCGGCCGCTATCATCCTGCGGGAACGTTCGCATGGCCGTGTCGATAAGGCGCACTACGTTGAGAGGAAGCTGCATCATCTCTTCGAGCTTCTTTCGGCTGTTCACTTCTCGGATAACCCTGCGATCCTCCGCCAGTGCCTCAAACTCCTGATCTAAGAGTCGCTGAGCTTCCACGTCGCCAGCGATTTCATTGCCGTACTCGAGCGTTTCCAGAGCAGCAGGCCGGCTTTCGTCCATAACATCTAGCCGGTACCGCTTTTCGAAGGCAGCATCGGACATCACCAAATGATCCATTCGCTGCTTCTCAATGTGCATAGCATCGAGGCCGTCTTCTCCGTAAAGGAATTGGATGATATCACCGAGCGAGTTTCGCACTGTCCCATCGTACTTTGCGCTGACGTCCTCGAGAGCCTTGACCAGACGACGCTGGATGTAACCCGTCTCGGCTGTCTTGACGGCTGTGTCGATGAGACCTTCGCGACCAGCCATTGCGTGGAAGAAGAACTCGGAAGGCGTGAGGCCGCGGAGATATGAATTCTCCACAAAGCCTCGGGCCTCTGGTGAGTAGTCGTCCTTGGTGAAGTGAGGCAGGGTTCGATACTTGAACCCGAAAGGAATGCGCTTGCCCTCGACAATCTGCTGGCCCACAAGAGCCGTCATCTGTGAGATGTTGATGGATGAGCCCTTGGAGCCCGAAGACGCCATGACGACGGCGTTATTAAGATCTTTCAAACTCTTCTGTGTTGTCGTACCCGCGTCGTCACGAGCTTTGTTGAGGGCAATCGAGACCTTGTTTTCAAACGTCTCTCGAATGTTCATACCCGGCAGGGCCTCCAGCGTGTTCTGCGTTGCTTGTTGCGTGTACACATCCACCTCGGCCTTTCTTTCATCAATATGCTTCTGCACCTTCTCAATCGTGTCCTTGTCGGGAATGGTATCACCGATTCCTATCGAGTGACCATTGTGCAACAGCCAGTAGTTGACGACAGACTGAACCCCGTTCAAGAAAGCCATGGCGCCGTACGGTCCCAGCTCGTTGTAACAAAGATGAACAATTCCACCAGCAGCAGCCCCCACATTCTTCTTCATGAGGAGGCCGTAGAGAAGCTCGCCACTCTGGATCAGGAGACCTTCGTCCTTGAGCGGTGCATCTTCCTTGCTGTCGGGCGAGTTGTGCAGACTGATGATTTTCGGGATTACCATGCTGATAATCTGCTTGCCGGTCCAGCGAGGCACAGGCTTGAGGATGGCGGGCTTGGGGATGACGCCATCCCAGTTGGGGACCCAGAGCATGACGTTCATGACCTGCTCCTTGCTGAGGAACGTGTCACGCCGACAGAGCTTGTAGACACCAGCGAGCGAGTCCTGGACAACGCCCATCAGGGGACCGTTCTTCTGCGGCGAAACAATGTTCAAGGGGACCATGCAAAGCTCCTTAACTTCGGCGCGAGTCTCTTCAGTCTGGGGGACGTGCAAGTTCATTTCGTCGCCGTCGAAATCGGCGTTGTAGGGAGACGTGACAGACAGGTTAAGACGGAACGTCGAGTACGGCATGACGCGAACTCGGTGACCCATCATCGACTCCTTGTGCAGCGACGGCTGACGATTGAAAATGATAAAATCCCCGTCCATGAGGTGGCGCTCAACCTTCCAGCCATATTCCAGGCCGATGGAGCTGGCACGCCGGTGATGCCTGAGGTCGATGCGCGCTCCGTCCGATCGAATGATAAACTTTGCACCTGGATGCTCGTTGGGGCCGTTCTGCACCAGCTGCGACAACTTGCCAATGTTGTATGGCGTGACGGTCTCTGGGTACGAGAGTGTTTTCGCAATGCTTCGCGGAACGCCCACCTCATCCAACGACAGATTCGCATCGCCAGTGATGACGGTGCGGGCCGAGAAGTCAACGCGCTTTCCCATGAGATTTCCTCGGAGACGGCCTTCCTTGCCCTTAAGACGGGACCTAATTGACTTGACGGGTCGGCCGCTCTTTTGAAGTGCTTTGGGCATGCTGGGCAAGTCGTTGTCCATGTAGGTAGCCACGTGATACTGCAGGAGATCGGCCAAGTCGCGCTGGACGTGATTCGGAGATCCTTCGCTGATGGCCTGCTTAACGTTGCTGTTGGCGCGGATGATGTCGCTTAGCTTGTACGTCAAGTCGTCTTCGTTGCGCATGCCGGTGCCGCTTCCGTCCATCGAGATACTCGGCCTCACAGGAGGTGGCGGAACAGCGAGGACCGTGACGATCATCCACTCGGGACGAGCATAGTCGGTGCTCAGGCCCATGTCGTGCATGTCCTTGTCCGAGATGCGTCGGAATATGTTGAGCACCTGCTCTGCCGAGAGCGGAGTGAGGTCGTTTTTCCGCTTGGAGGCGCCGCCTTCCTCATCCGGGTTGTTCGCGCCCTTGGTTGCAAGTGTCAGGCCAGACTGGCGCACCTCGGGACATTGGTTGCCACAGCCACCATGGTCGAATAGGACATTCTTTCCAGACGTGGGATTGTCGGGATCCAAAATCTCTCGCGCCTCGTTGTCACACACATTCCTCTTCTTGCACAGTTCCCACACGCGGGCGAAGCGGTGCTTGGGGATTCTGATCCTGATAGCGGCTCTGAAATCCGGATCAGACTGCAGAAGAACTTGTTAGCAACGACACAAGGCACCAAAAGTAAACGGAAGATTGGGAATGACTAACGTCATCCACCTTCAGCTTGCTACAATTGTGGCAAACCATCTCCAGGATCTTCTTGGTCTTCTTGATGAAACCGGGGTGGAAGACGGGCTTCGCCAACTCGATATGTCCGAAATGGCCAGGGCACTCGCTCATCGACTGGGTGCACGTTTTGCATTTGTTCTGCCGCTCGATTGATCCGAGAAGAGGGTCATTCAAGCCTTTTTCGCGAGGCTTCACGCGGGCCTCGTCCATCGTCTCCGGGTAGATGATGTGGCAAACACTCATGTTTTTGATCTCCTCGGGCGAGAGGATTCCAAACTGGATTTCCTCTATGGTCTTGAGAGGCGCCGTCGAGGGCGCGAAATAAAGGTTCGCCATTTTGCCGGCTGTGGTGGATTTGAATCCGGTTGCGGATTTATTCCGTTCGTGATGGCAGAATCGAAGGAATGAACGTGCTGCTGACTCGAAATATTATCGTGGCAGACGGACTGGGTCGGACTTGAGCGGCACAGGCGCGTCGGTCGCACGAGTCCGATCGGGACTTTTTGACCTGTCCAGAGGCCGCGACAAAGCCGTCGAGACGTGGCAGTCGACCGTAAATGAATGGAATCGCGCGGCGCAAGCGTTTCGGCGATGGAATTTGACGGTCGGGGAGGAAAAACGCGATGGCGCTGATGCCGTGGAGGAAGGCAACGTCCTGGCCAGAAGGGCCGAGGAGTCCTTTAGTCGCCGCCTACCGCCGTCCCCACACTTGGTCAAACCCGTCTAAAATTATTCTGATGCGATCGCTCGTCGTAGCTATTGCGATATCCGGCCTGGAGTCGCAGTCGTCGCGCTCCTTCGCGATGCTGGTGATGGGTTTGGTGATGACAAGTTGTTGTCGAGGGATGGTGTGCAAAAAATTCACGGCAGCACTCGTCGGGTCTTTGAGGCTGGGACCGAAAGTCAGATGGCGCTAAACCTTTTTCGGATGCCGACCCTCCACTGAGCCTGCCTACCAGCGAAACTCACCAAGACGGTGCAGCACGCTGCAAGCCTTGGCTTAGCCGGAACCAAACAGAGAGCAAAAAGTCGAGGTAACGTGCATCCCTGCGTGGCGGCAACCCCGCCGTGCCGGCAAAAATAACAGATACTTTAACCTTTATATATATCAAAAACTCTACATATATCGATATCTCTTAAACTTTTATATAAGTTATATTCTCTAACCATTCTTAAGTATTCTAGACCCCTCTTACTAGAAAATTACCTTAGCGTTATCGTCCTCGCGCCTAGTCTGTAAAGCGTCTCCATTTAGGGTAAGAGAGGGTTCCTCCGCCATACTTCCACCCTTAAGCTCTCTTTACCCCTAATACTTATAAAAAGGTCGTATCCGAGCTTTAGGACCTCGTTAATATGCCAGTAATCGTTCTGAGCCTTGTGGCTGCCGTTATATCTAGATCTTTGTAAAAACGCCACGCAAATCAGTACCTTAAATCTGTGGCTGGTGTGGAATGTGGCTCGTGTTGGGTTCTGCGATCACGTGATACGTGGCGCTGGCTCATGTGACAACCCTGTTGACTTCTTGGTTGGACCCGAGGTTCAGCCAGGTTAGTCCGTGTTACTATGGTAAGGCAAGATGGCGTCAAATGCTACCGCGCTAGGTACTTCACCCCGATATCCTGATATACGTTTCGCCGCAATCCGAGAGCAAAAGTCTGGCAGCAAATCTCAGTCGCTTCTTGCCTGACTCGAAGATGTGTGGCGTTGCGCAACGGTTCGCTATGCCGTCCTACCAAGGCTTCCCGGATCACCGCCTTCATCCTACTTGAATAGTAGTTAAGTGATATTTGAAGGAAATTCAGCTGCCCTTAATTATACTGAGCCCTCCAAGGTCTCTAGCCGCATTAGCGCCTTATTACCTACTCCGTACTGAATCGCGGGGCCTCTAGCCCAACGCCACCACACACGTGAGGTGGGCAACACTTGTATGGTTTACCGAGGTAAATGAAATGACGCGATATCCTTTTCCTAAAATAATAAATCTTCGCCACTAACGATACGAATAACCATGTCCTCCCTGGCCGCGTGTGCGAGCGCCTTCTTCAGCAACTCCAGCACCAATTCTCTCTCGGCAGGGCAATTACCCGGCTTAATAGAGGAGTGCCCAGACATATGCCCCGCCAACTACGGCATCGGTAACACTGACCTGGTAGGCATCGGCGTACGTAAGACCTCGACCTGCGAATGTCATTAACTTGCACTGATTAGAGTCTTAATCTTAAGGTGGTCGTCTCTTATGCAATACACCTCCCTATCGCCATGCTCTTCGCTATATTCCTCCTCGCAGAGAATGCCGTAATGCCTCTTATTAAGAAGGACTACGAGGGGAGCAGGATCCGCAACTGGCTCGACGGCCAGCACAACAGGTGCCTCTAGACTTCGCTCCTCACCGCCTTCACCTTCTGTATGGCCGGCTGCGTGCAATGGCTAGGCCGTACCGTCACGGGATTTTACGAGGGCTTCGCTATCATACGGGCGATCGAGGTCTCCTACTTTAGCTTCGTGCTCATTTGCGTCTCGCACCACAAGGAGATCTACCGCCTAACGCTATTTGTGGTCTTAGCCCTAACTACCTCGGCCCTAGCCGCTATCCCTGCGGTCCAGACGTCGACAAGCGCGAGTGCCTTGAGGGAGGGTATTCTCGATGCCTGTAACGACTTCTCCAGGCGGAACAACAAGCCGTAGGGGGACAACATCCGCGCTTTCAACATAATTAGCAGGGCCTACTTGGGCCTCAAGATAGGCTTTACCGTTCTCTCCGTAGGTGCTTAGATTCTGTTGAGGTGCGCGACACCCAGTGAGCCTGAGAAGCCGAACAGACGACAGGTGAGAATTAAGTCTGAAGGAGTGCCTTATTGCTAAGTAACTAAACTATGGGTAACCAGACGCGTCGTGTTTGTGTTCCCATCATCGTCATCTCGTCGATGTTCATCGCTAGGGCAGCTGTATACGCTCTAAGTAAATTAATCGATATCAGACTAAAAATGGATATTCTATGGAATAGAGGGACAGGCGTCAATAGATGGAGTATCGGTCAGATTGGAGCGCCGTTCGCCTAGGCCCCCCTCCTCGCTGACCTGTTCGAGAGTGGTGTTGTAAACTGGTGGAGGGAACGCAAGGATGCATACACTTTCCCCTTAGGACTGCTCTTTATCATCTAGGATAGCTTAGGGACTCGGAAGCAAGGGATAGCTTAGCATTGGCTCGGCCCCCCCGCATGCCCGAACTCCGGGGACACTAGCTTGCTGGTTGCTGCTACGCATAAAACCAGGTTTAGGTGGGTACAGGTGTCGGAAGTGTGGTTGAAGATTCCAAGATCCGCGTTTTCATAGTAGGAGCCATGTGGGAAGCCCCGAATGCCCAGTCATCTGGGTCCTTGATACCGGTCTTGGAGGAACGCTTCTTCGCCAGATCAGTTCCTCCAGGTTTCCTTTGGCGGGCCGCTTGCCGGACTGGTCACTATATCCTATTCTTGAGAACTCGGGAGTCCTTGTTCTTCTGGTGACATGGCTGTTTGAGTCGCAATTTCATTGATCGCTAAGTAATTTGCTGCCTGAGGCAGACTTAAATTTGTCCCCATCATGGCTTGCCATAACGCGGACTAACTCGGCTAAACCTCGGGTCTAACTAAGATATCAATAAGGTTATCGGCGCTGTGTATCACGTGATCGCAGACCCCAACACGAGCTACATTCCATACTAGCCACAGATCCGAGGTACTGATTTCCGTGGCGTTTTCAAAGATCTGGACACTATAGTAACCATAAGGCTTAGAATAATTACTGGCGTAGTAGCGAGGTTTTAAAGCTCGGATATAACCTTTTTATAAGTATTAGGGGTAATACGTGTCACGGGTCAAGCCCCGGATGATGGCACCGGCGATGCCGGTGCGGGTACGTCCCTTCCACGAAAGCCCACCGGACCTACACGGACGGACCAGTACG
>Ga0247774_1000317_pt1 | contig 23390 bp, 17 predicted proteins | sample UWRJL001104B6_FD_179933 | JGI IMG/M metagenome (GOLD analysis project Ga0247774, IMG submission 179933) | Plant litter microbial communities from Arlington Agricultural Research Station in Wisconsin, United States - UWRJ-L001-104B-6 | ecosystem: Environmental > Terrestrial > Plant litter >... | reverse complement strand
CATCAACAATCAATCAAGAAAGTCAGCACACATCAGTCATTGTCATCCGTATCAGCCTACCAGTTATGCGTAGGCTACAGATACGGTGGTGACACGACTAGGGTGCTGACAATACGCAGAAGCCACACCACCACCTCCACTGCCACCACCGGACTTGGGTATGTACTTGACCCCAGAAGACGGACAGTTAGACCCGGACCCTACCGGGTTGGCCTTGTGAAATGTCCCCGAGGAGACCGACCCCTGCACGACGTAGTGGTACCAAATCTCATTGAGCTCATTGTTGGAATTGCACCGGATCGTGACGGGATAACTAAAGTGCGCCTGAAGCGCGCTTAGAATGGCTGACGAGGTATAGGTCGCCGTAGAAGAGGGTACAATCCCCGAGGCTTGCAACCACGAGTACGACGGCAGAATTTGGAAGAGGCTGACGGTTTTCTCGAAGTAATCGACAGCTTCCTCGGTAGCCTGGTAATTAGGTAACAAGGAGGGTTGAGGGTACTGATACAGGTACCATGCTTGCCCCATTCGTGCTCCCAGAATGTCTCATCGGAGCCTTGGTAGTCTTTCCAGTAGGCTTGCATGTAAGATAGGGTGGATGGGGAGCTAGATTGCAGAATTTGGGTGATATTGGCGTATTCGCGAGCCGGGTCGCAGAATTGATCAAACTTCCATCGCCTGTGGGTTGGTTCTAGGTTATAAAGAAAAATTCACTAAGCGCAATGGTATAGGTGCAGCTCACATCGATCTGGCCTGGGGAGCTGTTAGTTTTAAAGGTCAAGGAAGCAAGCGAAGAACAGAGAGGAAACAAGAGCATTATGGAAATGTAGAGTTTTCTCCCGTACGGACAACGTACCAGAGACCGTGAATTGTCCATGAGTCGACTGGCCCAGTAACGGGGTTGGTATCCCAGAACTGCGTCTGGAGAAAATGGCCGCCAGGAGAATTGAAGCAGCACATGTCGGTGGAAGTACCAGAACAGCTGGTCGGCGTGTCGGCAGAGCAGCTGATATGATCCGAAAATACCAGTGTAATATAAGACGCGGCTACGATCGCGTAATGGAGGAACATCATCAACGATTTCTTCTGAAGCTCAAGGTCGCCTGCAATGAACGTGCAACGTAGAAAAGAATCATGAATCTTTCGCAAGAAGCAAGGCAGCAGGTTAGCAACTATCGGGGGGCTTTATACCATTTTCCAGTATGTCTCGAGTGGCTTTCGAGCCACCGCCATCGCTCGAGTCATATGCACAGTTCCTCGGTATGTCTGCCTGCCCTAAATTAACCACTACCCCTCCCCTCGTTGCTGAATGAGGGTTGCACTACAGCAAGCGTATTGGACCAAGAGCAGCGAAACGACCCTTTAGCATCACCCAAAACAGGTTCCTTGGCAGCCTGGTCGCGACTGTGGAATTGCCATTGGATCGAGCGATTTGATTGTCATTGAAGCCGGTGACGAATGCGGTAGGCCCGGAAAACGGCGCTTGTCGATCTCAGAACCAGGCGCCGTGCCGTCCCTCGAACCTTGGCATCCCCCATTCAGATCTCTGCGATCTGTCCCGTGTTTGGCATGTCGGAGATGGAGCTAATGCACGTTGCCGAAACGTGCTAGCATGTCGCATCCTGAGTGGATCGCCGGTCGCTATAAAACAGCGGGAATGTTACTGTTAATGGAAACAACAGTAGGTGGCCGGCTCTTCAAAGCGATGGAAGCCTAATGTAGCGCAAACCGAGGCTGACGCGAGTTGCTCGCGCAGTACCAGGCCACGCAACGGTCTTCCCCAGTGCACCACTTAATATCTGCAGCCTGACTCGTTTAGTAGCCTGTGTGCTAGCCAATGTGCCTCCAGCATCAGAAGCGGGGCAGGGACATTGAGAGGCATTGAAGAAACCTAGTATTATGATGTTGTCTATTGCTTCGTAGTCGCTGCACGTCCGGTCTAGTGAAATGCCTACCCTCTAATTGTGTACGGATTCCCTCGACATCCCAACATATTCTCCTTCAAATTTCCCACTTTAAGCCCCATACATGTTCCAGTCAATACCCTTGACATTCTCAAAGCATGGAACCTCCATCGCATACTCGCGCGTATATTGCGCCTTCTCGTACAGTGGCGGCAGCTCCGCACACTCGGCCAGCAGCGTAATGTGCGCGCAATTCTCCGGCATAACCCAATCAACCCCGCCATCCCTCACGTTCCCGTAAACCATAAAGATCTGGGGATTCGGGAACCACGGAACCTCAAACGGGATGCACGCCGCCAGCGTCACCTCGCTCTCGTGCGGCATCGGAAACTGCAGCTGGCCCGTCCACGGGTTGTTCAGCCCGTCCGCGACGTGGAACCCCTCCATGCCACCGCGGCGCGTAAACGTGATCCTGTTCTTGGTGGTGTCCTCGCCGTCGCCCTCGGCAATGTCAAAGTAGTCGGGCACCTCCAGCCAGTCCGCCATGACGGCGTAGCGGAACTTGGGGAACTCGGTGGCGCCGACCGTCGTGTCGTTCTGCCAAAAGGTCGAGCCGCGGCTGTTGTTGGTCAGGGACGGGATGTCGGCCCCGGGCCCTTCGCGGTACTGCCAGACGTAGGTGCCGTGCAGTTCGGCGAAGCGCTCCTGCCCGAGCTTGCCGGCCTTGGTGACGTTGGCGACGAGGTGGAAACCCTTGGCGGTGGAGGTGGGTGGGTAGGCCTCGGTTTGCCGGGCCGTCAGGGGGACGGCCGTTGCGAAGGTGGCTAGAGCGAGAAGGTTGAAGAACATTTTGGGCGGATTAGGTATTAAAGATTAGAGAATTAAAGAATATTATTGAAACGAGGGAAAAACGAGTGCAATGCAAGTTTTATTATGCTGGAGCTTGTTGGTTCGTTGATGAGAATGATATAACCGTGCTTGACAGAAGATCGCTAACCTTTTATATATTTGTCCCTTGTGGCTCAGTAAGGCTTTTCGAGACATATTGCTCCAATAGAACAACCGGATTAAGCCCGGCCTGTAGTACTGTGACGCTGACTGCCCGGAAATGGCTGAATCCACATCCAACGTTCCCATAGCGTAGGCAGCACGAGCACATGTGCCGTGAAACCGCGTTTGCGCGTGGGGCACAAAATGAATTCATTGTCGTATTGAATCATTAGTACCGTAACAACCGATATGGCTACCGCCGAACATGAATGTTTCCTTTGTTGTATTCTATTTTTTCTTCTCTCATTATGCGGTTACTCAGCTTGAGGCCAAAGTGAGGTTGCGGCGCAGACGGCTAAAAGCTCGAAATTAATCTACACCGAGCCCCAGGTTCAATATTGGCTTGTGGCACTGCGAAAGACCCGAGCACCGGACACGGCACAGAAATGAATTAACTAGCCAATCACCAGTCATTTTGGAGCTTCATCAGTAGCTTGAATGCTCCCACTCCCACTGAAAACCCGGCCATCAACTGTTGATACCCGTGGCTGTGAATCTACCTCCCTGCGCCGGAGTTGCAAGGAGCCCCTAACCCCATCCGCATTGGGGCACGTAGCCGACGCAAAGCCACACGATTGCGGGATTGTTACACCCGTATCTAATCATTCGGTTACTACCCAACGCTGCACGGCTGCGTCATATACGGGCTCCACCGTCTGGGACTTTGGGAAGTATGGTGGGGACTGGAGTCACTGGACCTCGGGGCAATGGGTAGTGTCCTATGCCAGACTATCAACGGGGCAGAAGCCTTATCACCGGAAAGTTAGGCGATAGCAATCTTGGCCAATTTTCTGTGCGATGCATGTCAGCTTACTTGCATACTCTGGCTGATCCTGGGCAAAGTGCAACTTATCAGTTGTTGCTCTTCGTTCAGTCAGGGACATTTCCAAAACGGTAGTAAACCTTTCTAGCTTTCCTTTGGGGTGTTGTATTTGTTGGAGCCCGGTGTCGGTTGAGCCGACATACTACCGGTCGTCCATTTCCTCTTCAGCTGTCGCCGCAGTTCATGGAGTTAGACAGACAGAATAGAGATAATCACCACCTTCAGTCTCCAACAGTATTCACTAGATGGGTTTAATGCTGCCGTTTAGCTGCAGCCACCAAGGTTGTGACTCTTTTGGGCTGTTGCGCCTCCCGAATGTTGCTATGGTCAACCCTTGCTGACCACACCACCCCTCGCCACTCTTGCTCAGGCGATAGCCACGGAATGATCAGGGAAGTAACTGAAATTGGCTTGGACCGTATTAGCAATATTTTTGATTGCTTGGAGCTCAGACAATGAAAATTGTCAACTTTCCGCGAGTGAATTGCTTCTACCATGGCTGGCAACTGGGACTACCGAGGAGCATATAAATACTTGCCCGCCCACCTTGAGAATCTACTCGTAGAGACTAATTTATGGACATTTCTAATATTAGCTTCTTAACATTTCAAATTTTTGCTTGCTATTCCTCCGTCCATCTCGAGTAGACCACTACACTACCCTTCAACTCTCTAGCTGGTTGGATCTACGAACATCAACATCCTGTGTATTATGCTAGGAAACTTTCAAACTGATTATCTATTTTACTTTCTCTGCTAAAGACTGCTGCCGACGATGGTTAGGAAAATGATAGTAGAGGAAGAGATTTGCGGGGCAGGAGCTAAAGAGGGACAAGGCAATGTAACCATATTCCCACTGATGCTAAGGTAGATGTATCTGTAACTGAAGAATAAAAACCTATCTTCCCTAGAAAAGACAGGAGAAAAGTCGCCCCTTTAATAACATTCTCCCGAAGCCAAGTCCGACCATCGTGTCCTCTTGATGACGCCCCTTAGGTCGGCCTTGGATTTCCACGGCTATTTAATCAACCTTCCCTTGCATGCTTGTTGTTTCTTCCTTGTGCCATACGTTGCACCCTGGCTATCATGTCTCAATTTCAGCACAGCCGGGCCGTCCAATTTGTCCCGTTACAATAATTCCTTCAATACATAGCTTAGAAACCTCGTTATTCGAACAAGGATAAGTCCTATAATAGTATACAGTATACGGAGGGCGGCCTTCTGTCACGTGCGTCCGGGACAGGCTGGCTAGCCGGGCCGGCACGGGCCGGGACTTTGTATGGAGGAAGCTGAATGGATCGGCGATTCAGGTGATCAGGGATAAATAACTGCAAGTAGGAGAACCAGAGGGAGAATGCCATGGTTTTGTCTTTGGTCAAACTCATCCCTGAGTTCGAATTCCCGTCGTCTTTGCGGTGATGCCGTCCTAAACCACTCCGACTGGAAAAAAGTCCGTGACAATTATGTCACGGCACAAAGTTGCAGGACTACCGTTGCGCGATAAAGCCCAAAGCAACCTTCATAACCAGCCAGAACGCTGGGTATGTCCTGTGGCTGCATATAAAGCTTCCCAAGTGCGGGGTTGTAGCCCCACTGTCTCCCACGCCCGTGACACTTTCATTATAATATTTACCTGGTTTTTTTACACTTTACTTAGTTAGCTACGTTCAAGACTTACATATGAGAATCACTAGGCATGGGTCGGCAGTAGGGAACCTTCTAGAGTGCAGAGGGGCTAGCAAATGTCGGCACCACCGTACAACTCCTTTAGCAATGACGGGACGGGGCATCTCAGCCGCTACAAAGGCCGAATTAGTGGCTATTTAGGAAAGTCCCTTACACTACGGATGGAGGAGCCAGTTATGAATTCCTCGAACAAACAAGTGGCCTAGATAGATTATCTAGGTATTTAATGGGACAAACTCCCTTCCATCATTAATCTTAACTTTCCATTCTATTTTTCCCCTACCTCTCCGCATCTCTAGTTATTACCAGCTACCGAACCCTTCGTGGTCTTCTTGAGTTTGGCGTTGTACTATCTATCCTCCACCTGGCTGATCGGAAGCATCTTGCCATGGCCCCTGTCCACGCAATGTGAACAGCTCATATCACACCAACTAATTAGGTCGAGTTGCAAAACATTGCGGACTATTTGGAGGCTTCGAAGAGTATTGCCATCTCAGTCGGTGCTGGCGTCAGCACGAATTTAGGAATTCTTGAATGGATATCTATTTCCTGGCCCGAATCTCGACTACTCGCACACAGAGGGATCACGTGTTGTCTGGCCTCCTTTGCGAAGACTTGCTCTGGTAAATCCGGCTGGTGCCACAGAGCACGAATAGCTTCAACTTCAAACCGAGGAGCCGGAAACAGCCACCTCCGGGGGGCCACGTATGTACTCCCCAAGAAGCCAAACAGAATGCCTATGGAGATGGATATTTTAACAGCGCCGGGGCGCCTTTCTACTGGCATACCATCGTCTACTTGAGTCTCACAGGGAGGCATTCTCTTATATCAGCCGACACTGAATGTCACATGAATATATAAATAGATAAGGCCAGTAGGTGAGCCACGCTGCCTCTCTTTGGCAGCGGAGTTCACTGTCTGCCAGCCTGCCTGCACCCTGCGGCAGCCTGAGCTCCCGGCCACGACCGAAATTCACCATGTCAAATACAATACAGTGGCCAAATGGATTTCAGCAACAGTTCGGCAGAGGCTGTGCAGAATGGTGGGCTTGGCCATGCCAATGATTAGTTTGCAGCTTCGACCACCCCGATTTATTGGCTAGGACCCGAGACCTCCGACAGGAATGATTCATACTCTGACGCCCTGATAGGTTACCCGGTCTCGTGGCTTGCAGCCACATGCCATCTTTCAGAAGGAAAATTCGTGCCCAGCTGGGATTCGGCTGCTGCAGAAAAGAACTCTGAGGCGTCGTGCCAGAAAACTGCTGCCGATGGCACTGATGGTCTTTCTGCGCCGATGTCCACTGTTTTCCTTTTGAAGTCGATTCCTTGAGGTCTTAGCACTTCACGCGGATAAAAGATTTAAATGTCAATGCGACGTTTTTAAGCAATCTAATCTGTGCTCCTCCCGAGAGCGATCCCGAGAGCGAGTTACCCTTTAAACACGACAACTCTCGATCACTTTCGACAACCTTTTGTCTTCTCCGGGGTTCCACATCCGAAGGCGCGGGGCAGTGGTGGTGGCCGCTCGACAAGGACGGTTTTGGCGGTTGGCCAAAACCGAGTTCGAATCCTAATCGGCTGTTGCAATCAACATTTCCGCCCTTCGTTTTGGTACTTGAAGGATCAACTCACGATTTCTTTTTCTTTCCTTCTTTCTTTCCCTTCTCTGCATTCCATTAAAGAACTATGTTCAGCAAGCTGAGAGGGAAGAAGGCTACCCCCGCCGGCTCTTCCAGCTACACGGCGGTCAACCCAGCTAGTAAGTTCAAGGTTGCTCTTTACTGCCGAGCCAGCACGCGTTCCATTCCTCCATAATAGTCACTTACAATGGCGCGCAGAACAGCGGGACATCGACACGAAGTCTTTTTGGGTCCGATTCTACTCGCTCGTTGTCCTTCTGTCCGTCACGCTCGGCCTCCTCGGCGTCGTCATCTTGATCCACCGAAAGGTTCCCGACGGAGCAAAGTCCGAGTACAAGTTCCCGGGCGTGACTAAGCGACATGTCGACACGGAAAATGGGTATAACCACGTGGCGCCGCCTACGAGGCCGGCGACGGACGGGCAGGACACTCGGCATCCACGGGCGGTCTTGGTGGAAAGAGAGTCGGCCGACGGGGATGCGTTGCCAAAGTTATCCCAAAGGGCATGTGAGGAAGGCCAGACTGAGACATGCATGCCCAAGCGACTGGGCCGGCGCGGCGACAGGTGCGAGTGCCTGCCTAAAACCTCGATCATTTGCCCGGAGACGATGCTACGAGAGTGCAGCATAAAGGCCAATGGGATCGAGGGCTGTACATGCACGTGTCCCAGCGGCCAGGTTTCTCAATGCCCGCATCTCGCCAGGTCACGGAAGCGGCGGGTCCTCAATATCGACGGGACAAATACGGTCCATGTATCCATCCCTACTGAGTACCCCGGCTGCCAGTGCATCCCGGATCCGGCTCAAGCATGCGAAGCGCCGTTCGAACTGGACCCCGACTGCCCTCCTTCGGCCCCTTCCTGCAACCGTTGCCGGTGTCCCAAGGGGATGCGAGAGTCCTGCAAGGGAACCAAGATCAGCATTCCAGGCAAGCGGGCGACAGATTTACCTCTAAACTCAGATTGCACCTGCGTGCCCGAAATCTGCGAAGCCCCCTTGCAACCGAACTGCACAACGGTGACTAGTGGCTTAGGTGTGGCTTGTCACGGCTGCATGTGTCCCGACGGCAGGAACATGGTCTGTCCAACGCCGGGGTCCTTTCACGGCTGCACATGCGGACCCCCTCCAGTGATCTGCCTTCTGCCCCTGCTAAAGAACTGCACGCAGATTTCCGCTAGCGAAGAGACCTGCTCCGGATGCAAGTGCCCGGGAAATGGGCAGTTAACATGCGAGACCGACGACCGAGAACCAAGCGACTTCAGCGGATGCAGTTGTAGCGAGATGTGCCCGTCCAACTTCAACGGTACCTGCACGACATTGGCTGCGGTGGTTAGCGACCAGGTCTGCAACTGCACCTGCCCCGAGGGCACGGAGAAGTCTTGCCCGGCCAACACGGTAGATGGTGGAACACTCGCCAGCTTCGAGGCGTGCGCATGCCTTCCACCGGCGATCAGGACATGTCCCCTGGGGTTCAACGGCACATGCAGCACGACAGTGTCCGGCGTCGAAACCTGCGATTGCACCTGCCCCGGCGATCCGGGTTTGTCCTGCCCCCAAGGAGCTGAATCAAATGGCACTTTCGCCGACTTCGAAAAGTGCGACTGCTTGAAGACATGTCCTTCGGGTTTCTCAGGAATGTGCGTTACATCGGGTTCCATAGGTGTCGAGGTTTGCGACTGCACCTGTCCGAAGGACAAAGAGATATCCTGCCCTCTAAATATGAAAGAAGTTAGATCATTTGCTGGCTTCAAACAGTGTTCATGCTCACTGCCGGCCGTTAAGGCCTGTCCCGGCGGGTTCAACGGTGCATGTACTACGTCAAAAGGCATCGAGATATGCAACTGCGCCTGTCCAGGGACCTCAAAAAAGTCCTGCCCGCCTGGTACGGAGGAAGACGGGAGTTTAGCCAGCTTCGAAGTGTGCTCATTCTTACCGCCGGATTGCAACCCTGACACGGAGGAGAAGGTCTGCACCGATCCGCGGAATCCTAACACCTGCCGATGCGAGCCCAAGGCCATCGTCGGCCCCACCGACATATGCAAACCGAACCAGACCCGGGTGTGCACGCCGCCGTCATCCAGTAACTGTTCATGTGTAGGCGACCCAGTGGTACCGCCCGTTGACTGCAAGGCTGGTGAGCGGAAGCTCTGCGGTGATGAGGAGTGCGCATGTATGCCGGACCCTGGAGAGCCGTGCACCAATGGAACCAAGGTGTGCAACGGTGCGGGGCTTGATTGCATTTGCATTCCAGCCGGCGCGGTGGTACCTCTTGGCGATCCAACCGATACAGGTAAAGTGCCCGAACCTGGAAGACCCGATAGCACAGTTCCTCCAGAAACCGAACACCCGATAACCGATACTCAAAAACCCAACCCAGATGGTACTAATCCAGGTGGCAAAGAACTCATCACGAACCCTCCCGACGAACCCTCAGATTGGACCTCTGACAACAGTGCTCCGTCTGGTGGTAAGCCACCGACTGACGACCCTCCCAGTACAAATCCCGATGACGATGGTTCAACTGTTCCTCCTGTGGGCGTTGTGGCCGACCCAGAGTCTGAAGACCCGCCCACCGGACAGCCCGAACCCCCAGATGCTTCAGACGCGTCCCCGCCCACGCAGGACTCGAATCCGGAGCAGCCGCTAAATGACTCGACTAATCCCCAGACCTCACCGGATAGCCTACTCGATGGTTCGTCTAACCAGCCGCCTAACACACCTGCTAATCATCCGCAGGTGCTCCCTGAAAACCAGTCCCCTAATTCGCCGGATGGTCAACCTCCCAACGCCCTGCCTCCTGCCCAGCCGCAGAACCAACCTCCCAACGCCCCCGACAGTGACCCCGCTGTCCCCCCGGCGGACGACACTGACAGCCAAGACATCCCAGACCAAAGTTCTCAGCCTGAAAATGCACCAGATGGTGGGAACGACGATGGAAGTGGAGGTGGAGGCGGTGATGGTGGAGGCAACGACGCCGATAGAGATCCCCTTGGATTTACCTCGTGGTCCTTCTCCCAGTCGATCCTTGGCTCCCATGCCCCTCTCGTCATAGCCCGGGTCTTCGCCTCCGTCTTCGGCAGCGCCTCGATCTCGATCGCAAACTTCGAGCCCGTCCGGCAGCTTCTTTCCGACGGCGGTGCTTCGGGTGCGGCCCTAACCGGCAACCCGATTGCGCTCGCACCTGTCTTCATGGCGGGTCTCTTTGTCGACCTCGGCTCGGCCGTCGCCACCGACGTGGTCTTTCTCGATACCAACTACTGTGCCAACCCCGTGCCGGACTCTCTCAACCCGTGCCCGGCCCGGATCAGCAGCAACAAGTGGGCCCTGGATGTCATGACGGGCTCATTAACGGTGGTCGCCGTCTCGCTCGTCTACGTCATCGCCTTGTGGCTCAAGACTCCGAAGACGGTGATGGCAAACACAACCTCGCTTGCCGGGGTGGCAACCATCATGGGCCATCCAGAGGTGGAGCGGGACTTTGCCGTGGCGGCTGACATGTCGGACAGGGGCCTTGCCCTCCATCTGAATGAGAAGAAGTATGCGCTAGGGGCCTACCACGACCGTCAGGTAGGGGCCGAGCGTTTCGGCATCATGCCCTTGGTACTCAGTGGAGATAGTCAGCGGAAGAGGTCTATCTGGCGTAGGCTGGAAGGTAGCGTGGTGGAGGCGAAGGCCAAGGGATTTAAGGACTGGCACAGAGGGAGAACATACTCTGACATCGCCTTTCTGGTCCTGGCAGTGGCTTTGCTAGGGGTTACAATTACCACGGTAGCCCACGTCGACGATCCGGATCGTGTTTACAAATACCGATCCCGAAGCACGACCATCGGCTTCCGGGTTGGGTTTGCCATCCTAGCTATTGTCGTCGCCCGCTACTGGACCATGGTCTTCCAGGACGTCCAGAACTTTGCCCAGTTCACGCGTCTCCACGCGGGGCCCCAAGAAGCGAAAATGACAATCAACAAGAAGGGCTATGCGTTGCCCATCCTCGCCATTGTGCCCCTAATCAAAGCGGGCTACCTCGTTCCTGCCGCGGCAGCCGTTGTGACGCTCCTTTCCGAAGTCTTCGTTGTCGCTCTCGCCGGCCTACCCTACCGTCCGGGTCAGCTCCGGGCCGAGTTTCTCTTCTGTGGTATCGCAAGCATCGTGCTGCTAGTGCTGATGATTATTATGCTCGGGGTGGTGGTATGGTGGCGCCGTAAGCTGCCGCACCTCCCGCGGAAGCCGAATAACGTAGCGGCAGTTATGACGTACCTCGCCGAGACGACCATGACGCGCGATTTTGAGGGCATGGCCGGCCGGAAGCGGAAAGAAAGGGATCGCGAGATCGAAGGGTTGTGTAAGCGGTATGCGTACGGCCTGAGGGTCGACGAGGAGGGGCGCAAGAGGTGGGTGGTGGATGAGGTGGGGATGGGAACGGGAGACTACGAGAGCGACCAGAGGAGAATGTTTGAAGAAGGAGAGCAAAATAGAGACCAGGACTATGATCCAAGTCCTAGAGTCTGGTATTAAGTTTCCTTTGTATTCTAGGTTGGGCCAGCGGGCGGTCATTTTCATTTTAGCGATTGATTGGGAACCCATATCTCCATTGAGCTACTGACTACTGCCTTATTGGAGTTCGGGCTGTATCTGGTTTTTGGAATAAGACCGATATAGATACTAATTTTAGTGCTTCGAGCGCTTCGTTTATACCCGCTATCTACCAAAAGGACTGCGCTCCTTATTACATTCTGGCGGTGATAAGCAATAAAATTTCCGTATGGTAATTTCACTACTTTTGTATGAAATTTCAACTAATGTTTGAAGCGGGTCCGCGCCACAAGCTTTGACCCCCCTAATCCCTGTCTAAAATTAGATACAAAGAATCGTTTGAAATAAGTGGGAAAACATAAGGGAAATCAAGTCTACAGATGTACGTCTAGTTAGCTAAAAGACAGCGGCTGTCCTTCACCAGCAGCACCCGCGTCTTCCTCCCCTGCCCCTGAGATCTGAATCTGCTCGATGAGGCTCTTATCTGAACGGAAATGATACTCGAAAGTGACGCTCTCGTCGTCCAATTCGGATAGGAACTTTCGGTTGATATCCTTCTACGAGAGTAAAGTTGCAGCTATTGCCTGCAGAAATATTAGCTAACTAGTAGGCTATGGGGTTACACACAATATTATACTAGTATATTATAAGAGACAGTATAGCTATACGACTTTATTTTCCACCTCGTAGACATGGTAAATAGCCGGGGTGGACCAAAACAGTAACGCCCTCGCTCACCATTGCTCGCCCTTGCTTACTATTGTTACCTCTTGCTCAGGGTGGAGCAGGAACTATTTAGTTCCAAGAAGGAAATAGGATTTTGATGAGCATACTGGGGGCATGTATGAGCTATCATGGATCGCCATAAATTTTCGTTGGAGTTCTATTCAGTCTATTCAATTAGTTATTTCAGCATCCTTAAGATGCAATGTGGCTCTGCATTTAATTCAAATTTAATAATTAGGAGGGATCTTCAACCGAAAGACTGTAGTACCGCCCTATATACGTACTTGCCATTTTAATTTTATCCAAAATCTTCCAGGAGGAAAACAGGACCTGGTTTGTTAGGGCTGTTGATGAAATAGTAGGATTCGGATCCGGGATAGCACAGGTGCACATATATTAAACTCCCTAGTCGATGTATTGAATTGGCATGAGATCTAAACAGTAATCATGACATCCAGAACGAACCTGCAGGCAAATGTCGCACTTTTGATACAAATTTCCCTCATCCTTTGGAATGATTGCGAGATTATGGCTTCTCTGCTTCATCGCCGGGACCTTCTTGGGGGAGAAACTCACGCCAGTCGAACCCTCTCAACTCATCATCAACTGCCTCAGCAACGGCCACAATGGCATTAGGATCTTCATCAACTTCGTCAAAAGGGTCTAAACAAATTCCGTATGCATATTCAGCAGCATATTCAGCAGCGGTGGTGTCGATGCTAGAGTTAGAAGACACGGGTGAATTGCCGTCTAAGAATTCCTGCCAGTTGTCGTTTTCGCTCCGGGTTGTTATCCCTAGTCCCTTCTGCAAAGATAAAGGCTGGGGAATCAGTCTGCAATGAGCCGCAAATGACCGATTGACAAATCGGCCGCAAAAGTGGGCCACGGAGCCTGCAAACTGCGATGTGATCGAACCAACTCCGAACCTCTTTAGGCACTCGATATCGAGAGCTTCTGGGAGCTTGTTGAGGTCGGCAAGAATCCTGCTTTGGACCTCTTCGACATCCTGTGGAGGGATAAAAGCTGTCACAAGGGCGTTGCTGTATTAGCTCACATTTTCATCACTGATCGCACGAGGAATACATGATACAAGACGTTGATACTTGACGACCCAACTTCTTCATCTTCGGGAAATATTACTCCCCAGAGCGTTTCCCAATTATTGATTACCATTCTGCCCCTCAATTCCAACTCCATGTTCCTGGTAATTCCCTCTTCGGGATCTCGAGTTTGTTTATCACCGGGGAAGCAGAAGGTATTAAGCTCGTGGGACCTGAGGTCTATGTTAGTCCCAAAGGTAGCCCCGCATCTGTTGCAGGACGGCGGAAGGCAGTGTTTGCGTAGCACGTGCTTTCTGAATGCAACTGGCGTCAGTTTCCGTCTTTGCGATTTTAGTTGAAACGGGGTGTCTAGCACGTAGAAGACTCACTTGACTGGCCAGAGGTTGGTGCCTTCATACGAAGACATACTGCAGAGTGGATGCTCGGTAATATTGAATCTCCCTGGGTTTCGTTGTCTAAAGGGACAGGGATAACGTGGTGCTGCCTTTGGGTCGTTCGATTCAGCGCTTTGTGGGGAATTTGGGGTCAATCTTTTGTCACCATCATCGTCATCATCGTCCTCCCGGCGACGCTTCCTTATCGGTTTGTGGGCCTTATTCGTCAACGGGGCCGAAGCCGAGGCCCCCAAGCCGGCTTGATCTACATACTGGTACACTAACCCAGCGCTTGAAACCTGCTGGCTGTTTGCATGCGATCGAGCAATATCCATAGTAGATTTGATCAGAATCTGCACAAGTTCGTCGATAACTGCCGCATATGGCTCAGGGTTGGGATATTTGCCGATGTTGGCTTGAGAGACCATGCGTTCCGCGATGGATATATGCAAATCTCTCTCTATGAATTCGTCTTCGGCTATAGGTTTATGAGAAAGCCGCTCGTCCTCCTCATCGTCTACTTTCTCTGAAACGGGCGGTTCATAATGTGGCCTAGCTGTGAGATTGGTCCTTAGAGAGCGGGCACCAATCGACCGAATAGAGTCCTCGCGAGTGTCTAGAGAGGGGGCAGTCTTTTTATCGGTCTCGAGAAGCTTCTCCAGGTCACTGGAATCTTTCTCTACCTCGACAATCAGAGTGCGCTGTCCACGTAAAATAGGCGCGTCCGCCGTACTAATTGATCGGAGAGACTGGAATGTCGGGGCGGAACTGGTCAGACTCGGTGCGTCAGTAACCAGGGACGACGGGGCGCCTGCGTTCCTCCTCAGGAGCTTCGAATGCAGGAGCCCAGGGTATTCCGAGTCCAACGAACTCCAAAATATTGTGCGGTCGCGCCGCCGGGACGATTCCGCGTAAGTTCCCCCCCTTTGTCGGATCAGGTCTTGGCACTTTACCAGAGTCTCATCTGCCAACTTTCGTACGATATCCGCGACTTTGTCCAGCAGTGCGTTTTTCTCGGAATTTCCAAGGTTCTTAAGCTCGATCTTGGCCCCATCGCGAAGGCTTCGACTAAGCTCATGAAGAGGTATAAAATTCTTAACCATGAGCTCCATTTCTAAGAATTCGATGGGTGGCTCAAAATCTATCCGCCGCAGGTTAAACAAGACCAAAATTTTGACGCAGGGGAAATGTGATTAGGTTTAAGGGCACCTACTTGATGAAGGGCAATCGTCTGCATGGTCGTCAGGAAAGATGAGATGCCAAATATTCTCCCAGGTTGAGGCCCTGTTGTTCCGGTCAATTCGATCGCGCAACATATGAAGTACGTGGGTTGTCATCCCATCCTCAGGGTCCCGCCACGCCGGTCCAATGCAGATCCCCGGTGTCGTCACGTGGTCCATTAGAAGCTCATGATCACTGAAGTCCTCTTCGCAGTTCCAACAGGACCGTGCCGACGTGGGTTGACTTCGACGATGGCAGGCAGAGAGGTGAGTCCTAGAAGCATCCATGAGCTCAGCCGTTAGGATTCAAATTCCCGTCACACGCTAAACCGCTAGAAAAGTAGAAGATGTGAAGATGGACTGAACTTACTTCAAATCTACAATCGTAGCAAACGATTGCGTCGCACAATTGATGTGATCTCTCACATTAAATCTGGCTGGATTCCGTTTCCGGAATGGGCAGCTGAAACCAGTAGATGGAGGAAGAGCCGACTCGGTTGCGCAAACTTTGGCATCCCTATTGATTGGCACCTGTCTGGGACGAGCAGTTGTTTCCTGTTGGTTCGATGCCATGATGGCGGCGAGCCCTGATAACCTATATTCGAGAATCAATGGGTGGTGTCTTCGGGAGATTGAGGACTAAAAGCCGACCAGGGCTTGCTGTAAGACCAATACCAATATCTAGAGGCGCTGATGCCAGATAGGACGCTGAAGAGGCAGGTGCAGGTATATGTCGTCGAGAAATCCATCCGATTCCCAAGCGACTGACCTGCGGATCGGGATTGTTATATGACTAGAAGGCCCTGCGGGGTTGCGAGCAGCTGATTGGTTTGGTTTTCAAGATTTCAAGGCTCCAGAGCTTCAGATTTGGTCGCCGCCCGACCGCGCGCTACATGCGGAGGTACAGAGACACAAGCAATTTGATTTGTTCAGTATCACATCACAACCAAACCCACACGCCAACCCCACCTCCCCGTCCCTCCCCAATCGCTTTTGCTCAAATCGAATGTCACGCGCCCCATCCTATGGTGCAAAATGCAAGATCAGAAATTTTAAGGTTCTCCAATCTTGAGGTCTTATAACGCAAATCCCTCCACACCCAGACATTTTATATTGGTAGAATTTAGAACAGTACGGATGCATAGAGAACGTATGATTGCTATCGGGTATCAATTGTTTTCGTGAAATTGAGACCCGCTTCTCATTGATGCTTTATATTTCCTATAGTTATTGGTTATACAGTTCGCAGACTCCACAAATTCAGATGTACGCTGCCATGGCGGTTTATTCTTGATGAATTCCTGATGAATTCCGTTTACTATTTCCGGCGCAGTCTTTAGTTCTAAAGATGGCAAAGATAGCGACGGCCCTACCAATACCGACTATCCGCGTTATATACCATCGAATACAATCTTGTGGATTCCGGCCGTGCGATACTAAGTCAATTGTTAGTTAGTTCCGGTTTGCAGATTCCAGCCTTGCAACCTATTTGTTCGGCGTTGCGCAACACTCGAGGTTGACAGGGTGCCTAGACCTTTCACGGATGGGATGGAGGTCGTCGGTAGAGAGAAGATCTCAATGCAACTGCGGCCATTAAATTGCTGGTGGAAAGAAATAAACAAGGCGACATTCTCTTCAAAGAGGTGTTGTGGCCAACTGAGATGGCACAACGGGCGGTGTATTAGCTGTTTTAACAGTCTTGCATCTGTCCGACTGCAGCTAGCCAGGGGAAACGTTTCAAAGATCAAATACAGTCAGCAAGGATATTTCGTTAAATAGGAGTTTGCCGTCCAGTCCGAATCGATTTCACTGTCCTGAGTCAACCACAATACTTCACATTGCAGCTGGGAGATACTAAGACTCGGCTCGCCGGGAAGTTTGGCCTGGACATTTACTAGTAGTATTACCAATTTTCAATTCAAAGCATCGATTCTCAATTAGAAACTTGGTCTCGCAGTAACGATGTTGAAGTGGTATATTTCATGTGTGGCGGTTGCATTTAAATAGGCTACACCAGACCTTGGTATCCAAATCTCCTTCCATGGGACTACCGTTGCCCTTTTCCATCCTCACGACCTGAGTCCTAACTGTTGGTGCTATTCCCCAAACCTCCACGTCCATAATTCATTTACATTACACATTAAGTGGTGATTAGAGCATGGCCACCACGAAAGCCTATATAGTAAAACATGCTTGCATGCGTCATCGTAATTACATCAGAGCCATGAAGCCGGCAACGGCGGCGGCAACGATGGCAGGACCCCAGCTCATCGACCGAGATGCGCCGGAGACAGTGACCGGTGCGGGTGTGGTTGTGGGCTTGACAGGGGCAGCTGAGGAGGTCACCTCCACTGGCGGTGGGGGCGCCGCGGTGACGGTGACGTAGCTCACATCGGTGGCGTAGCTGGTGATGTAGACGGTCGGGCACTCGGCCGTGTATGTCTTGTAGATCTTTTCTTTGCTGTACGAGACGTCGGTGACGGTGGCGTAATACGATTGGGTCACTTTGTCGTGGACGGTCTCGGTGCAGGTGACCGTCGTAGTCTTGTACTTCTCGACCGGCTTCTCAACCGTCTTGTAGACGGGCTTCTCAACCGTGGTGGTGCAGGTGACCGTCTCTGTCTTGTACTTGTAGACTGGCTTTTCAACCGTCTCGGTGCAGGTGACAGTTTCTGTCTTGTACTTGTAGACCGGCTTCTCAACCGTCTCGGTGCAAGTGACCGTTTCGGGCTTGCACGGGGGCGGGTGGGGCTTCTACACATGGCTTGTTAGTATTCGTGGGCGACAATAAGTCAGTCAACAAATGTGTACCTCTTCCTCGTGTCCTCCTCGGGCCAACACGTTGGCGAGAACCGGAGCGGCAAAGACGAGAGCGAGAGTGGCCTTCATTGTGAACGATTGACTTTGAGAGCGATCGACTTGGTGAAACGAGACGAGATATGTGTAACAAGGAGCACGCGATAGGTGGGAAGATGCAGAAAGATCTAATTGTCCGAAGGTCGGGGGAATGCGGCCTTTATTGTACTCTCAGGCAAGGTCCGAAGCAAAAGCACGTCTCCATGGTATGGGGCGGTCTTCGCCGAGCTTCTCCCACTTGCGATCCACACTCTTGGTCATGGAGGCCCTACTCGATAAGGGCCGGCTACCCTGCCGATACGAACTGCAAGGTCCGACTGTCACACATTCCGACGATATCTGAGTGGTCCAACAAAGCTCACGGGCACGCGGGGACCGAGCTGGACTTGCGCTAGCTTGCTGATAAGTTGACAAACGGCTCTGCTGCGAAAGTTTTGTCGGTCAATTGGGTTTTGTGGTGTAAGGTTCCTGACCGACCTTGGCAAGGCCACTTGGCGCACCCGGCGCGGGAAAGGCGAGGGGTTGGGCAGGCTCTGCCTTGGCGCTATCGACGTCATTGGACCATCTGAGGAGCTACTGCATGGAGCTGCGAGTTTAATGCAGTTTGCACACAAAAGACCATGCCCGACCAAGTTTCCTGCAGGCGGGGCTGCCCAGCTTACTGGACGGTGAGTGAAGAGGAACCGCACCGGACGCGGTCGGGGTCGTGGCGTTCCAGAAGGAATGGCAGTTGCTAGCGGCGCCCGCGCGGGGTCGAGTGATGGAAATCAGGGAATCAGAGAGCTATCGCGACGCCACTATCAGCGTGCGCTTCCTTTTTGGGGAGGTGGGGTCGCCAGTCGGCGTGGTTGAGTGTGGTTGGGGACCAAGGGACCAGCATCCAAGACATCGGGTGAGAATTCTGATGTCTCTATGATGAAAAGTGTGTTGTGAGGTCTTAGTAGAGAGGATTGTCCGAAGCTAAGAGAAAAAAACTGGGCCGATGTGGGATTTTTGTGCTCGGAAATCCTGTTGCGGGGACAAAATGTTACCCATTCTACGCAGATCCTCTCTGTTGTGGACAGCGCTTTCCGTCGTGGCCGGGCATCTAGCTAGGCCTAATACACGTCATAACCCCATAGCTGCAAGGGTCACCTCGCCTCGGAAGCTTTGGCCAGCAACCAGGCAGCTCGCCAGCGGGCATGCGAGCAGCTCACAAAAGCTCCTCCGCTCGCAGAAGCTACGGATGACCCAGCTTCAGCAAGCAGGCAGGCATGCAGGCGACGATGCAGCCCTGGCCCAAAAAAAAAAAAAGTCCCCACGCCGTCAGCTACCAGGCTGATAATCTCATGAGGTAATAAGTAAAAAAAAACAGTCGCCAGAACAGTGGTAGCGCATCTGCAGGATGTCGATAATGCTGACAATGCACGAGTCGCTTGCTTGTTGAGGAATCGAGATCCTCACCTGCTGATGGTTCTGCACCTTCACGATGCGGGAACCTGCGGCCAGGCGAACTGGCGCACCACGCTTGTGTTCCTTGTCGCGTTAGCCGGAGATGCGGCCGCCGGCCAATCTGCACGCGATCATCGGAGGGGAGGCAAAAACAAGCAAATAAATTGGACAGAAAAAAACACCAGCGCTTCTACTGTCATAGTAGCGAGTGGGTGGGACAAGCGAATCATTGGGCGCGTACTAGAACGATAAGCTCAATGTCAGAATCATCCAGCCGCAATCAACCCCAAAATTTGTGTAATATGCTCGACCGGGCACAGGCCGTAGTAAGTTAGGGTTAGATCATGGATAAAGACCTGATATGTTTATTCTTAGGAGTTCTCAAGATTCTGCATGTATCGTGAATTGGGCGTGGCTGCAAATCGGCTTAGCCAGTGCATTTGAAGGCGCTGTGCGTACCTGACGCCACTTGACGCCAGTCGGACCCGGCAGTTGCTGCAACGGAACAAGCGTAGTAAAGAAGCTCTTCAACACTCCACTCGTGCGCAAGTCGGAACGGTAAATAGAAGAATACAAGAGGCGACGCGAGGGCCAGCCATGGCCAATGGTTTTGTCCCGGACGCTTCCGGAGGGCGGTCTCAACCCTTAACCCTAGCCATCTGTTCGTGGCAACTTCAAATTTGAAATACAGCGATTTTCTTTCTCATTGGCGGGTATAATCGCCACAAATTCCAATCGGTCGACTTCCCGACTAATCTAAGACTCGACTCCAACTTTTTCCTGCCACCAGCCCGGATACCACCCCAGCACCGTCTGGTTCTGCATGCCCCCATAATATGCGCCTCATTAACGCCTACGCTTTCAAGCTAAAAGAATCCCAACAGAAACACAGACGAAAATTGCGCACACCAAAGTCCATTTTCAGATTCCAAGCTGAGCTCTGGTATCGTCAGGGCTGAGCGACGACTAAGCACCGCTGAGCGAGGACTGAGCAAGGCTGAGGGGGGTGAGCAAATTAAACGGGACCACCTTTGGGAACATGGGAGCCTAAACAAGGCCAAGGTACAGTGCCTCATTTTTGACCACTCTAACGGCTCTCACCAATTTCGCCAGCGTGAGAAAAAGCTGACCAGGGATACTTTTGCGGACCCAGTTTTTGGGAACGCATCATGGGACCACGGTTTCATTGCAGAGACCGTTCGTTTGAAAGTCCAACAAGCACGATGAATCTCAAAGGTTTTCTAGTATCGGTATAGTGAATACTGTACTTCACATAGAAAATAGAGGGCATTACAATTATTTTGGAGCCAAATCACATCTTAAGGATGCTGAAATAACTGATTGAATAGACTGAGCGATGAAGATTCATGAGGGCCTATGACTGCTAAATCTAGGACCGGCCGCTTTAGCGACACTTCCGGAGCAAAAGATTATTTTCTACATCGCCAGGGTTAAACCAATAGTGCGGACACGGGAAATAGATCATCGTAGCATCGGTGTCTGTGGCTTGGGAGCCTAAACCTCCAAGGGATGAGGCAGACCAGCAAGTGGCAGTCGAGACTCGGACTGCCCCGGTAGGGTCCAAGAAGAGGACGATACAGTTTTTAGTTGCGTCTCTCAGCCCAGCCTATCCGTTGATCGCCGGATATTGTGCCGCCATGCGTGCTCGCGAAGACAACAGTGAGTCATCACTAGGCGTCAGAGCTGCAACAGGAAACAGCCCAACCAGCGGCATAATTAGGCCGTGAGAGGAGGCTTAGAGGAAACAATGGTGACTAGGAGGAGCAGGATTTCAGCTATTCAGGTCACCAGGACAAGGGGCAAGGCGCATAGGAGTGCAGAAGCGGGGAGTGGGCCGCGGGGTTGGCGAAGCGGAGAGCAGAGCGAGCCAGGAAGGGTAGACGGGGGATGAGATGCACACTACATGCAATATGATGTTTTCGAAAAGACAGTGAATTGACGTATTTTATGATTCAATGATGCAATTAGTGGCTCGGAGGCATTATGGTACGGTCTACAGCCAAGGAAACTAAGCCACTAGCATTGAACAATTGGTTCTAATACGACCGACCCCCTGATGGCTTTATGGAGCTGAAAAAGGGAGTACCATTCCCGGCCATCCCTTCTCCCTCCTCTGCACTGCCATCTCAGAGAGTTTCATCGTCTCGTCCTCTTCTTTTCCTCCTCAATTCTCAAATGAAAATTTTAGTCCGTTGTGGATGCGGTCGCCTGTCCTACCAAAGTTGCGTAGCACGTGCTGTTATCTCCTCCATTCTTGTAAGTCCTCCCACTGGTCGTGGGGATCGTCGATTATGGGGCGCCACGTCCTGGAGTCGATTCCGGCAAAGGCCCAGTACATATGTGTGTAGCTACCGTCCGTGTTGGCGTTCCTGGCATGCAGATGTAGGCAGTCACGTCCAAGGTTGTACGACTCATCGTAGCCGATGCGGCCGAACTTCTTGGGAGGTCCCGAGTTCTGCTTGATAATTATCCCGGCCGCAGTTGGAGATGCAAGTGTCCCGGAAGCCGGCCGCAACTGATCCTGGGCCTCCACCCGGCGGCGAATGGACGGCACAGTGTTTGTCAAAGGGCCCGCAGAAGCCCCGGTTGCTACAACATGCATTTAGCAGACAGGGATTGAGGTTAGCGAGGGATGTCCTGGAGTCGGAAGGCCGTTTAGTATCCCTGACCATGGGCCCGCACTCAGCGTCCTCTTTAGGCGCCGGCATGGGCGGCAGGCCGTCGCTTATGCACATCTTGTAACCTTTCATCATGCCGGGGCAGTTGGTCCAGGCCCACGTCTTCCCTGCATTCCACTTCTCTAGGTCCTGTTCGGTGACGCCGTACTTGCTACCCAGCCTCGAGCACGTATCCCCGTCGCCGATAAGGAGTGAAGCGCAGGTACCATCGGCATTCTTCTTTGGTGGCTGCGGCTTCGGCGGAGGATCTCCGGCCGAGCAGCAGACTATGTCACCCTCCCGCAGGGTAGAGCACATGTTGTTCCGGAAAGAGTTGAGCTTAGTAAAGTCGGCAGGCGAGACGCCGCAGACGGAGGCGAGCTTCGGGCAGTCTTCCCCGGGCTTGACCTCGTGCGTGCGACAAATAGCGCGCTTGTGGATAGGCAGGCTGTGCATAGACGAAGAGTCGTCTTTGATAACAGGGGTGACGGGCCGACTACCTTGGACGTTGATAACGGCACCGGCATAGATGAGAACGCTGCCCCCAATAAGCGCGCCACCATGCCTCTCATAATCGCCTGCATCATTACCATAGTGAATGACAAGACAGCGAGGCTGCAAATAGATAAACAGTATATAGTTTATAGGGGAGTCCAAGAACGTAGGCTGAAGTTCTAAATTATGCATTCCGTACAACCTTTAAAGTCTTCAATGCCACTAGAAGTGAGGACTCACGACACAGAGACATCGGAGAGGGGGAAGAGACCTTTTTTGGCCGCAGCCATCGAACGCGCACTTTGGCTCCGACACTCATCTCACGGCGTGGCAGGATCTCTTGTCCAAGTATTGAGATTGACCACACCCGAAGTCTACCCGAGGGGACGAGTGGACGCCTCTCTCGTTTCTACATAGATATCGCTTAGATATCTGATCCAATTTGCCTGCCCGTGTCTGATATAACCAACATACGTCTTGTTGGTGATGGGTTTTATCAGCGGTTGCCTCACAGAGGCGGCTTACAATGGATGGCGCGGCTAATTCGCTTAGAGCCTTGTTTCCGCGCGTGCAATTATCACCTTCAATAACATTGGATAACTCAGATTGTTTGTTGGTTATTGGCTCTAAGAATAACTGCATTCACTATCGGTCTACATATTATAGATTAGTTAGTCCAGGGACGCTTACTTGCCAGCTTGAATTTGAAGAGTGGTGCGGCTGACGACGAGTTTTTCCGGGAACCCTTAAAGTACCTCCTCCGGGCGTTAACAATGGAGTGTTTGCTCCCAGCCGCTGTAGAATCCAATATTGAAGATTCAAGAGACCCATATCGATTAATGGCCACGACTTCCAAGTTGGCAATGCCTTGCTGGCTAGGTAGCCGTTATACTGTTGTATATATGGTCACATGACT
>Ga0247774_1000316_pt1 | contig 23465 bp, 18 predicted proteins | sample UWRJL001104B6_FD_179933 | JGI IMG/M metagenome (GOLD analysis project Ga0247774, IMG submission 179933) | Plant litter microbial communities from Arlington Agricultural Research Station in Wisconsin, United States - UWRJ-L001-104B-6 | ecosystem: Environmental > Terrestrial > Plant litter >... | reverse complement strand
GTCCTCGGAAGGTCCAAAGTTTTTGGTGATCCCCTTTTGTCCCCCTTCCTGATCCTGCCGTCCTCGGTAGGCGTTTTCGTGCGTTCGGTGATTTGTCTCCGTTGTGTCGCAGTTCGATCTTTTGGTCTGTGTGGCGCAATGGTATGCCCGTATGCTAATACGTTACACTTTTACACCAAAAGTGCCTATTTTCAAATAGTTACAACTCCATCAATAATAATTCCTTTAATCTATAGTTTCAGAATTAAATCTTCTTTAAATTATCAATATTATAAAAAAATCCTAAGGTTAATAAATTAAAGCTTAAACTATTTACTAATAAAAAATATATAAATTTTAATTTGCTATATCTTATTAGGTTTTAGTTTTAAAACTCTTACTATTATATAACGTATTTTAGATTATTTATTTAAATTAGTATTATATTTAGAAACTAAAAAGTAATTAATAATTTTCTAACTCTCTATATCTAGTATATATTTAATATCTTTTTATAAATATATTATATTATCTTTTAATATATATAATTAGTATTTAAATTTAAAATAAAAGGTTAATAAGATATAGTGAATTATAATTTGTATACATTTTGTTAGTTAATATTTCAAGCTTTAATTTGCTAGCCTTAGGATTTTTTTGTAATATTAACATTTTATATTTTAATCTAAGTATTTATAGAGGATTTAATTCTAAAAAACTAAGTTAAACCAATTATTATTGGTGGAGTTGTGACTACTTGAAAATAGGCATTTTTGGTGTAAAAGGGTGGCCGAAAGGGGCGGGGGCCGAAAGGCCCGTGCAGGAACTTAGAGCACTAGGAGATTTTTGGATGATGTGGACGCGATGGGGATGCTAAATGTGTTTCTGGCAGGAAGGGTCCTAACCAGGACGTACTCTTCATCTACAATCAGTGTACTTTCCCGTTTCCCGTTGGTAAAGGTGTGTAGTTAGTTACAAGAAAAGTATCTACTGAGTACTTTCGCGGTTCTGCGTCAATTGGTGTGCACAACTTGGCGGTTCAGTGGCCCCCGCTTCTCATCAATTTCTGCACATTTTCGAGAGACCCGAACAACTGTTCAGTACACAACTGTTCGGGAACCCTGCCCGTTGATACCTAAACCATCTCCTCAAGCACCCCGCAGCCATTTGTAGCAATGGCCAGATATCCATTTTGACAGTGCTGGTCTTTCAATTTGAAAGAGCGGTGGGTTTTTTCTTTCGCCAAAGAGACCAACCAATTCCAGTGATTTCCCTGGTCAATCAATCTATGAGTAGTGAAACCGTCACAGCCAAACAGCTGGTAGTTATGGTTTACGATTAACGCAATGATTTTACTGATTCTTCAAGCTCTCTAAGACTACTATTTTGGGAGATTTTTGCTTACAAACGATTCCGGGGTCACACATCAACACCGAAGGGAGAAGCCTTGTCCAGTGCGACATGTCATACACTGCAGAACACTCCAACCTTCGATATCCATGAACACCGACGGATGCAGTTGCTTCCACAGCAAGGTAACGCCGACTATGAGTCTCTAGACCATTTTATAATCTCCAACTAACAAATTCTCTCAGCGCCACGCAGGATATCCGCTGCATCCCCGCAGAGGATGGAGAGGGGTTCTACCTTTCCTCCTGGGCACCAAACCACTCCACTGGTATGTGTTTCTCTCTAGTACCAAACATTGGGGATTTAAGTCACTAATGTGACTTCTTTGTCTCTGTAGCGTCCCATTAAACAAGTCTGTAAGCTCGTTGAAGCCGATGCGCCCACCGGTCCGGTGTTGGAGCCCGAGTTCAGGGGTAAGCCTCATGCACCCCCCTTCATGTATATCAGGCGCCCACCGACCCCAACAGACTACCCAGCCCGAGCTGACAAGGTCATGCATGCACACAGGCCAAGACGAACACTCTGGTGGAGACCCGAATGTTAGGAGATTTGCCTGTCCTTTTTACAGACTTGATCCGATGGCCCACGACGACTGCCTCCGCTTCACCCTGAACCGTGTGCAGGACGTCATGCAACACCTACGACGGAAGCACAAAACAGATCTCACGTTTGACTTTTCCACCAATGCCAAAGAAAGAAGACATCTAACAGCAGAAAAGAGGTGGTTGTTTATCTGGAAGGAACTCTTTCCTGAGAAACAGCGGCCGAGTAGTGTGCACCTAGGCAACCACCTCGAGGAGGCTGTTTCCCTGCTAGAGCATTATTGGAAGCAATGCTCATCTGAGATCTTGGAAGACGTATTGGAGATTTCGAGTAGCCGCGGAGGCCTGACTGGTTCCGGATGTGGGGATCGGAGCCAGTTGCACGACGTGATAGTGGACATGGTGAAGACTGTGGTCTCCCGCATGGCCTTGACTGGGACTGAGGACCACGGCTTCTTGAGTCCTTGGACTTCTTCTGAGTCTATAGATGAGATGCTGTTGGAACCTCAAAGTGCGGCTTAACCCCTCGGCGACACAGAGCGCGGTATGCAAGTGAAGTTCGGGCGGGATGAACCAGGTTTTATGTCAAGTGCTTGCGTGGGAGCCGGTCAGAATTACTTTCCGGACGAGACTATTCAGTTTTTTCTGCCTGATGATTCCAACTTGCAGGGAATGGCAAGTAAGGACGTACCACAGCACACTGACTCTCGGGTGCGCGACCATTTACCCGGTTTGGACCTTGGTCTTGGACTTGACTTAAGTTTGGATGTGCTGGATACTATGATGACTGACTGGGATTGATGGTGGAAATCGAGTACTTGCAAAATTTGCATACGAGTAATGAATGACGAATGGGTACTTATAGTTTTGGTAGTTATAATATTACATAGGCAACTTGCTTTATAAGTAAGTGATACCCTGGAAGCACTTCAACGATGGCCGTTCTATTAGGTGCGCAGGAAGTTTCCAACCAATGCAATTTGGGCATCGTATGATTGGCTGGTGTCGAACTACACACGTCAATCCCTAAGCCCCGGAAGTAGTTTGAATCCTTGAGCTTGTCCTCGTGGTAGGCTGGGCTATATATATAGGCTCACTATCTGCATTCTGAACGATCTTCGACAACCTCTCTCTTAGTCAAAACTAATTTGCCCAGAACATCTACAGTCCGGACTTTTAGACTCGTACGTCCATCATGTCATTTACTCCAGTCTGTGGAGTCATCGTGCCGCAATCGCCGGAGGTCCGTAAAGGGGTAAAACTGAAATATTACGTTCTTTCTACCTTTGCTCTCGAAACAGCCCCCTTTTCCGTTCTCCAGTTCTTACTTCTCACCGCCCAGGTATTTTCTCCCGTCGCGCCATCCAGTACATCAGAAACCACTTGTGATGTAGCGGACCCAAGAAAAGGGCCATCGTCGCGAAAGGCGTGGCAAGGTTTAGGACAACTTCCCATAGCTCAAAAAGCACACGCGGCACCTTGAATAATAATGTAGGCAATCCGGCGCACCAAAGCCCATGCCCAGAATCATAGCGGCAATCCCACTGTCCAAAGAAGGAGCTTGAATTCCTCAGGTGTCTCCGGGGGTCCGGTCGTACCGCCAGCTCGCCAGCTGGTAGGCTGTAATACACACAGCTTAGGTTGAGTTCCGCCGTAAGGCGAGTCGTCAAGAACATATCAGACAATGTCATGACAAAAATAGCGATTGCACCAACTTCGCGCGGAAAGGAAGCCTTCTATATCTGGTAGAAGATGATCCTCAAAATAAAGACTATCACCCAGAGGAAAACTGAGAATACAAACAATGGTGGGCAGCGATCGAAGACATCTTTAGCTGGATAGCTCCGCTATCGACATGGCTCTGGCGCAGCCCTAGAAACTTCTTATTCCTATATTTCAAGGTTTTTGTTGCCGCTTTTATTTAGTCTTCAAAACTACCATCATTTCTCGTATGGCTTTAGCTCCCAAGAGAATATCGCTGTGGTTGGTTTCGGCACTAAGAATGCGACAGTTGAATATTAAGCGCTCCTCTTCCCTTGCGATCGTGACGTCGATGGCGACATGATCCTCCCACGACACCGTACGGATCCCATTCAGGGACTGGACGTACTTCTCGAGGAGGGCAGGATATCTGCGTCGAAACTTGACTTCGAGGTTGGCGTGGTATGCCTTAAGATTGTTGATGAGGTTCGAGATCTGGACAAACAGTGAACTAGGGAGTATCTATGAGCAGCTGAGGGGTTTGTCGTTCATTGGGTAAGAGTATTCCTTGATGCCCTCCTACCTTAGTCGAATGGCTCGGGGCTGGCGGCGGTTACTTCTATTGTCACAAAGTGAACCATGATCGAATATGACACAGGAGAGTCGACCACTTTATTTTGAAGGGATATGGGGATATTTTTCCGGAAGGAAAGTAGTTTTATACTTAAAATGTTAATCTGCGGGCTCCCTGGGCATTATTATTGTACATATATATGCGTGCGTGTATTAAGTTCGTGTGGCCTTGACACATGGCAGCTAAGCTGGCCACTCATCTGTTGGGTCCGCAGACATTCAATTAGCCCTTGGTTTAAGACTTCCAGCTCGCAAACATTATTCAGCATCTGTCGTTCGGTGTGCGTGTGTTATTCCCCCCCCCCCCAGGATACAGCCGATTGAGCCACCGCCTATTGGCTTTGCGCGGCGTTTTCCGCTTGTGGGGATTATAAAGATAGGCATTGAAGGTACGCGAGTGAAGTCTGTTTTTATTCGACCTGACTAAGTAGAGGAAATTAACTATGCCGGGTATGGCTGTTCTTTCGCTAACACATTGGGCGAAAGAGGGTCCGTGGGGCAATATTTTGATGCGGCTAATTATTTGGTTAGCTGGTGGATATGTGTCAGAAACGCCTGGACAATTCTGTACGTCGCGGCGGTCTTTTGATATCAGCAGGTAACGATGCAGTAGAAGATGAAGGCAATTGATGCAGCCGGCAGGGCAAAAGTGTGTATTTGACGTCTCTGATTTCGTTCTCCTTGTTCTCTTTTCTTGAGGCTGAAGATTTTCCGCCATTTTGAAGCCTACCCGTCTCCACTATAGTGGAGACCGCCGGTGCCTCTTTCCTGACGGCCGCCTGCAGCCGTCTACATGTCCAGCGTTTCCAACAATATGTGTCAGAAGTACGGCACCAAAGATAACTGCAAGATTTCGAGAGCAAAAGGCGTCCAATTCTCGATCTCTTTTATGATTCTAATCAGCGTCCTGCGCTGCTTGCTTGTCTTGATTCTGTCTAAGTCCTCCTGTTTCAACTCCGCGCTTCGGGGGGCGCTCAGCTGTCCACATTAGATTACAGCTGTCCTTTGACAATATGGCGCTCCTGCATGTCCGTCTCGGACTGACACCTGAAGCATATACTATGTGAATTCACTAGATTTCGATCACAATTCAAGTTATCACAGGGCGGGGTCATACTATAAAATAAATAAATAAATAAATATAGCTAGGAATTGCCTGGTAGAGTCCGTAGCTAATTCCAGACTCGCATTGGCAATTGACGATGTTGAATGGCTCGACTTGTCTCTCACCGGACTCGAGAATAAAGAACCAAGCCCAGTTATGCCTAGGCTTTCAAGAACCCTAGTCCGAACTGGCGTGGTTAGTTCGTGCTGGAAACCACTTGGTGTGATTCTAAGCTGCCCCAACGCTGGCCATCGTGTGTCTAACATACTTATTTGCTACGACGTTAACGTGTGTGCATGGAAACCTATTGCTGTCCGCTCTCGAAATCATCTTGCAATCTGAGGAATCTAGACTTTTCAAACAATCCTCTGCTCTCCATAATCCAGTCCTTGGCGTGTCTCACTAGTTCTGCAACGATAACGACAGATCGTCTTCCACTGTGGTATTAAAGATTGGCGATAAAGGAAACGTAAAAAGATCATCGAGGAGTTGACCAGGGGTAGTGGGATTTTCAAAGATACTCGAACGATGCTCATTGTACCCACCACCTTGACACAACTTACGGAGTTTACCGATTCTGATATTCGCCCCAGTTCTAAGTTGCTCCTCCTGCACGATTCCCATTACCTTCCTAAGACTTAGACTAGTCCACTCCAGCTTTTCTTTCGCCCAATCTTGGTGGATTCCGTCGCGAGTTTGGATCCCGCCCCAAAAGATTGCCCACTGGAGACGATCGTGCTGGTGCACGGGCCCCCCAGAATGCAGGGACCTATGGAAGATGTTGAATAGACCAGCGGGGTTCGCCGGAATGGTTGTTATCGACGGCGGGAGCAGAACATCATGTTCCTCAGCACAACGCGACAAGTAGATGCAGAAGGCATAGGCGTTAGCAACAGCCCAATCTGCGTTCCCCAGCTGCCGGTCCCTCGGAATGGTCCCCGAGTTTGCCATGCTCACGACGTTGGAGAATGTTTCTTGGAGGAAGTTCTCCATGCGCATTCCGAGATCAGCGAACTTGTCATGTTGTGAAATTTCCGAGTCGAGACCATTGAGCTCCTGGACGAGGACCCATGTGTGATGCAGGAGCTCTAAGGCCCGCTCGTTGGCGTTGTCGTCTATCACCATGTCGAAAGGATAATTGCGAATGTTCGCACTAAGCGTTGGCTTGGCGCGGTTGTAAATCTGGTGTATTGCGCCTGGCACTGACGTGAGATGTCGGGCAAATTCCCCACCGTGGCCTTGGAAACAGGCCTCGGCGTCGGTCCAAAAGAGCCACGTGCACACGCGGGCGGTGCATGCTAACTGAGGATCTACTCGTCCATGTTCTAAAGCGGCAAGAAGGCAAACAAGGTTGTGTTCAATGAAGAACAGAGCCATCCATCGGCTTAGCTCCTGGTAGAGGGCCTTATCTCTCCGCCATTGGAGAGATAGAAGCCAAAACGAGGCGACAACTTGTAGGTGATATGGCACGGTGTCTCTTCCGCCATATTTGTCGACTACGGCAGCCAAAGTTTCGAGCTTTTTTCGGCCCACGAGATAGTGTTCCTTTGCGCGGCTCCGCATGATCTCCCCCGTCTCAATATTTGGTGCCTGCCAACTCAGCTCCGCGAGGGACGCTGAGATAACCAGGTGGACTATTAACGGTGTTTTCTCGTGCAGATTGAGAACAATAGAAAGCGTTGACCACTCTGGAGCTTTGGTCCCTGAGGTGCTGAAAACGAAGCTTGTACGGGCACGAGAAAAAGCCTTCTTGTCTAAGTCGTTGAGCGGGAAACCGAACGTTTCAAAGTCGGGTTTAGGCGTAAGAGATGGGAAAATCATCGATAGGGGGTGTTGTATCTGGGAGTTGACTCTGTCTGCCTCGAGCGGCTGTATGCGAATATTATGAGTCCTGCGAAGTCGCTCAGGCAAGCCATGGAGGCCTCGACCCATAGGCTGCTTACTACAGCAGAAGCCTTTCCGAATACATCTGTCACAGGTGGGAACGTTTCCGACGCATGCTCTTTTTGCACTTCTGCAACTGGAACACGAGCCTGTCTTGTCAACAATACCGTCCATGAGTAATGTCGATCACATTCAGTCAGCCTACCATGTCTATGCTTTCTCGTTGCTTGATCCGTCCCAGGGGGACTATTCGCTTCGTTACCGGCATTTGTAAAAGGCCGCATTTCCATCTCTCGGGTTTAGTTCGCTGGCTAGAGATGTGGGTAGTGCGCGTGATGCAAAAAATTTTTTTTTGAAGCTTTGAGTGACCGCGAAGTTTTGTGCTCTATTTGAAATGACCCCATTATTGCGGGAAAGGCTCGATTTAATGGACAGAAACCCGGCAAGACGTCGATTTGAAGCGGGCAACCAGCTTCTGGAGTGCTTCCCGCACTTGAATAACCAATGAACGATCTTTAATTTTGGCATATTGAATCGACAGAGCAGAGCTCCGACACCGAAAGAAAAGAAAAAAAACAGGAACGGCCCCTTATTGGTCCCAAATCCGCAATACCCACTTTCTGACCCGACAAGCGGCGATCTATCCAGTCATCCGCCGCTGCCCCGACGCGCCTTCCTCTCCGCTGTCCGCAGTCTCCGCACCTTCGAGTGCATCCCCGCCATCGCGGGCCTACATGCAACGATATCGGTGCTAGCTTGCATGTGCTTCTGCATATAAATCAATCTGCAGTCCAGCCCAAATTTGGTCGGGCGTATAGGAATGTGATAAGGACCGCATTCAACAACCACCGTTATCACAAATGGCGTCGACAATCATCCAATCAACGGCAGGAAAATCTCCCCTTGAGATTCGGGATTGGCGAAAATTGATACGTGGGAACATTGACTCTCTTAGTAAAAACATCCGGGCCGTAAACGATAAGGTTAGCAATTGTCCTGCACTGATAAGCATCCGAAGAGGGCTCACTGACGGCTTGCAGATTCATGCGAACCCAGAGCTAGCGTACGAAGAACACCTAGCCCACGATGCATTTGTCTCAGCCTTAAAGGACATGGGTTTCGAGCCCTCGCCCCACGCTTACGGGCTGCAGACTGCCTTTTCCGTCGAAGTTGGTTCCGGCGGAAGGCTTGTGGTATTCAACGCGGAATACGACGCCCTTCCTGGAATTGGCCATGCCTGCGGCCATAACCTAATCGCCTCCGCAAGCCTCGCGGCTTTTTTGGGATTGGCCGCAGCTGTCCGGCAATCAGGCGCCGCCGGTCGCGTCCGTCTTCTGGGAACCCCCGCAGAAGAGGGCGGGGGCGGCAAGCTGAAGCTCATCAAGGCGGGCGCCTACGTTGGCGCCGCCGCGAGCCTGATGGTGCATCCTGGCGCCGGCTACCTCCTCACGCCTCCCACGAGAGGCGTCGCGTACGTGCGCATGCTCGCCAACGTCAAGTACCGCGTCCACTTCACCGGGCGGGAGGCGCACTCGGCCATGGAGCCGTGGAACGGCCTCAACGCTCTCGACGCCGTGTGCCTGTCGTACAACGCCATCGCGATGCTGCGCCAGCAGATGCGTCCGCACGAACGCATCCACGGCGTATTCCGGGAGGCCGGAGACCGGCCTAACGTTGTGCCTGCCCACTGCTGCGTCGAGTACTACGTCCGCAGCAACACGCGCACCGCCGTGGAGCGGCTCTGGGGCCGAGTGTTGCGGTGTTTCGAGGGAGCCGCCATCGCGACGGGCTGCGAGATGCACCTGGAGCCGCTCGGCGCCTATGCTGATGTGCGGCCCAGCGCGACGTTGTGCCTTGCATACATGGAGGAAATGCCGGAGGGCACGGTCTCGTACGACACGCCAGCCGATTTTCTGGCCGGAAGCACTGACATGGGCGACGTGACGTACGAGTGTCCTGGACTGCACGCGGCGTTTGGCATCGCAACAAAGGAAGGGCAGGGAAATCATACCGTCGGATTCGCCGAGGCTGCCGGCACGGACGAGTCATACGAGCTCGCCCTGGAGTGCGGTAATGCCATGGCATTGGTAGGGTGGAGAATTTTGACGGACGACAGCTTTGCCGAAAAAATGACGCGTGAGTGGGAAGAAGATATGAAAAAGGCAACTTAAATTAGTGCAACAGCTTGTACTATAGTATGTTCTGAGCTGTGATATTATGTCCTGGATACCATATCCTAGGATATTTTATGTTACGTGAAACTTTCTATTCCGGGATACTTTTTGTCCTTTGATATTTCCTATTATGGGATATATTCTATTCTGAGATACGGAGGAGAAACGACAGACATCCCAAATATGAGCCCATCTATAAAAGGGAACGAATTGAGCCCCGATGCCGCCGTAGAAGCCGCCGATCAGAGTCGAATCGCAAGATGGAGTCACACCGGGCGAGTTTTTTTCTTGTTAAAATGAAGTGAAAGGGAAATTCTAGAAAAATGAAAAGTCGGGGGTTGATTCCTGTCTATTTTCTAAGAAGAACCTCGAAAATTGACGGGGATAAAAGTTACATGCATAGAATGACCAATGATGCTGATAACTCGTAGGGTATCCTTATCTGTATTCTACCCGTTCCATATTTTAGTATAGCTTGATAATAACGGCTTGGTAATATCCGGAGAAGACACGCGTTGTGTCACGATATAATCAATCAAAATCAAGATCTCTAAATGGCCTGTGTTTCGCAGCTTGAATGCCTTCCCTAGGGAGGAGAGAAGGGGAGTGGGCTCTTTAACTCTCAAGACACTGCATAGAATTCGATCGGCGTGAGTGTGATATGGCCCATAAAGAGCCCCCTGCTCACCTTCTGATGTTCGCGCCAAAGCGATCTAGAGCATGTCTCCCAAATTAACCCACGATGCGCCCGGCCAGCCGCTAACGAAGCTTCGTGCCGACTAAATCTACGCCTACCGAGACCAGGAGCTGCGAGCTCTGCGAATCTTTAGTTGCGGTGTTATTCAAATCCGAGTTAATTCGGAACTACCTGGCAGACAAAATTTAACTGCTGGTGACATCGAGCGAGTGGTACGCGGACTGCCAGAGCTGAAGGATAAAGTCGGAGCCTCCGCAAGCGGCTCCGATTGGCGGCGTGTAGGACAAATCAGATAGGCTGAGATATATGTGGTTGGGTCTTCGATGGATCATTTCTTACTCCGCTGCTTGAGGTCAAACCCTTTCCTTTTTCTAGCTCGTAGCACCACAATTAGAAAGATTCCTATCCACTACATTTGCACCTGTGGGGTCCGTGGATAGGGGGGGAAAACCTTCATTTATTCATATTTGCGTCTCTTGTCGCTTCTTTTTGCCCCCGCGACAATATGGTAGGGCCACTCCCTGTTTTATAGCCTTGCCTTTGGCCCTAACACTTGGTGACTAACCTCTATCAGTATTCGAGCAGTTGCCCTACCGGGCAGGTTTCCAACGCATTTCCATACTTCTTTCGGGCCTCCTTCCACCTTGGGTCGAACTCGTCAATTCGTTGGAAGTTGCAGCCTGCCTCTGAGCTCCTATAAAGAACGAGGATCTTTAAGTACCACTGGCTACCGTACGAGAAGGTACTAAAAGCAAGGAATTCTAGCGATAATACCCCCTCCGGTTTAAAAATCCAGTCTGCAAAGTTGTAGAACCCGTCTCGTAGTTTCTCTCCGTGAACTAGATTTTCACGACCCCTAAAAGATAAACAACTGGGCTCTAAGGCTGGGCTCGCTAAATCTGCATCGGTTATGACATTTACGCCTGGGTCGCTGCCGGTATTAGCGTCGCCGGTGTCCGGTAAGGATTGGGCTCTCGCGTCCGACGACTCTTGGACGGGGCACTTAGCTAGGGCCTACGATAATCCTCGAAGTTGCATGTTAGCAGCCGACTGGTGAATGTGTAGGACCTTTAGAGTCGGCTTTGATATGAAAGGTATTGGGATATATTTCTGCCGACCGCTATAAGTACGCTGTCTTTATTAGCTAGTATAGTATTACTTATAAGAAGCTCCGGCATATAACCTAGCCCGACGAATTTAAGGCTAACGCTATTTAACGGATTTTAAGTAGAATTATTCTTTGTTCGTTGTAATTCCGTCCTTAAAATAGCTAGATCCGATAGGCTAATTTCCTCGTTGCAGTAAGGGGAATTTTCGTTTAGCTTGACGGTCCTCTAGTAGTGCACAAATCTCTTTAGGGTGCTATATCGGCGGGTAATACTTTTCTAGCTATCGATAGTGTCTTGGGGTTCCTATTAGTTGATGAAAAGCTCTTCACGCCCCTTAAATACGCCGAGGAATATCCTAGGGTATAATCGGTAAACTGCTTTATCCTTAATCCTGCTATCGCCTCTTAAATTTCTAGAGTTTTTAGTTTAAGGGAAAGTGAAGCTTTAATACTATTCTTAGAATTCGTTGTATCTATGGTATACTCGTAGTGTAAGGGACATAAGCGTGTCGAAGTTGATAGTATGCGCTATAGTCGCGACAAAGGGGACGTTGGATAGATGCAGAACGCGGATTTCGGGGAAGAGGCCTTCGGGAGTATGTTTATCGAGGCGAAGGATTTCGTCCGCAAAGTAGTGTTGCTAGCACGAGCTATTATCACTATCGTCGCGGTCGCTAAAGTAGCCGAAGGTGTCTCCAAGTTGTCGAAATTAAGCAGCAGTTCGTCGGGTCCGGCGCTCCGGCACGTTTGTTTACCACGCGAGTTTTTATGTATATTTTTGCGATGCTTGAATGATCTTAATGAACATCTTTATGTCGATCCTCGGCGCTGCCTTCGAGGAATGAAAGAAAGCTTTCGATGAGGTAAGGAGATGAGAAGTCGACCCACCCCGTTTGTCGGCGGGGCGGTTGGTGATGGGAGATGTTCCAGGTGATTGGTTAGCTGGTCGCCTCTGCAGTGGAGTTGGGTGGGAAGCCGAAATCCCGAAACTCTGCGAAACCAACAGGAGCCTTTGGATTCGGTTAGGCAGGCAAATTTACTCCATTCGCTACGCGGGTTTGCAGATTTCCGAGTGTCACCGCCCGGTATACGAATTCGGTCCCTTCCAGGCACATCATGTAGGTGTCGCTGATAAAGAAGACACAAGACCGAAGGTACTTACGTAGGCATCCCAGCCTATAGATAACTAGTAACTAGGCAGACGAAAATTTGTCAGCTGTGGCAAGTTGCGTGCGGGTGGCGCGGGCTACCGTATAGGGTTTCCTGAAGTCATCATTCTGAAATGGAGACTGCTTGTCCTTATCGAATCGACCAAACTCATACATATGCCTCCCACCAGCCTTTGGAAGTCTTGTATGAACTCATTTGTAATACTGAGGGTAGGTTGGATACATCGGAAATGATCCATCGCCATTGTCCTCCACTTTTCTTCGGCAAAACGTCCACCAAGAGAGTAATCATTATCGAGCCATAGGGTTGCCTCTTCTATTGCGTCGAAAATTTGGGCAATGACTTGCTCAACTTCCGCCATGGGTCTGTCTGTTTCTACCATCGGTTGCATCCACTCTTTGACTGAGACGATTGCATCGACAATGCAACCCTGAATCGAAATGTCGTTTATGGTCGTTCGATAGGCGGCAATTCAACACTGAGTTTGACATACATGCCCTCTTCGCAAATTGGCTAAGCGTTCGATGATATGGCTGACCCGTGAATTCTGTGAACCGTGTAGATAGTGTATTTTCCTGTATTGACGAGGAAGAAAGATATCTCCAAACCCCCGTTAGCCTAGTGCCTAGGCGTTGCTCTGACCAAAGGGGCGCTCCTAGTCCGTGGAGTAGGTAGTGGAGAGAGACTTGTCGGAATATCTCGTGGTACGATATCTCTCTCGAATAATTCGGCTGCAGTGCGAAAGCGTCCGAGTCGGAGCTGAGACTAAGTAATCGTATATGAGGTCGCGAGGTTCTATGGCTGAAATTGGAGCTGATCCGTCCGCCAAGCCAGCCAGTACCTATCCGCCACTAGATTTTGGAATCCCGACCGACGTGCCCAAGGCTAGAAAGCTTTTTGAGATCATCTTAGCCTCTTCAAGGCCAATCAAAGTCTAAGAACTCAATCTTGCACTCACAATTCCACCGCCGGCTACTACAGGACTCCAGATGTCAACCTCTGGTGCAAATTGGGACGTCGAGTGCGACATAATGTTCCCATATGACAATCATATAAAGTCCTTACTTGGTTACTCTATTCGCATCATCCGTAATGAGGTCTATCTTGTCCACGAGACGGCTCGGGAGCTCCTGCTCAAGACGCAAGAAACAGCCCGGAATGAGTCCATCCCTTAGCAGTATTACGTCGATATGCCCGAGGCGCGATTGTCTTGCTAGGGATATATGCTGAGAAACTATATTGCCTTGCCAAGCAGTCGAGATGCGCCAGTATCGGCCTAGCCAGTCAGCATACCGTGTAGCGTTCTTAGAGTTCACATCCACGCACTGGATGGGACCTTTCCACGACGTTGACAAAGGCCACCGGATTCTGTCGGGCGCAAATGACTACTTCTACACTTTGTGCCACCCCGAGTTCGCAGGATTCAGTACCTGGATTGAAATGTCACTCAAAACGTCAAATTTCAAGGCTTACGGCCTCGAGCTCTCTGGAGACAAATTTGCAAGATTACTTCTTGGATCTCTTTAGGCTGGTGCCTGGGTCGAACCTCAACCACTGTGCGGATGAGGCCAGAGCCACATCTCTCAATGCGATGCCGTGCGCAGATCGCTTGTCAAGCAATCCTGGGTCGTTGGGAACCCACTATTTTCCTGTTATGATTGACCCGCGTACTGGGCAGAATGCGTTGGATTTAGCAAAGCACCAAAGAGCTGGGATAAAGGTGCCTTACTGAGGGGTGCAGACTATCCTTGTCGGCTAGGTACCAAAAAGGAACTAGGGCACGCCGGTTGGGATAAGGGGTTTCTAGATGTCAGCGGATTTGCACCAGAATGAGCACGTATCGTTTAATATCAGCACCGTTGATTTATTGTTGAATGTCCACACATGACACGTTTTCAACATGAAAATACTAGTCATACTCTCTCCCAGTACTCTCACTTGAGTAACCCTTCTTGTCGATTCGATGTTGTAATGTCCCACCTTAATTCTGAAGGGATGCGATTTCCGAAGTCTTGGCGGATTAACCCCGCACTCCTGTCAACGATTAATTGGCGACTTGCATCCTCGGATCTCCACAAACTGGTACCGTGCATCAGCCGGACGCGTGGCCGCCTGGCCGGTGCATGAAAAGAGGATGGTTGAATTGCTGAGTCACATATCGTTCTGCATTTTCCTTGCCCCGGCTAGGATTATTGGCGGGGAGTAAAAGGTGTGGTGGTAAGTTGACATGAGGTGGGTCGAAGGTCTTGCATTGGGCGGAACATCACTACAGGCACCCACTGACCATACGCACTGTTCTCGAATTGGTGATTCTGGCGTCTAATAACAGATCACTTCCGGGTCTCGCCTGACCGGTTTCTTCGCAATCGGCAACCCCGAACCAAAGCAGATTGGCAGGATTGACGTGCATACGCATTGCGTTATTCGTACGGCTTGCAGAATTGGGAAGCTCAATCCCTACCTGACTCGAAGAACCCCATATTTGCACTATGACTGGCAAGATATAATGATGATCATCCCCGCAATTCACACTCTGGTGTCTAAGTTGGCGCCAGTGTCACTCCATATCAGATTCTATGCGAGGATGGCCTCTGTACTGACGTCGAATCAAGGCGAAGACGCTATTGTATGAACCGACCTTAAATGCCAACATGGAGCCCGTTGGAATCAATTTGATACTAACACATTGTGTACATGCAGGTCGCCGAAGCCTTCGATGAGAACGAATCTTATCCGAGCGTAAGTGTTTCATTATCCCAGCCGCCCCAGAGGATTAGGACCTGACGCTTTCGAAGGATGAAGAAGAAAGTACCGCATCCCTTAGGACAAGTATCCTGAACTATCGGGTCGAAAATGGACGAACTTATCATAAACTAAGTGATGGGAGTGAGTCAGCTGCTGCTACCAAACTAGGGACCATGCTGATCGAGGATGCTCTTCTTCAATCTTGCAGAATATGTTCTTCCAAATGATGATGTATATTCCAGATTCCTTCAAAAATAAAAGCCAATAGTAGCCCCATGACACGCTAACAGGATCCGTGTGTTTATGCAGCTCGAGCAAGGACGTCTAGGTAAATAAGATCAGACCACGCACCGAGCCAACGTTGCAAGTCAATTCTGTCATTGTGCAGTTCATCCTAACTAAGCACTAAGATATAACCCACCACCTGTTTCTCCTTACATACGACGGCGCTTTGTGCCTTTGTCCCAGTGCAGACCAGGCAAAACGAGTCTTAGACGTTGGATGTGGGACGGGAATATGGTCCATTGATTACGGTATGGCTCCAAATAACGAGGCGTGAAATGCGACTTGAGTATTTCTAATGGTGTGCCCGAGGTAGCCGATGCCCATCCCGAAGCAGAAGTCATTGGCGTGGATCTTAGTCCAATTCAACCTTCTTTGTGAGTGAGCACATTTCATGAAGACGGCCGATGGTTATGGCAATGACACCGGGATTCCATGACCCTAATCATTTTCCTTTGATAACAGCGTCCCGTCGAACTGTAAGTTCGAGGTTGATGATATCGAGAAAGAGTGGCTGTGGTCTCAGCCGTTTGATTTGATCTTTGTGCGGAGCATGATCGCCAGTATCTCTAATTGGCAGGACTTTTTTGCAAAAGCCTACTCGTAAGTCTAGAACCCATCATGGCCATCCCAGAAGATTCCTGTTGTCTTCCTGTGCATCAAGGATTCCGTAATCCTGAGGTCTTGGGTAACTTTGATGTAGGCAACTCGAACCCGGTGGCTGCCTTGAAGTCCACGACAATTGTTTTCCCGTGCGATGCTTAGACAGCACCGTCACCGAAGAAACTCCTCTGTATCAATGGACTATGCGCCTTATCGAAGCCACTGACAAGATAGGGCGCCCAATCACCATCGCACCTAAGTTTAAAGAGATGATGGAAAAGGCTGGCTTCGTCGATGTGGTGGAGCGCAAGTCGAGGTGGCCGACCAACAAGTGGGCTAAGGATCCCAAGCTCAAGGAGTTGGGGATGTGGTCTGCGGCAGCCTCGCTCTCCGGCGTAGAGGGCATTGCCATGGCACTTTTCACCCGCGTGCTTGGCTGGTCGGCCGAGGAGACGACGACATTCTGCTCAGCGGTGCGGAAAGACTTCAAGAACCCGAGGATCCACGGGTACTGGGATGTGTGAGTAGCCCCCGAATACATGGTTTATATGCCGACATAGTTCTGATTCACGTTAGGTATGCTGTTTACGGACGGAAGCCAGAGTAAAGGGGATCTAGGCTGTGCGTTAGTCGTTATAACCACCCGCCCAAGTCTACCACGCCCCTCAAACCCTTGGAGCCAACATAGAATGGGATCTAGCGTTGAATTTTTTCTTGTCCAGACGGGTCACGACCGAGTAGTAAACTCCGAATATTTAAGTCCTCGGTAGCCGGCACTGGGAAGCCTGGGTACCGAGTGCAATCGTACCGTAATTCTAAAGCCCATCTCCTCTCTGCGGCCACGCCTGCGCACGGGTAGCCTACCCCGCTGTTGAGGATGTAAGAAATCGCGTTGTACCCTTGCTTGTGGAGGCCCTGTATGTCCACCCTCCCAGCCTCCTAGGCATCCAGATTAACCGCCTTAGATCCAGACGTACAGAAAGCCCTATTACCACCAGTAGCATCCGCTCGCGTGTTAACGGGACAAAAAATTGCGGCTGCTGCTTAGGAGGCCGCCGTAGCATAGGTTCGATTCTTGAATAAATGTACAGCCATATTCAGGGACACCCCATCGTTTACTAGTATATTTTAGGAGCTGGTATGTCATACACCAACTTAACTTCTGAGGTGGGATAGTTGTACGATCCCAGGGCATATACTCGTATATTCTAGCGCAATAAGTGTTATTCTAAAATAGACAATGCCTTTTGTACCCCTGATAATTTTACTGATAGTGACTAACTCTTAACTGCTAGTTTTGCGGGCCGACGATTTTTAATGTGACAGACTGGAGTTGATCATTCTGCTTGGTTTTCTTTCTGTGTGCTGCTGCTATTCAGGTCTACTAATGCAGCCAAGTGTCTCCACTTTCAGTAGGTCTGACGGCTGGTCACATATGCCCACAACTGCACAAATATCGTACTTTTGACAAGCGTTAAACGCTCTAAAATCGGTTTGACTAACAGATAGTGGCTTTCAAGAAAATGACCAGATTTGAAAAATAGAATCAAAAGAGAAGCTAGGAGGAGCGAAATTCGGATTTCTAAAGCTTAAGAGTAACCAAAAATTAGGTTTTATAGGACTAATGTGAATGAGCTCCTTTCCTTTGCATTAAAATCTCGAGGTTCTTGAAGGATGTAGGAAAAGGAAATATGCCGACCTTTGGGAACCTGGGAGCCCAAAACAAGGCCAAGGCACAGGGCCTCGTTTTTGACCACTCTGGTGACTCTCACCAGTTTCGCCGGAATGGAAAGAAGCTGACCAGGGATGGTTTTGCGGACCCAGTTTTGGGCATATCCTTGAGGCGATATGAAACAAGCACGACTGTTTTGAAGGATTCTAGTATTGGTTAGCAATTGTTCCATGAATCAATTACGGTTTATGGGGCAGTAATTGCCGCCGCACCGTTTCTGTTATATTCAATGTTTGCAGCGATAAGATTCCTATCAATGACTGTTTTTGCAACGAACTGCAGGACGAAATGATCTATCAGCTGCCTACTTCACAGAGACTGTTTCGGAGCAGGGAGGGGGGAGGTGTGCACACAGCCACACACTCAACCCCAGTTGATGACTATGCTGCATGGCTATGCTCCAACCACCACTTCGTTTCTTTGGAAATAACTCGTACAGTAAACAGTTGAAACCCGATCTGTTTTGATGGCCTCCTGATTGTATAGCCTCGTATTGAGGATCGGTTCGCTACAAAGCCAAATGTTTCGACTTGACAAAGAAGAATGGCATTTCGCTAATCGAAAATACGCTATCTGCCTACTAACCCGGGAACAAGTACATAGCAGTAATGTTGCTCTCGTGGCTACGTAGGTCTGAAGGAAACTCGAGGCGCGTACGTGGTCCAAATGCAAGGACACGCGGCGCTACCGGGATACTCTATCCTCTTCTTCTCACGTTCCTCGTCACTACTACGGCGCCACTTACCCTCCTCGCCGGCGCCTTCGTTCTCGCTAAGCCCTACGACGATAAGCAGTAGCGCGTCAAGCCTTGCGTCCTCCTCGCCGTCTCGTCCACCGCCTTCAACAGCGCTCTGACCGCCCTATCGGCCCAGGGCGTCGCCGTAACCTAGTAGCGCTCGCTCGATCGGGGCACCACGCTAGCGCGCCTCCACCACACGTAGTCGGCACCCACGCTGCCGGCGTCGCCACTACGCTAGGCCTTCGTCAGGGCGTCGCTCCTAAACCGCGTATCCATCGCCGTCGCCTACTGTCGCGTTGCGAACCCGAGGTGCTGGTAAAGGCATTTGCTATTGCGCAAAGAAGAAGGAGAGAGAAGCTATGCTACAGATTCTTTACTTTGGATCCTCTTTTGGTAGGAGTTGGTGATTTGTTAAGGACACATCGGAGACCTGTCGGCAAGGCTGAGGCTTCGCCGTGTGCACCACTGTTTGGTGCTGTGACAGTACTCCTTCCTTCAAATCGCAGTTGAGCTCAGCTGCGAGTTAGTCGAGCGCTACGTCTCAGAGGTTCGGTCGGGGTTGCGGCGCTATCCGTGTTTCGAGTCCGGGTTGCCGGGTTGTTAGTGGCTCGTCGGCGATTAGTCGGGACGGTGTCTCGGGGTTTATCCACCAATCTGGGGGGCCGGGTTTCGCAGGGTACCGTTCGTGGAACTTCGCAATGTCGCCGTCGCATCACCGAATGTTCGCTACCGGTCCCAGGAGGGACGGTGGGGTGCTGGCCACTTAAATTTGTCCTCTAGCTCCCCGTTCTTTAGACATGAACTTAGGATTCGTCAAAGTATTATTCATCAGTTCCCGTTTCCTCGTTTATTATGGCTCTATTGGCCCTACGGCTGTATGCCGGATTTATACTGTCCGGACCCGGATATCTGCTATTGTCCTGACGGATTAGCGATGCGTGGAGTCTGGTGTTCCGGAGGGATTTATATGGCAGCTGCCCGAGGATAGGCTTTTGCGATTGGGTATGGTCCGATCTACAGGATATCGAGCTTTTCATCGGTCAGCTCATTCCAGGGTTTTTGGTATTGATTTAGATCATATTGCCTCGCCGGAAGGTTCTACGTCTCCTCGGTGCCTATTCGCGTAGTGCTCGTGGCGTTCTTGGGCTTCGGCCATAAAAGCTTGTGTCCATTGAATAAGCCTCTGGGTTCGGTCGGCTGTAGTGGTAGCTTGTAGGAATTCCCGTTGCTATGCTGGTGTTTGAGCGGGGAGGGGGTTGAAAGAAACCCTGCGGTTGTGGTCGAGAGTATTTTGTTCGGCGGTAGAGGTGGCATCCCTGGACAAACTGGGCTATATCGTGGGAGAGTTGGAGCCAAAAATATGAGCGGCGTATAATTTCAAAGCCTTTGCAGTGCCCTGAGTGGCCCCCTGGTGCTAAACCATGGGTTCGATACAGGATTTGTAGGTAGAGCGCTTCGTTAGGAGGTACATAAAGCCAATTCCGCACGAAGATTGATCCATTAATCGCCATGTGGTCGCTTTTAGCAAAGCGGAGTTACTTCCGTATAGTGTTGGGGAAACGACGAGCTCTGGTTGTTAGTGCGTCTAATATAGATTTGATTAGTAGGGAGGTATTATAAGTGCTATCGATAATTGCGTCGATTAGTCCTGAAGTATCTAGGGCTAGTAGCCGGGCTATGGGTGAGTCTCTGTTAGGACGGAACTATCCATTTGTGGGGGAGGAGGGTTCCCATCCGATTTGTAACTCTCGTCAGCTGTATTGTGGGTGTTCGTGGGACGGTCGCTGGGTGATCGGGAGAATGCGTCCGGGGCTCCCCCCCTGTTTTCCTGGGTGGTAGACTATCTAGAAACGAAGTCGCTAAGGAATTTGGACCAGAGGACCTGCCTAGTGGCAAAAATTCTGTAGGCCTTTATGGTCTGTGATACCTTTAGCCGGTTCTTCGATCCCTTAGGGCTTAGGTTGCTATTCTTCGAAAGCTTTGATGATTTTTAAGAGCTTCTTATTGTATATTTCGTAGCTATATTCTGCTGGTGTACGCTTCGCCGAAAATAAGGCGACAAGGTGTAGATTGCCCTTCGAGTTGTATTGGGATAGAACTCCGTTGGAAGTCCAGTCTGATGCGTCGACCTCTGCCACTGTTCGCCGCGATGGGTCGAAGTACGCTAAGACCGGGGCGGTGATGAATGTGTTCTTGAGGGCTTTGAATACAATTAATGCTGCTCGGGGGAGGTCGCTGAGCCATCGGTCGGATTTCGTGGGTGAGGTTAGAGGTCCTGCGATTTTCGAATGTGGTTATTGAAGTCCTGTGTTTGCTTTAGAACCCAAGTTTGCTTGCCGCCGTAGAGAGGGGGGAAATCCAGCCGCTCCTGCCACTGGAGTATAGTGATTAGACAAGCTAGTTGCCATTCTGCGGATTGACGAATAAATCTTGATGCAACTTGAATATGTTAAAAGGGGAGATGGTATTTCCAGATCATTCCACCCTGATGTGTCGTTGGAGTTGGGATATTATTAAACAAATTGAATGGCACCTGTCATTTTCCGGCGGTTATATTTACGTATCCACAAATCAGCGGACTATTTACTCGTACACGTAGCAAAATGGACCATCAACGATGCTGTTCAGCTCCCTGATGGTATACTCGTCCGCTAGAATGTCCATATTAACAATATCGTCGAGAGTCGCTCTCGGCGAGGCAGGGATGTTAGTATGTCCCTCTACAACCTGCAACCTCTTCTCCATATCCAACGTCTGCCATATCGTCCACATGCGATCCACCATGGCATGATGCATCCAAAACGCGGGATCATTCGGAGATATGAAAGGATCCGATCCTGGGTCCCCCGCAATCGTGAAGTGCCCCACCCCATGCAGCCCCATGGAGCCCTGCCTCTTCATCTTCTGCTTGCGCTTCTCGCCAGAGAACAACCCACCAAAAGCGTTGCCAAACATTTCCCCGAGCGTTCCGGGCCTTCGGCCGGTGCCGCCGCCGAAGCCCCGGGTGGACCCGCCCTCGAGGAAGGATTGGAACGCGGTGAAGGTATCGGGGATGGTGAGCAGGTCGACAATATTCTGAGTCTGGCCATAGTTAGATGTCAGCTGCGGCCCGATGTCACGCTTAAGGCAGCGTGTGTTATCGCCGAAGCCGTCGGGCTGGGGGTTGCGGGTGGAGCCGCTGATGGAAATGAGGGGTCCGAGGCGGATCGTCATGCTGCAACGAGTTTGTTAGAGTCAGCGAGCGCTAGGTGATGAAATTTCCTAGCCCTTTGCCTTGATAAGGTTCCTTACTTGGCAAAAGGTCCTGTTCTGACGCATCCGCCGCCGTTGCCATGGGTGAAACCGATGCCATTGCCCTCGATTTTTTCGCCATTACCACTCATACTCGTGTCGCTCCCGTCAAAGAGGAGTGAGTTCTCCGGGTCGTCCGCGGTGCGCCCGTAGTCCCAGTACTGTGGTGGTGTTAGAAACAGTGCGAACAAGCGACGTTTCTTTCAAATTCAGCTTCGCGGTGTGAACATACCGGTTGTGCACCAGTATAGCCGCACTCATCGCGTAGAGCTTTCTCATAAACCCAAACAAAGTACCGATGCCATGAAAGGAAGTTCCCCTAAGGCGAATATTGATATTAGCTAGTATTTAAAAGTGATGGAGGCGTCTGCCAACTTACAGTTCCGTGGATCGTTCCGGTCTGGTTAACATGGACAGCGACAAAGTCCTCGTACCGTGTCACGACGCCGGGATATCGTCCAGCCTCGTACTTGGAGGGAGAGTCGATCAGGCACTTCGCGGCGGCAATATACTCCCGTCGTTCATCCTTGGACAGATCTCCCCTGTCATCCACATTAGCTTGACTAATCTTGGATTAGGCCGTCGACCATTCTCACTCACCACTCTCTGCGAACCATGAGCTTGTCCTTGGTACAAGTTGTTGACTTGGAGAGCTGCTCGTTTAAGGCGAGCCGACCCTTCGCCTCGAGATCGTTAACCGCGTCGCCGGAAGTTACACCGGCCAACGCCAGCAGCGTTGCAACACGTAGCGCGAGAACCATTTTGGCGCTTGTCCGGGAGGCTACAATCAAAGAAGTGTTTAATTCACGTTCGTGAACCTAGCGCAGCGACAGGCAAACCTCAGATCCCAAAAAGGTCATTCTGAAGGGTTTTCGCCTCAACAGCCGGACCGCGGATTCAGTATATAAGTTGGTGCAGCCTCAACAGCCGCCAATCTGGATTACGCGGCTCTCGTGGGGCCGAGATCTTCCCCCACAATTCCGTTGATGAAAGTGGATCTTTCGGCAGTTAGTGGCAGATAATAAGCTTTCGGATCGTTGCCGAGGTTGTCCTGATGCGGCGGTTGTGTAATTGGGGTACTTGGAGTTCTTCAATTCAATTTACCCGGGTAGGTATTGGCTTTGCGATTTTGTGACCAACGAAAATGCGCCCCCAAATCCAACGACAGAACACCTCGACGGTATATAGGTTTGAGAAGAGAAATTATAGCCCGTACTGAACGAAATACGTAAGTCCTGGGGCCATGAGCGACGAAGGGGTTCGGCTAGCAATCGAACCGTTATGAGGGTTGAGAGATGAGAGAACCCGCAAACCTGACTCATAACATACAATTTAATGTTGCTGGGCGACAGGCCACATTCAGCAGGTACTACAACAAACTCAGAAAAGGCAGAAAAAGGCAGATCTGAATCCAGGATCGAACCCCTTAGGTTGGATCTTACTAATTGGTGCCATCTCCGGCGACTGTTTTCGATCAAAGGGCAATAAAGCAAGCTTTCCGACATTTTGCCCCAGCCCTAGTAAATGCCAGAATCGCGGCTGTTGTCAGATTTGCGGTTCAAATCAGGTAACTAATACCAGTGCTCAATTGAGGCACGGAATTTCTTGTGTTGATTGAGGCCGTCTCGCCGGGGCTCTGTGGCCCGGGGGGGGGGGGGGGTCGGGTTGAC